>Ga0180429_10003223_pt1 | contig 13246 bp, 13 predicted proteins | sample SS_ome_FD_132428 | JGI IMG/M metagenome (GOLD analysis project Ga0180429, IMG submission 132428) | Hypersaline lake sediment archaeal communities from the Salton Sea, California, USA - SS_1_S_1 metaG | ecosystem: Environmental > Aquatic > Non-marine Saline and Alkaline > Hypersaline > Sediment ...
CGAGGGCGTGCCGATCGATATGTTCGAGGGGCGCACCGGGCTGGAGTTGGCGGCCATCGAACCTCTGCTGCAGTCGGCGCGTGCGCGCGGGTTGTTGGACCCAACACCGGGGCGCCTCAAGCCATCTGCCTTGGGTAGACGTTTTCTGAACGAGTTGCTGGGCATTTTCGAACCGGATTGACAGCGATCGATTCGTGTTACCGCCCCCAGGCATGTTCGGCAGGCCACCGGATTGATCCGACGAAAGGAGCAAAACCGAAGACATATGGAACAGCTGCAAACGACGAACATTCAGTGTCCCTATTGCGGAGAGGCGATGATGGTGCAGGTGGACCTCTCAGTTGGTGACCAGGCTTACATCGAAGACTGCCAGGTGTGTTGCCGCCCGATAGAAATGCAACTGGTGGTCACCGGAACTGCATGGACCCTGGAGGCAAATCGTGACGACGACTGATTACCAGCCGATTGCCTGTGGCGCCTATGACCAGCTCGAGGTTCTGGCCATGCGCAGGGTCGAGGTCAAACTGGTCGCCCATGACGAACAGGGCCGAGAGGTCGCTTTTCAGGGGCGGGTACAGGACACCTCTATACACGATGGCGCAGAGTTTCTTGTGTTGCGCTGCAGGGGAGAGCGACTAGAGGTCCGCCTCGACCGAATATTGCGGATCGATGACATGAACGGTACCAACGTTTGGTGTCGATAATCTGTCATCAAACCGACAGGTCTTGTAAGTGACGGATAAAAAAGGAAAAAGTTAAGGAATTATGCTCCCGAAACGGGTACTTTAATTCGCGGAGACAAGCCCTTTTTGCTGTGATAGCGTGAATCACACTACAGCCGAGCGTCACTTACAACGGCTGGCTTCAGGCAAACTTTAGAGGTGGGCCGCAATTTTTTCTGCTGGGGGTTGAAAAGATTGCCGAGAGGCCTTCCCGCAAAGAGGGCAGTGAAATGAAAACGACTAGAATAGCCGACAGGGATTTTGCCGAATGGGTGGATCTGGCTGAAAAGGACCAGACAACCTTTGAGAGCCTCCGCCAGGCGGCCATCGATGACTTCATCGAAAGTGTTCCGCAGGAGAACCAAGATCGCCTCCGTCGCCTGCAATGGCGTATCGACCAGGAGCGGCGACTCGCGCGCACGCCGATGAATGCCTGTGTCCGCCTGTCGCGCATGATGTGGCAGAACGTGGTTGGTGAGGGCGGCTTGCGAGACCGGTTTGAACAGCTCGGAGTGGCTCTGCAGGGCCAATCGAGCCGGGAGTCCGCTGGGCAGGAGCCATCTCCACCAGCCCGGGTTCTGAGGTTTGCACGCGACTGACTGGCCAGCACTTGCAAGCAGGACTGAATTAATGTAAATTTCGCGGCCTTTCGCCACCCGTCCCATGACAGACAGTGTGGCTGGATGCAGAAATTAACAGCGATTTGGCCCCGTGTGGCCGGAGACGGAAATGAAAGCGGATACCCATCCTGACTACCATGACGTGAACGTCACCTGTAGCTGCGGTAACACCTTTGTTACCCGCTCCACGATCAGTGGTGATTCACTGAGCGTCGAAGTCTGCTCTTCCTGCCACCCGTTCTACACGGGCCAGCAGAAGATCATGGACACCGCCGGTCGCGTGGACAAGTTCAACAAGCGCTTCCGTCGTTGAGCCTGATCAGACTCGTCTGAGTAGCATATACATTCGATGCGCAAGCATTGAAATAGCCAAAGGCGCCCTAGTGGCGCCTTTTGTTATTCTGGGCATCGTTTTTTGACCCGAACCGGAGCTGATAATGAGCGAGCAGCAAGACGCGGATTACGAGATCAACCAGGCAGCGCTGGAGTACCACGAGAAGCCAAAGCCCGGGAAGATCAGCGTCGAAGTGAGTAAGCCGGCAGAAACCTCGCGCGACCTTTCGCTCGCTTACACGCCTGGTGTGGCCGAACCGGTTCGCCGTATCGCCGAGAATGCCGAGGATGCCTACAGATATACTGCCAAGGGCAACCTGGTGGCAGTCGTTACCGATGGAACGGCCGTACTCGGTCTGGGCAACGTTGGCGCACTGGCGGGTAAACCGGTGATGGAAGGAAAAGGGGTGCTGTTCAAGCATTTCGCAGGAATCGATGTTTTTGACATCGAGGTGGATGCGGAACATCCGGCGGAATTCATCGAGACTGTTGCGCGCATCGCTCCGACGTTTGGCGGCATCAATCTGGAAGACATTGCCGCTCCGCATTGTTTTGAGATCGAGCAGGCGCTGATCGAACAGCTGGACATCCCGGTGTTCCATGATGACCAGCACGGCACCGCCATCATTATCGCAGCCGGTCTGCTTAACGCCCTGGAGTTACAGGGCAAGACGCTTGAGGAGTCGCAGATCGTGATCCTCGGTGCGGGTGCCGCCGGCATTGCCTCGGCTCGCCTGCTGATCGCCATGGGGGCGCACCGTAACAACATCCTGATGATCGATCGCAAGGGCGTCATCCATGTCGGCCGTGGCGACCTCAACCCCTACAAGTTCGGTGTGGCCGCCGAAACCGACAAGCGTACCCTGGATGATGCCATGGCCGGGGCCGATGTCTTCATCGGACTGTCAGGGCCTGACCTGGTGAGCAAGGAGCAACTTGCTTCCATGGCTCCCAAGCCTGTGATTTTTGCCTTGTCGAACCCTGTGCCGGAGATCAGGCCCGAGGTGGCGCACCAGGTACGTGACGACATGGTCATGGCGACCGGGCGATCGGATTATCCAAACCAAGTGAACAATGTTCTGGGCTTCCCCTTTATCTTCCGGGGTGCCCTGGATGTGCATGCCAGCCGTATCAATGAAGCGATGCAGATCGCTGCGGTGCACGCCCTCAAAGACATGACCCATACCCCGACCCCGCAATCGGTGCTGGATGCCTATGGCGTTAATAGCCTGGAATTCGGCCCGGATTACATTCTGCCCAAGCCGCTGGACCCGCGGCTGCGTGATGTTGTTCCCCCTGCGGTGGCGCGAGCCGCGATCGAGAGCGGCGTGGCGCGTGGAGAATGGCCAGCGCATTATCCCGCTCGGTAGTCAGCCCGGGCGTTCGCTTGGCCCGGTTTGCAGCTTTGTAACGAAGCGGAACGCGAACTCAGTCGGATGCAGTATGCACTTCCGCGGTCACGCGGTTTTGCGTTGCGGGTGTGCTTCCCAGTAGGTCTGGGCTTCTCTCAGACTGTCGAAAGGACCGTTTTCCCCGTCACTGTATTCAACATACCAACCGTCATCCATCAGGCAGATGAAGCTGTCGATCTCTGCCGTGGACTCTGATGTGGCAGCCTGTCGCTGCTCCCGGGCAACATGTTGGTGCTTGTAGGTGTCTGTGATCATGGCCTCCACCTGCTTTACAGCTTCCCTGAATTCAGTCTAAGCAAGGGATGTTTCCCCGGTCGTTGCAAGAAGTTACAGGTTGTTTCAATTCCACCGCGGTGTTGTTTGGCGGCGGCTCGCCAGGGCAAGGGCGCATCAGTTTTGAAACGCAGTGCGCCAACCTGGTCAGCTGCGCCCATTGGCGATGTCATTGAAGAAGCTCATGCACTGCATGGTTCGGTGGCTGCTAGTCTTGAGCAGGAAAACGATATTCAAAGAGCAACAAAAGAGACCCGCGAACGGTCCGGCTCCAAAGGAGGTGCAAAATGCAGAAAGTTGCCATCATCGGCGCAGGTCGCGTCGGCGAAACCGCCGCGCAGATCCTGGCAGAGAAGGAAACCGCGCGTGAGGTTGTGCTGATAGATATCCGGGATGATGCCCCGCAGGGGGTGGCGCTGGATATCGCGGAAACCGCCCCTTTCTTCAAGTTCGACACCCAGGTGACCGGCAGCAATGACCCCGCGGCAATGAGTGGCGCGGATGTGGTGGTAATTACCGCCGGGGTACCGCGCAAGCCGGGAATGTCCCGCTCCGACGTGCTGGAGGTCAACGTCAAGGTGATTGACGGCATCGTCGACGACATTCTCAATTATGCAGCCGGGGCCATCATCATCATGGTCACCAACCCGGTCGATGTGCTTACTTACCGAGCCTGGAAGCGCACAGGCTGGCCACGCGAACGTGTGTTGGGCCAGGCGGGCGTGCTGGACGCTTCGCGCATGGCGGCCTTTATCGCTATGGAAACCGGTTTTTCGGCGCATGACATCACCACCATCGTGCTCGGCGGACATGGCGACAGCATGGTGCCGGTGCCGCGTTTCTGCACCGTCAACGGTATCCCGGTGAGCCATTTCATCGGCGAGCAGCGTCTGGCTGAGATCGTGCAGCGCACACGTGATGGGGGCGCAGAGGTGCTGGCTCTGCGCAAGATCTCCAGTGCTTACGATGCTCCGGGGGCGTCGGTGGCGGCGATGGTCGATGCCATTAGTCATCGACGCAACCGCCTGCTGCCATGTGTGGTGCCGTTGCAGGGTGAGTATGGGCAGGACGATATCGCCATGGGCGTACCTTGCGTAATCAATGGCAGAGGCCTGGCCAGCGTGGTCGAACTGGATCTCACCGATGAGGAGCTGGCCGATTTTGCGGAGTCGGCTGCGGGCGTGCGTGCTGACATCGAAAAGCTACCCTGAGTGGCGTTTACCGAAGTGGCACATGAGAACCTCTCACCTGGTAACTGTGTGCCTGGCTTGTGCTAGTCTTTTGCGCCCCGAGGCGGTAATAAACGAGGATCACTCGCATGTCCGATAAGAAAGCTTACCTGTGTTTCGATGGGTGTGATGAGAAAATTGAACTGGCAATGCTCTCCGGTACGGTGGGCCCGGACACTGTCGACATCACGCCGTTGTACAGCAAGGCCAAGGTTTTCACCTATGACCCGGGCTTTCTCTCCACGGCGAGCTGCAACAGTTCGATCACCTATATCGACGGTGCCGAGGGAATCCTACGTTACCGCGGTTACCCGATTGAGCAGCTGGCCGAGCATTCGAGCTTTCTCGAGGTGGCCCATCTGCTGATGTATGGCGAGTTGCCGGGCGGCGATGAGCTGCACTCGTTTCGTGACATCATCACGCATCACACTATGCTCAACGACGCGCTGCTGCGTTTCTTCGAGGGCTTCCATTACGATGCCCACCCCATGGCCATGATGGTCGGTGTGGTTGGCTCTCTCTCAGCCTTCTACCATGATTCGATTGACATCGCCGACGCGCGCCATCGCGAGATCAGCGCCCATCGGTTGATCGCCAAGATGCCGACCATTGCCGCCGCCTGTTACAAGCACAATGTCGGCGAGCCGGTAATCTATCCGCGCAACGACCTGAGTTACACGGGCAACCTTTTGCACATGATGTTCGCCACCCCGTGCGAGGATTACGCGGTTGACCCGCTGGCCGAGCGTGCCCTGGATCTCCTGTTCATCCTGCACGCCGATCACGAGCAGAATGCCTCGACTTCCACGGTGCGCCTTGCCGGCAGTTCCGGCGCCAACCCTTTTGCCTGTATCGCGGCGGGCACCGCTTCCCTGTGGGGGCCCGCTCACGGTGGCGCCAACGAAGCGGTGCTGGCCATGCTTGAAGAGATCGGCAGTGTGGCCAACATCGACAAGTACATCGCCAAGGCCAAGGACAAGGATGACCCCTTCCGCCTGATGGGCTTTGGTCATCGCGTCTACAAAAACCATGACCCGCGCGCCAAGATCATTCGCCAGGTTTGTCACGAAGTTCTGGAGAAATTGGCGGACAGCAACAATCCGATGTTTGGACTGGCGATGCGCCTGGAAGAGATTGCCACCAACGACGAGTATTTTATTGAGCGCGGTCTTTATCCGAACGTGGATTTCTACTCCGGCATCATCTACCGCGCCTTGGGAATTCCGGAAAGCATGTTCACCGTGATGTTTGCCATTGCGCGCACGGCAGGTTGGACCAGCCACTGGATGGAGATGCTCGATGATCCCAAGCACCGCATTGGCCGTCCGCGTCAGCTTTACCAGGGCGCACCTCTGCGCGATTACGTGCCGCTTGATCAGCGTTGAAGTAGGTTGATTGGCACCAGATGAAAAAGGGCCCGTGACGGGGCCTCTAAAGAGCAGGCAAGACCCTAGAACAACTCAATGACGCTACCGCCGGGTTTGCCACCAACGCCCGGGATGGCTGGTGCCGTGGTAGCTTCATCCGGTACGTTTTCTTCGCGGAAGATCTCGAAGATGGCCTGTTCCATACCTGCCGGTGCGCGTTTGCCGGTTTCCGGGTCGATGCGCACCGTTACCATGCCCTTGGGTTTGCGCGGCGGCCTGTCCTCCACACCTTGTAGCACCACGCGCATGTAATCTATCCAGGCTGGCAGTGCGGCGCGACCACCGACTTCGCCGCGGCCAAGCCTGCTGTTGTCATCAAAGCCTATCCACACGTTGGCGACAATGGACTGGTTGAAGCCATTGAACCAGGCATCGCGCTGGTCATTGGTGGTGCCGGTTTTCCCGGCCAGGTCATTGCGCCCCAGGGCCCTTGCGCGGGTAGCGGTACCGGCCTGAATCACGTCCTGCATCATCGAGTACATCAGGAAGTGGTTCTCTTCGCTGATCACGCGTGGGGCAATCTTGCCCTGGGTTTCCTCCTCGACTGACGAGACACTGGCGCCGACCAGTGAAGGCTCGGTCACGATTTCCTGTTTACAGTCTTTGCACACGGTTGCCGGGTCGGCCTCAAAGACCGTCTCCCCGTTCTGATCGATGCGCTTGATCAGGTAGGGATCGATCAGATAGCCGCCATTGGATAGCACCGCGTAACCCCTTGCCATTTGCAGAGGGGTGACATTTGCGCTGCCCAGCGACAACGACAGGTTGTGTGGCAACTCTTCCGGATCAAAGCCGAACTTGGCGATATGTTGCAAAGCGGCCTCTATTCCCATGTTGCGCAGCAGGCGGATGGAGACCAGGTTGCGTGACTTGGTCAGCGCATAGCGCAGGCGGGTGGGGCCGAAGAACTTGCCGGAATAGTTCTCGGGTCGCCAAGTCCCCTCGAGACTGGGATCGTTGAATACGACCGGCGCATCGTTGATCAGGCTGGCCGGCGTAAAGCCATTTTCCAGTGCAGCTGAATAGATGAATGCCTTGAAGCCGGAGCCGGGTTGGCGGGCGGCCTGGGTGACGCGATTGAACTTGCTCGCGTAGTAATCGTAACCACCAACCAGCGCGATAATTGCGCCGTCATCAGACTTCAGAGAAATCAGCGCGCCACCGACCTTCGGTACCTGAGTCAATGCCCAGTAGGGTTCACCCTTGTCGGGCTTGATCTGGCGTACCCTGACGATGTCTCCGGGGGTCACGACGTCCGCAGCGGTTTTCGGTTCCGGTCCGCGGCGGCTGTGGTTCCGGTACGGCCGGGCCCATTTGAGGCCTTCCCAGGGCAATGTGACGGTGACGTCTTCACCAAGGTAGACGTCTGCAGATTGCTCCTGCGTACCGATCACAAGCCCAGGCTGAAGCTGTCCTACCTCGCTGTAGGCGGCGAGTAGTTCGTCTCGGGAAGCCTCTTCACCGGGCAGTGTTTGTTGTGCCTCCGGGCCCCGGTAACCATGACGCTCGCTGTAGGCATCCATCGCGCCGCGCAATGCGCGATTGGCGGCGGTCTGGGCTTTACCGTCGATCGTTGTATAAACCCTGAAGCCTCCGGTATAGGCATCGCTGCCGTAGCGTTTGACCATTTCCGCGCGCACCATCTCTGCCGCGTAGGGCGCTTCCACCTCGATATCCGGCGAGTAACGTTTGGCTGTGACCGGTGCACTGCTCGCCACCCGGTGTTCCTCCTCGCTGATATGTTCCAGCTCCAGCATGCGACCGAGCACATAGTTGCGGCGGATAAGGGCACGGGGCGGGTTTGCCAGCGGGTTGAAGCGTGACGGGGCCTTGGGCAGGCCGGCAATCATGGCTGTCTCTGCCAGGGTCAGTTCATCCAGCGTTTTGCCATAGTAGACGCGCGCAGCCGCCCCGACTCCGTAAGACCGGTGGCCGAGGTAGATCTTGTTCAGGTAGAGCTCGAGTATCTCCTGCTTACTCAGTTCCTCTTCGATTCGCAACGCCAGGAATATCTCGTAGAGCTTGCGCAAATAGGTCTTTTCGCGGGTCAGGTAGAAGTTGCGCGCAACCTGCATCGTGATCGTGCTGCCGCCCTGTTTGCGCTTGCCCGTCAGGAGCAAATTGATGCCTGCGCGAAGCAGTCCACGATAATCCACGCCCGGGTGGCTAAAGAAATTCGCATCCTCGGCCGAAACAATGGCTAGCACCATGGTGTTGGGCAGTTGATCGAAGGTCAGAGGGGAGCGGCGCTTCTCGCCGTACTCCGCGATCAGTTCGCCGTCTTTGCTGTAGACCTTGAGTGGTACCTGCAGCTGGACTTTGCGAAGTTCTTCGATGTCCGGCAGGTCTGGCGCGATGTAAAGGTGGGCGGCGACCAGTGCAGCGGCACCGGTGAATACGCCAATCATCAGCAGTACGAGGCCAAGTTTGAGTAGCTTAAGGAGCCATTTCATGGGCTTGATCAGAAAAATTGAGTCTGTTGCCAGCCGTTGCTGGAGTGTTGTCGAAGGGCCGCTATACTACCAGCCAGCCCTCGCCAGCGTATCCCCGCGGCGTTACATGGATGTCTCCTGGAGTAGACACTCAAGCGTTGGAAGAGTGTGCGCGCGAAAACGCCAAATAGATCACACTCTTCACAAAAAGCTTTCATTTGGTTATATAGTTGACCGAAATTACTAAAGAAAATCTTGCACGTGCCGCTAGAGTGGTACATGCAGACCCCGATTACGGGCGCCAAAGGACACTGGAACAAAAAGCACATGGGTCTTTTTTCCCGAAAGAAGCAGCCAATGTTGGGACTGGATATCAGTTCCACAGCGGTCAAGCTGCTGGAGCTCTCCCAGCAAAGTGGACGTGGCGGTTTACGCTACCGCGTCGAAAGTTATGCGGTGGAGCCTCTCGCTCCCAATTCGGTGGTGGAGAAGAACATCGCCGACGTTGATGCGGTTGGAGAGGCTGTACGCAAGGTCGTCAAGCGTTCCGGCACGCGCACCAAGCATGCTGCGGTCGCGGTCTCCGGAAACGCGGTGATCACTAAGGTCATTTCGATGCCGGCCTCGTTGTCGGAGCGCGAGATGGAAAGCCAGATCGAGCTTGAAGCAGACCAATACATCCCGTACCCATTGGAAGAGGTCAATCTTGACTTCGAGGTACAGGGGCCTTCCGAAAAATCGCCCGAGATGGTCGATATACTGTTGGCGGCCTCCCGGAGCGAAAACGTCGATGACCGCGTTGCGGCCCTGGATCTTGCGGGATTGAGTTGCGATGTGGTGGATGTCGAAGCCTACGCCATGGAAAACGCCTGTTTTCAGCTGGCCGAACAATGGCCGAACAATGGACAGGAACAAGTGGTGGCAATAGCTGATATCGGCGCCACCACCACCACGCTCAACGTGCTTTACAACAACCACATTATCTACACCCGTGAGCAGAACTTCGGCGGCCGTCAGTTGACCGAGGAGATTCAGCGCCGGTATGGGCTGTCAAAGGAAGAGGCCGGTATGGCCAAGCGCCAGGGCGGCCTGCCAGACAACTACGTACCTGAGGTGCTGGAGCCGTTCAAGGAAGCGATGGCACAACAGGTCAACCGGTCCATTCAATTCTTTTACTCAGCCAGCAGTTACAGCACGGTAGACATGATCGTGCTGGCCGGTGGCACAGCTTCGGTCACCGGGGTGGACGATCTGATCCAGGAGCGTCTGGGTATCGATACCGTTGTGGCCAACCCTTTCGCCAACATGGCGGTGGGCCCGCGCGTCAAACCCCAGGCTTTGAGTAATGACGCACCAGCGATGATGATCGCTTGTGGCCTGGCACTGAGGAGTTTCGACTGATATGGCGCATATCAACCTACTCCCTTGGCGAGAGAATCTGCGTGCACAGCGTAAGCGCGATTTTGGCCTGACAATGCTGGGCTTCGTGCTGCTGACCGGTGTGTTGTTATGGGGCTGGATGCAGTACAACCAGAGCCTGATAGACCACCAGAAAAGCCGTAACCAGTTTTTGGTGGCTGAGATCGCCAAGGTTGACGAACAGATCAAGGAAATCAAGAACCTGGAGAAGACCCGCAAACAGCTGATCTCACGAATGAAGGTTGTGGCCAGCTTGCAAAGCAGTCGCCCGCAGATCGTGCACCTGTTTGATGAGCTGGTGACGACGTTGCCCGATGGTGTGTTCCTGACCTCGATCACACAGAAAGGCTCGGGTGTCAGCGTGGCGGGACGTTCCGAATCCAACGCCCGGGTCTCCACATACATGCGCGGTGTTGAGGCAAGTCCATGGCTGGCTTCACCGGAGTTGCGCGTGATTGAACAGAAGGGCAAGGGTGAAACAGATGGTATCAACACCTTCTCGATGGGTATGCGCCAGGTTGTGCCGAAGGCAGGGGGCAAGCAATGACCCTGGATGAACTCAACGAACTCGATTTCAATGACATCGGTGAATGGCCGGCGGTAGTCAAGGCGATCCTGATTCTGCTGTTGTGCGGATTGCTCGGTGTCGGTTGGTATTTCCTGATGGTTCAGGACCAATACAAGGCCCTCGAAAAAGTTGAAAGGGAGGAAAATCAGCTGCGCGTCGATTTTGAAGATAAGCAGGCGCGCGCGGCGAACCTTGAGGCCTATCGCACCCAGCTTGCAGAGATGCGCGAATCTTTCGGCACCATGCTGCGCCAGTTACCCAATCGTACGGAAGTGGCGGATTTGTTGGTGGACGTTTCGCAGACCGGCCTTGCTGCGGGTCTGAAGTTCGAACTCTTCCAACCGCAACAAGAGGTTCCCCGGGAGTTTTACGCGGAATTGCCGATCAAGTTGCGGGTAACCGGCAACTACCATCAGTTCGGCGAATTCGTAAGTGGCTTGGCGGCACTGCCGCGCATCGTCACGATTCACGACATCGTGATCAAACCGATATCAGACAAGAAGGGTGGGGAAGGAAGCCTGGTGCTTAACGCGACGGCCAAGACCTACCGCTATCTGGACGGGGAAAGCTGATGGTGCGGATTACTATCACGATTTTGTTGGCGCTGGCCCTCGGTGGTTGTTTTCAGCAGGACATGTCGGACCTTGAAGCTTACGTCAAAGAAGTGAAGGCACGGCCTGCCGGCGGTATCAGTCCACCACCAGAACCGGCCGAAGTGGAGACCTTCCTCTACGTCGCTGCAGACCGTCGGGATCCGTTCGAGCCGCAGACCGCTCTGGAAGAGCGAAGCGAGACGGTTGTCGAGAGCGGACTGTCACCTGACTTTAACCGTAGCAAGGAAGAGCTCGAGCTTTATCCGCTGGACAGCCTGCGGATGGTCGGCACTCTTGAGCAGGATGGGGGTGCCTGGGGCTTGGTGCAGACACGCGATGGAACGATTCATCGCGTTACCAAAGGCAATTACATGGGACAGAACCACGGTCGCATCGTGAACATTGCAGAAGACGAGATCAAATTGGTCGAGCTGATTCAAATCGGTTCCGGCTACCAGGAACAAGAAGCCGCCCTCGGGTTGGGTGATACCGGGAATTAGGAGATACGCATGTCAACCACCAAACAACAGGCGCAACGTTTGCTGGCGTGGCTCACGCTTCTCGGATTGAGTGCCCTATCCACTGCTTGGGCTAACACTCTCAAAGACGTGAGCTTTTCCTCGATGCCGGGGAACCAGGTTGAGGTCACTCTCACACTGAGTGAACCAATCGATGAGCCAAGTAGCTTTTCCACGGATAATCCGGCGCGTATTGCGATCGATCTTCCGGGAACCACCAGCGAGGCGCCCAAGGTCACGCCTATCGCCGTCGGTGCGGCGCGCAGCGTGACAGCCATAGAGGCCAGTGATCGCACCCGCGTCGTGATCAACCTGCTCAGTGCCGTCGATCACGAAATCCGTACGGATGGAAACCTGGTCCGGGTCAGTATCGGCACGAGCGGCGGGGCAGGTAGCATGTCCGCTGCACCCAAGCCAAGTGATTCCGTTGGCACAACAGCTTCCGGAAAGGCGAGTGGCAAGGCCGTCAGCAACGTCGACTTCAGGCGTGGTACGGATGGTGAGGGCAGAGTGGAAATCGGCCTCAGCGATCCGTCTATCGTGGTCGACATGAGCCAGCAGGGCCAGGAAATCGTGTTGGAGTTCATCGATACCTCGCTGCCTCCGGAATTGTCCCGCACGCTGGACGTAATTGACTTTGCCACCCCTGTCACGCAGATCGTGACCCGTCCGGATGGCAGAAACACACGCATGACCATCAGCACGGAGGGCCAGTTCGAGCACCTGGCCTACCAGGCAGATGACATGTACACCGTCGAGTTCCGTGCCCTGACCCGCGCTGAGGTCGAGCAACGCCGGGCCGAAATCAAAGTGTACGAAGGCGAGCGCCTCTCTCTCAATTTCCAGGATATCGAGGTTCGTGCCGTGCTGCAGTTGCTGGCGGACTTCACCGGTCTGAACATGGTGGTGAGTGATACCGTCAGCGGTCGTATCACTCTGCGCCTGAAGAACGTTCCCTGGGATCAGGCGATGGATATCATCCTCAAGACCAAGGGTCTGTCGATGCGCCGCAACGATAACGTGATCCTGGTAGCGCCGACCGAAGAGATCGCCGCACGCGAGAAGCTGGAGCTGGAATCCCAACAGCAGATCGAGGAATTGGCTCCGCTGCGCTCTGAACTCATCCAGGTGAATTACGCCAAGTCCGGCACGCTTGCTGCTCTGCTCAAATCCGAAGAGAACAAGCTCTTGTCGCCGCGTGGCAGTGTTACCATCGATGAGCGCACCAACACACTGCTGGTGCAGGATACTGCAGCCAAACTCAGTGAGATTCGCGATTTGGTGACCAAGCTCGACATCCCGGTCCGCCAGGTCCTGATCGAGTCGCGTATCGTGATTGCCAACAATGACTTTGCCAAGGACCTCGGCGTGAAGATGGGCTTTAGCGGTTCCAAGGAACTCCCTAAAGACAACTTCGGTACTATCGGCGGCGGCCTGCCAGGTGATATTGCATACGGGAGCAATTTTATCGAGAATCCGGCTGGGTCCAGTAACGAGGCCCTCTTGGTCAACCTGCCGCAGACCCTCGCGGCTGGCAGCGGCGGTGCCATCAACTTCATCCTGGGCAAGGTCGGTTCCCACCTGCTGCGCCTGGAGCTCAGCGCCATGCAGCAGGAAGGCAAGGGGGAGATCATCTCCAGCCCGCGCGTGATCACCTCTGACCAGAACAAGGCCGTGATCAAGCAGGGTGTGGAAATTCC
>Ga0180429_10003225_pt1 | contig 13239 bp, 8 predicted proteins | sample SS_ome_FD_132428 | JGI IMG/M metagenome (GOLD analysis project Ga0180429, IMG submission 132428) | Hypersaline lake sediment archaeal communities from the Salton Sea, California, USA - SS_1_S_1 metaG | ecosystem: Environmental > Aquatic > Non-marine Saline and Alkaline > Hypersaline > Sediment ...
ATTCCGTTGATGTTGGCCAGCAGTTGCCAGGGCACGTTGTGCGTCTCGGCGATCCGTCGGAGCGTATCGCCCGGCTGAACCTTGTAGGGACGTTCCAGTAGATGCTGTCGCGAATAGATGACCGTGCCGGCAAGCTGATCGAGCAGATCGACGGCCTGGCTGGCTTGTGCCGGCGTGAGTTCCGGGTTGTTGTGCAGATTGCTCAGTGCCAAATGGGCCTGGCTCAGCCGGCCTTCGTCGAGTTGCCGACGTATCGCCTTGAGCAAGGCGTCGTACTTGTTTGGCAGCTTCTCTTCCCCGCTACGTTCCGAGACGGCGATTGATTGCAGCGCGGATGCCTGACGAGAGACATCGGACGGCATCGCGATTTGATTGCGGCTCGCGGACGAAGGATAGGGCATCGCAACGCCGGGTTGCTTGGCCGCGGAAGCCACGTTGCCCGGCTCGACCAAGGGAGTCTGTGCCGACGGCATGCCCCCGGCGGTCGAACCGGCAGCGTTGCCGTATGGAACACCGGGAGGCATCACCACGCCGGGAGGCACCGCGTCGGGCGACGTCGACACGCCCTGCGGCAAATAGCGCGGGGCAATCGTGCCGTTTCCCGCCGTGGGCGAGCCGGGTATCTCGACCGACGGCATGGCCGTAAACGTCGGGGCATCACCCGGTGCAGTTGTCGACAACTGCTGATTCCGGTTGATCGACACGTAGGCCCCGTAGGCAATCGCCGCCAACACGGCCACGACAAACAGGGGTTTCAGGGAATTCATGTTCGTCCTCCTTGACGAATTCGCCTAGTTCGCGAACTTTTTTTGGCACAGCATCATACGGAAAACTGCAAACGGATGCTACACCAATAATTCCGGGTGAGATTGCAGGGTGGCACGCCGCATGCCACACCGTCGGGGGGTGCGGCGGGTCGAAAGGCCCGCGGCAGGTGAAGCCCTCCCGGTAGCTACGGTCGCCAGGGCGCGAATCGAACCGCACTGCACCGTCTGGCGATGGTGGTTACCGAGGCAGCCGAACCGAAGTGCGTTGCCGCGGCCCCGGTTCCTTCCATTCGCTTCCCCGTCGTGTTATATTGGGAAGCTACATGTACCCTGCCTATTTCCCCACACGCCAAAGGAGCATCCCATGTCGCTTAGTCGTCCCCTGGCCGCACTGGCCATTTGGGCCGTGATGGTGGCCGTCGCCGGTGCGGAGCCGCTGAAGGCCCTGATCGTCGACGGACAAAACAACCACCAATGGCAGGTCACAACGCCGCCGTTGAAGAAGTTGCTCGAGGAGACCGGTCTGTTTACGGTCGACGTTGCCACCACCCCGCCGCGTGGCCAGGACATGAGCGGCTTCAAGCCCAGCTTTGCCGACTACAACGTGGTCGTGATGAACTACACGGGCGACTCGTGGCCGGAAGAGACCAACGTGGCGTTCGAGCGGTACGTTTCTTCCGGCGGCGGGCTGGTTGTTTACCACGCGGCCAGCAACGCGTTTCCCAAGTGGAAGGAGTTCAACGAGATGATCGGCGTCGGCGGTTGGGGCGGCCGCAGCGAGAAGGACGGACCGTTCATCCATTGGAAAGACGGACAGATCGTACGCGACATGTCGCCCGGCCGTGGCGGCATGCACGGCCCACAACACGAGTTTCAACTCGTTGTGCGCGAGCCGAACCATCCGATTACCGACGGTCTGCCCGAGCGGTTCATGCACTGCGCCGACGAACTGTACAGCCAACTTCGCGGCCCGGCGAAGAACGTCACCGTGTTGGCCACGGCTTTCGCCGATCCGGCAAAACGCGGCACCGGCCGCCACGAGCCGATCTTGATGACGATCAGTTACGGCAAAGGCCGCGTGTTTCACACGACGCTGGGACACGTCGACGTGCAATTGCGCAGCGTGGCCTTCATCGCCACGTACCAGCGTGGCACCGAATGGGCGGCCACCGGCCGAGTGACCCAAAAAGTCCCCGTCGACGTGCCCGGCCCCGACAAGCCCAGCATGCGCGAGTAACCGGCCGACGTTTTCGACCGGCCAGTTGACCACTGGGAGTGGTTCCGCTAGATACCTATTCACACACGTATTATGAGGAGTCGCATCGATGAAACATTTACTTGTATTCTTGGCGCTCTCGATCCTGGGGCTTGCCGTCTTGCCGGGAAGCCCGGCCAATGCCGAGGACCCTTGGGTCGTGTATGAAGGAGACGATGGCCCGGGCAAGGGCAAGCACGTCGTCCTGATATCCGGCGATGAGGAGTACCGCAGCGAAGAGGCCCTGCCGCAGTTGGGTAAGATCCTCGCCGTGCATCACGGTTTCAAGTGTACCGTGCTGTTTGCCGTCGATCCCGCGACGGGCGAAATCGCTCCCAACAACCGCGAGAACATTCCCGGCCTCGAGTCGCTGAAAACGGCCGACCTGATGATCATCGCCACCCGCTTCCGCGATCTGCACGACGAGCAAATGAAACTCTTCGTCGATTACGTCGAGGCCGGCCGCCCGATCATCGGCATGCGCACCGCGACCCACGCGTTCAACATCAAGGGCGGTAAGACCTACGCGAAGTACGGCAACGGCTACGGCGGTGAAGACTACAAGGGCGGATTCGGCCGGCAGGTGCTCGGCGAAAAGTGGATCAGCCACCACAGGCACCACAAACACGAGAGCACCCGGGGAATCATCGCCGAAGGGGCAAAGGATCACCCGATCGTCCGCGGCATCAAGGACGGAGATATCTGGGGACCCACCGACGTCTACGGCGTGCGGCTGCCGCTGCCCGGCGACAGCAAGCCGATCATCATGGGGCAGGTGCTGGCCGGTATGAATCCGGACGACGAGCCGGTCGAGGGCAAGAAGAACGATCCGATGATGCCGGTCGGTTGGACGAAGACCTACAAGGACGGTCGCGTGTTCAACACGACGATGGGGTCTTCAACCGACCTGGAAAACGAGGGTGTCCGGCGGATGCTGGTGAACGCCGCCTATTGGTGCGCCGGCATGGAGGACAAGACCCCGGAGAAGAGTTGTGTCGACATCGTCGGTGAGTTCGAGGCGAATCCCTACGGTTTCAACGGCTACAAGAAGGGCGTTAAGCCTTCCGATCACGCGTTGAAATAGTCGGTGGTGCCTGCTGCGTCCGAAAAAGGGGACAGGCACGTTGGCAAACGCCTCAACCACTTCAAAACCAGGCTCTCGACGGAGTTAGTCCCCATTTTCGGACTCCCGTCTTTTCAGTTTGAGTTCCTTAGACTGCGAGAGGGCTTGGCCTTGGCGGCTGTTGATTAGCCATCACACCAAGAAAGCGTTGCACTTCTTCCTGGGTGTTGTAGTGCAGCAGGCCGATGCGGACCATGCCGTCCGGTTCGAGCCCCAGGGCCTCGGTCAGCGGCTGGGCGTAGAAGTTGCCGTGCCAAACGAAGATGCCCAGGTCGCCCAGGTGTCGGGCCAACTCGGCTGGGCGGATTCGATCGTGCGTGATGGCCACGGTGGGCACCCGTTGGTCGAGCCGGTTCTGGTCTGTAATACCCCAGATCTTGACCGCCGGCAATTCGGCCAGCCCGGCCAGCATCGTGGACACCAAGGAACGTTCATGCGAGGCGATGTTCCGATAGGCCGCCACGAGTGCCGCGCGACGATCGGTGACGTCGGCCTGACAACTCCGGCCCAAGTCGGCCAGATACTCGACCGCCGCCAGTGTTCCGGCGATGCCTTCGTGGTTCTGGGTTCCGGTCATCCAGCGGCCCGGCGTGTCGTCCGGCGCGGGGCGAACCTTGTAGGCCGGCAGATCGGCCATCAGTTGGCGACGTCCCCAGAGCACGCCTACGTGCGGCCCGAAGAACTTGTAGGCCGAACAGGCCAGGAAATCACAGTCCCAGGCAGCCACGTCGGGCAGGGCGTGCGGCGCGTAGTGAACGGCATCGAGAAAGACCAACGCACCAAACCGATGCGCCGCCGCGACGATCTCTTCCACCGGGTTGATCGTGCCCGTGGCGTTGCCCGCACATCCCACGGCCACCAGCCGGGTTCGCGGCGAGAGCTTGGCCGTCAGGTCGTCGATGTCGAGCGTGCAATCGTCGGCATTGATCTCCACATGGCGAACGGTCGCTCCGGCGTCTTTGGCGGCCAGCACCCAGGGTGTGAAATTGGCGTCGTGATCGAGCCGGCTCAGCAGCACCTCGTCGCCGGGGCGCCACGTTTTTGCCAGCGCTCGCGACAGGGCGAACGTCAGGCTGGTCATATTGGCCCCGAAGACGACCGTATCGGGATCGTCGGTACCGACGAAATCGGCCATCGCCCGATGGGCATCATCGAGCATCGCGTCGCTTTCACGACTGGTGGCGAACAGCCCTTCGTGATTGGCGTTCATTCGCACCATGTATTCGGCCACCGCGTCGATGACCGACCGTGGCGCCTGGCTTCCGGCCGGCCCATCGAAAAAGACTACCGGTCGCCCGTTTTGCGTTCGTGCCAGGGCGGGGAATCGACGGCGGATCGCCGCGATGTCCAGATTGTGTTGGTTGCAAGTTGCCATACCCTACCGTTCGCGGTAGGTTATCCGCCCCTTGGTCAGATCGTAGGGAGAGAGTTCGATGGTTACCTTGTCACCGGGCACAATCCGGATGAAGTGCTTGCGCATCTTACCGGCCACGTGGGCGATGATCTTGTGGCCGCTCTCCAGTTGAACGCGAAAACGCGTGTTAGCCAGCGCCTCGGTAACCACGCCTTCGACTTCAATAGCTTCTTCTTTTTTGGGCATACTCGACTCCAGACGGGCAGGATACATTGGGTGGGCTGTCAAGGGTGTCTTGTTATCTTATCATCTTTCGGCGGTGTGTCTAGCCGGGCTGGAGGCCCCTTCCACAACGGCCGTCTTGCCCGTATCCTATTGGTATGTCCTCGCCCAACCCTCCCGATCCCGCTGCCCAGACGGCCGGCCCCCGACGGCAACTGACCCTGTTCGATTCGACCTGCATCATCGTCGGGATAATCATCGGGGCGGGGATCTATAAGACGGCTCCCGACGTTGCCAAGGCCGTGTCTTGCTGGTGGGGCGTACTGCTGATCTGGCTGGCCGGAGGATTCCTGTCGCTGTGCGGGGCGTTGGGATACGCTGAACTGGCCTCCGCTTACCCCCGAGAGGGTGGTGACTATATATACCTCAGCCGGGCGTACGGACGCTGGGCCGGCTTCCTCTTCGGCTGGATGCAACTCGTTGTTGTGCGCCCCGGCGATATCGCGGTCATGGCCTTCGTGTTCGCCACCTACGCCCGTACTATCTACGATCCCTTGGCAGGACAGGAAACGTCATACACGCAGCAAATTTATGCGTGTGTCGCCGTGGCCGTGCTGACGGCGATCAACATCTGGGGAGTGAGCCAGGGCAAGTGGACTCAGAACCTGCTGACCGTGGTCAAGGCCCTGGGCCTGGTGGCCATCGTGGTTATCGCACTGATCGCTCCGCGCGGCGCGGGAAGTATCCAAACGGTCGAACCTTTCCCGCTGAGCGTGGCGATGATACTGGTCTTGTTCACCTTCGGCGGCTGGAACGAAATGGCCTACGTGGCCGCCGAAGTGAAGAACCCTCGGCGGAACATTGTCAGGGCGCTGGTGCTGGGCACAGTAGCGGTTACGCTGCTCTACCTGCTGCTAAACGGCGCGTTTCTATACGCTCTCGGTTACACGGGCCTGGCCACGTCGGAGGCGGTCGCCGTCGATGCCGTCGCAACGGTCTTTCCGAAAATCGGCGGCCGGTTGATAAGCGTGCTGGTGTGCATATCGGCCTTGGGAGCGGTAAACGGTCTTGTTTTCACCGGTGCGCGGATTTCCTACGCCGTGGGGGCCGATCACCGCGCCTTTCGACTGCTCGGCAGGTGGGACCGCAAGACCGATACACCCGCACTGGCCCTGTTTGTGCAAGGAATACTGACCATAGGGTTGATTGCTGTGCTGGGATCGTTCATTGAGGCCATCATCTACACGGCCGCGGCGGTCTACTTCTTCTATCTGGCCACGAGCCTGGCGGTCATCGTGCTGCGGTACAAGGACCGCGACGTCGAGCGCCCGTACCGCGTGACGGGCTATCCCGTGCCGACCCTCGTATTCTGCGCCGTGTGCGTCTTTCTGTTTCACGGGGCCGTGGTGTACAAGCCGCTAATCGCCGCCGTCGCGTTGGGCATCATACTGCTAGGGCTGCCCGTTTATTTGGTTAGTCGCCTGTACGACCGCGCACGCCCAGACCGGCCGGCATAGTCGTTGTTCGCTCCGCGAACAAACGCGGGCTCGCGGAGATGTGTACGATGGGCCTCAGAGCCCGTCGATTTTCAGCAGCCACATGATCCGTGGTTGTGAGCGAAAAGCTGGACAAACGCGTTTGCTTGAGTTCAAATAGAGCATTGGTCCCCCCAAACCCAAAAGCGGCGGGCGATGCCCGCCCGCTAAACGACATCCACTATCCCCTAACCACTATCCACTATCCCCTGCCCGCGGAGAACCACCATGACAAAGACCACGCTACTACCCATGCTACTCGTGCTGCTGACAACGGCCGTCGCTTTCGCCGATCCCGGACCGATGGTCCTTTGGTACGACAAGCCGGCCGGAAAATGGACCGAAGCACTTCCCCTGGGCAACGGCCGGCTGGGGGGCATGGTCTTCGGCGGCACCGAGACCGAGCGGATCCAGTTCAATGACGACACCGTCTGGGCAGGCGCGCCGCACGACTATTCGCACGAGGGAGCGGCCAAGTATCTGGCCGAGATCCGCAAGCTGCTCTTCGAAAACAAGCAGCGCGACGCACAATCGTTGGCGGGACAACACTTTATGAGCGTGCCGCTGCGACAGATGCCCTATCAGCCGTTCGGCGACCTGAACCTCCAGTTCGCGGGGCACGGCGCCGCAAGCGACTATCGCCGGCAGTTGGATATCGACCAGGCCGTGGCCACCACCAGCTACAAGGTCGACGGCGTCACTTTTACGCGCGAGGTCCTTTCCAGCAACCCCGACAACGTCATCGCCGTGCGGATCACCGCCGACAAGCCCGGCAAGCTCAACTTCACCGCTTCGCTGAGCAGCCCCCACGGCGACGCGTCAACCAAGGCCGCCGGCGACGACGTGCTGGCATTAAGCGGGAAACTGAAGGACTACACCTCCAAACGAACCGGTGCCAAAGTGATCGGTTCGATCAAGTTCGAGGCCCGGCTGAAGGTCTCGCTCGAGGGAGGCAGCGCAACGGTGACCGACGACGCGATCGAAGTCAAAGGCGCCAATGCCGCAACGTTGTTGCTGGCCGGGGCAACCAACTACAAAGACTTCGAGGACCTCTCGGCCGATCCGGCCGCCCGTTGCAAAGAGGCCCTGGAGGCCGTCGCCGAAAAGAAGTACGACGCCATCCGCAACGACCACGTGGCCGATCACCAGGCCCTCTTCCGCCGCGTGGTGCTCGACTTGGGCACCAGCAACGCGACCAGGCTGCCGACCGACCGGCGGCTCACGGCGTTCAATGAAGAAGACCCGCAGTTGGCCGCGCTCTACTTCCAGTTCGGGCGATACCTGATGATCGCCGGTTCGCGCCCCGGTAGTCAGCCCTTGAATCTTCAGGGATTGTGGAACGAAAGCACCAGCCCGCCGTGGGAATCGAAATATACAATCAATATCAACACCGAAATGAACTACTGGCCGGCCGAGACCTGTAACCTGGCCGAGTGTGCCGGGCCGCTGTTCGACGCCCTCGACGAGTTGGCCGTCTCCGGCGCCAAGGTCGCCCGGACACATTACGACGCCCGCGGCTGGGTGCTGCACCATAACTTCGACCTGTGGCGCGGCGCCGCACCGATCAACGCCAGCAACCACGGCATCTGGCCGACCGGCGGGGCCTGGCTCTGCCAGCACCTCTGGTGGCATTACGACTTCTCGCGCGATAAGAAGTTCCTCGCCGAGCGGGCATATCCGATCATCAAGGCGGCCTCGCTGTTCTTCGCCGATTTCCTGATCGAGGACCCCCGCAACGACAAAGGCTGGTTGATCTCCGGCCCGTCGAACTCGCCCGAACAGGGTGGGCTGGTGATGGGCCCGACCATGGATCACCAGATAATCCGCAACCTGTTGGGCAATTGCATCGAGGCCAGTCGCATACTCGACGTCGATCAGGAACTGCGCGAAAAACTGATCGGCATTCGCAAGCGGATCGCGCCGAATCTGATCGGTCAGCACGGACAGTTGCAGGAGTGGCTCGAAGACAAAGACAACCCGGGCAACCACCACCGGCACTGTTCGCACCTCTGGGGTCTGCATCCGGGCAGCGAGATCACGGCCGATACGCCCGAACTGTTCGCCGCCACGAAAAAGTCGCTCGAATTCCGCGGCGACGGCGGCACCGGATGGAGCAAGGCCTGGAAAGTGAACTTCTGGGCGCGGCTGCTCGACGGCGACCATTCGTTCCTGATGCTCAAGGGGCTGATCGCCGGGAGCACCTTTCCGAACATGTTCGACGCCCATCCGCCTTTCCAGATCGACGGCAACTTCGGCGGCACGGCCGGGATTGCCGAGATGTTGCTGCAAAGCCACACCGGCCAGATCGCCCTCTTGCCGGCGCTGCCAAGTGCATTCAAGGACGGCAGTGTGAAGGGTCTGCGTGCCCGCGGCGGACTGGAAGTTGACATCGCCTTCAGCGGCGGCAAGCTGTCATCCTACGAACTCCGTGCCACGTGCGATGGGACCCACACCATCCGCCTGCCCGACGGGACCACCAAGCAGGTCACCCTGAAGGCTGGGCAGAAATACGCGGAGTAGGCCCCCCACCACCACTGAAACTGTTTGTAGGGGCTGAAACTGTTTGTAGGAGGCGACTCCAGTCGCCGATTGAAGCGGTTCTCGGACCCCATGGGCGACTGGAGTCGCCTCCTACACTGCTTGCCCGGGCCGCGGATTTGACGCGGCGTACTCGCCCGTTTATCCTATATTATCATAGGGAAGATAGGCTATCATTGACGCGTCGATCGGAGAGACTATTGAAGTTGAACATCGTGTCACTCGCGCCAATCGTGGCGGCGGCGGTCCTCTGCGTGCTGTTCGGTCCGGGCGCGCCGGCCGCTGCGCAGATGCCACCGGCCCCAGTCGTCGTTGCCGAGGTGCAGCAACGGGAACTGGCGGCCGGAGCTACGTTCGTCGGCACGGTTACCGCGTCGCGAACCAGCATGGTTGGCAGTCCGGTCGAGGGTCGCGTGGTCGAACTGCTGGTCGAAGAGGGCGACGAGGTCAAGCAGAACGACCCGCTCGCCCGGCTGCGGACACGGCAACTGGAAATCCAACTGGCCGCCGCCAAAGCAGAGTTCTCGTTACGAAGTTGGGAACTGGCCGAGTTGGCGGAGTCGCTGCCGGAGCAGATCAAGCAGGCGCAGCACCGCGTGTTGGCTTCCCAGGCGCTGAAGGATTTCACCGCTTCCCGGCTGAAACGCACCAAGACGTTGTACGACCGCAAGGCCACCAGCGAAGACGACCTCCAGGAGGTATCGTCCGCGGCCGACGGGGCGGAGCAGAAGTACCTGGAGAACACATCGGCGTGGAAGCTTGCGGTGGCTACGCGTGAAGAGAAGCTCGCCCAGGCCCAGGCCCGACTGGTTGCACAGCAGGAAGAGGTCAACCGGCTGCAAGACGAGATCGATGAGCACACGATCCGTTCGCCCTTCGACGGCTACGTGACCGAGGAGCACACCGAAATTGGGCAGTGGATTGCCAAGGGAGCCACGGTTGTCGAGGTGGTCGAGTTGAAGTCGATCGACGTCGAGGTCTCGGTACTGGAGAGCTATGCCCCTCGTCTTCGGTTGGGAATGCCGGCCCAGGTGACGATCGGCGACCTGCCGGGGCAGCCGACGGGGGGAGAGTCGCGGAGCCGTTGGTGGACCGCCCCGGTGTCGGCAATCTTGCCGAAGGCCGACGATCGTTCCCGCACTTTTCCCATAAAAGTGCGACTCGATAACCCCATTGGACCCGGCGGACCGACGTTCAAGGCCGGCATGTCCGCGAGCGTTACACTTCAGGTCGGCACCACGGCCAAAGTGCTGCTGGTCCCCAAGGACGCCTTGGTGCTGGGAGGCCGCGTGCCGATGGTATACGTGGCAACGCCGATGCCGAAACAACCCGCGCCGGAAGGCGGTCCGCCGGCGGGAGGCCCACCGCCCGGAGGACCACCCGCGGGGCCAAGCCCCGACAGCATTTCCTCGGCGGTGCCGGTCGAGTTGGGTATGGCGGTCGACGGCCTGGTAGAAGTCCGCGGCGATCTGAAGCCGCGGCAGCGCGTGGTGGTGGAGGGCAACGAGCGACTGTTTCCCGGCAGACCACTGATCGTCGTCGAGCAGCAACCGCCCGCGTTCGAACCGTAAGGCCTCCCATGCAACTGATCGACACATTTGTTCGCAACCCGGTCAAGGTCTCGGTCGGCGTTCTGCTGGTTGCGCTGTTCGGTCTGATCGGCCTGTTGCGGATGCCGATGCAGCTCACGCCCGAGGTGCAGATTCCCACGATCACCGTCGCGACAACCTGGCCGGGCGCCGCCCCGCAAGAGATCGAGCGGGAGATCGTCCAGGAACAGGAAGAGCAACTCAAGGGGGTCGAGGGCGTCAAGAAGATGTCCTCGGAGTGCCGCAACTCTCAGGGCTCGATAACGCTCGAGTTCGGCGTGGGCACCGATCTGGCCGAGGCCATGCTGAAGGTGAACACCCGGCTGCAACAGGTGCCCGAGTACCCGGAAGACGCCGACGAGCCGGTCATCAGCACTTCGGGGGCGAATGAGAACGCGATAGCCTGGTTCATTCTACGGCCGCGGGTGGCCTCGACCGAAGAGATCGCTGCCTTTCAACAGGCCAACGAGGATCTGGCCGCGTTGCTGGAAGGGGCCCGGTTGGCGCACAACTCCGGACTCCGCACCCGGCGGCTGCTGAACCTGGCCGAGGAGAACCCGGCGGTCGCCGAGCGGCTCGAACCGCTGCTGCCGGCGTCGCTGTTTCCCCGGCCGGAAGACGTCGAGGCGTTTGTGCGGAGACATCCCCAGCTTGCGGGCGTTCTGGAACCGGTTCGTTCCGCGCCCGATGCCCGGCAGCGAGGCCGCCGGCTGGAGAAACTCCTAAAAGGCCGGCCGCAACTCGAAGCTCAACTGGAAGAACTGCTCATCGACGTGCCCAAGCTCCGGCTCTTCGTCGAGGATAACATCGAGTCGCAGTTCGAGCGGGTCGAGGGCGTGTCCAACTCGAACGTCTACGGCGGCATGGAAGAAGAGATGCAGGTGATCGTCGACCCGCGGCGATTGGCAGTCCGGCGGCTGACGATCGCCGACCTTCGCCGAGCCCTGCGCGATCATAACCGCGACACGACCGCCGGCGACATCTGGGACGGCAAACGCCGTTACGTGGTTCGCGTGATGGGTCAATTTCAAAGCCCCGACAGCGTGGGCGACGTGATCGTCGCCCGCCGCGACGGTCTGCCCGTCTACGTACGCGACGTGGCCGACGTGAAACACGGACACAAGAAACCGACCGGCCTGGTGCGAAACTTCGGCAGCCCCTGCATCGCCGTCAACTGCATCCGCGAAACCGGCGCCAACGTGCTGAAAACCATGAAAGGCCTGCGCGAAGTCCGCAACCGGCTCGACAAGAACTTGCTGGCGCCCAACGGACTCGAATTGATCCAGGTCTACGACGAAACCGACTACATCTATTCGGCCATCGGGCTGGTCAACCAGAACATCGTCGTCGGCGGGCTGCTGACGATCGCCGTGCTGTTGCTCTTCCTCCGCAGCGGACGCTCGACGATCGTCATCGCGTTGGCGATTCCCACCAGCATCGTGGGCACCTTCCTGATCTTGAACCTGATGAACCGGTCGCTGAATGTTATCAGTCTGGCGGGGCTGGCATTCGCCGTCGGCATGCTGGTCGACAACGCAGTGGTCGTGCTGGAGAACATCTACCGGCACTACCAGTCGGGTGACGAGCCGTTCGCGGCGGCGGTCCGCGGTGCCCAAGAGGTCTGGGGTGCGGTGGTCGCCTCCACGCTGACCACGCTGGCCGTGTTCCTGCCGGTGTTGTTCGTTGAAGAAGAAGCGGGGCAGTTGTTCCGCGACATCGCCCTGGCGATCAGTTCCGCCGTGGCGCTCTCGCTGCTGGTTTCGATTACCGTGATCCCAACCGCCACCGCAAGGATCCTCAAGCAAAGAAGCCGTGGTGAAGGCGAGGATGACGATTCGACGCGGCACGTCACCCGACACCGGCTCGGAGCGATCGACCGATTGGCCGCCACGTTCGTCGACTTCGTGGTGGGCGTCAACGCCTCGATCCAGCAGAGCGTGCTGCTGCGGTTTTCGACCGTGGTCGGATTCGTGGGGGTCGCCCTGCTGCTGAGTTGGGCCCTGTTGCCCAAGGTCGAGTACTTGCCCAACGGCAATCGCAACCTGGTGTTCGGGCAACTCCTGCCACCGGCCGGCTACAACATGGATCGACTGATGAAGTTGGGTACCACATTGGAGAATCAGAGCCAGCCCTACTGGGATATCAACAAAGGGGACCCGGCGAACGGCAAGCTCGACTTCCCACCCATCGACGACTATTTCTTCGTGGGGGCGGGCCGGATCGTTTTCTTCGGCATGAGGGCGGTCGATCCACTTAGGGCCGGCGAGTTGGTCCCGCTGGTAAACGGCCTGGGGAACTCGATCCCCGGCAGCATTGCCCGGGCATCCCAGGCCAGCCTCTTCGGCCGGGGACTCTCGAGCATCCGCACCATCGACGTCGAAATCACCGGCCCCGAGCCCGAGAAGCTGACCGAGATCGGCGGGCGGATCATGGGACAAGTGCAGGGCGTGGTGCCCGGCAGCATCGCCTTTCCCATCCCCAGCCTCGATCTCAGCAGCCCCGAGATACACGTGCTACCCAAGTGGGAGCAGGCCGCCGACATGGGATTGGACAAGGCCGAACTGGATTATACCATCGACGCCCTGGTCGACGGGGCTTATGCCGGCGACTACTTCATCGGCGGCGACAAGATTGATCTGACCATCATCGGCAACCAGCAGTCCATCGAACGGACGCAGGATCTTCGGCGATTGCCGATCGCCACACCCACCGGCAAGGTGATATCGCTGGCCGCCGCGGCAGACAACGTCTTCGAAGGCGGTCCCGAGCAGATCAACCGCCGCGAGCGGCAACGTGCGATCACTATCGCGGTGATGCCGCCGGAAACCATGCCCTTGGAAGAGGCTATCGGAGAGA
>Ga0180429_10003226_pt1 | contig 13236 bp, 8 predicted proteins | sample SS_ome_FD_132428 | JGI IMG/M metagenome (GOLD analysis project Ga0180429, IMG submission 132428) | Hypersaline lake sediment archaeal communities from the Salton Sea, California, USA - SS_1_S_1 metaG | ecosystem: Environmental > Aquatic > Non-marine Saline and Alkaline > Hypersaline > Sediment ...
CAAAAGGCGAAAGCCGTGCCCACTTGAATTCCCCCGGCCCCCAAATCCCGGGCTTCCTTGAGCTTCGCGGGGGAAGCGTAACCCCCGGCCAGCCAGAAAGGACGCTCCAAGCCCCTGATCTTGTCGATGTCCGGAGCGTCCTTGGGGCCGTATCCAGGGGCGGAGGCCGAAGAGGACGGGCCGCATTTCCTGGGAGGCGCGTTGTGTCCCCCCGCCGTGTGGTTCTCCACCACGAAGCCGTCCACTCCCGAAGTCTTGCGCGCGAGGCTCCTGGCCACCACGTCCGAAGAAACGACGGCCAGGAAGCGGGGACGCGTCAGCTCCGTCCGCGCTTCCGAAGCAAAGGCCGCAGGGTCGAAGCGACACGCACAGTTGTCCTTGGGACCGCCCCCCTCCACTTGAAGCTTCAACTCCACCGCCTCCCACCGCGCAAGGCCGTCGAGGGCCCCCAGAATGGCCGAAGGAATGCCCGCGCCCATCAACACGTAATCGACTCCAGCCAACATGGCGCCCAACAGGGAGGGGAGAGTGGCCAACCGGATCTTTTCCATGTAATTGATGCCCACCAGACCGGCGTGACCTTCCTTGGCCAGGAAGACTTCCACGAAGTTGGAGACCACCAGCAGCTCCGCGGACAACGGCTCCATGTTCCAGACGAGCTTGGGAACGGGAAGATACGCCGCGCCGGGAGGCTTGCCGCCGGGTACGAAATACTTGTCGAGGATACGCCGTGCCATATCCGGTCGCGGAAAACGAGCCAAGGCTCGCCGCAGGCTTCCGTCCACGTCCCCCGACTGCAGTCGCCTGACGAAAACCGAATCGATGGCCGTTCCCGAGACGACCCCCATCTGGTCTTCCCTGGCGACGGCTTGAGCCAGACGCCAGTTGGAAACCCCGATGCCCATTCCTCCCTGAATGATTTCAGGGTTTTTTCGCGAAGGTTCCATTCACTTTTTCCTGTAGAATTTTGACGATGAATCGGATTCAGCGATCCAGCCTAAAGCATTCTCTTCCTTTGCGCAAGCATCAAACCGCCCCGCTCCACCGGACGGAAGAAAAGGGCTTTACGAACGCGATAAAATCCATAGGATGGACCGGAAGGAGAAAAACACATGATCTCGCGCTGGTCTCGACCCAACGGCTACCGGGACGTGCTGGCCATCAGCCTGCCGTTGGTGGCCTCCATGGGCTCCCTCACCCTCATGCAGTTCACGGACCGCATGTTCCTGGCCAACTATTCCGTGGACGCCATTTCCGCCGCCCTGCCGGCCGGCATCGCTTCCTTCCTTTTCATATCCTTTTTCATGGGAGTGGGCGATTACGTCAACGCCTTCGTGGCCCAGTACACGGGGGCGCGGCTTCCCCGGCGCGTGGGGGCGGCCCTTTGGCAGGGCATTCATTTCGCCCTGGGCTCCACCGTCTTCCTGGCCGGTCTTTCCCTGGCTTCCGAGCCCCTGTTCAACCTCGTGGGCCATCCCCCCGGTGTTCGCCAATTGGAAGTCGTCTATTTCAGGATTCTCACCCTGGGCGGGGGCTTGGTGGTGGCAAGTTCGGTGCTGGCCTGCTTCTACACGGGCCGGGGGCTGACTCGCATGGTGATGCTGGTCCACGTGGCCGGTGCCGCCGTGAACATCCCCTTGGACTACTGCCTCATCAACGGCATAGGACCTTTTCCCCCATTGGGCATCGTGGGGGCCGGCATCGCCACCGTCGCGGCTTCGGCGGTCATCGTGGTCCTCCTGTGCCTGCTCGTCTTCAGCGCGCCCAACCGGGCCGCCTTCGCCACCTGGGAGGGCCGGTCTTTCGACAGAACCCTCTTCGAACGCCTCATGCGCTACGGGCTCCCCAGCGGGACCCAGTTTTTCCTGGAAATCTTCGCCTTCACCTTCTTCGCTCAAATGCTGGGCCGCCTGGGGGAGCTGGAAATGGCGACCTCCAACATCGTCCTGTCCATCGAAACCCTCTCCTTTCTGCCCATGGTGGGGCTGCACATCGGCAACGCCACCCTGGTGGGGCAGGCCATCGGCAGCCATCGTCCAAGGGACGGGATGTACGCCACCACCAGCGCCCTCCACATCACCCTTCTTTACATGGTCCTGGTAGCGGCCACCTTCGTCTTCTTCGCCGACCCCCTCCTTCGCCTTTTCAAGCCCCGCGACTACTCCGACGCCCAGTACATGGAGATCCTCGTCCTGGGAGTCCCCCTCATGCGGTTCGTCGCCGTCTATTGCTTCTTCGACGCTCTGAACCTCGTTTTTTCGGGAGCCATCAAAGGAGCCGGAGACACCCGGTTCATCATGAAAACCGTGGCCGCCCTGTCCGCCGGGGTCATGATCCTGCCCATCTACCTGGCCGTGGAAGTGCTCGAGACCGGCATATTCACCGCGTGGATCATCTTCACCCTCTACGTGTGCTCCCTGGGCGTGGCCTTCATGCTCCGGTATCGCCAGGGAATCTGGAAGACCATGCGGGTCATCGAGCCCGTCCCTTTGCCGCCCCTTGACACCGGGGGAAAAACGGCCGTGCCGGGATGAGGAGCTAAGCCGCCCGCCCCCAAAACCCCGGGGCGGCTTGGTGGGCCGTCCATAAGACGGCAGGGGCGCCGGCCGGTCGCCAGGCCACGGCGAGACGCGAACATTCCCCAAATATTGAATCCGGAGGTCTCTCGGCGAAAGGCCCATACGAGGGCCCTTCAACGTCCTTTTCCCTTGGCTGGAGCACGGCCTCAACCCTTGCCGCCGATCCAATGCACCCGATAGAGGTCCTTGCGCCGTCTTTCGAGGTTGCGAACGCTGCCGTGCTTGCGCAGCTCCCTCAACAAGTCCAGATCCAGGTCCGCCAGCAGGGTCATTTCCGTGTTGGGAGTCGCTTCGGCGGCCACGGCGTCGTGGGGGAAGGCGAAATCGGAGGGGGTGAAAATGGCGGATTGGGAATACTGGATGTCCATGTTCTCGACTTTGGGCAGGTTCCCCACGCTGCCGGAAATGGCCACGTAGCACTCGTTTTCGATGGCCCGGGCCTGAGCGCACCGGCGGATGCGCAAGTAACCGTTCTTGGTGTCCGTCCAGTAGGGCACCACGAGGATCTGCATGCCCTTGTCCGCCAGAATTCTCGAAAGCTCCGGGTATTCCACGTCGTAGCAAATGAGGATCCCCACCTTGCCGATGTCCGTGTCGAAGACCTTGAGGCTCGGCCCCCCCTGCAAGCCCCAGTATTCGGACTCGTCGGGAGTGATGTGCAGCTTGTACTGGGACTCCCAGGTGCCGTCCCGCCGACACAGAAAAGAGACGTTGTAAAGGGCCTCGTCCCTGTACTCGGGCAGGCTCCCCGTTACGATGTTGATGTTGTAGGTCATGGCCATGTGCAGCATCTCGCTTCTCAGCCGCTCCGTGTATTCGGCCAGGGAGCGCATGGCCTTGGGGGGGTCCTGCTGGTCGTACCGGGCCAGAAGGGGGGCGTTGAACAGCTCCGGGAACAGGAGGAGATCGGCGTTGTAGCCCGAAACCGTGTCCACGAAGAATTCCACTTGCTGCAAAAGGTCCTCGAAGGAGCCGAAAAGCCTCATCTGCCACTGCACCGCCCCCAGGCGAACGTTGGACTTGCGCCCCCAGACGATCTTCTTGGTGGCCTGATAGAAAATATTGCTCCACTCCAGGAAAACGGCGTAGCTTCGAGAGCTGCTGTCTTCGGGAATGTAGTTCTTGATGGCGCGCTTGGGGTGGAAATCGTTGGCCAGTTGGAAGGTGAGGACGGGATCCACGATCTCCCGGTTCTTGACCTTCTGGATATAGGCGCTGGGAGTCAGCTTGTCGGCGTACTTGGCGTATCCTGGAATGCGCCCCCCCACGATGATTCCTTTGAGGTTGAGCTCTTCGCACAGGACTTTCCTGGCGTCGTAAAGGCGCCGCCCCAGCCGCATTCCCCGGTAGTCCTCGTGTACGAACAGATCGATGCCGTAAAGGTAGTCCCCCTGGGGGTCGTGGGCTTTGAACTTGCCTTTGGAAACGATGTCGTCGTAGGAGTGATCCCGCTCAAGCTTGGAATACTCGATGACAAGGGTCAAAGCGGCGGCCACGACCCGGTTTTTGTCTTCGATGCAGATCTGCCCTTCGGGAAACAGCTCCACCAGGGTGGAGAGCTCGTCCAGAGACCAAGCGCCTCCCATGCCGGCGTAGGCCTGCTTCATGATATCCCTCACGTCTTCGAAATCCGCGGGCGTCAGGTTTCTGATCTCAAGCTTGTGATTGACGTTGTCGCTTTGCATTTTCCCTCTCTTCTCGAGCGCGCGCCGCCAACAAGGAGGCGCGACTTCGGTGATCGAGCTTTCCCTTTGGCGGATTCCTTTGTAAAAACCCCTGTCGTTGGATAGAATTGCTTCACAGACAAAGTGTGAACCGATCGAGTGCCGAAGGCAAGCCGGATTCACGCGGATTCACGCGAAACGCCACCGCCCAAGGCGGTTTTTTTGCGCCGACGAACCGAAGGAGCCCCATCTTTATGAAAGTTCTCATCTGCGGAGCGGGAAGAGTGGCCCGACATCTTCTGGGACACCTGGGAGAGAACTGGCGGGTGACGCTGCTGGACAAGGAGGAAGCGAGGCTCCTGCCTCATCTGTCGAAGTTTCCGTGCATCGAGCGGATGATGGTGGGCGATGCGTCGAGCCCGGTGATTCTGGACGAAGCGGGGGTGGAGGGCTTCGACTACGTTCTGCCCCTGACGGACGACGACCGGGTGAATCTGGCCGCGTCCGCCTACGCCCGGTCGCGGGGCGTCCGCCATATCCTGGCCATCGTCAACGAGCAGGAAAACCGGGGGGAGTTTCGGCGCATGGGCGTGCGCATGGTCCTGGGCAGCTCCATTCTGGCCCAAACCGTCTATCATTATCTCGAGGACCCCCGCATGAAGGTGACCTCCCTGGGAGCGGGACAGGCGGACGTCATGGAAGTGGAGGCATCCCACCATCTCCAACTGGCAGGGAAGCCCGCCAACACCCTCATGGAATCCCGCTGGCGACTGGCCGCCATCCTTCGCGACGAATCCCTCGTGTTTCCTTCCCCTCGCACCGTCATCGAAGAAGACGACCGCCTGATCATCCTGGGACACCACGGGCTCTTCAAATCCGTGTGCAACGTGCTGGACTGCGGCCATCCCCGGTTTCCCCTGGAATACGGAGGGGTGCTGCTGGCGGCCCTCGCGCCGGAAAGCGATCGCGAAGCCTTTCTGAAAGAATGCATGCACCTGGCCCAGAACATCCGCATCGACCGGGTCGTCGTGCTGTGCTCGGGGGAAGAGCGCGACCTGGAGGAAGCTCTGGGCCCTTGGTCCCATGTGGTGGACCTCCATGTGAAGCGCACCCGCGACGACTTTTTTTCCGCCGTGCAGGAAACCGCCGTCAAGGAGCGATGCGGCTTGGTGGTCGTCGAGCCTCCCAAGATTTCGCGCTTCAGCTTTCTTCCCCGCACTCCCCTGGTGTCCCTGTCTCTCTCCCTGCCCTGCCCCTTGCTGGCTTCCCGAGGCACGCATCCCTACCAGAAGGTCCTCGTGCCCTTCAACGGATCGCCCCGGGCCGAGCAAGCCTTGAAAATGGCCGTGGATTTGGCCCGCCAGCTCGGAGCCGAGCTTGCCGCCATCATCGTGGAGGAGCCCGAGATCATCCGGGGGGCGGGCGAGGAGGAAGATTGGATGGAGCGGGTCCTGGAGCGGTTGCGGGAGCTGGCTCACATCCACAAGGTGGACCTGGAGGAGCTCTTTCGCCGGGGCAATCCCGTGAAGGAAGTGGCCGAAGCGGCCCGCGGGTTCGATCTCATGGTCGTGGGGAGCGGCCCCCGGGAAAAGGGGCTTTTCTCGCCTCACGTGGGGGAGCTTCTGGCAAGGGAAGCCCCTTGCTCCGTGCTGCTCACCTGAGCTCGCGTCTCCGGAAGAATCCCCCTGAATCCTCTTGACTCGCTTTCACGGGAGCCTTCATGGTCGTCGATCAGGCATTGTCCCTTCTGCTGGTTTCCCTGGCCGCCGCCGTGCTGCCGGGCGTGAGCCGCCTCTTGCGGCTGCCGCCGGCGGTGACGGAGATCCTCTTCGGCGTGGTGCTGGGGGAAAGCTTCCTTCAGCTCCGCTTCAGCGGAGAATGGCTGGAATTTCTGGCTCACCTGGGCTTTCTCATGCTCATGTTCCAGTCGGGCATGGAGATCGATTTCCGCATCGTCTCCAAGATCAGGGCTCCCCAGTTTTTCCTGCACTTTCTCGTGTTCGCCGGCACCCTGGGACTGTCCATGACCTTCGCCTCCTTCATGGGCCGGGGGATGTTCATGGCCCTGGTGCTGGCCACCACCTCCCTGGGACTGGTCATGCCCACCCTCAAGGAAGCGGGCGTCAGCAGGACCCCCTACGGCCAGGGGATTCTCATGGCCGCCTCCCTGGCCGACTTCCTGACCCTTCTGGCCATCACCTTCTACGTGTTGTGGGGCCGCTACGGACTGACCTGGCGGTTCGTCTCCCCCCTGCCCCTCCTGGCGGGGTTCGCCCTGCTTCTGTGGATCGGCCGCACGTGGGCCTGGTGGAACCCGGGAAAAGCCGAACGGCTTCTGGACGCCCGCGACTCGGGGGAAATGGGGGTGCGTCTGTCCATGGCCCTCCTCTTCCTTTTCGTGGCCGTTTCGGAAATGGTCCACCTGGAGCCGGCTTTGGGGGCCTTTCTGGGAGGCTGCGCCCTGTCCTTCGTCTTCAGGGAAAAGGAAGGGCTGGAGCACAAGCTTTCCGCCCTGGGCTTCGGCTTCCTCATCCCCATCTTCTTCATCCACGTGGGCATGCGGTTCGACCTCAACAACCTTTTGGAAACGGGCAAGATCCTGTTCACGGCGAAACTGCTGGTCCTTTCGTTCGTGGTGAAGCTCCTGCCAAGCCTGCTGTTCGCCTTGGAGCGACTGCCCTGGCGGTCGCTGCTGGCCATGGGAGTGCTCCTGTCTTCGCGATTGAGCCTCATCGTGGCCGCCGCCACCATCGGCGTCCAGGAAGGCTTCATCACTCAAGTCACGAAGGACTCCGTGGTGCTCCTGGCCCTCATGACCTGCTTTCTGGGCCCCACTCTCTTCAAAGCCATGCAGGGAAAGAAAAAGTGAAATCGAATAGCAGCAGGAATGTGTTTTTCCATTTCCAATTCCCTTTTCCCTCGACCTCCCATGGCGGGCTTTTTTTCCGTTGACTTTGAAAAAACGCAAGCGCTTAATGAAGTAAATAGGTGCGAGGTCGCAGAGGAAGAGGCGTCCGATCGATTTTTGATCGCTGAGCGGGTACGGAAAGGGGTCGCCCTTTGTCAAAGCGACCGAGAGGCGGGAGACCATCGAACAAAAAAGGAGATGGAAATGAAATCGTTGAGACAGTCCCGGGCGGTGCTTTTTTTCGCGGCGGTTCTGATCCTGTGGGGAATCGACAAGGAAGGCTTTTGCACGTCGGGAGGTCCGGACTTCTATCAAGTGACGGTTCCCGGCAGTTGGACGGAAGATTTGGGGGAAGGGGACTACGTTCTGGCATACGACGGAAGCTACTTCGACATTTACGAATTCAATCTGTCGGCTCCGGCGAACATCACCGTCACCTTGTCATCGGTGCAATTCGACACCTATCTGCTCCTGGCGGCCGTGGATCCCGTCACCTGGACGATTTTGGACATGTGGCAAAACGACGATTACAGCGGCACGGATTCCGGCCTCACGATGGATCTCCAACCCGGTACCTACTGGATCGCCGCCAACAGCTACGAAGGAGGGGCGACGGGAGGATACACCCTCGGCGCGACCCTGAACGGTTCCACTCCCACTCAAACCTACGGATACGCGGGATACAACGAGTGCGACGGCAGGACCGCCCGGCTGAGCCTCTCCACCACGGACGGAGTCAACTTCACGGGAACCATGGAAGCCGATCCGGTCTGCCAATCGGGAATCATCGGACCGGCCATTCATCTTCAGAAAACGGCCTTCGCCTTCACGGCCGCCGAAGCCAACAATCTTCCCTGGGGAGAAGGGGCCTCCCTTTTCGGAACATGGGGCCCCATGGCGGGAGCGAGCGCCACGGACTTCGACCCGTGCAACTCGAGCGTCCCCATCGACGGGTGGCCCACCACGGGGACTTTGAGCGTTTCCTATCTCAACGGCTACATCTACGTGGACCGCTACCTCGGCGGCTGCCAATACATCTTCCATCCATAAACGATTCTTCGGACGAAGCGCTCGCGAGCGCTTCGTCCATTCCCCTTCCTTTCTCCTTCTCTCCATGGATTGAACGGTCATGGCCGCCTTCGAGCCGTCCGTCGCCGAAGGCGCCGTCCGTTGCCAATCCTTCCCGCTTGTGCTACAAATTCGAAACAGTCGTGAATCAAGGAGGAGATCCGACATGGTCCCGGAAGCGGCACTCGTTCCCGAGGTGGAGGAGATCGAGCTGATCTCCGACGATGGAGAGCCCTTGGAGAGCAACTGGCACCGCGTTCAAATCAACCTGTTGATCGATGTCGTCCGGCAGGCCATGGCTCGACGGGAGCGGACGGACTTTTTCGCCGGCGGCAACATGTTCGTTTACTTCAGCTTCGAGCAGGCGGAATTCGTGGCCACCCACCCGCCCGAAGCCTACCGGCATTTTCGCGGGCCCGACTTCTTCTTCGCGAGCGGCGTGGACGGGAGAGGGGATCGCGGTTCATGGGTGGTGTGGAAGGAAAAGGGGCGCTATCCCGATGTCATCGTGGAGCTTCTTTCTCCATCCACGGCCCGCATGGACAAAACGACGAAAAAAGACCAATACGAGCGCACTTTCCGCACCCCCGAGTATTTCTGGTACGATCCCGTCAAGGACGAGCTGCAAGGGTGGCGTCTCGTCGCCGGTCGTTACGAGCCCATCGAGGCGGACGAGGAGGGACGGCTGCGGAGTCGGGAGCTGGGACTCCTCCTGGGCCGCTGGCAAGGGTGCCAAACGGGAGTGGAGGGGGTCTGGATTCGGTTCTACGAGCCGGACGGAGCCCTGGTGCCGACTTTGGCCGAAGCCGAGCGGCGGAGGGCCGAAGCCGCGGAAGCCGAAGTCGAGCGCCTCCGTGCCCTGCTGTCCTCGTCGGGCGAAAAGTAGAAGCGGCTTCCAGCCGCCAGCCTCACTGCTCCCCGCCGTCTTCCTCCCGCGAGGGAGCGACGAGGGAAGCCGAAGCGTCGCCTCCTCTCTGAATGGCCCGGAACAGTTGGTTGCCCATGCTGATGCCCAGTCCGGGCCCGATGCCCTGAACGCCCACCACGTCCACTCGCCGGGGGATCATGCGCTGGAAGATGCGCCGCTTCAACCCCGCCTTTCTCAGCTCCAACTGGGCTTCCAGCCCCTTGAAGGATCGCTGCACCGCCCGGGCCTTTTCCAGCTTGGCCCTCACCGAGGCGATCTCGCGCTTGAGCAGCGAGATCTTCTCCTCCAGGTGCTTGCGGGCGTCGATGAGCATGGCCTGGCGCTTGGTGTTGACCTCCTCGGAGATGCCCGTTTCCATGGCGATCTTGGCGTGCTGCAGCTCCAGGGCCTTGCCCCGGGTTTCCTTGCGGGCCTTGCGCATGCGGGATTCCACTTCCTTGATGGCGCTCTCCAGCTTCACCTGCTTGTCTTCGCCCAGGGCTTCGATGGTCTTCAACCGGGTGCGGATGTTTTCCAGGTCGTTGAGGATGTCGTTTTCCGCAGCGGGCATGTTGGCCCGGATCACCTCGATGCCGTAGGGCTCCGACAGGTATTCGTTGAGGGCATGAAGAACGTTTTCGATGCGGTCCCGCCCCACGAACTTCACCCGCGCGTCCCGCATGGAGGTGATCATTCTCAGGGCAATGTAGGAAGCGTAGAGGTTGAGAATCTTCATGATGCCGGCGGGAGTGGTTTTGGAGATGAACTTGGCGGGCTCCTTGATGCGGAAGACCACCTGCTTTCTCAGGGAGATGCTCCCGAAGTCCCGCGTGAAATTGGCGTTGCGCAAGTCCACCACGTGGTCGCGCAGGGACACCAGGTACGGAATGAAGCGGGAATAGCGCAGGTTCCAGTTGCGCCCCCGGCTGGAAAGCCCCTCCTCCGTGGAAAGGGGGCTTCCGAAGCGGCACACCACCCCTTCGTAGCCGTCGGGCACGTCCACCTTGGAGTTGTTCACGTAACGAAAATACAGCAGGAGCAGCCCCGCCAGGAAGAACACTCCCGAGAGGATCTTCGCCGGCCCCGGAAGCAGCACCGCGAACAGAAGCCCCAACAGCATGGGCCCCACGCCGGAAAAATTGCGCTTGTCGCGCACGAAGGTCAGGATCTCCTCCTCGTCGATGCCCGCGAATTTTTCCAGGGATTCCTGCACGGAAGCTCGCTCCACCACCCGGTCCATCTTTTCCTGGATGGTCACTTCCAGCTTGTCCGCCCCCTGTTCGAGACGGCTTTCCAGGGCGTCTTCCATGTTCGACTTCAACTCGCCCAAGCGATTCTTGATACGCTCTTTCATGGCCTTTTTCCCCTCGTAATCATACGGCCCGGAATCAGCCTTCGGTTTCCCCTTCGGAAGCCGCCAGCTCGAGATTGGCCTCGCGGGCGATGCGGTCGATCTTGCGGCTGATGCTCTCGGGAGAATACTCTTCCGTGGAAATGCCCGAGTCGGAAGTGACGGCGCTGAGAGCTTCCTGCACCCGGCCCATGCTCTCCTCCACGTTGATGCTTTCGGCCTTGCGCTCCACTTCCAGGATGTCTTCCTCCACGGACTCGTATTCCTCCCCCGGCTCCGCCTGGGCCTTGAGGGCGTCGAAGGCCCGGTCCGTCCCGCTCACCTGAAGCATGGCGTCCAGGATGTCCAGATCGGGCATGATCTCGCGTCCTTCCAGCCTTTCCACGAGAACGGTCTCGATGCGGGGAATGAAGCGGTCCAGCTCTGTTTCGATCCAATCCAGCAGATCCTGGGCCTCGCTCATGTAACGCTCCAGACCGGCGGTGTCGATGACCTTGGCCTGGACGCGGGCGATGATGGACTCGATGGCCGAAAGCCGCGGCGCCAGAATGCTTTGCTGGGCGTTCTCCATGGCCACTTCCTTGGCGCGCACGATGGAATCGGCGTTTTCTTCGTCGCGCAGGGTGGCCGTGATGGATTCGATCTCCTTGATGATCTTCTTGATCTCCAGAACCCCGATCTCCTTGTCCGCCACGTGAGCCGAAATCTCCTCGCTGATCTCCTCTTCGGTGATCTCCTTGAGGGTGTCCGTGGACTGCTCCAGACGAGTGATGGAATTGGCCAAAGGCAGGGCCAGGCTCTTGAGGTACTCCTCGGTGGTGGTGTTGCCCAGGGGAAGGTGGTCCAGGATCTCGATGCCGTAGTTGTCGGCCAGTCGGCGCAGGCCGTCCAGGATTTCCCGCCGGCGGGGAGCTTCGGATTCCGTAAGGTTGAAGGAGGAAACGTCCACTTCGTCGATTTCCGTGAGCTCCGTGAGAAAATCGATGGTGAGATCCGTCTTGCCCAGCTTTTCCAGCTTTTTGCTGACGTTCTCCTTCTCCCCCATGGGGCTTTCCACTTCCTCGATGAGAAACCGGTTGAAATCCTTGGCTTCCACGGAAACGATGATGTCCTTGAGCATGCTTTCATAGGTCTTTTTGAGCTGCTGGACGAATTTCTCGAAGCCTCCCTGAACCAGCAGCCGATAGGTGTCGGCCACCCGCAGAATGAGAGCCCCTCGGAAGTTCAAGCTGATGTTGTCCTTGGTGTTGCCTTCCACCTGAGGCATCTCCAGGGCGACGGGCTTGGTGGACACCACGGCGTAGGGCTTCAGTCTCCAGTCCAGAATCACGGCTCGCTCCCCCGGCCGCACCGTTCTCACGATCTCCTGGTGGCGCGCGAAATGGATCTCCGCTCCGGGCAGTCCGGGATAGATGCTGTTTTTGAGAAGGCTCACGGCGAAATAGAGGGCGTAGATGAACAGGGCGGCCAGCCACTTGCCCCAGGAAAAAAGCTGCCACTGTTGGAGAGACTGCAGCCATTCGGGGGAGTAGGGGCTCGCGGGGAGCCACCCGAAAGGCTGCTGGAAGACCAGAAAGGAGAAGAGCACCAGGAAGCCCAGCAGCCTGAAGAACATGGGGATCATGCGCAATCCCGTCCAGGAAAAATACGAGATGGCGATGGTGCGCCCGTTTTCGTCCTGTTTTCCGATGAGCTTCAACGATTGGTCGTAGGACGCCCTTGTTTCGGCCACCCCCACCTTGTCCGTGTAAACGCTGTCCGCCATGCGCGTCCTCCTTGTGGAGCCCCGTCTCGACGAAGCTTCCCCTTTGCGGCCTTTGCGACTTTTTCTCGCCATTTTTCTGCGTCCCTTCGATTAAGAATCTCTCCGCATCGGCCCTTGACGAAAGGATTTCTCCTTTCACCATCGGCATGCGGGAGGCGGAGCTTGACGGATCAGTCTCGTCTAAAAATCGTCGTGGTCCCCGTAGGAGTAGTACCAGCCTTCAAGGGGCTCGGGGGTTGCTCCCGGAGCGAGTCGAGCCGCCAGGGCCGCTTCCAGAGTGGCTTCGTAGCCCCGTCGGGAGAGGAGCTCGGCCAGCGGATGCTCCAAGGGAAGAGCCACTCGCAGCTCCGAAGCCCCCCGTCCCGCCAGAAATCGCTCCACGGCTTCAAGGTCCTTCCCCCACCGTTTCAAATCCGAATCCCTCCCGAAGCCTTCCAGCAGCCAAGCGGCCTCTTCGTCCTCGCGCACCGCCCAGAAGCTGGCCGGCTCCCCGCCCCCCGACGGAAAAACGCCGCATTTGAGATATTCCCGCGACGGATGGAGATCGTATCGCCAACGGAGGTACTCCCGAGTGCGCTCCAGGCTGCAAGAACAACGGGAGCGAAAGTCGCTCCACAAGGAGGCTACGGACGGTTCCCCGGCTTCCAGAAGCTCCACCCGGGAGAAACGCCTTCCTAAAGAGGATAAAGAGGACAAAAAGGAGCGGTTAGGGGGAGTAAGCTTTTTGGCGAATCGGTGAACCCGGTCGGCCAGGAAGAAGCCCGCCAGTTGCATCACGCGAAACATGCGGGCCGCCGGAAAAACGAAGAGAAGCTCGAAGCCCTTCTCGTCGCACAGAGGCAAAAGCCGGCGGCAGAGCTCCAGAAACCGCCCGCAGCCCCGGTAGTCGGCCCGAATCATGCCGTCGGTAAGCTGCCCGGCCTTGCAAGGTCGCCCCCGGATTTGAAAAGGCAAGGGCTGGACGCCGTAGTGCGCCACCACCTCGCCCACCTCG
>Ga0180429_10003229_pt1 | contig 13232 bp, 8 predicted proteins | sample SS_ome_FD_132428 | JGI IMG/M metagenome (GOLD analysis project Ga0180429, IMG submission 132428) | Hypersaline lake sediment archaeal communities from the Salton Sea, California, USA - SS_1_S_1 metaG | ecosystem: Environmental > Aquatic > Non-marine Saline and Alkaline > Hypersaline > Sediment ...
CAAAAGCCCTAATGAGGTTCAGGTGATTTTTGGCTGGGCTTTCAATCCTTGATATATAAATGATATATGGTGTTTTAATTTGATAATCCCCGAGTGACTCTAGAGCCTGATTCCTATCACGTGGATAAAACATACTGGTATCGGCCGCATGATGAATAACAGTGATTTTTTCATCAGGTATATTTGTATATTTTTGTATATCCTTTTTAGTGCTCTCACTAATAGAAATAATATGTGAAAGCCTGTTATACAATCTGGGCAAAACCTGCATTTGATAAAAATTTCTAAATGGATCATATTTCCCCATAATATGAAAAGGGCTCATGTCATGGATAGTTCCAATCATCGGGCACGGTGTCCATACTGGAGTTCTTCGACTGGCTGCCGGTAAAAAAAGAACATCGTATCCATGATTTTTGCACACTCCCGGTAATGACAACTGATGCCAGGCGACATTCAATATGGGTTTCTGCAATGATTCTGCTACATGAAAACTTGAAATTTCATCATTCCGCACGCCTGAAAGGTACTCAGGCAAAGCACTTTTATGCCCAAGAATTTCAAACTCATCCTGAGTATTTATATTGGAAAATTGTGTTATCAGGTTTGTTACATATCGACTCATACCCGACTTCAAATCACAACCAAATGTTGTAATACCTACTTTCATAGCTATCTACCCTAACCTTGAGTTCGGAGTTTCCACCTTCATTGCTGAGGCCGAAAAAAGGAAAACACCTTAATCATTACCGTCCGAAATTGCGCCTTATCCAGATCCTTGGAAACCAGCCATAACACGATCAAATAAACAATACCACCTGCCACCGAATTAGAAAAAATCGCAAGCCACGTTTCTGCCGGCATATAACTCAACAATAGTTGCATTGAGAGTAATGCCATAACAAAGGGAAACAGAACAGGCTGGAAAATTTCAGTCCATACCTCTCTCCAAGTAACATTTACCAATGACTTTCCAAAAGGCAAAAAGATAAACAACGAACCAATACCGTAAACCAGAAATGTTGCCAATGCAGAGCCTATTGCACCCATGTGGTACATGCCTACTAATATCAAAGTCAATGTGAGGTTTAGCGTTGCTGAAAATACTTCACGATATGCTAGGGAACGCATGCGTTTTTTTGCAGCTGCCAAAGGTCTTTGTAAAAGGTTGCCATAGACAAAAGGGAAACATGCCAGTAACAAAACCATAACGACTCCAGCACTAGAATATTTTTCACCAACATAAAGTATCACTATCTGTTCATAATGGATAATCAGTGGCGATATGAGCAATAATAGCCCCCACAGCAATAACCTGCCTAAACGCAGATACAAGTGTTTTAACTTTTTATCATTATTTTCTGCATTCAAACCAACAATAATCGGCGATATCGAACTCATAAATGACTGGTTCACCAGAATTTCCAGACGATTTGGAACCAATGAACCCAAATGAAAACTCGCCACATCAACTGGTGTGGACAAACGGTTTAAAATTATCGGGTCAGCAGCTTTTCTGACCGTCTCCGAAAAACCGAACAGAGATGACCAGCCACCAAACGATATAAGCTCCTTTACGATATTCCAGTCAATTGTAATTGATTTGATTTTTTGCTGCGGGAGCAGTTTTAACGAGGCAACCAGAAGAATTATGACTTCAAGCGACCCTGCCACCACTGAAGCTACAACAACAGAAAGCACGCTTACGCTAAAACCAAACAAAAAAAGAAACAGTAAAGATAACCTGAGTATTTCACAAGTTATCTTTATGACACTTTCAAGCACAAATTTCTGTTTTACAAATAAACCATTACTGAAAACCTTGGCAACCAAGCGGATGGCTTCAAGTGAGATAACAAGCATCAGCATTAATTGAGCTGCTCCGACATACTCAGGTTCGATCATCAGCAACTTATCAATTTGCCAAGCTAGAAGCCCTCCAATACACAACAGTAAAATACCCGCTAGGAGAAAAAATGGAAGCATCGATGATATGATTTGGGCGATACGATCATCTTGATGTGTAGCGTAGGCTTCCATCACATAGCGCTTCAATCCACCGGTCAGAATATAGGAGAAAAAAGGCAGCAACATCAGTAATGAAAAAATCAGTGGCAGCAGGCTGTACTCTTCTACAGAAATACGCTTGATTAAAAATTGCTGAACCCATATCAGAACAGTAATACTTAATAGCCGGGTGACAAGTGACGCAACCGAATTGACGATAAACAGCTTCTTATTCGTGGGTACGCGACTACTCAATGATCAGAGACTCTTTTTCTCATGCTGTATATTGACACTGCAACAGCTATGTTAATGTGTCCCAGAAAAAACATTGGAGTTTGCCTGAACTCCCATTCAGTTACACTCTGCATGAGCACACCTAGTAGGCTAAACAAAGCACCGAGACGGATTCGATCCGCAAGCCCCCCATCCCCTTTAAACACCCCGGCACCGGTAATCCTGAACCATCTCCAAAAAATCATGAGCAATAGCAATAAGCCAACCAGACCCAGCTCTACTGCAGTAATCAAGTATAAGTTATGAGCCGGTGGGTTTGCAGTACCACTCAGTGGTGGAGAATTGGGGCTAGGATAAGGACTGCTGGAATACCCGGCTAGCTCAGCATATTTATTCGAAATCCAGTAACTCCAGTTGTTCAATCCAATACCAAATACTGGATTATCATAGATTGCAGGTAATCCCTTTCTGAAATAACTTCCCCGGTCTCCTTCTTCTGACATATATTCATTCTCGAATTCGAATGTTGAAAATCTCGAGGTTAGGGAATCCCAAGCTTTAACCGTCATCAAAGCTCCAATGATGACCACCAAGACAAGAATGCCAATATTTTTGAGCGTTAAACGTGTACGAATATTGAAAACAATAGTTAAAAATGTCAAAAGAGCCAAAGCAGCAAAACCTGTTCGACTGATTGTCAAAATGATTGTTCCTGCTAGCAACAGACTCCCTAGAAGACATAGCTTTCTAACACGGGCAGAAACATCATGGGAAAAATAAACAGAAAGCAGAATTGGTAAAATCTGCAGGCAATACATAGATAATGAGTTTGGGTGAGGTAATGTCGCTTTTACCCGGTGAATACCATGCATATAGCGATCACTTAATGCTATTGCAGCTTCATAAAAAGCCACAACCAGTAATATATAGATAAACAATCGCAATTGTTCTGGAGATCTGACGAATGCTGATACCGCCAGAAATATCAGGATTCCCCGGGCTATTTTAGTGACTTCAAAGATACCAAAGATTTTTGGCTCACTCATAATTAACACTGTAAACAATGCCCAGAAGAAATATATTTTCAAAATACCGAAGCTGGGAGGTTTTCGAAATGGAATCCCCTCCCTCGCTCGGGCAGAAAGGCTACCAAAAAAAAGGATAATAGCTAAAAAGTCCAGATAAGAAATTTCAATGCCGCGCGTTGTCCCTCTATACCATTCGCGGCTGAGGAAATTAATATCCGTAGGTAAACCAAAGAGGCTTTCAGGTTGCGTCGTCCCAAAAACCAGTGCAAAAAAAATCAGGTTCAAAATCCTGAGGCTTGACCGGGCGAGCATTATGCCAATTGGCAGGAAGATCAGTGCACCAATCGAAAAAATCAGGTATTTACTTTCCATAATTGTAGCTTGTCTTTTTCAATATTCCTCTACCCTAACTCATTATGGAAGATACCAACGGCCATACAAACTCCGGGGCTCCCGAGGTGACTTGCCAACCTGGGTGTCGCCGGGGAACCATTCATTATTAAGCAGCATGGCAGCTGTAAAGATGGTCGCTGACATCGTCTCCTGAATCGTAAATTCATTTTTCCCCACATTTTCATGTGGATGAACCATCCATCTACGCCACAAAGGCGGTGATTTTTGTGATAAATCACTTACAAAATCTATCCCTCCTTCCTTTTTTCCGGCTGATTTCCAAACGTGGTTCCTAAATTTATGGAAAACAGGTCCTCCGGTAATACCATATATTGTGATTCCGGGTACGGGATCATAAATACCATCTTTCTCACTGATTTCATGTTGTATGTCTATTGGATAGACAAATCCGATACCTGTTGTCCAAGACATTCCCATTGGGTTTGCACCGAGCATAAAATCCATATTCAGGATAGCCGCATCACGGTATTTTTCATCATTCGTCAGTTTATAAGCAATAAACAGGGAACGATTATAATTCACCATATTACTAGCTCCCCATGCTAGCCAGTAATCACGCCTTCGAGGCCATGTATAAGCATAGGGTGACTCTTTAAGAAAGCCGATAAGTTTTTCAGCATCCTCTATAAACCATTTCTTCCATTTATTTGTCAGATGATCCGGTAGAGCATACGCGGCTTCAAGCAGGCTATAAAATATCCAGGGGGAAAAATCGGACCGAGTAAACTTCCAGGAATAAGGCTTATGGCTGTTTGTTACCAAATCTTCCACACCACCCAGGTAATGATTACTTCCAGTTAGAAGGAATAATCTGAGTTTTGCATGCAGCAAATATGGAATGATATGATTCTGAGTTTCTGTCCATTCAAATTTATAAGGTTCTTTTTTTCCTCTCTTCTTTCTGGCCTGTATCACAGTTTTACCTAGAGAATTTTCAGGGTTATTTCCAAATTGAAATGCGCGGATTGCAGCCTCCTCATAAATTTTGAAAATCTCTTGATTGAAAGGCTTCACCTGTTCCGCAAACTGGGCAGCAGCAGCAGCAAAAATCAGGGATGACCAGCGTGTGCGCTGAGAGAATGCATAGTCGACCTCTGTGTTATCCATTTTAGGATGAGTCCAAGTTTCAAGCATACCTGAAACCCCCCCATCTGGATTCATACTATGACGCCAAATTTCCAAACCAAAATGCACTTCATCCAGAATATCCGGCAGGCCATTTCCAGATTCAGGGATATTGAGCTGGCTATCAGAGAATTTTTCGGGATAGAATGAATAGGCATTTAACAAGTCAAATATAACCGTGTAATGCTCGGCATTGGAATCCCAATCTGCTGCATCATGCCACCCCCCGGGTATTTCAACTCTAGAATTATCACAATTAATCGTCGCCCCTATCACATCGAAACGTTTATATTTTGTAGGACCACCAGTATGCTTAGGGAAAAAAACATGCTCTGATTCACAAAAAGGCCCCCTTCTGACTTTTGGACGAACCCACGGGGAATATTTCTTCTCAACCGGCATTCCCGCTCTTTGATGATAGAGCCCCCGTATGGCCGTATAAAAAACATCGCCATAGCTGTCATCAGAATGCCTGAATGGCCAGGACCTGCCCACACCTGGCACACTAATGAAAAAAATGCCCTCTTCTTTCAGTGCTGAAAAATCCAGGAGATAGACATCTTCGCCATACATAAATGGACGTTCCTGCGGATTTTGCGCCTTATTTTTAGGATAAAATCGGGGATTCTTTTCTAATAACTCTACGTCACCTGTAAGGGCCACTTCGCCTGTTTGCGCATTGATAACCTCGAATGTTTTTACATGCTTCAGATCAAGAGGACCAAAACGATAGAGATAAGCCCCTAAATAGGCTCTTTTTTGTTTTGCATTTGGCAGGTATCCAAGTTGATTGACTTTTATTGCTCTGGATATGGTTTTTTTTCTGTCGAATTTAAAGGTAACTGAATTATTATTTAAGGTAGACTTTATTTGATATTCAGCTCCATCCTGCATCGGCGTTGGCATTTCAAGATAACTGTAGTTATTGTAATCGATACGGAAAACGCCTCCATGTTTCCTATCCTGCCCTGCTGAAACAAACAACCGATCAGCCCGGGATGGATTTTTGGGTATATGGTAATTTTCATCCTCATCACTGTGGATATAAAAGCTTGTGGCTTTCATTAACTGGCTTTCGGTTATTTGGCCCCGAGCTTTTGCGATATACTTATCCCGAATTTTCCAACGTGCATGATAGGCAGACCAGTTTGGGCGAATATTATCTTTTGATGCCAGCCAATTTTTCACTGCTACACCAAGCTCTCCATCGGATAGCTCGTTGATTCTCTCGTACAACTCATGCATTGTGTTGTTAATAACAATGACCCAGCGATCAGAGAGAACCAGTATTTGTTCAATCCCGTTATATTGAGGCTCGTCGAATGGAAATTTACCGAGTAATTTTTCAGGTAAAGGAGCAGTAATATTATTCTTTCCACCTAACTCGGTATTGTCCGCATTGAGTAATGGGGAAATAATCAGGCTTGTAAACAGGGTTACAACGATAAGCGGATAATGCGCAATCATGTTAGGAAGGATGATTATTGCTAATTCTGGTATTTCAGGGTGTGTTAGCAGCGTTTGTTACTTGTTTTCCGCATAATAGTAACCTTTGGCCGCTTCCTCTGCTTTATTAAGTACATAACCTAACAAATTAGCATCACCCAGATGCTGGATACTTTCCGAGATGTCTTTATGCGTCGACATACCATTTCCGATAACCAGTAAAACGCAATCTATACTGGGAAGAACTGCCAGGGTGTCATCGAGGTTCAGTATTGGTGGTAAATCAAAAATAACGATTCTGTCTTCGTACCTGTTCTTTAAATCATTCACGAGACTTTTTACTTTTTTCGAACCCAACATTTCTGAAGCTTTCGCAACAGGGGCTTTGACGGGCAATATCACCAGGTGAGGCATATTTGGATTAATCAAGGCATCCTGTACTGAATTTTTATTTTCCAGAACTTCATTTAGGCTAACATCAACATCCAGTCCCAAATACCTCATCACCTTTGGCCTTCTTAAGTCAAAATCTACCAGCATGACTGTTTGGTCGGTTTGTTGAGAGATACTCATTGCCAGGTTAATTGAAACAACCGTTTTTCCCGCCTCCGGCTCAGGCGAGGTTATTGCCAGTGTCCTCCAGTTGTTTTCTTTCATCAGGCGGAGCACCTGGGTTCTCAACAAATCGAATGAGACACTGTTCTGGTTGCTTTTATTAAAAGCGACTATCCTGTGATTATTCAGGCATTCCTGATTAAGATTGACGATTTGTGTCTTGTTGTACTCAATAGCTTCATGGTGTTCTTCTGACAGACTACCATCAAGTTCATTGGTTTTATGTCTATTGTTATGAACACTATTACCGGAACCTGGTTGATTTTTTTTCGCTTTTTCAATAGCCGCTTTTATGCGTTCCATACGTCACCCCAATCTGGCCATTATCTTGTAAACTAGAATATCTAAAGGCAAATATAAAAAATGAATAGCGAATAAAGCAACAACAACTGCTACCACAGCCAGCAAGATTACATTTCTAACCAGCTTTTTCTTTCGATTCAGTTCCTCTACTGTCAGGATGTAGGGAATACTCACCAGCGGCCGTTGTTTTGTTATGCTGGTTAACGCATCCGCTCCCCAGACACGCTTGTTTGTAAGTTCAAGCAAAAACACGAAAGCCGCAGAAATCATCACAGAAAGAAAAATGCCGATAGCCATAATTTGCGCCCTGTTAGGCTTTATCGGTTTTTCTGGTCGTAGAGGTGCCTCAATTAAGGTAAACCGTTCTGCCTTTTTCTCCTCTTCCAGGCTTTCAGCTAGGCTGGCCTCCATTTCTTTAGACTGCATATCCTTATACTTGGCTAATGTATTATCGTAATCCCTGGTTAAAGCCAGTAGCGCATTTTTTACATGCGGAGTTCTAAGGATAATTTCCTCCAGGGCATTTCTTTTCTTTTCAAGTTCTTTTGACTCTGCAGTGTAGGAGCTGATTTGTTTGTTTAGGGCATCGATATTACTTTGAATTTTTGCCACATCCAGTCCATCAGATAAAACTGAATTATTCAGAGTAGTGCCATTTTTGCTTATTTCTGCCTTAAGCGTTTGAATTTTTCTAATAACGGTTCTTACATCTGGATGTTTGTCAGTAAATTCTGCGGAAAGCCTGGTGTATTCAAGCTCGAGATTTTCCAGTTCCTGTTTTGGGGATAACGGTGCATTCGGGTCGTTGATATTGAGTGCATTCTGTTTCGCCGCAGTTAAGTCTATTTCAAGAATCCGAATTCCCTGCTGCGCCTGCTCGATACTTCTTTCCAAGTCTTTGAGCTGTTCTTCCGTGCGTTGCAATATACTGGTGTTCAGGTTCAGGTTTTCAGGTAAGGCCTCACTGTTCTCCTCTTTAAAAATCGCAATTTTCTCTTCGGTTTTTTCCAGTTTTTCTTTGAGTTTTAAGACTTCATCGGTAAGAAACTCTGTGGTTTCTGTCGCTCTTTGCGTTCTGGTCCTAACATTTTCTTCCAGAAACAAAGTTACCAAATCATTTGCGACAGCCTGCGCGAGACTCGGGCTTTTATTTTGAAAACTGAGACTGAAGGCGATGACATTTCTATTCTTTCTACCTCCAAAATCATTTCTTTCCGGGGTAATTTCAATATTGCCTCTAATAACAGAGACCATCTCAGAGACAGTTAATTCTTGCTGATTTTCCTTGAATAATTCATGTTTCTCCACCAACTTGAGAAGATTATCACGCGTCATAATGCGTTGCTTGATCATCTGAATCCTCTCATTCACATAACCTGTAACAGTCGATTGGATGATCTCTGACGGGATTTTCTGGGATTCCACCAATATTACACCCGAGGACTGATATACCGGTGGAATCAGCAACGCAATAACTGCACTGATGACAAGCAGTAACATCAGAGGAACAGTGAAATGCAACCATCGTCTTTTTGCTATCAAAATATAGTCATTTACTGATAGTTGATACACTTCACTCATTATCTAGTTCCTGTTGATTATTTGAATATTTCCCTGACATGAAAAACCACACCCACAATGAGCAACTCTATACCGAAAACACTATGAGATAAACTTAAAATGGCATCTTCAACACCTATAATCGGCAACCAAGCATATTTTACAGACAAAAAAAAACCTGCATATGAAATGCAGGTTTTTTTTGAATTAAGCTTATTTATTAAGCTTTGTTTTTGCGGCGATTGTAGCCGACAAATCCTAACAGGGCTGTTCCAAAGAGCCAAACAGCAGCTGGGACAGGTACTTCGCTGATTGCGAAGCCAAAAGTTCTTGGAGTCAACAGATTTTCACCTGTTCTGAAACCAATACATCCGTCATCAAGTCCCATCAATTCACATTCGCCATTGTAAAGCTGTTGCGCTGGATCTAACAAATTAATCGGATCACCATTTCCATCGAACAAGACGACCTGAAGGTGATAGAGCGTTTCATCATACTCAAAGACTTGGGGTGCTAGCTCAGCAAGAGAAGAAGGTTTTATCGCCCATAAGTCAGGGCACAACTGGCTACTAGTGAACGCTGAATAGTCGACAGAGGCATCGAGCTGTTTAGCCTGACAACTATTTACTGATGGTTGATTCACGGTTTCGAAGAAATAGAAGTCCAACCTTAGCTCTTTTGCACTCCATTCCCAATAGTTGTCTGAGTCGAGAATTTCGTCGCCGACAGAAAGAGTAAGGTTGTCAACCAGAGTGCCCGAGAAGAAATTTGCATTTCTAATTGGAAAATTCTGATGGGTTAAAGTATTACCAATACCAACTCCGTCTACAGTAACTCCATCCTCAACCACTGTATCAGGCGTGAGGATAGATAGAGAACCGTTATTAACCGTATCGCTAATAGTCAGTGAACTGAGACCGTTGCCGATATCAGTGCCCCAGCTCAACTTACCAGGGTCGTTTTGAACAATAACTGGCACAGGGTTTTCAGTAAAATTAGTATTGAGGTTATCGAAGACTAAAGAAGCTTCGTAATCGAATACGGGTATAGGCGCAGCTAATGCAGCAGAACTTGCCAGGAGGACTGATGAAGCAAGAGCTGTTTTTAGTTTTGTAAATTTCATTTCCTTTTCCTCAAGAAATTTGTCTAAAAAAATGATTCGCGAGTAATTATGCAGGCCTTGTGCCAACTTTTTTTTCCTATTTATTTTCAATTACTTAAACCAGAACTCTATGTATTTTTTCTGCACACTAGGTACTAACTGTAAAATAACCTGACAGTAATTATTCGACTACAGACGCTCTATTTTGAATTAAAGCAGCCGAGGATTCCTGACAAAAGCTCTCGGGAATGACAAGATTATCAATTGATAAATATTAGTAAGCATTTTTATTCACAAAACCCACAAATATGGTTTTCATAATAATCAAAATATCCAGCCAGACGGACCAATTGCGTATGTAGTAGATATCATGCTCAACACGCTTTTCCATTTTTTCGATGGTATCGGTCTCTCCACGCCAGCCATTAACCTGGGCCCATCCCGTGATACCAGGTTTGACTTTGTGGCGCAGCATATAGCCGCCGATGATGCGCCGGTATTCTTCATTATGGGCCACGGCATGGGGCCTTGGGCCCACAATGGACATTTCTCCCTTGAGCACGTTGATAAACTGGGGAAGTTCGTCCAGTGATGTTTTTCGCAGAAATGCTCCAAATTTGGTGATGCGCTGATCATTTTTGCTGGCCTGCTTAACTTCATCACCATCATCGGTGGTGGTCATGCTGCGAAACTTCCAGATCTTGATTTCCGAGCCATCCATACCGTAGCGGCGCTGCTTGAAGATGACAGGCCCCCTGGAGGTTAACTTGACGCCAATCGCTATCAACAGCATGGGAATGGCGATTAGCGCAAGGATGATACTGCCAATGACCAGGTCTTCTCCTCGCTTCAACCAGCCGTCAACGCCAAAATAAGGCGACTCGTAAATACTGACCGTGGGCACAGGGCCCAGGTTGATGAGGCGCGAATGCAACAGATCAAACACAAAGAGATCAGGTACCAGGTAAATTCTGACGCCGGTATCAGTGAGTTGATTGATAATTTCCAGGATACGTTGCTGCCCTTTGAGCGAAAAGGCAATATAGACCAGGTCCAGTTTCCCATCCCGGGCCAGTTGAATGGCGTCGTCTACCGTGCCTGCAATACTGTCCTTGCAGCCTTCTGCCATGCGGTTTTCTTCATTTTCCCGGACCTGACGGTCATCATAGAAGCCTACCAGCGACAGCCCCAGTGAGGGCGTGTTGCGAATGACCTCAGCCAGTTCAACACCCATCGGTTCGGCACCGATAATGGCTACCTTGCGGGTAAACTGGTCATAAGAGCGATATTTACCGAGACTGGATTTCACCACCAGGCGCCAGGCCATCATCAGAAACGGCGTCAGCGTAAACCAGCTTATCAGCACCAGGCGTGAATACTGGTCAGAAATTTTCAGCATGTAGGCCATAGCCAGCAACCCGGCCATGGTGATTAGCCAGGCCCTGGCTACCGGGTTAAGAAACTGCGCCAGGCGTGCTCCGCGGAATGACTTGTACAGGTGTTGTGATTCTGCGGTAATCGAGAAAAGCGCAATCGCAGCAAATATGGCGAGGTGGTAGTAAAGGTCCGCATTGACACTAAATATCAATAACAAAATATGCAAAGATATCAGGATCAACCCTGCATCTGAAAAGCGGTAAAAAGCTCCTAGCTTGGACTGGTGTGGCTTAAGAAACCCTTTGGAGTTGCCCATGAATCGTCTGTTTGGCTGATTAAAGAATTAAATACTGTTCCATTCATATCGACCAGAACCCTCAATACTTTAATTCTATACCAAGCGAGACGTATTTTAGTTGTTTTTAATATGCTGATTATTTCTTGAAACGGCGAATTCCAACAAAACCCAGGAGAGCAGACCCAAACAACCAGGCAGCGGCAGGAAGGGGTACAGAGGAAACGACGATATTGTCGATAGCGCCCGAATGTCCAAGGGTAAGCTCCATCCTGGTAACTCCCGAAATTCCATATAGTTCACTAAAAACAATGGTTTCGAACATATTACTGTCTTCATTCCCCGATGTTTCGGAACTGTAGGTATTTGTCCATGAATCGATTAGGCCATCCATTCCAAAAAGGTCAGCTTTGAAGTACTTGTCTGGGTCATTATCGGTAAATGGCATATCAATCACATCGATACTGAGCAGCGTAACAAGGTTGTCGAAATCTATAGTAATGGTACCGCCCCTGGCATTATCATCAGGCTGTGTATCGTTTTGTTGTGGGTTAGAACCTTCTTTGTATTCCTCCTGGATAATCAATAGATTGCCCAAGGTTTTGGTAGCGCCTTTATTATCTTCAAAGTCTGGCCCCTGAAGATCAGGGTCATCGTTCTGATAATAACTATCAAATATTCTGGCTTTACCTATACCGCCTGTCGCGGAAACACTTGCTGAATAAAAACCAGAACCAATAGAATAAACATAATCCCCATTTGAAAATCCATTTTCGAAATCAATTGTCACGCTACCCGCTGTCAACTGGGCTGAAAAAGCCATCAGAGCAGTAATACCTATAACAGAGATCAGTTTCATTATTATTTTCCAAACAGAAAAAATCGTACTTAAAACATCCTTAAACATGCTTGATTAATATAAAGCAATTTCCATGCCTGACTATATTAATCAATAACTTATGACAACAATATTACTCTGTTGTAAAAAACACTGACAACAAAATTACTTCAAAAGCTCCATTACACAGACACTATTGCCCGTGACTTTCCATCGAATATTGTAATCTTCAAGTCTTACGCCGAAATCTCCTTTTTGCTCTGACTGCTTATAGGCCGGTCTTGGGTCGAGCTCCAGTACATCAATGATCAGCCGGCGCAAATTTTCAGCATTTTCAATTTTCTTTAGTTGCTGCTCAGCTTGCTGAGTAAATTCTACTTCCAGTTTCTTTTCCGGCGCTCCGGTTGCAAAGCCTTCGCTGGCATCAGGGATCGCATCGACATAAGGAATGTAGGGCTTGATGTCTACTACTGGCGTACTGTCAATGATGTCCAGCCCCTCAACATGAATGAACAGCTTTTTGCCCCGCTGTTCAATGTCAATGAGTTTTGCCACGGACAGTCCCAGGTTGTTGGGCCGAAACGGCGAGCGGCTGGCAAACACGCCGATTTTTTCATTGCCACCGAGTCTTGGCGGCCTGACGGTGGGCTGCCACTTGTTAGGCTGGGGGTTAAACTGGGGGTTGGACTGGGGGTCACGAATCGCCCGGTGGAAAATAAAGCTCACCCAGATGTGTGAAAAGCCCTCCAGGCCTTTTAAGGCATCCATCTGGTTGTAGGGAGGCAGCAGTTCAATGCTGCACTGGGCGTTAACCAGGCCGGGCTGGCGTGGGGTGCCGAATTTTTCTTTGAAGGGGGAATGGACGGTGCCGATGGGCTGGAGGGTGTA
>Ga0180429_10003230_pt1 | contig 13231 bp, 11 predicted proteins | sample SS_ome_FD_132428 | JGI IMG/M metagenome (GOLD analysis project Ga0180429, IMG submission 132428) | Hypersaline lake sediment archaeal communities from the Salton Sea, California, USA - SS_1_S_1 metaG | ecosystem: Environmental > Aquatic > Non-marine Saline and Alkaline > Hypersaline > Sediment ...
CACGATCACGGCGCCGGCGCCGCGCGCCAGCCACTGCGGCGCGTTGTCCGGCGTAATGCCCCCACCCAGGTGCAGGCCCCCGGGGTACGCGGCCAGCGCTTCGGCGGCGGCCGCCTCGTTGCCCGGTCCCAGCATGATCACGTGCCCCCCTGGCAGACCGTCGCGGCAGTACATCTCGGCGTAGTAGGCCGGGGGCAGTTGGGCCGCGAAATTGGTGCTCGGGGCCGCGCCGCCATCGCGCAGGGTGGCGCCCACGATCTGCTTCACCACGCCGTCGTGCAAGTCTATGCAGGGGCGGAAGCGCATCTTCAGGTCCGTTGCCTGTCTGTCAGGTATCGAGGCGGTACTTCTCGAGCTTGTCGCGGTCCAGCTCCACGCCCAGGCCGGGGCCGCGCGGCGGCAGCAGGTACCCGTCCTCGATCACCAGACCGTGATCCACCACGTCGTCGCAGTGATAGGCGAAGCCGTTGACATCGCTGCCAAAGCCCAGGTTGCCCATGGCAAAGGCCAGGTGGGCCTGGGCGGCCGTGCCGATGCCGAGTTCGGGCATGCTGCCGATGATGCAGGGCAGGCCGGCCGCCTCGGCAATGGTGAAGATGCGCGACGCGGGCAGGATGCCGCCGGCCTCGGCCACATACACGTTGAACACGTCCACGGCCCCGGCGCGCACGCAGGCCAGGGCGTCGTCGGGCGTCCACACGCTCTCGTCGGCCATGATCGGCACGCCCACCTGCTGGCGCACAAAGGCCAGGTCCTCCAGGTTGCGGGCCGGCAGGGGCTGCTCCACCAGCTCCAGGTCAAAGGCCTCGAGCTCGCGGATGCGGCGCACTGCCTCCTTGGGGCTCGACCAGCCCATGTTCGCGTCCACCCGCAGCGTCAGGTCGGGGAACTCGCCCCTCAGGGCCTCCAGGTGGGCGCGGTCCGCCACCGGGTCGCGGCCCACCTTGAGCTTGAGCGTGCGGTATCCCTCGGCCGTGAGCTGCCGGGCCTGGGCCATCACCTCCTCGGTGGTGCCCATGGACAGGGATCGGCTCAGCAGCACGCGGTCGCGCACGCGCCCCCCCAGCAGATCGCACACCGGGGCGCCGTACGCCTTGCCCACCAGGTCGAGCAGGGCCATCTCCACTCCGGCCTTGGCGGGCCAGGACCGGTGCAGGCGCTCGTTCATGAGGGTGGCCAGCTCGTTGACGCGGAGCGGGTCGCGGCCCACCAGCAGGTCGGCCAGAGCGCCGGCAATGTCGTCGGCCTCGCCCCGTCCGCGCCGGTCCCAGATGCTGGAGGCCTCGCCGATGCCGGTGAGGCCCTCGTCCGTGTCGATCTCCACCACGGCGTTCTCGCTGGCCAGCTGCACGCCCAGGTTGCTGGTGAAGGAACCGGGGCGCGGCATGGACACGGGGGTGGCGCGAACGGCGGTGATCTTCATCTGGTGCTCCGCTTGGGATGGGTCAGGGAACGGCGCCCGAAGCGCTGTGCTCCCGGGCGGCGAAACGATATGCGGGGCCGGGGGGAGGGTCAAGCAGGCGGGCGGCTCCCCGGGTCGAGCCCTGGGCTGGTCGCCTTGCCCGGGTGCCCGCGCCGGTCATCCGGCCAGGGCGTACACGCTCAGGTCGGTGTCCCCGTACGAGCGCCGTCGCCGCAGGGCCAGGGCGCCGCTGGTCTCGGGCAGGTCCAGGCGCCGCGAGTGCTGCACCAGCACCAGCCCGTCGGGCGCGAGCAGGTCGCCCTCGCCGCACAGGTCCAGCAGCACCTGGGAGAGGGGCGTGTCGCCGCGCGTGGCGTCATAGGGGGGGTCGGCGTACACCGTGTCAAAGCTGCGGCCGGACGCGGCCAGCTGGGGCAGGGCCACCTGGGCCTTGGTGTTGAGCAGGTCGATCTCGCTCAAGCCCCAGTCGCGCGTCAGCTGGCGCAGCACCTTGAAGCGGCGGCCGTCCGGCTCCAGGGCGGTCACCCGGGCGCCGCGGCTGTGCGCCTCCAGGGCGATCTGGCCGCTGCCGGCGCACAGGTCGAGGAAGCTCTGCCCCTCCAGCGAGCCGCCGAGCATGGCGAAGACCGCCTCCTTGAGGCGCGACGAGGTGACGCGCACGTTGCCGTGGCGCTTGGGGCTGAAGGGGATGGACCGGCCGCGAAGGGAGCCGGTGATGACGCGCAAGGGAACCTGCCTGGACGGGGTGGATCAGGGCGAGGACGGGGCCGGCGGCCAGAGGCGGCGCCGGCAGGTCAGAAGAGCGCGTCCGCCGGGATGCGCTCCCAGTAGACCCGTTCGTCGCGGACCTGAAACACGGTGCCGTCGAGGTCGCCCGCCGCGACGGTGCGCTCGCCGCGCGCGCCGTCGCCGCCCTGCCAGGCCAGTTCCAGCTGGTCTGCGAAGGCGCCGGCGTGAATGCTCAACAGGGCCGTCTTGTGGGCGAAATCAATGGAGTCTTCGCCCTGCCTGAGGGCCCGGGGGAGAATGAACTCCAGGCGGGCGCTGGGCGCAATCGAGCCCCCCACCAGCACCCTGGGACAGCGGGCCTCGAGCTCACTGACCAGGCGCTCGAGCTCGAGCTTGCAGCGATCGGCGCGGCGCTGGACCGCGTCGCGGGCCACCACCTGGCGCAGCAGCTCGTGGAGGCCCCGCATGACCTGCAGGAAGGCTTTGCCGCGGGTGGGCACCTCCACCAGGTGCTTGCGGTTGACCCGCGACAGCACGCCCACGATGCCCTTGGCAAAGAACTCGTTGATGGCCAGGTCGAGATCCTCGTCGGTCTGCCACTCCACCGAGCGGTAGAAGGCGCTCAGGTCCACGGCAATGGCATCGTCGCCGTGCGTCACAATGCGGCCCACGTTGAGGTTGAGCGGGGCCCGCAGCGCGCGGCAGGACTTGTGCAGCCGCTTGCCCTCCACGGCTACACGCTGCCGCAGCTCCGCGCCGTGCAGGCGGGTCTCCTCCAGCTCGGCCAGCTGGGAGCGCACGCCCCCCACGTCGGCGAAGTAGTCGCCGCACTGGAGGCGGCAGCGCTCGGCGTCGCCGGTGATCTCCACCAGCTCGGTGCCGCTGAGCTGGCTGCGCGCCACCGAGGCGCCGATGTGTATGTGGCGGGCCGAGATGTGGGCGTGGCTCACGAACCCCGTCACCACGACGTCGCCGGGCACCTCGATGCGGCAGGGCGCGTCCTGCTGGCCGGCCACGTCGCCCTGGACCAGCACCGAGCGTCTGCCCCGCACGATGGCGCCGCCGGGCACGTCGCCGTGCACGATGACATTGTCGTCCTCGGCGTCGAAGTCGCGCCCGAAGGTGTCCAGGGAGATGTCCTCCAGGGGCTTGCCCCCGTCTGCCAGGATCAGGGCCATGGGGCCGTCCAGGTCGAAGGGCTCGCGCCCCTGACTGGCGACCTCGGACCGGGCGAAGCCACAGGCGGCCGCGGCTGGGGCTGCGGCGCTGACTCTCCCTGGGGGGGCTCCCGGCGTCATGGCTCTCAACTCCACCTCGCGGCCCGCGGTCAGCGCACCGTGGCGGGGCGGATGCCCAGGAGGCGGATGCGCTCCATGGTCTGGGCGATCAGGTCGGCGGCGTCGAGCAGCTCGCCAAAGGTGTCCACGCTCACCGGCTTGGGCACCATGACGTCCACGCAACCGGCGACTTCCTCGGACACCTCGTCGGGGATGAAGCCGGAGACGATGGCGATGATGGCGTGGGGGTTCATGTTGCGCAGCATGCCGATGATCTCCAGGCCGCTCACCCCGGGCATGCGTATGTCCACGGTGATCAGGTCGTAGCTGCGGCGCAGCACGTGCGACAGGGCCTCCTCGCCGGTGCCGGCCGTGTCGATGTCGGCGTGGCCCCGCAGGGCGGCCAAGCGCGTGAAGAACTGCGCGATGGTGGGTTCGTCGTCCACTATCAGAATCTGCACTTCCACCAACTCCTTGTTCTGCAGGGGTCTCACGCGCTGTGGGCGGGGGCGCCTGACCTCCCGCGCTGAAGGCAGGACCGCCGGTTGGCGATGCAGGGGAATACAGCAACTCGTGCGCCATATGACCTGAAATCCTGCAATCTACTGTTAATTATAATGTTAAGGGACTATGGCAGATCTACCTGCGCATGGAGAGGTCGCCATATGGCGGCACGCGCTGCCATATGGCGGCACGCGCCACGCCTGAGATGGAGTGGAAGGGCAGGGGGGGCTGTGGCGCGCCGAGCCGGTCCGGCAGAGACGTCTGGGCGGAGACTAGGCCAGGCCGTATTTCCGCATGCGATAGCGCAGGGCGTCGTCGCCGATACCCAGCATCTCGGCGGCCCGGCGCTGGTTGTTGCCGCTGCGCTCCAGGGCCCGGCGGATGGCGTCCTCCTCGAGGACGGCCAGGTTCAGCTCGCCGGCCTGAGAACCGCCGGCAGAGGCGGCCGGGGCCTGCAGGTCGCGCAGCTCGTGACCGGTCAGGGCCGGCCCCTCACACAGGATCACGGCCCGCTCCACCAGGTTGCGCAGCTCGCGCACATTGCCGGGGAAGTGGTAGGACTGCAGGACGGCCTCGGCGTCGGGCTCGATGCGGCGCACGTCCTTGCGGAACTGCCTGGCGTACAGACTCAGGAAGTGGTAGGCCAGCAGCAGGACGTCGTCGCCGCGCTCGCGCAGGGGGGGCAGGTCGATGGTGAAGACGTTGAGGCGGAAGAACAGGTCCTGGCGGAAGCGGCCGTCCGCCTGCAGGCTGGCCAGATCCTGGTTGGTGGAGGCCACCAGGCGCACGTCCACGGGGATCTCCCGCACGCCGCCGAGGCGCCGGATGGCGCGCTCCTCGAGGGCCCGCAGGATCTTGGCCTGCGAGGCCGGGCTCATGTCGGCGATCTCGTCGAGCAGCAGGGTGCCGCCGTCGCTGACCTCAAACAGGCCCTGGCGCGCCGCGCGGGCATCGGTGAAGGCGCCCTTCTCGTGCCCGAAGAGCTCGCTCTCCAGCAGCGTGTCGGGCACGGCCGTGCAATTGACGGAGATGAAAGGCGCCCCGGAACGGGCGCTCCGGCGGTGGATGGCCCGGGCGATGAGCTCCTTGCCCGTGCCGGACTCGCCGCGCAGGAGCACGGTGGTGCTCTCGGTGCCGGCCACCTTGGCCACCAGCTCGGCCACCTGGCGCATGGCCTGGCTCTCGCCTACCACGGCGTCGCCCAGCAGGGGCGAGCGGGCGCGCTCGAGGCTCTCGAGTTGGGCTCGGGCCTGGTCGCGCTCCCGCCGCATGGCCTGGAAGCGCTGGGTGCGCTCCAGCGAGGCGGCCAGGTCCTCCAGGCGCACGGGCTTGTTGTGGAAGTCGAAGGCCCCCTCGCGCAGGGCCGCGATGGCCGTCTCCATGTCGCCGTGCCCGGTGATGAGGATGACCTCGACGTCGGCGTCGCGCGCCTTGAGCTGGCGCAGCAGCTCGATGCCGTCGAGACCGGGCATGCGCACGTCGCTGATGATGACGTCGGGCGCCTCCGCATCGAAGCGGGCCAGGCCGTCGGTGGCGCTGCCCTCGGCGAGCACCTCGTGACCGAGCCGCTCGAGGAACCGACCCACGGTGCGGCGCACGGTCTGGTCGTCGTCGATCAGCAGGAGGCGCAGGCGGGTGGGGGCGGGCGCAGTCACACAAAGGCTCCGGGCCAGCTGCGGCGCAGTGGCGACGCTCAGGTCATCGGCGTCAGGTAGACAGGGGACGGCGGCCAGAATGTGGGTCCACCACCGAGCCCGGGCAACTGCCCCGAAGAGCCGCCCAGTCATCTCATTGACGGCCCCCCTGAGGGGGAGTATCCTAGTTCCCCTTCCAGACACAGCGCCCCGCGACCGCGCCGCGGCCCGATCCCGGACGAGTCGTCGGGAGGAGAATCCACCACATCCGAGTTAGTGCAGCGCCGGCGCGATCGCGCCGAAACCAGACCACCACGGGCCGGGCACCAGCGGCCGGGACACGACAGGGCAGGGGAAGATGCAGGAACACGTCAACGAGGGCTCACGGCCGTCGCAGCTCAAGATCACCGACCTCAGGGTCGCCCATCTGCAGGGCGCGCCCTTCCACTCCTACATTCTGCGGATCGACACCAACCAGGGTCTGAGCGGGTACGGCGAGATCCGCGACGGCGGCAGCAAGACCTACGCCCTGGCGCTCAAGAGCCGCCTGGTGGGCGAGAACCCCTGCGACGTGGACCGCCTCTTCCGCCGCATCAAGCAGTTCGGCCACCACGCCCGTCAGGCCGGCGGCGTGTGCGGCATCGAGATGGCCCTGATGGACCTGGCGGGCCGGGCGTACGGGGTGCCGGCCTACCAGCTGGCCGGGGGGCGCTTCCGCGATCGCATTCTGTGCTACTGCGATACCACCACCGAGCGCGACGGCACGGCCATGGGCAAGCGCCTCAAGGCGCGCATGGACGACGGCTTCGGTTTCCTGAAAATGGACGTGGGCATCGGCTTGCTGCGCGACGTGCCCGACGCGCTCATCGCGCCCCCGAACATGCTGCAGACCAGCACGGTCATGCATCCCTTCACCGGCATCCAGGTAACCGAGAAGGGCATCGGTCTGCTGTGCGAGTACGTGGCCGCCGTGCGCGACGAGGTGGGATACGAGGTGCCGCTGGCCGTGGACCACTTCGGCCACATCGGCCTGGAGTCGTGCATCCGCTTGGGGAAGGCCCTGGACCAATTCTCCCTGGCTTGGTACGAGGACATGATCCCCTGGCAGTTCACCGACCAGTATGTGCGCCTTTCCGAGGCCGTGGACACGCCCGTCTGCACGGGCGAGGACATCTACCTGAAGGAGGGCTTCGCCGAGCTCTTTGAGCAGCGGGCCGTGTCCGTCATTCACCCCGACCTGGCCTCGTCCGGCGGCATCCTGGAGACCAAGAAGATCGGCGACCTGGCCCAGGACCACGGCATTGCCATGGCCATGCACATGGCCATGTCCCCGGTCGCCGCGCTGGCCGCCGTGCACTGCGCCGCGGCCACCGAGAACTTCATGGTGCTGGAGAATCACTCGGTCGACGACTTGGAGCGCTGGAGCAGCCTGGTCAACGGTCTGCCCAACCCCCTGGTGCGGGACGGGCACATGGCCGTGCCGGAGACCCCGGGACTGGGCTTCACCGACCTCAACGAAGAGGTGATGGCCGAGTTCGCCGATCCCGATGAGCCGGAGGTGTTCCCGCCGTCGACGGCCTGGGACGGCGAGAAGGCCCACGACCGGTTATGGAGCTAGGTCGCGACGTGGGCGAGCCCACCTACGACATCGCCGTGCTCAAGGGCGACGGCATCGGGCCCGACGTGGTCGATGAGGCCCTGCGCGTGCTCGAGGCCGCGACCGGTGGCGGGGGGCCGCGCCTGCGCTTTGCCGAGCACCCGCTGGGCGCCGACTGCTACCTGGACTGCGGCTCGCCCCTGCCCGAGGACACGGTGGAGGCCTGCCGCCGCGCCGACGCGGCGCTGCTGGGCGCGGCCGGCCGGCCCGACGTGCGCTGGCCCGACGGCACCGAGATGCGTCCGCAGGTGGATCTGCGCCTGCAGCTGGATCTGTACGCCGGCGTGCGGCCCATCTACCTGTACGCGGCCGGGCACACGCCGCTGAAGGGCCTGGGACCCGGCGACATCGACTTCGTGATCCTGCGGGAGAACGTGGAGGGTCTGTTCGCCAGCATGAACGGCGGCATCGAGCTGCGCGGCGAGGTGGCCGTCGACTCGATGGTGATCACGCGCAGCGGCACGGAGCGGGTGACGCGCTACGCCTTCGAGTTGGCCCGGCAGCGCGCTGCTGCCCGGGAAGAGGAGAGCCGTGGCGATGGGGCCCGAGCCCCGTTGGTTACGTGCGTGGACAAGGCCAACATCTTCAAGTCCATGGCCTTCTTCCGCGGCATCTTCGACCGCGTCGGCGCCGACTACGCCGAGATCGAGCGAGAGCACGCGTATATCGACGCCATGGCCCTGTACCTGGTCCAGCGCCCGGGCCAGTACGACGTGGTGGTGACCGAGAACATGTACGGCGACATCCTCTCCGACCTGGCCGCCGGCCTGGTGGGGGGCATGGGCATGGCCCCGTCGGGCGACATTGGCGAGGAGGCCGGCGTGTTCCAGCCCTCCCACGGCAGCGCCCCCGACATCGCCGGCCAGGGTGTGGCCAACCCGGTGGCCACCGTGCTGTCGGCCGCCATGATGCTGGACTGGCTGGGCGAGCGCTGCGGCGACGCGGCCGCAGTGGCAGCCGCCGGGCGCATCAACGCCGCCGTGCGCGCGGTGCTGTCCGAGCCCGGCGCCGGCACGCCCGACCTGGGCGGCGCCATGACCACCTCCGAGCTGGGGGCTGCCCTCGCCGCTGCCGCCCGTCCCTGAGCCCCCTCGCGCGGCGCCGGGCCAGACCGTGGCGGGCCGCGGCGCCGGCGGGTGCGCCGATTGTGAGCCCATGGATCGCCGACGCTTCCTCGAGCTCAGCACCGCCGCCGCCCTGACCCCTGTGGCGGCCTGCACCACCCGCCTGCCCGGAGTCGCAGGCCGGCCGGCAGGGGTGGGCCGCGCCGGCCAAGAGCCCGCCCGCGCGCGTCTGCGCGATCTGGGGCTGGCAGTGGGCGAGCTGCCCACCGGCCCCCTCAACGCCATCACCGACATACCGGGCCTGCTCGTCGGGCACACCACGCTCATTCGGGGACCCGCCTGCACCGGGGTGACGGCCGTGCTGCCTCACGGTGGCGACCTGGTGCGCGAGCCGGTGGCGGCCGCCGACTTCAATCTCAATGGCAATGGCGAGTTCACCGGCCTGGGGCCCGTGCGCCGCACCGGGTACCTGGCTGCCCCCATCCTGCTCACGGACACCGGCAGCGTGGGCGTCGCCTATGGCGCCGCCCTGGGCCACATGCTCGCCGCGCCCACGCCACCCCACGCCAGCCCCCTGCGCCCCGAGCCCGTGGTGGGCGAGACGTGGGGCGATTTCCTGCACGACACGGGCGGTCGTCACCTGGGCCCGGCGCACGTGGCCGCCGCCCTCCAGGGCGCTGCCGGCGGCCCGGTGGGGGAGGGCTCGGTGGGGGGGGGCACGGCCATGCGGGCCTTCCGGTTCAAGGCCGGCATGGGCACGGCCTCGCGCCAGGTGGAGATCGAGGGCCGCGACTGGGCCGTGGGCGTGCTGGTGCAGGCCAACTGCGGCCGGCGGCGCCAGCTCACCGTGCTCGGCGCCCCGGTGGGACGGCGGATCGACGACCTGCTGCCGCGGCGCGGCTCCGGCACTGCGGGGCCGGCGGCAGAGGGCAACTCCCTGCTGGCCGTCGTGGCGACCGACGCCCCCCTCTCGCCCCTGCAGCTGGGCTGGCTTGGCAAGCGCGCTGCCCTGGGCATGGCCCGCACCGGGGCCACCTCCACCCACGGCAGCGGCGACCTGATCATCGCCCTCTCCACGGGCGCGCGCGGGCCGGTGCGGCGGGCCCGCCAGGTGGAGCGCGTGCCTTCGGACCGCGTCGATCCCCTGCTGCTGGGCGCGGTCGAGGCCACGGAGGAGGCCGTGCTCAACTCCCTGACCGCCGCGGCCACCACAACGGGCCGCGACGGCAACACCATATACGCGCTCCCCCTGGACCGCCTGGTCGAGGCGGTGCGGCGGCACCGGGGGAGTCGGTGATGCGGCCCCAGACCTCACGGGACGAGACACCACGGGATCAGGCCCGGCGCGACCAGACCGGGAGGGAGCAGAGGCCGTGCGGCTGAGCGATCTGGGCTTGCGTCCGGGCCGGCTGGATCGCGGCCCGGCCAACGCGATCACCGACGTGCCCGGCGTGCGCGTGGGGCAGGCGGCGACCCGGCAGGGCGGCTCGGCGGTGGGCGTGACGGCGATCGTCCCGTACGGTGCCGCGCCCCGGCCGGTCGCCACCGGTCTCTACGCAGTGGACGGCGGTGGCGGTATGACGTCTCTGGGCGTGGTCGAGGACTTCGGCACCGCCTCGGCGCCCGTGGTCCTGGCCTCGGCCGCAGCTGTGGGAGCGGCGTACGAAGCCCTCATCGACCTGGGCCTGAGCGTGGACGCGGGTCTGCCCGTGGGGGCGGGTTGGCCGCCCCTGGTGGTCCCCGTGGACGACGCCGTCACCAGCGACCCGGCAGTCCAGCACGACCTGGCCCGGCCGGCCCTGGTGCACGCCGCCCTGGCCGCGGCCGCGACGTCGGCTCCGGCCGAGGGGGCCGTGGGCATCGGCGCCGGACTGGCCGCCTTTGGGGGGCGCGGGGGGGTGGGCACGGCGTCGCGCCGCGCCGCGGGGGGGCAGGCCGTGGTGGGCGCCCTGGTAGCCGTCAACGGCGGCGAGCCCACCAGCCTGAGCGTGGACGGAGTGCCGGTGGGGGCGCACCTGCGGGCGCCGCCCCTGCCCGCCTCAGCAGCGCGCACCTTTGCCGCCGCCCTGGTGACCGACGCGCCCCTCATGCCGCGCCAGCTCGACCGCCTGGCCGGTCGGGCGGTCCTGGGGCTGGCGCGCCTGGGGCTGTACGACGCAGACACGCGCGAGGGTCTGGTGCTGGCCCAGTCGACCACGGGTCTGGTCAGCGAGACGGCGGGAGCGACGCCCGCGCCCACGGGCGTGGCTGCCCCCGGCGCGGCGCGGCCCCTGAAGGAGGCGGGCCTGGAGAGGGTGGGCCTGGCGGGCGAGGACGACCTGCCCGGTCTGTTCCGGGCTGCGGCCGAGGCCTGCGAAGAGGCGGCGCTCAACGGTCTGGTGGCCGCGGCCGCGGCGGGTCCGGCCGTGGCGCGGGACGGGCGCCACCTGCCCCCGCTTCCCCTGGACGGCTGGCCCGCGGCCGTGCGGCGTCTGCGGCCGCAGGAGGGCTGAGGCGTGCCCCGCAGCCTGCTCGAGAACAGCCGCATGGTGGGCGAGTTCCGCCGCGCCCTGCTGGCCTGGTACGCCAGTCACAAGCGGCAGCTGCCGTGGCGCGACGCGGGCGACGCCTACCTGGTGTGGCTCTCGGAGATCATGCTGCAGCAGACCCGCGTGGACCAGATGCAGGCGTACTTCGAGCGTTTCACGGCGGCCTTTCCCACGGTGCAAGACCTGGCCGCCGCCTCGGAGGACGAGGTGCTCAAGGCCTGGGAGGGCCTGGGGTACTACGCCCGGGCGCGCAATCTGCACCGCGCTGCCCGGCGCATTGTCGACGAGTACGGGGGCCGGGTCCCCGACCAGTACGACGACCTTTTGGCCCTGCCCGGGGTGGGTTCGTACACGGCCGCTGCCGTGAGCAGCATCGCGTTCGACGCGCCACACCCGGTGCTGGACGGCAATGTCACCCGCGTGCTGTGCCGTCTGCTGCTGGTGGAAGGCGACCCCCGCCGCGCGGCCGTGCGGGCCGAGCTCATAGCGGCGGGCGAGCGCCTGTTGGCCCCGCAGCGGGCCGGGGATTTCAACCAGGCCATGATGGAACTGGGCGCGCGCGTCTGCACGCCGGCCAGACCCCAGTGCGACCACTGCCCGGTCGCGGACCTGTGCCGCGCCCGCCAGGAGCTGGCCCGGCCCGAGCACCTGCCGCGCAAGGCGCCCAAGGCGCCGCGGCCCCACTACGAGGTGGCGGCGGGTCTCATCTGGAAGGACCGCCTCCTGCTGCTGGCCCAGCGGCCCAGCGACGGCATGCTCGGTGGCCTGTGGGAGTTCCCCGGGGGCAAGCAGGAGCCCGGCGAGAGTCTGGAGCAGTGCCTGGCCCGGGAGATCCGCGAGGAACTCGACTTCGACATCGATGTGCGGGAGCGCCTGGTCAGTGTGGACCACGGGTACTCCCACTTCACTATCACCCTGCACGCCTTCAAGGCCGAGTACGCCGGCGGCGAGCCCAAGGCCATCGGCTGCTCCGCCTGGCAGTGGGTGAGCCCGGCCGACCTCGGCCAGTTCGCCATGCCGCGGGCCGACCGCCGCGTGCTGGAAGAGCTGGGCAAGCGGGGCGACCAGCTGAGCCTGTTCACCTGAGCCAGCTCACCCGAGTGTGGGCCGGCCGGTCATGTGCGCGCCGGCCGGGGGTGCAAACCTGGCGCCGCGGCGGGGCAACCCGCGCCCGCGCGCCGAGCCGAAGGGGGTATGCTTGAGCGACGCGCCATTTGCCGCGATCCTGGCCTCGATCCGCCAGCGCGGGGTAGGCCTGTACCTGCGCGGTGTGGCCATGGGGGCCGCCGACGTGATCCCGGGCGTATCGGGGGGGACCATCGCCCTGGTCACCGGCATCTACGACGAACTGGTGGGCACCATTGCTGGCGTCAACGCGGATGTGATGAGGTCCCTGGCCGGCCGCCGGTGGGGCGAAACCCTCGTGCGTGTCAATGTAGGCTTCCTGGCGCCCCTGCTGTTGGGTATCGGCACGGCCATCGTCGCCCTGGCGCGGATCATCCTCTACATGATGGAAACCCATCCCCGGCCCGTGTGGGGCTTTCTCACCGGCCTCATCCTGGCCAGCGCCCTGGTGGTGGCCCGCCACATGGGGGGGCGGGTCAGCGCAGGGGCGGCCGCCGTGCTGGTGGGGGCCGCCCTGGGCTATGGCGTGACCCTGATCGTGCCCCTGGAGACCGGCGTGGAGTGGTGGAAGTTCGTCGTCGCCGGCAGCATCGCCAGCGTGGCCATGATTCTGCCGGGGATCAGCGGCTCCTTCCTCCTGGTCCTGATGGGCAAGTACCAGCAGGTCCTGGCCGCGGTCAACGAGCGCAATCCGGTGGTGGTCGTCCTCTTTGGCGTGGGCTTTGTGGCCGGCATCCTGGCCTTCTCCCGCGTGCTCAAGCGCCTGCTGGCCCGGCACCACGCGACCACCATGGCCTTCCTGGTGGGCCTCATGCTGGGCTCGCTGCGCAAGGTGTGGCCCTTTCGCCAGTACAGCGCGGCCGACGGCGGCGAGACGTACTCCTGTGCCCTGCCGGAGAGCCTGGATGGCGACGTGCTCAGCACCATCGCCATGATGGCCATCGGTATTGTGGCGGTGCTGGCGATTGAAAGGCTGGGAGCGCGAAGGCCGTCCTGAGGGACGGCCTTCGCGGCACGGGCCCCCTTCTGCACGTGGGGGGCATGCCGGTACCGTGCAGGTCAGTCCAGCGGACTGACCTTCGCACAGTGGATCACCGCGTCTGATGTGGGGGGCATGCCGGTCGCGGCTTGAGATGCGAAGACCAGTCCTGCGGACTGACCTTCGCAACGCGGGTCACCGTGTCTGGTGTGGGGGGCATGGCGATACCGTGCAGGTCAGTCCTTCTCTTCGAGTTCGCGCCGGGCCGCGCTGAAGCGTCGCACCCGCCGCACCAGGATCACCACCAGGCC
>Ga0180429_10003231_pt1 | contig 13231 bp, 6 predicted proteins | sample SS_ome_FD_132428 | JGI IMG/M metagenome (GOLD analysis project Ga0180429, IMG submission 132428) | Hypersaline lake sediment archaeal communities from the Salton Sea, California, USA - SS_1_S_1 metaG | ecosystem: Environmental > Aquatic > Non-marine Saline and Alkaline > Hypersaline > Sediment ...
GACCAACTCTACGCCGGGGGCATCAAGAGCAAGGTCTATGGCAGCACCGACCTGGGCGACACCTGGACCGAGATCGCCGGCGGCCTCGAAGAAGATTATTCGCCCGTCTGGGACATCATCATCCTGGACGACTGGTTCATCATGAGCCGAGACGGATTCGGGGCCTACAATTTCCGCTCCCGGCTCGTCGAGGGCGTCTGGCAACCCTGGGAAGAGCTACCCGTGCAGGAAGGCCGCATCGACGACTTCACCGCCATCGACGGCCGACTCTTCGGCATCTTCTACGGTGGGGGAATCCGCTTCACCGACGACTATGGTCTTTCCTGGACGCCCATCGAAATGCCCGGCGGCGCACTCATCAAGCGGATCTTCGAGGCCGAGGGTCATCTCTTCGCCAGCGAGAACATCATCAACGACGGCACGATCTGGCGTTCCGACGACCTCGGCGAGACCTGGACCGAGGTCGGCGCGGGCCTGAACTCGTCCTACATCTGCTCGAACATTTTCTGGCAGGGCCGGTTGCTGCTCTGCGTCTATAACATGGGAGGCGACGGCACCTTCTATTCCTCGACGGATTTCGGCGAAAATTGGCAGCTCGTAACGACCTTGCCCACGGACGACAACGTCAACGCGATGGCGATCGCCGACGACGAACGCCTTGTCATCGGCGACTCGAGCGGCTATGGCGGCAACAGCATGTGGCTGAGCCCCGACCTTGTGGAGTGGGAGAATTACAACCACGATCTCAGCAGCTATTCCGCGTCCTTCGGCTCCCTGGTCACTCACGACGGCTGGTTCTTCAAGACCGGCGGCACGACGACCTGCTATCGCGCTCCGCAGCCGGATCCCACCGGAGTGGAGAACGAGCGGCCCTCGAACTTCGCCGGCGAGCTGTCGGCCTGGCCGAATCCCTTCAATCCGAAGACCACCCTGCGTTTCGCGCTAGAGGTCGCGGGCCCTGCGCGGCTGGACGTCTATGACCTGACCGGCCGCCGCCTGGCCGAGGTTTTTGTCGGGGAACTCGATGCCGGCGCGCATGAAATCGTCTGGCAGGCCAAGGACCGGCAGGGACGCCCCCTGGCCTCGGGCGTCTATCTGGTCCGGCTCAAGACCCGGGATGTCTGGACCACCGAAAAACTCGTGCTGCTGCAGTAGCGCGATTCGATCCATCGTAGAACGAAAGGCCCTTCCCCGCGCAGCGCGATCGCGGAGGAGGGCCTTTTCCATGCGCCCGGACCCCTTGCCCCGGCGCCTCGGGGACACTAGGCTGTATGCCTCCGGGCCGGCGCGATGAAGGGCTGCCCGGCGAAACCGGCCCCGGTCTGGGCCGTAGGGGATTCGTTCACACAAATCCATTCCCATCGAGGGGGTTAGCATGTCGAGTCAGAGGTCCCTATCCAGGGTGTTGATGATCCTGGTGCCCACACTGATCCTGGCTACCGGAGGCGCCGCCTGGGCGAATCTCGGCAGCGGGCTTTTCATCAATTCACCCGGATCATCCGGATCTCTCGCCGCGGGTCTCGTGAATCCGGCCGCCTGGGCCGTGCAGGGCAGCGGCGGAACCTTGCTGGCCATCGAGCATCCCGACGAAACGGAAGAGTTCGGCGACCTGAACTGGACCTTCATCGGCTCCGGCGAGCATCTCGCCTTCGCCTACCAGAACTTCCGCGGTCTGGATGATGAGCGCATCCAGAACTGGACCCTGGGCACGGCCTTCGGAGATCGTAGCTTCGCCGGCGGATTCTCCTATCAGTGGTTCGACGACGATTACTACGAGAGCAATCGCTGGAATTTCGGGCTCGTAAAGCGCGCGCGGACCTGGTCGCTCGGCCTGTCGGGCAACCTGAACGAAGACTTCGCCGAAGGGAACTATCTGGCAGACCTGGGCCTGCGCCCCTTCGGCCCCCGGCTGACGCTCTTCGGAGAAGGCAGCTACCTTCCCTTCTACGATCCCGCCGACGTGGACAGCGAGGAATATCGCTTCAACTACGGCTTCGGCGCCGAGATCATGGCCATGCCGGGCCTGAGCATTTCGGGCCGCTACAATCTCGCCGGCTGGGACGCCGATGAAAGCTCCTTCAGCCTCGGCCTTCAGCTCAGCTTCGGCGGCGGCGACCGCAGCGCCTACATCGCCCACATGGGCGAGGTGAGCGACGGCCAGGGCGGCACGTCCACCGAATTCACCGGCGGCACCTACGTTTCCGAGAGCGGGCGCAGCGGCAGCATCCTGCCCTTCTCCTGGCAGGGCGCCAAGTATCCAGAGATGAAGCTGGGGAGCGGCGCTCCCTATCGGCGTTTCGCCTGGTTCGACGACGGGCAGACCTTCAAGGGGCAGCTCGACCAGATCAACCACTATGCGGAGAACCCCAAGACCGAGGGCCTCGTGATCAACATGTCGGGCTTCGGCGCCGATCCGGAAACCGCCGCCGAGCTGCGCGATCAATTGGCCGGGCTCAGGGCCGCGGGCAAGAAGATCATCATCTACATCGATCGGGTGAGCCTGTTCAGCTACACCCTTGCCAGCGTGGCCGACGAGCTTTGGATCGATCCGGTCGGCAGCATCGACGTGACGGGACTGGCCGCGGGCATGACCTATCGGGCCGAGATGCTCGAGAAGCTCGGCGTGGGCTTCGAGGAAATCCGACTCTTCAAGTACAAGTCGGCCTATGAGACCTTCTCGCGCATGGAGATGAGCGAGGGGCAGAAGGAGCAGTACCTCGCGATCATCGACGACTGGTACGAGACTTCCGTGGCGACGGCCACCGGCGCCCGCGCCATGAGCCGCGAAACATGGGACAGGGCCGTCGAGGAATACGGCGATCTCATGGCGGAGGAAGCCCTGGAGCTGGGCTTCGTGGACAAGATCGGCAGCTGGCACGATATGAAGGAGAATCTCGACGAGGTCGCGATGCGCCAAACCGCCGATCCCAGCGCCACGCGACTGGCCGGACTCTACGGCGATCCCGTTTGGCGAGACGAGCACTGGGGCGGACATCCCACCATCGCGCTTCTCTACGCTGAGGGCCCCTGCGCCATGGAATCGGGCATCAAGGGACGGCTGCTTTCCAAGAAGATCCGCGAGGCGCGCGAGAACCGCAACGTGAAGGCCGTGGTCATGCGCGCCGATTCGGGCGGCGGCGACGCCCTGCCCAGCGACCTCGTCTCCCGCGAGCTGAAGCTGACCATGGAGAAGAAGCCGTTCATCGTCACGCAGGGCTACGTGGCGGGCTCCGGCGGATACTGGATCTCCATGTACAGCGACAAGATCGTCGCCTCGCCCTACACGATCACCGGATCGATCGGCGTGATCAGCGGGCACTTCTACGACAACGGCCTCGACGCGAAGATCGGCAGCAAGTACCAGGGAGTGCAGCGAGGCTCGCATGCCGATCTCTATCGAGGCAGTTCCCTGCCCTTGCTCGGCACGCTGCCGCACCGGCCCCACTCCGAAGAAGAATTGACACGCCATCACTTCGTCATCCAGGCCCTCTACGACGAATTCGTGGCGAAGGTCGCCGAGGGGCGCGGCATGACGGTGGAGGCCGTCGATGAGGTGGGTCGCGGGCGCATCTGGAGCGGCCTGGACGGCAGGGACATCGGCCTTGTGGACGAGCTCGGCGGGCTCTGGCTGGCGCTCCAGTTGGCCAAGGAGGCCGCGGGCATCGACGCGGACATGCCGGTGAACATCGCCGAGGGTCCGGAGCTCGGAAGCTTCAACATGAGTCTCTTCGCGCCCAAGCTTTTCGGGATCGAAGCGGAGACGGTCGAGAAGGCGGCCAATCCCCTTGCGGCCTACTTCGGCGAACGGGATTTGGAGTATCTCGAAACCCTGGCGAATGCGAAGGGGGAGCCCGTCACGATGATGGAGCCCTTCCAGATCATCGACGGAGCGGAAATCTACTAGGCTCCGAACAGGCTTTCGTAAAGGAACCCCCGGCCCTGCGGTCGGGGGTTCTCTACTTCAGGGCGGGTCTTTTCACTAGTCAACGAGAACGATCTTGCCGGCCGCACTGCGATCCCCCGCGTCCCAACGGACGAAATAGACTCCGGCGGAAACCCGCTCGCCGCCGCGGTTCGTTCCATCCCAGAATGCGCGGGCGTGTCCCGCTCCATCGGCCGTGGAGGGGAGCATGCGCACGGTACGTCCGCTCGCATCGAAAACAAGCATGCGGCCGTCGCGGCTGTCCTCGTTTCGCGCCAGCAGCGTGACCGTTGCTCCCGGCCCAAGAGGGCTGGGATAGGCGAGCAATCTCGACCTTCCGCCCATGAGCTCGGCCTCGACAAGGTCGGTGACGACGATACCGTGGGGACCGGCACCGCTCGGCGTCGAACCGTGGCAGACGCTGCAGTCGGAGAGGGTGCCGGCGTGTCCCTGTAAATCGATATTGTTTGCGTTGTCGCGATCGACACGCGATGGGAAGACGGCATGGGGGCTGCCATGGCAGCCGGAGCAATAGACCCCGCCGTGCCCCGTGCTGTTTCGGTAGAGCTGTCCCACCGGCTCGCCGTAGGTGGATGTGTGGCATTCGCGGCAGGAGGGTTCGTCGAGCCAGGGAGTGCGCCCATCTTCGATGCTGCGTGAGACCTGTTCCATGTCGCCGTGACAATCCTGGCAGATCATTCCGTAGTCGGTGTTCATGGTGCCGCGCAGGCAGTGCGTGTTCGGACCGGGATGGCACTTCTCGCAGCCGTTGATTCCAGGATGGGATTCGTCCATGAACTTGTGCTTGTCGTGGATCTGGAATGAAAAGTATTTCGCTTCGGGAATTCCCGGCGTGCCCAGCGCGGGCGAGGCATGGCATCCCGCGCAGAGGATGGGCTGGTTGTTCGGATTGTATCCGCCCTCATCCTCATGCCCGAAGATGATGTCGTTCTCGCTCGAGTGGCAGCCCGAGCTGACGCAGTTCACTTCGGTGGAGACGGGAATCACGGGCGCGCTGCGGGCCAGCTCCATGCCGCCGCCGTCCCGCGCGATGATGAGCGCCTGCTGATAGGGGTCTTCCACCAGGGGCTCGGCGTCGGTGAAGGGCGTGACGGGAATGCCTTCGGCTAGGTAGTGACCCGAGTGGGGATCCATCTCGCCCGTGAGGCCCTTGCCGGTCAGGCCGATGTTCGGAGGCAGATCGACGCCGAAGAGTTCCAGGTCCCAGTCCCAGAAATCCGTCTTGCCGACGGAGTAGGTGTTTCCGGGGATAGAGTATTCAAGGGTCAGCCCTTCGTCGAGAATCCGGGGCAGCGTGCCTTCGCCGCCCCTTTCGATCACCTGGGCGAAGAGGTTGTTGTAGGGAGGCAGGATCGACAACTTCGCGTGATCCTTGTTCATGCAGTGCATGCCCAGATCGTTCCAGCCGAGCACGATGTGCTCGCCGAGGGGTTCGGGCGGGCCGGCGTCGCCGGTGGCCAGGGCGATGAGGGGGAGCAGGAAGAGAAGAATCAGACTGGGGGTGATTCTTCCGGGGGAGTGGTTTTGTGACATACTCGTGACCTCCTGTATGCGAGATCGGCAAAGCATAGCGAGAATTGTCGGCATCAATCAAATTAATTCAGTTTTCCCGAACTCTTGCTATCCATATCTGAAACCCCCGGTGTCGCGACTTGACAGCTATACATATGTGGAGTAGGGTCCCGCCACCCTCCAACACCAGCCATCGTGGTGACTCACCGTCGCTTAGTGATAGCTGTACCGGAGGTTCTCCCCATGTCCCGCCGCCGATCCATCGGTTTCGAGCTCCCTGAAATCCCACCGCCCGCACCCGAGAGCAGACGCCGGTCACTGAAGCCGGCCCGCCATCACGAGAGCCAGCTGGAATTGCTGAGGTCGGAGGTCTGCCCGACCTGCGGAAAGGCATCGAGCCGAGGTGGAGCCGGTGGCCGGCTCGTGAAGCCTGCAAGTCACAGTCCCCGACGCGCCAGCGCAGGGGAGGACGCCCGTCCCGCGCCGCAGGGTCCATACGCGCCGGAGCACGAGGCCGTGCACGCCAGCAGCCGGGCCTTGCGGCGCGCGGGACAGCTTCCCGCAGGCGCCGGCCTTGCCGACTTCTTCCGGGCGCAGGCCGCCATTCCGGGGCGCGAGTCCTCGCTGGCGCACATGGAGAAGATCCCCTCGCGCGAGGCGCGTTTCGCGGAACCCTACCATCCCCTTCCCGAGGCCCTGAAAATGGCGGTGGCCGAAGGCGGCGTCGAGCGGCTCTACCTGCATCAGTCCTCGTCGCTGGATGCCGCGCGCCGCAGGGAGAACGTGGTGGTGGTGACGGGGACGGCCAGCGGCAAGACGCTCTGCTACAATCTGCCCGTCTTCGAAACCCTGCTTGCGGACGAGCAGGCCACGGCCTTCTACCTCTTTCCGACGAAGGCCCTCGCCCAGGACCAGCTCAAGGGGGCCCAAAGGCTGGCGGCCTCTCTTCCGGAACTCGGACGCTTCATCTCGGGCACCTACGACGGCGACACGAGCACGCACACGCGCCGGAAGCTGCGCATGGAGGGGCGGCTCATCCTCAGCAATCCGGACATGTTCCACGCGGGCATCCTGCCGAGCCACACGCGCTGGGCCCGCTTCTTCATGAACCTTCGCTATGTTGTGCTGGACGAGATCCACAGCTATCGCGGAATCTTCGGCAGCAACGTGGCGGCGGTGATGCGGCGGCTCCGGCGCATCTGCGAGCACTACGGGAGCAATCCGGTCTTCATCGCCTCCAGCGCGACCATCGGAAATCCGAGGGAACTGGCCGAGCGCATCTTCGGCGGGCCGGCGACCCTGGTGGACGAGGACGGCAGCCCTCGCGGCGAGAAGCTCTTCGTCTTCTGGAACCCGCCGCCCCTGGACGCCAAGGGCGGCGAGCGTCGCAGCGCCAACGGCGAGGCCAAGGACCTGCTCTGCGACCTCGTGAAACAGGGCCGGCAGACCATCTGTTTCAGCAAGACCAAGGTTTCCAGCGAACTCATCTATCGATACGCCCGCGACACCCTCGAGCGCGAGGCGCCGCATCTGGCGCCCAAGCTTCGCGCCTATCGGGGCGGCTACCTGCCCGAGGAGCGCCGCGCCATCGAGCGCCAGCTTTTCAGCGGCGAACTGATGGCGGTCTCCAGCACCAACGCGCTGGAGTTGGGCATCGACATCGGCGGGCTGGACGCGGCGCTGATGGTGGGCCTGCCGCCGACCATCGCCAGCGCCTGGCAGCAGGCCGGTCGGGCGGGGCGGGGCGAGCGGGAAAGCTGCGCCGTGCTCGTGGCGCACAACGACCCGGTCGAGCAGTACCTCATGCGCCGTCCCGAGTTCTTCTTCCGGCAGAATCCCGAGAAGGCCGTGATCGATCACGCGAATCCCTTCATCCTGCTGCCTCAGCTGCGCTGTGCGGCCTACGAACTGCCTCTGGTCGAAGAAGACTCCGAGCTTTTCGGGGAGATGACCGGCGGCATCGTGGATATCCTCGAGCAGCGGGGCGAGCTGCGCCGGGCCGGCGAGCAGGTCTTCTACGCTTCGAACGGATATCCCGCCGGCGACGTCAATCTTCGCCAGAGCGTGCTCGACACCGTGAGCATCGTGCAGCTTCCGGGCGAGCAAGTGATCGGCAATGTGGATCTTCTCGGGGCCTGCCAGCTGGTCTATCCCGAGGCCATCTATCTGCACGAGGGCGAGACCTATTTCGTGCGCGAGCTGGATCTCGAGCAGAAGGTGGCCTTCGTCGAACGGCGCGGGGTGGACTACTACACGCAGCCGATCACCGAGCAGAAAATCCGCCTGGACGGAGAGCAGGAGTCGGTGGCGGTGACGCCGAAGGATTCGCCGATCGAGACCCTGCAGATCGGCTTCGGCGACGTGACCGTGAGCAAGACCACCTTCGCCTTCAAGAAGGTGAAGTTCGGCAGTCTCGATTCCCTGGGATGGGGAAAGCTCGATCTTCCCTGGCACGATCTCGAGACGCGCGCATTCTGGATCGCGCTCACGGAGGCCTCGCGCGCGGCGCTGGACGAGGGCGGACACAAGTTGCACGAGGCGCTGGCCGGCGTGAAGAACCTGGTGATCTCGGTCCTGCCGATCTTCGCCATGTGCGACCGCGCCGACCTCGGCGGCGTGGTGGACGCGAGCAATCTCGGGACCACGGCGCTCTTCATCTACGACCGCTTCCACGGCGGGCTCGGCTACAGCCGCGTCGGCTTCGACGATCTGGAAAGCGTGCTCGCCGCCTGCCTGGAGATGCTCGAGGCCTGCTCCTGCGAGGACGGCTGCCCCGCCTGCGTGGGTCTGCCCAATCGGGTGCCGGGGCAGAACGAGGACCCCGATCTCAATCCCGACTTCGCCGTGCCGGGCAAGAGCGCCACGCGAGCCCTGCTTCGGATCCTGCTTGGAAACGAGGGGAGCTAGATTTCCTCGCATCTGCGGAGGGCCTCGCGCATGACCTCCTGCAGGCTTGCTCCCGACTCGAGGGCGAGGCGCCGGCAATCCTCGAACTCGGGCGTCCTGCGCAGCCCTCCCGAGGGCAGGACCACGCACTTGACGCCGATCTCGCCGAAACGAGTCGCAAGGGTTTCGTTGGACCGGGCCAGGACCCTTCGCTGGACGGGGAAGTAGCGCAGCCCGATGGCGCTCGTCTCCGTCAGCACCCGATCGATCAGATCCGGGAGTTGCGGGGCAAGGCAGAGCAGTTCCAGGCGCTGGCCGGGCCGCCCCTTCTTCATCAACAGGGCGCTGAGGCTGACATCCCGCGCGCCGGCTCCGAGAAGCAGTTCCTGCAGGTGGCCTCCCAGCAGTTCGCCGGTGCTGTCGTCGAGATCGGTCTGTATCACCCAGGCCTCTTCGGACTCCGGCGATTCGGTCCAAGGCTGTCCGATGCTCAGTCGGAGGCAGTTGGGCTGCTCGAGATCCCGCTGGGCCGCTCCGTAGCCCGACGCGCTCATGGTCAGGCCGGGTATCTTCCATGAGGGATCGAGCGCCTTGAGGATCGCCGCTCCGGTGGGGGTGGTCATCTCCGCCTGAACGGGGCCGGGGTAGGTGGGCATCCCGCGCAAGATCAGCTCGGTGGCCGGCGCCGGGACGGGCAGGCGGCCGTGGGCGCAGGTCACGGTGCCGGAACCGACGCAGACCGGGGCTGCGCAGACGCCGGAGGGCGCCAGGTCGGCCAGCAGCAGCGCCGCGCCGATGATGTCGATGAGGGAATCGACGGCGCCCAACTCGTGAAAGTGGACCTCCTCGATCGAAACCCCGTGGATCTCGGCCTCGGCCTGGCCGAGGATGTCGAAGACCTTGTGGGCGAAATCCCGCGCCGCCTGGGGCAGGTCGGCCACATCGATCAGTCGCCGGATCTCCGGCAGGTGACGCGCCTTGGGCGGAGAATCATCGATGACGGTCACCCGGCAGCACTCGATTCCGCGTTTGCTGACTCGGTCGATCCGCACCGAGACATCCTTCAGGCCCAGAGTCCCGGGCAGGGCCTGAAGCTTCTTTGCGCCCCCCGTCAGTTCGACCAGGGCGCCGAGCATCATGTCGCCGCTGATTCCGGAGAAGGGTTCGATCTTGAGTATCATCGTTTCTTCCGCCCCAGATTGAGGATTCGACTGGCGGCGATGGCGGCCCCGAAGCCGTTGTCGATGTTGACCACCGTCAGGCCGCTCGCGCAGCTGGACAACATGGCGTGCAGGGCGGCTGTGCCGCCGGCCGCCACTCCATAGCCCACGCTCGTGGGAACCCCGATGATGGGCTGCTTGACGATCCCCGAAAGGACCGAGGGAAGAGCTCCTTCGAAACCGGCGACGACAATGACCACGTCGGCCTCCTCGAGTTCCGGCAGGGTTCCAATAATCCGATGCAGTCCTGCAACACCCTTGTCGGAGAAGATGCGGGTCTCGATGCCGAGGAAGGCCAGCACGGCCGCCGCCTCCGCCACCACCGGCCTGTCCGAGCTGCCGGCGGCGATGATCGCCACCAGGCCGGCCATGTCCGTTTCATGGTTCCGTCCCAGCAGCAGACTGCGGGAAATGGGATCATAGCTGCAATCGGCGAATTGTCCGGCCAGGAATTCGCCCTTCTCCGGCTGAAGCCGGGTGACCAGGCAACTCCGCTTCTTCCGGCGGAACAGATCGAGGATGTCGGCGACCTGCTCGCGGGTCTTTCCTTCACCGTAAATGAACTCGGGAAAGCCCTGGCGATCCTCGCGTTCGAAATCGATGTGATGCATGTTCATTCCAGCTCCCGATTCAGTTTTCTGGAGACGATTCCAAATCCGGCGACGAAGGTCGCAGTGCGTTCAGAGCTTGTCATCACTCGATTCGTTCGCTTGGGGGAACCTGGCAATGCTATGGCTTACCGGCTAAACGCGCAACCGGATACGCCCGGCACCTGACGCTCGTCGCCGGAGCCGGCTCAACCTGCGAAGATTCGGAGAGCAAGAAATCTCGGGAATCCAGCTGCTGACTGCTAGCGGAAACTCCCCCCGGCACCGCCGGAGGGAGTTTCCATAGACGTCAAGTGCTTCGCTCGACCGCCTATTTATTGCTCTTCTTGATGCGGAACTTGATGTGCTCGGGGCCGACCTTGGCGGTCTTGATGAGCTCGACCGGCATGCCGATTTCGAGCTCATCGCCCTTGGCCAGTTCCACGAGGCCGAAGATGCTTCCCACCGTACCGGCAAAGACCACCTGGGCGACATAGACGGGCTTGTCGAGCAGATGCCCGGAACGATCCTCGTGCACCTCGGTGAAGGAGCGCACCATGCCCGAGCTCGGGCTGAGCACCTTCGCGTCCTTGTCCACGTCGAGCTTGATCATGCCGAACTCGCAGTACGCGCTCGCCGGGATGTGCACCGCGTCGCAGTGAGGACAGTAGGTTCCGCTCAGCTTGCCCTTGGCCAGATCCTCGAAGAAGCGCGTTCCGCCGATCCCCGCCGTATAGACGTAGTTCAGGGGAATCTTCCCGGGGAAGGCCTTGGCGCTCAGGCTGTCGATCTCGACGGGCTTGATCTGCTTGACCTTCGTGCTCGTCTTCTCGGTCGATTTCAGCGGCCGGAAGTACTTGATGTCGAGGATGGAACCCTCGCGATCCTTCTCCGCCTTCCACTCCGCCTTCACGCGCATGCCGATCTTCACGTCCGCGGGCTTCACGTCCTTGAGCCAGTGGACGATACCCATGTCCGCGCTGGCGCCGTCGATCTCGATGACGGCGTAGATCTTCACCTGGCCCTTGGGCAGCGGCGAAGAGTCCCAGTCCACGTGCGAGAGCGTGTAGGTGAGCACCGTGCCCGTGTCCTGGATATCGAAGTATTCGCTCACGGGGTGCAGGTTGCAGAGCTCGCAGAAGCTGCGCGGCGGGATCATCATCCGTCCGCACTCGTTGCACTGCGAAGCCGTTATCCTGCCCCGCTTGAGGCCTTCCAGGTAGGTGGTCAGCGCGAATCCGTTGTCCCAGGCGTAGCGCAGATCGGGCTGATAGCCGAAGTGCGGAACGTCTTCCGTCTTCTTCAGCGGAGTGCCCGGCAGATCCTTGCGCGTCATCTTGTTCCACTTGCTCGCCTGCGTGGGCATGGAGCCCTCGCCCGACATGACCACCACCGTGCCGACCTGCATCAGGTCGCCCCAGGCCTGCGCCACGCCGCGATGGACGCTCTTGTCCACCTGACGCTTGCCGGCCTGGCCGGAGATCTGGAAGTAGAGTTCGGCGATCTTCATCAGGCCCGTGGCCGCGATGGGATTTCCGACGCCCAGCGCTCCGCCCGAGGGGCAGATGGGGTGCGTGCCGTCCTTGGTGAAGGCGCCCGCGTCGAAGAGCTCGCGCACCTTGCGGCCCGACTTGTCCATCAGAAGGCCGTTCATGTGGTGAATGGCCTTGTAGTTGAAGGGGTCGTAGGGCTCGAAGATGTCGATCTCCTCTTCGGGCTTCGTGATGCCGGCCATCTGGTAGGCGTCATGCGCGGCCATGGCCACGTAGTTGGGATAGGCCAGGTCGCGCGTGGGCCAGTAGGCCGTGTCCAGGCGGAAGCCCACGCCGTCGATGAATACCGGCGCCTTGCTGTGCGTGCGCGCCACGCGCTCGTTGCACATCACGATGGCGCAGGCGCCGTCGGAGGTGGGACTGATGTCGCGGCGCTTCACCGGCCAGGACAGCACCGGCGATTTCATCACGTCCTCCACGGTGATCTTCTCGGCCACCTGCGCGGCGGGATGATGCATCGCGTTGCCCTTGCAGAGCACCGAGATCTCCGCGAGATCCCTTTCGGTGTAGCCGTAGGTGTGCATGAACCTGGCCATCTCGATACCGAAGATGTGGATGAGGGTCAAATCCAGCGGTTGCTCGGTCGTGTGGTCGAAGATGGTGATGAAGGCGCCCGCGGGATGCGGATGCGTCGGGCTCATCTTCTCTTCGGTGACGACGAGCACATTGTCGAACTTGCCGGAGGCCACGTGCATCCAGCCGTGGATGGGGCTGAATACGCCCGTGCCGCCGCCCACGTAGTGGCGCATGTAGGGCTTGTGCGTGCCGCCGGCTCCCGCGATGAGGTTCTCCGCATTCAGGTGGATGCCGTCGAAGGCGTCCGGGGCGGTGCCGAGACAGACGGCGTCGATGTCGTCGATGGTGAGCCCGGCGTCGTCCAGTGCCATCTGCACGGCCTGGGCGGCCAGCTCTCCGGGAGTTTCCTGGGCGCGGCGGACGAACTTGGTCATGCCGGCGCCGATTACAGCGACTCGATTACTCATTGCTGCCTCCCTTCGCATCGAGAACAACGACCGAACAGGTGTCGGTTGGAATGCCGCGCCATCCATGCAGCAGGGCGGTCTTGGCTCCTTCGATCTGGTGCGTGCCCGCCTGTCCGCGAAGCTGTTTCACGGCGTCGTAGAGCCGCGCGCCGCCGTTGGCCTCGTAGAGGTCGCCCATGGCCTGCGAACCGCCATCGGGATTGACGAAGGGAAGGAAGTCGGTGGACAGTCCCAGCGCGTCCAGGTGCATCAGTTGCCGGTGCGCGTAGAGGTCGCTGACGTAGGCCACGTCGAACTGATCTTCCGGCACGCTGATGCCGGCCTCTTCATAGGCCATGCGCGCGGCCAGGTCGGTGCCGTCGGACACGTCGTGGGCGCGCCGCTCGATGAGCGAGTTGCCCGAGGACCAGCCTGTGCCCGAGATGAAGACGGGTTCCTGCGGACATTCCGCGGCGGCTTCCTCGCTGGCCAGAACCACCACGATCGCCGCGTCGGCGGGACGGGCCATCATCAGTTCCGTCACCGGCGACGCAATGATGCGGCTTCC
>Ga0180429_10003232_pt1 | contig 13226 bp, 5 predicted proteins | sample SS_ome_FD_132428 | JGI IMG/M metagenome (GOLD analysis project Ga0180429, IMG submission 132428) | Hypersaline lake sediment archaeal communities from the Salton Sea, California, USA - SS_1_S_1 metaG | ecosystem: Environmental > Aquatic > Non-marine Saline and Alkaline > Hypersaline > Sediment ...
CGCACGACCGCGGTGCCCGCCGGCCACGATCCGGGCAGGGTGCCGAAGCGGCCGCGGAACGCGCCGCCGCCGTCGAAGTCGTTGCGACCGGGCGCCGTCGACACGCGCGGCATCGCGAGCAGGTCGCCCTCGCGGTAGGTGTGGTGGATCAGCTCGTCGCCGACGAGCACGGTGCCCACGTCGCCGAAGTCGTCGGCGCCGGTGCGGTTGCCGCCGCCGCCCACCAGGTCGAGGAACTCGTCGTCGGGTCCGATGCCGGCGGCGAGCGTGCTGACCGCCACGTGGCTGTGGAAGACGACCGACTCCCACGCCGCGTGCGCCGAGGCGTCCGTGCCGAGCAGGCCGCGACCGTTCTCCGCGATCTCGAGCTCGTTCGTGGTCGAGTCGTAGCTCTGGTACGCGAGCAGCTCGCGACCGATCTGCAACAGGCCGCCGTCCTCGGGCAGCGAGTCGAGGATCGAGCGGTTGCCGAAGCCGACCACGTCCCAGGTCATGCGCGCGACGTTCGTCACGCGGATCGTGGTCTGCTCGTCGTCGACCTCTTCGGCGAGGACCATCGAGAAGCCCTCGTTGCCGATGCGCTGGCCGGTGTGGAACTCGATCTCGTCGACGACGGCGTCGATGCGATCGCCGCCCGACTGTTCGCTGCCGATCACGAGGCCGCCCAGGATGCGCGGCAGCTCGCCGGACGGGAACTTGGTGACGCGGTAGCGCTCGCGCATGTCGGCGAGCTGGTTCGGCGAAGGATCCGCGAGGTACGGGATGCCGATCGGGCGGTCGAGCGCGACGAGCTGGCGCCCGCTCCAGTTCTCGATGCCCCAGATCGGCGACGGCCCGCGACCGGTCGCCACCGCCGTCAGGTTCGCGCCGGCCTCCCAGCCGCGCTGCACGAACGCGGGCCAGTCCGCCGTGTTGTCGAAGTCGAAGGTGACCGGGCGCCAGGCGCGGTGCACCTTGGCCGCCTGACCGATGTCACCCAGGTCGTCGCTGACGAGGAAGACCGGATCGTCGCGTCCGAGCCACCCGCCGTCGGTGCTCTCCAGCCGGCGGTCGCCCACGTCGAACACCGGCAGCACCTCGGTGCCCGAGGGATGCGCGTGGCTGAAGGTGTCGAGCACGCCGCGGAACTGCAGTGCATCGGAGAGCGCGCGCGTCAGGATCAGCTCGTCGAGCTCGTCCTCGCCGAGCGTCGGCTGCCAGTACGGTCCCGGCGGGAGCGCGGTGGATGCTTCGGTGAAGGTCGCCGCGGGCTCGAAGGGCGTCGCGGGCGCGGGCGCCGCCGCGCGGGCTGAGGCGATCGGCAGCGCGGTCGGCTCGGTGCCGGAGCCCGGCTGGATCGGGAAGCCGCCGCCGCCCCCACCGCCGCCGCCCGGCTGGCCGATGTCGACGTCGCGGACCTCGCCGCGGGTCAGCGCCGTGTAGAGCCCGACGAGCGCGGAGGGCGCCGCGCGCACGAACTCACCGTTCACGATGAAGTCGTAGCGCAGCCACTCGGTGAGCTCGGCGTCGTCGGTGCGCGTGAGCTGCGCGAAGCGCGCGACCTCGAGCTCGTCGACCGTCGCGGACGCGAAGTCGAACTCGGCGCCGAACAGCGGCGTGGGCGGCAGGAAGTCGACCGGGTTCGCGCCGCAGGGCAGCGAGATCGGGACGACGACGAGCTGCGCCGCGAGGCTCTCGTTGAGCCGATCGGGGTCGGCGAGGCGACCGCCGTACTCGATGAGGTACGCGCTGGGAACGCCGAGCTCGCCGATGATCGGGTAGCGCCCGGCGACCGACGGGATCTGCGAGTCGTCGACGCTCCAGTCGATCGAGGTCAACGAGGTGCCGTCGACGCCGCCGTAGCGGATGACCTGCATGCCGAACAGGCGCGTGCCGAACGGCGTCCTCGGCTCGTCGACCTCCTCGCCCGGGTTGCCGCCGAAGGGCCCGACGACGAAGGTGCGGTAGGCCTGCATGAGCACCGCGTAGCCGCCGCTCGAACTGAAGCCGCGCATCGCCTCCGACGCGGACTGGTTCGGGTCGGCCGCGGCGAGGTTCAGCACATCGGGCGGCGCCTCGCCCACGTCGAAGCCGCGCCCGATCTCGATCTCGAAGGGTCCCGCGATCGCGCCGAAGTCGAGCTCGAACGCGATCGGCACGCCGCGGTCGCCGTCGACGCCGACGACGCGCGCGACCGAGAACGGACCGATGTCGCCGTCGAGCTCGCCGCCGCCCGGCGGCACGTCGGAGGCGAGCGCGGTGCTGTACCCCCACAGCTGCACGGCGGTCCCGACGGGGTAGGTGCCCGGTTTGGTCGCGAGCGAGCGGTTGAGCAGCTCGAGTCCGCTCCCGCTCCCGCGCCACTCGAACAGCTCGCGCGCGAGGCGCCCGCCGTAGCCGGCGAACTCGCCGGTGACCTCGTGTTCGCAGGTGAAGCTGTTCGGACCGGCCTTGACCGCCTCGATCACTTCGTTGCCGATCAGCAGCGTGCAGCGCTCGGGGAAGTCTTCGGTGGACTCGACCGGGATCGTCGTGTCGTCGGCCGACAGCTCGCCGGTCAGGAAGGTTCGCCCGCGCACCTCGACCGCCGTCACCGACTGCGGCCGGCCGTAGCCCATGCCGTCGACGCGCAGCGTCATGTGGTCGGGGCGGTTCGAACGCACGTCGAAGTCGAAGCGGCTCCAGACCCCGGCCTGCACGCCCGAGCCGGCGAGCGGGAGCCGCAGTCGCGAACGCTCCTCGAACTCGGTGTCGGGGTGGTCGCCGACCGCGTCGAGCACCTCGACGATCAGCTCGTCGTTCTCGAAGAACGCGCGCACGCGGTCGTTGTCCGGGTTGCCGGTGCCGGCGTCGAAGACATGGCCGTTCGCGAGGCTCTCGGGCTTCAGCCACAGCGCGACGCCCGCCGGCCCGAACAGGTCGTTGCCCGCGGTCCAGAACGCCGGCGCCTGGGACGGGTCCGGGCGATAGAGGTCCTGCGAGAGGTCGCGGCCCTCGAGGTCGGAGCGCGAGCGATCGAAGTGGACCACGCGGCCCTGGCGCGGTCCGGCTTCGTTGGCGCGCGTCACGCCCGGGCGCACGAACCCGTCGGGCTCGTCGCTCGGGAAGATCGAACGCGACACCGGCGCCTCGCCGCCCTGCGCGTCGATCGAGATCGCCAGGTGCGCGAGCGAGCGCGGCGGCGGGTCGGCACCGAAGCGGTCGTCGTTCACGCTGACCGAGGTCGGACCGCTGATCCAACCCGGCGCGGCGCGCTCGAGGCGCACGGCCTCTTCGAAGTCCTCCTGGCGCCCGAACAGGTGCATCAGCTCGCCGGGCGGCGCGACGAGTTCGACCTGCTCGCGCGCGACCGAGTAGCGCTCCTCGAGGCCGGGCACGTTGAGGCTCGCGCGCAGGTCGATCGAGAACACGTCGCGCGAGGTGAACGCGAACGGCATCGTCGAGAACGACAGGTCCGAGTCGTTCGCGTTGCGCGCGTTCTTGTAGAGCGCGACCACGTCGAACACGTCGAGGAAGGCCGCCGTCTCCTCGCGGTACGCGCCGCGCGCGGCCTCGTCGGACTGACCCGGCTCGGCGCGCACGATGCCGCCGGCGGGCAGCAGCAGGCGCTCGAGCAGGTCCTGGAAGCCCTCGAACGGACGGCGCTCGATGAGCATGTCCGCGAACCGTTCGGCCTCGCTGCCGGTGATGCGCTCGTTGCGGCCGGCGAGCGACAGGTTCTCGACGAGCGCGATCAGGACGTCGCGCGACGCGGTGTTGACGTTGACCGGGCGACGCGCGAGCACGTGGATCTCGCCGCGCTGGCGCTCGTAGTCGCCGCGCACCGGCTCCTCGAGCACGACGAAGCGCGCGCGTCGCACGCCGCGCACGATCGCGAGCTCGCTCGTCCCGTCGGTGCCGACGAGGCGCACGGTCGAACCCGGCGAGAACCAACGCGCGTTCTCCACCTCGACGAGACAGCTCGTCCCCGCGACGAGCGGGTTGAGGATCCGCACCGGCTGCTGCCAGCGGCTGCCCGCGCCCACGTCGCCGTACAAGGTCGCGGTGCGGTCGAGGACGACCGCCATGTCGCGCAGGGGATCGTCCGCGAGCTGCGGACCGGCCGCGGCCTCCTCTGCGTTCTCGGGGCCGGTGTCGCGCGGCGCGGGCAGCAGCGTGCGCAGCTCCTCCCCCAGCTCGCCGAAGCCCATCGCGCGCGCCTCGCGCATGCCGCGCGTCTGACGCCACTGCGCGAAGACGAAGGCCTCGAGCCCGAGCACGGGCATGCCGGCGCCGTGCGAACTCGACGCGCGCGGACCGCACCCGGTCTCGTCGCCGGTGTGGAACAGGCCGCGCGTCAGCTCGGTGAGCGTCCCGCCGCGCCGCGCGTCGTAGGCGATGAACTCGCCGTCCACGTACAGGTAGCCGGCGTCGGGCAGGTTCTCGCCACCCGCGATGCGGATCTCCTCGGCGTCGGGCTCGAGCGGCTGCGTGAGGTAGCCGGCGATGCCGAGCAGGTTCGCGAGCACCGACGGCGGGCACGACGACAGGTCGATGCGACCCGAGAGGTCCTCCACGTCGTGGTCCCACATCACGCCGCGCTCGTCGAGCGTGTCGAACAGCGCCGGGTCGAGCGGCCACTCGCCCGAGAGCTCCTCGAGGCTGTCGAAGTCGCGGTCGGGATCGATCGACGGGTGCGTGCCGGCCAGCGTCGAGCGCGCGTGCACCGCGGCGTCGTCGAGCGCCAGTCGCGCCTTCGTGCGGTCGACGAGGCGCGCCGACGCGTCGTCGACGCTGCTCGCGAGCCACAGGAACGGCGCGCACAGGGCGAAGAGCGCCAGGAGCACGAGCAGCACGACGATGAGCGCCGCGCCGCGCCGGGCGTGGTCGGCGCGGATCACTGCACCACCCCCAGTCGCCCGATCCGGATCGGCTCCTCGAGGTCGGTCGGCAGCACGAGCTCGAGCGGCCGGCCCCCGTGCAGCTGGGCGTCGAGGCTGCCGTCCGCGTCGAACTGGATGCGCCGCGGCAGGTCCTCGGGCCAGACGGCGTTCTGCGAGAGCGGGAGCGGATCGCTCGTGTCCACGGTGCGCATGACGAGGTTGTCGATGGAGCCGGGGAAGGGCGCCGGTTCGCCGCCGAGCACGAGCGGCTCGTCGAGGGGCGCCAGCGGCCCCTCGCACGGCGTGATGCCGGCGAGGAAACCGTCGACGAGCAGGCGCACGTGCGCGCCGTCGTACATGAAGGTGAGGCGCGTCCAACGATCGCGCTCGACCGTGCCCTCGGGCAGGCGCAGGTCGACGCGGCCGCCGGGGAGCTCGCGTCCGGTCGAGTCGCGGTACAGCGGCACGACCCAGGCGAGGAGGCCGCCGCGATCGGTGGCTTCCAGGCTCGCGATCGCGGTGCGCTTGCCCAGACGCAGGATCGTCCCGCCGCGCTCGTCCTCGCGGCGCACGAAGAGGTCGAACGAGAAGCCGTCGCGCACGTCGAAGCGGCTGAGCGTGTGCAGCGCGATCTCGACGCGCGCGTCGGGCGCCGTGCCGAACAGGCCGATCGCGCGGCCGAGGTAGCCGTCGTCGACCTGGTCCGCGCCGCGCGTCGGCTCGGCCGACAGGCCCGAGGTGCCGCGGCCGTCGGGGCGTTCGAAGTGCCAGGTGCCGACGGTGCGCATGCGCCGCACGCGCAGGGTCGTGCGCTGGGTGTCGGGGTCGGTGAGGACCTCGACCGCGGCCGGGTGGCGTTCGGCGAGCGCGTTCGACCGCGCGCTGCGCAGGGCGCCGCGCACGAGGTCCGCGTCCGCGCCCTTGCCCGGGTCCATCGTCGACACGGCGCCGAGACCGAGCCCGAACACGATGCCGACGATGGTCATGACCATCAGCAGCTCGAGCAGGGTCAGGCCGCGGCGCGCGGCCGCGGGCGTGGATCGGTGGTGTCGCATGGAGGGTGGTCGACGGGCCGCGGACGCGCGCGGGTCCCGTCCGAGCTCACTTCAGCTCGGGGTGCGTGATGTCGTCCTCGGTGTTGAACATCCCGTCGGGCCCGGCGGAGATGAGCTGGTACTTGGCGTGGTTGAGGAAGCGCCCCGTCGTCGGGTTCTCGAGCGGCTTCACCATGTCCTCGCCCTCGAAGCCCTCGGCGTCGAACGCGTCGTAGGGGTGCTCGCGGCCGTAGTCGGCGCTCTCGATGTAGGCGATCGGGTTCTCCCACGCGTCGACGAACTCGAGCAGCTCCGAGGTGGGCAGGTCGCTGATCGAACCGGCCGAGCGGTCGCCGTCGACGTTGACCAACTCGTCGGGCGACAGGCTGCCGCCGGCCTCGAAGCCGTTCGACCACAGGCTCAGCACGAGGCACTCGACGCCCAGGTTCTTGTTGTTCGGCGCGACACCCCACTCGGGCAGGAACTGCGAGGGCGGGTACGAACCGGTCTCGCGCTCGAACTGGTCGATCGCGGTCGCGATCTGCGCGAGCTTCACCTTGGTCGCCTTCATCTCGGCCGCTTCCTGCGTGGACAACAGGTTCGGGATGAGGAACGCGACGAGGATGCCGAGCACGACCATGACGGCCAGCATCTCGAGCATCGTGAAGCCCGCTCGGGCGGTGGAGCGGAGCGCGTGGTGGGCGGCGAGGCGCATGGGTGGACTCTCAGGGATTGCGTTCGGTGACCTCGACGTTGTCGATGCGCACCTCGGCGCGGCGACCGGTGTCGCCCTCGACGAACAGGCCCAGCGAGACCAGGTTGTTCGCGCGGCCGAAGCCGGTGAAGCGTTCGCCGTCGATGACGGGGATGCCGTCGAAGAACACGCTCAAGGTGGCGTCGGAGCCTTCGCCGTCGCGCTCGATGCGCAGGCGGTGCCAGGTCCCCGCGGTGAACGGCACCACGGACGGCGGCAGGTCGATCCAGCCCTCCTCCGTGCGGCCCGACTGGTCGGCGAGCACCTGGGCCACGCCGTCGCGGTTGCGCGCCACGCTGACGCGACCGAGCGTCGTGCGCTGGCCGCCGCCGCGCGCGTTCTCGCGCGCCACGAAGATGCCGGCGCGCGCGTTCGTGTCGGACGACACCCACACGTCCGCCTCGAAGGCGACGAAGGTGGCCGAGGCGTACTGGCGGTAGTAACGCACCTCGCCCGAGCTGTCGAAGGTGCCCTCCATGTGGAGGACGCCGCCCTCGAGGCGCGCGGTCGGACCGGCGACCTCGTCGGCGAACCAGTTGTTGAGCCCGACCGTGGAGTACTCGAAGTCGTCGATCCAGACGCGCTTGGTCAGGTGCTCGGTGATGCGCGCGATCTGGTCCGCGGCCCAGCGGCGGCGCGGATCCTCCTCGGCGAAGGCGCGCAGCGCGTCGTCCATCTGCCGCAGGCGGATGATCGCCTCCTCGGCGCGTCCCATCAGGTACTCGCACCAGGCGCGGATCGCCATCGCGATCGGGTCGTCCGGGTCGATCTCGAGCGCGGTCCGCGCCGCGTCGCGCGCGGCGAGCACCGATCCGGCGCGCACGTGGTTCACCGCGCGCCACAGCCACAGGTCGCCGCGCTCGACGCCGTCCTCGCTCGCGAGCGCGATGGCGCGCTCGTAGTAGAGCTCCGCGTCCTCGAAGCGATCGAGCCGGTGTTCGAGGAGGCCGAGCAGCGCGAGCGCGTCGCCCAGCTCGGCGTCCTGTTCGAGCGCGGCGCGCAGGCTCTCGCGCGCGCCCTCGTAGTCCTCGATCTCGAGCAAGAGGCGACCGCGGTGCACGAGGCACCACGCGTCGCCCGGACGCGACGCGAGTCCCTGCTCGACCAGGTCGAGCGAGCGCTCGACCAGCCCGGCCCGCTCGGCGAGCCATGCCAGCCCGCGCAGGGCCGCCACGTCGCGCAACGGATCGGTGCGCCGCGCCGCGCGCAGGTCGCGCAGCGCGCCCTCGAGGTCGCCGTCGGCGATCGCGACCAGGCCGCGGTTCACGAGCAGTTCGAACGCGAGTTCGCTGGGGCCCTGCCCCACCGCGCCGGAGTTCGTGGCCCAGTCGGGCAGCGCGACCGCGGCCTCGCTCGTGGCGCCCAGCTCGCGCGCGGCCAAGAGCCCGGCCATGCCGCGCTGGTCGTCCGCGTCGGAGCGCAGCATGCCGGCGAACATGCGCGCGGCGTCGTCGACGCGGCCGGCGCCGAGCAGCGACTCGGCGAGCAGACCGCGCACGCGGTCGCGGTCGCGGCGCACGCCCACGTCGTTGGGCAGGCGTCCGAAGGCGCGCTCGAGGTGCTCGACCGCCTCGGCGTAGCGACCGTGGTCCGCGAGCAGCTCGCCCAGCGCCATGCTGGCGACCCAGGTGCCGCGCTCGATCTCGACCGCTTCGCGCAGGCGCGCCTCGGCGCGCTCGTCCATGAGGAACGCGCGCTCGAGCCGCGCGAGCGTCACGAGCGGCTCGGGGCGGAAGCCGAACCGCTCGACCGCGGCCTCGGCCTGCTCGAAGGCGGCCTCGTAGTCGTAGGCGGCTTCGTGGACGCGCACGAGGCCGAGCAGCGGCTCGGGCTCCTCGTCGCGGAACGCCGCCACGCGCTCGAACAACTCGCGCGCCAACGCGAGCGCGCCGTCGAACTCGTACTTGAGCTCGATGCAGCGCTCCGCGAGCTCGACCATCGATCGCCAGGTGGCCGGACTGGCCGCCGCGGGCAGGTCGTGGAACGCCTGACGCACCTCGTTCTCCGGCGTCTGCGCGAGTTCGTACGAGCGCACGCGCGCGCGCTCGTAGGTCGCGGGCGGCTGGCCGGGGAACAGGTCCTCGCCGGTCGCGGCGTCGATCTGCACGAAGCGCAGCGGCTCGTCCATGCGATCGCCGTCGGACAACCCGTAGGGCGTCTCGTTCACGATGCGCCCGTACTGCACGCCGAGGTCCTCGAGGTCGACCACGTCGTAGAGGCGGCGGTAGAGCGCCTCGAGCTCGCGGCGCTCCTCGGACTCGAGCTGATCGGGATCGATGCCGTCACCGATCTCCACGTCGGCGAAGCGCGAGTCGCCGTCGCCGCCCGACCCGCTCTCGAGGTCGAACGCGTCGAACAGGTCGTAGTCCTCGCCGCGTCGGACCGCGGTGCGCAGGAGCGGACCGAACGACGCGGTGCCGAGGCCCGACGCGGGCGGCGGCGCGAGCGCGAGCGGCTGCGGGAGCGGCGGCGCCACGAAGTCGAGCGGCGGCAGCGGGCGGCTGTCGCTGGGCGGCGAGAAGAGCGCGGTCGAGCGTGCGTCGGTCGCGGCGCCGTCGAGCGGCGTGCGCGCGTCGTACTCGACCAGCTCCTTGCTCGTCGAACGATCGGGGCGGCCCGGGCGCGAGCTGCCCTCGCGACCGGAGAAGTACATGCCGGCGACGATCGCCGCGACGACGAGGAAGACGACCTGTTCCTGACGGACCTTCATGCTGCGTCCTCCTCCTCGGTGATCGGTGCGGTGACGCGCGCGATGAGCACGCCGAGCTCCAGTACGACGACGCCCGGGTCGTTGCGCGAGCGGCGCATCTCGACCTCGTCGAGGACGAGCGCCTGCGGGTTCGCCGCCTGGGTCGCCGCCACGAGGCGCTGGAGCGCCAGGTCACTGCCGTGGATCTCGAAGACGATCCGCGAGCGCTCGATCGTGCCCACGCCCTTGCGGCCGCGCAGGCCCGGGTCGAGGCGCACCTTGATCGACTCGACCTTGACGACGCGCTCGTCGATCGCAGCGCCGACGACACGCTCGATCACGTCGAGGGCGTCGAGGTAGCGCTCGATCTCGTCGGTGCGCGTCGGCGACTGCTCGGGCAGGCCGAGCGTCTCGTCCACCTCCACGTTGAACCGGCTCGCGAGCGGCATCAACTGCGCGCGCACGCGGCTCGCGACGGTCAGGTAGTGGTTCGTGTCGATGCGTTGGGGCTGGTCGGGCGTCCCGCGGAACTCGGCCCGCGGCTGGAACTCGACCTGCTCGCGCAGCGCGAGCGCGGACTCCACGAGCGCGTCGTGGTCCTCCTGAGCCTCGGCACGCTCGGAGCGACCGAAGTAGGCCTTGCCGAGGTCCCGCTTGTGTCCCGCGACGAGCGCGGCCTGCTCGTCGGCCTTCGCGCCGACGGTCGCGCCGACGACGCCCAACCCGATCAGGAAGACGACGAAGCCGATCCCCACCTGCGCGAGGAAGCGCTTGTTCTCCTGCCAGTACTCTTCGAGATCCATGTTCTTGCTCGCCTCGCGTGGCGCGGGTCAGGCGCCGAGTTCCTCGTCGTCCTCGTCACCGGCCGGCTCGTCGGGGAGCTCGGCGAAGGCGGTGATGGTCAGTCCGAAGGTGCGATTCATCGACCCCATCGTGGGCACGACCAGGTAGCCGGGCAGCGCGGCGCGCAGCTCGTCGACGAAGCGCAGGAAGACCACGTTGTTGGGCTCGACGCCTTCTTCGGCCTCGCCCTCGACGCGCAGGATCGGCGCCGGCTCGTCGCGCTGGAAGCCGACGACCTCGTCCGCGTCGATCGTGTTCGACAGGCGCTTGATCGAGAAGCCGCGCGGCATGGTCGCGTCGAGCGCGGCGAGCGCCGTGTCGAGCTGGCGACCCGCGCCGGCGACGGTGTGCAGTTCGCGCACGAGCTCGGCGAGCTCGGCGTTGCGCACGAGCAGCTTCTCGGTCGCCGCGTCGTCGCGCTCGAGGCGCGTGACCTGGCCCGCGAGGCGCGTCGCCTCGGTCGCGAGCTCGTCCGCGCGCCCCGACTCCTTCGCGTAGCGCATGCCGAGGAAGGCGAGCGCGACCACGGCGGCGAGGATCAGGAACAGCTTGCCCTGCACGAACTCGCGGCGCTCCACGAGCGCCTTCGGCAGGATCTCGATCCCGTACGCCTCGGCGTCGGACGCGGCGGTCGCGAGGCCCAGCGCCACGACGGACGCGGCCTTGTTCTTCTCGAGCAGCGCGCTCGCCTCGGCGTCGAGCTTGCTCGTGTCGACGACGGTGAACGGGTCGAAGACCTCGACCGGCGCGCCGACGACCGAGCCCAGGTAGGCGTCGAAGCCCGTCGTCGTCGCGCCGTCGCCGCAGACGAAGACGCGGTCCAGGCGCAGGCCTTGCAGCTTGATCTGGCTGCGCGCGAACGACACCGCCGTCTGGATCAAGCTCGCGATCTGCCCGGCGGACGCGCCGGCCGCACGCGTCGCGCGCTCGGCGTTCTGGTCGCTCGGCGTGTGCCCCGGCGTGAGGTCGACCATCTGCCGCCGCACCTTCGCGGCCTTGGGCAGGTCGACGCCGAGGCGGTCGGCGATCGACTGGTCGAGCATGCGCGTGCCGCCCGACAGGTTGCGCGCGAACACCAGGTCCGAGCCGCGCACGACGATCACGTCCACGTCGTGCGCGCCGACGTTGGCGACCAGCACCGTGTCGTCGAGCACGACGCCGAAGCGGATCCACGCGTTGTAGAGCGCGATCGAGTTCGGCGTGAACGCGTCCAGGCTGCCGCCCAGCGCGCCGATCGCCTCGTGGCGCTCCTCGAGCAGCGACTCGCGCGCCATGGCGAGCAGGACGATGTCCTCGTCCTCCACCTCCGGCATCTCCGGCAGCACGTTGAAGTCGGCGGCGACGGCGTTGTCCGACGAGCCACCGACCTCCTCGACCTCGAAGCGCATGAGCTTCTTGAGCTGCCAGTCGGGCAGACGCGGGACGCGCACGTAGCGCACGTTCACCTCGCGTCCGGTCACGCCGATGCGCGCGTCCTTCGGTGCGAAGGTCGCCTCGACGCGGTCCCAGGCCTCGTGGTCGTCCGCGGCGTCGAGCGTCTGGAACGCGTAGTCCGCGACGGTGAAGCTGTTCCCCTTGACGGAGCCGCGCAGGAACACGGCGTGCGACGCGTCGACGTCGACTCCTGTAACGGTGCGGGGCATGCGTTGGATCCTGGCTCGGTGGAGGGTGCGCCCGCCGGTCGTGGCGAAGCGTGGAAGTGGAGCGAGGCGCGGCGCGCGCTCGCGTCGGATGGTTCAGCGTCCGTCGGCGAAGCGCTCGGACAGGTCGTCGCGACCGGTGCGCTCGAGGAAGCCCTTGATCGCGTCGAGGCGCGAGGAGGCGCCCGCGTCGGTGCCGGCCTCGACCAGCGTCGCCCGCTCGTCGCGGACGCGCGCGAGCATGGCGCGCGCCGACTCGAGCACGGGGTTCGTGCCGCCGTCCTGCGGCGTGAAGCGCTCGACGAGCGCGAGCGCGCGCGCTTCGCAGTCGTCGTACACGCCGGGCAGTGCGAAGAAGCCGGCGCGATCGACCGCGCCGCCGAGCTCGTCGAGCGCGCCGCTGCCCGTGGTCGTGATCCGCGCGATCGCGGCCTCGGCCTCGGCGACGAGCTCGTCCTGGAACGCGTAGGTCGCGAGCAGACGCGACCACCCGGCGAGCGCGTCGCCCAGGCGTCCGTCCTGTTCGGCGCGCCGCGTCGCCGACGCGAGGGTCGCGGCCGCGCCGCGTTCGGCGGTGAAGGCGAGCTGTGCGGCGAGGCGTCCCAGTCGCCCCATCTCCACGTCGACCGTCGCGCCCGCGGCGTCGCGTCGACCGCGCACGGCGACCGGCTCGTCGAACTCGAGGCGCACCATGTCGAGGCCGCGCCCGAGCAACAGCTGCGTCACGCCGTCCGCCTCGAACTCGCCGCCGAACGCGCGGTACTCGCCGTCCGCGACCACGGCGACGCGACGCGCCGCGTCCTCGTCACCGACGGGCAGGTCGATCGTGAGGCGATGGTCCGTCGCCCCGCGGTGCGCGTCGCCGTGCACCAGCTCGAGCCGCGGCTCGCCGGACACCGTCGCGACCTCGAGGTCGTGCCCCGCGGCGGCCGCGCCGACGCCCGCGGTCGCGCGCAGGACGGCGACCGGTCGATCGGAGCGCGCGAGGACCAGGTCGCCGCGCTCGGCCGCGATCTGCACGTCGAACTCGCCCACCTCGCCCGGACCGGGCGCGGCGTCGGCGAGGACGAGCGAGGCGTCGTCGAGGGCGACGGTCCCGTCGCCGCCGGCGGCCAGCACGACGCGCGCGCGGGTGGCGCCGAAGGGCACGGCCAGGGCGCAGGACAGCTCGACCGCGTCGCCCGCGCCGCGCAGCACCGGCCCCCACAGGGGCGCGCCGCGCAACAGCGGTCCGTCCGCGCCCTCGAGCAGCACGCCGACGCGCGCCCAGGCGGCGTCCTCGAGGCGGGCCCGGGCGCCGGCGACGGCGACCTGGCCGACGCGCACCTGGACCGGCTCGCTGGCCACGGCGGCCCAGTCGACGGCGCCCGCGGGCAGCTCGGTGTCCGCGGCGCGTCCGAAGCGGCCGAACAGGCCGCCGCGGCC
>Ga0180429_10003233_pt1 | contig 13225 bp, 9 predicted proteins | sample SS_ome_FD_132428 | JGI IMG/M metagenome (GOLD analysis project Ga0180429, IMG submission 132428) | Hypersaline lake sediment archaeal communities from the Salton Sea, California, USA - SS_1_S_1 metaG | ecosystem: Environmental > Aquatic > Non-marine Saline and Alkaline > Hypersaline > Sediment ...
ATCGACATGGTGAACGAGGCCGGCGGCGTCCTGGGAGGACGCCAACTGGAGCTGGTTGCCTATGACAACAAGAGCGACCAGCTCGAGTCGGTCAACGTCGTGAAGCGCCTTATCACCGAGGACGGCGTTGTCACTGTCATTGGCACGAACAGCAGTGGCTCCAACATCGCCGTGGCTCCCATCGCGGAGGAGAACCAGGTCCCCGTCATCAGCACCTACGCCACCAACCCCCGCGTCACGCAGCCCGAAGAGGGCGTGTTAATGCAGTACACGTTCCGCGTCTGTTTCACCGATCCCTACCAGGGCTCCGTGATGGCCGATTTTGCCTTCAGCGATCTGGAGGCGCGGAAGGCCGCCGTGCTCTACGAGATCAGCTCGGACTACTCCGTGGGCCTGCGCGATTTCTTCGTGCAGCGCTGGGAGGAGTTGGGCGGAGAGCTCGTAGCCGATGAGGCCTTCAAGACCGGCGACGTTGAGTTCCGGGCGCAGCTCACGTCCATCAAGGACGCAGACCCGGACGTGATCATTATGCCCTTCCTGGCCAAAGAGGTCGCCCTGGCGGCCAAGCAGGCCCGGGACCTGGGTATCACCGTTCCCTTCATCGGCGGAGACGGCTGGCCGTCGCCGACGCTGCTGGAGATGGCAGCCTCCGCAGTGGAGGGCTGCTACTTCGTGGATCACACGAACGTCAACGCGGAAAACGTGCAGGACTACCGCGCCGCGTATGAGGAGGAGTTCGGCAAAGACATCCAGGTCAACGCCATTATGACGCACGACGCAGTGCGCGTGCTGGTGGCCGCCATCGAGAAAGCGGGTTCGGCGGATCCGACGGCGATCCGCGATGCCCTGGAGCAGATTGACCCGGTGGAAGGCTTCACAGGGAACATCACCATCGATCCGGAGACCCACAACCCGGTGGGCAAGTCGGCCGTGATCATGACGATCGAGGACGGTGCCTTCGAGTATTACAAGGTCCTGGAGCCCATGGGCGACGTGGAGCCAGCAGAAGAGGCGGAGGACCTGGAACCGATCAAAGTCGGATGGTTCGGCGCTCTCACCGGCGACTGGGCCCTCTGGGGCGAGGCCAGTCGGAACGGCACCCAGTTCACGATGGACATGATCAACGAGGCCGGCGGCGTCCTGGGAGGACGGAAGTTTGAGCTGATCGCCTACGACAACAAGAGCGATCAGCTCGAGTCGGTCAACGTGGTGAAGCGGCTCATCACGGAGGATGACGTCGTGACAGTCATCGGCACGAACAGCAGCGGGTCCAACATTGCTGTAGCCCCCATCGCCGAGGAGAACCAGGTCCCCGTTATCAGCACGTATGCCACGAACCCCCGGGTGACGCAGCCGGAGGAGGGTGTGCTGATGGAGTATACTTTCCGCGTCTGTTTTACCGATCCCTATCAGGGCTCCGTGATCGCCAACTTCGCCTACAACAACCTGGAGGCGCAGAAGGCCGCCGTGCTCTATGAGATCAGCTCGGACTACTCCGTGGGCCTGCGCGACTACTTCGTGCGCCAGTGGGAAGAGCTGGGCGGCGAGCTGGTGGCTGATGAGGCCTTCAAGACCGGTGACGTCGAGTTCCGGGCGCAGCTCACGTCCATCAAGGACGCAGACCCGGACGTGATCATCATGCCCTTCCTGGCCAAGGAGGTCGCCCTGGCGGCGAAGCAGGCTCGGGACCTGGGCATCACCGTTCCCTTCATCGGGGGAGACGGCTGGCCGTCGCCGACGCTGCTGGAGATGGCGGCCTCGGCGGTGGAAGGCTGCTACTTCGTGGACCACACCAACGTGAACGCGGAGAATGTGCAGGACTACCGCGCTGCCTATGAGGAGGAGTTCGGCAAAGACATTCAGGTCAACGGGATCATGACGCACGACGCGGTTCGTGTCTTGGCGGCCGCCATCGAGAAGGCCGGTTCGGCCGATCCGACGGCGATCCGGGATGCGCTGGAGCAGATCGATCCTGTGGAGGGCTTCACGGGCAACATCACCATCGACCCGGAGACCCACAACCCCGTCGGCAAGTCGGCCGTGATCATGACGATCAAGGACGGCGCCTTCGAATACTTCACCGTGGTCGCTCCGATGGAGTAGATCGGCCAATCCACCTGGGAGGAGGCTCGAGCCTCCTCCCAGGTTCTGGCGCCGGCGTCAACGGAGGGCTCTCAGTGCTCCAATGGCCGGTCTGTGCATAGCCAGGCCCCCAATTCGAGCCGCGGCGGCCCGGAGGTGAGCGGTGGCACAAGCCAGGGGCGGGGGGCCCAACCGTTGACGTAGCCGCAGGGGCTGTGCCGACCTTGACTCCTTCTGAAGGGAGGTCCAAGATGACGACAATTCTGCAGCAGATAATCAACGGCGTCTCCATCGGCAGCGTCTATGCACTGATCGCCGTTGGTTACTCGTTGGTGTACAGTATCCTGAAGTTCTCCAATTTCGCCCATGGCGGGGTTCTGATGCTGGGATCCTACTTCGGTTTCTTCGCCCTGACACTCTTGAACGTGCCCTTCTGGCTGGCCTTGCCTATGGCCATCGTCGGGGCTGGCCTGCTGGGCATTGTCAACGAGCGTTTGGCCTACCGCCCCATACGGATTCGTAACTCGCCGCTCCTGTACTTGATGATCTCCTCCCTCGGCGCCTCGATCTTCCTGGAGAACTTCACAATCGTGACCATCGGCCCGAATTTCCGTACCTATCCGGAGGTCTTCCCCATCAAGCCTTTCATCATTGGAGACTTGAGCATTGGGCGCTTGGACGTCATCATTTTTCTGATCGGTGCCGTATCCATGATTCTCCTCACGTGGATCATCTACGGCACCAGGATCGGCAACGCCGTTCGGGCCACGTCGTACGACATGCGCGTTGCCAGCTTGATGGGCATCAACCCCGACTGGATCGTGGCGCTGGTCTTCTTCCTGGCAGGCGCCTCGGCGGGACTGGGCGGTGTTCTCTTCGGCATCAAGTATACCGTCTGGCCGCAGATGGGGGTCTTGACGCTCAAGGCTTTCATCGCCGCTGTCGTCGGCGGGTTGGGTAGTCTCCCCGGTGCGGTGCTGGGGGCCATGGTGCTGGGCGTGACGGAGACCTTCGCGGCGGCCTTTGTCTCATCCGCATTCCGTGACCTCTTCTCGTATGCGTTGATGATCATTATCATCATCATCAGGCCCGGTGGGCTCCTGGGTACTGTGACCGGGGAAAAGGCTTAGGAGGTGTAGATATGTCTCAGTACTATGTTGGCATTCTCATTCTGATCTGCATCAACCTCCTGGCCGTGCTGGGCCTATCCCTCATGACTGGCTTCACCGGGTTGTTCAACTTTGGACAGGCCGGTTTCCTGGCCGTGGGTGCCTATACGGCGACCATCCTGACCACCCAGTACTCGGCGCCCTTCCTTCCCGCCTTGGCTGCCGGCATGGTGGTGTCGGTGCTGACCAGCTTCATCATCGGCCTTCCTACACTGAGATTGAAGGGGGACTACTTCGCCATTGCCACGCTGGGTTTCGCTGAGGTGGTCAGGCTGCTGGTGGAGAATTTGGAGAAGCTCACCGGCGGCTCGCGCGGCATCCCCCGCATTCCCACGGAGACGACCCTGCCCCTCGCGCTGGCGGCGAGTGGCATCGCCCTGTGGTTGGTGGCGAACTACGTCGGGTCCCGTCACGGACGCAGCTGTGTGGCGGTGCGCGAGGACGAGTTGGCGGCGGAGTCCATTGGCGTTGATTCATTCCGCTACAAGCAGATCGTCTTCGCGATCAACGCCGCACTGGCTGGACTGTCCGGGGGGCTGCTCGCTCACTACGTGGGTTTCATTCAGCCTTCCATGTTCAGTACCATCAAGTCCACTGAGCTGATCGTGATGGTCATCTTCGGCGGCATGCACAGTCTGACCGGGGCAGTATTCGCGGCTGTAGTTCTCACCTCGCTGCCCGAGCTGCTCAGGACCGCACAGGCCTGGCGCCTGGTCGCCTACGGGGCCCTGGTGGTTCTCATCATGGTCGCGCGGCCCGAGGGTCTTATGGGCTCGTGGGAGCTGACCCCGGCGAACGTCAAGGCTCTGTTCAGCAAGGCCCGTCCTGCGAAGGAGGCGAAGTAGACGCCATGACGCTACTGGAAATCAACCATCTGACCAAGGATTTCGGCGGCGTCCGGGCCGTGGACCAGTTCTCCCACAGGCTTGAGAAGGGGGGACTCTACGCCATCATCGGTCCCAACGGCGCCGGCAAGACAACGATCTTCAACCTGATCACGGGGATCTACAAACCGACGAAGGGTGATATCTCCTTCAAGGGTGAGGAGATCACGGGCCTGCCGACGCACAAAGTCGCCCAGCAGGGGATTGCCCGCACCTTCCAGAATATCCGGCTTTTCTCTGATTTCAGCGTGCTTGACAATGTGCGGACGGCGTGCCACGGATACGCCACCTATACGGTGTGGGAGGGTCTCTTCCCATCGCCGAGGCGCCGCCGGGAGGAGAAGGAGTTGGCGGAACGCTCTTCCCATCTGCTCGAGCTGGTGGGGCTCAGCGACCGCGGGACGGAGCTTTCCAAGAACCTGCCCTACGGCCATCAGCGCCGATTGGAGATCGCTCGGGCTCTGGCGCAGGAGCCGGAGCTTCTCCTGCTCGATGAGCCGGCGGCTGGCATGAACCCGGACGAGACGGTGGACCTCATGGCCTTCATCGAGGAGATTCACGACACCTTCGACCTCACTATTCTGCTCATTGAGCATCACATGGAGGTGGTGATGGGGCTCGCCGACGACATCGTGGTGATCGACTTTGGGCGCACCATCGCCCAAGGTACGCCGGATGAAGTGCAGTCCGATCCCACCGTGATCGAAGCGTACCTGGGACAAGAGGAGGACGAGCATGGCGCTGCTTGAGGTCAATGATATCTCTGTCTCCTACGGCGGCATCCAAGCCTTGCAGGGGGTCTCCCTCCACGTCGACAAGGGGGAGGTCGTCACCATCATTGGGGCAAATGGCGCTGGAAAGTCGTCCTTGTTGAACGCTATCTCCTCAATGGTCCCCTATCACGAAGGTGAGATCACGTACGAGGGCAAGCGGCTGCCTGGTCAGCCGTACAACGTCGTTGGGAAGGGAATCATCCAGGTGCCCGAGGGACGGCAGGTGTTTGCCAATCTCAACGTGGAGGATAACCTGCGCATCGGGGCCTATCTCCGCCGCGACAAGGCCGGCATTGAGGAGGACCTGGAGCAGGTCTACACTCGGTTCCCGCGCCTCAAGGAGCGCCGCCAGCAGTATGCCGGCAGCCTAAGCGGCGGTGAGCAGCAGATGCTGGTCATTGGCCGGGGGCTGATGGCGCGGCCGGGCGTCCTCCTGCTCGACGAACCGTCGCTCGGCCTGGCGCCGCTTCTGGTGGCCGAGATCTTCCGCATCGTCAACGATATCAACGAGGAGGGCACCACACTTCTCCTTGTCGAGCAGAACGCGAAGAAAGCTCTGTCGGTGGCAGACCGGGCGTACGTGCTGGAGACCGGCAAGATTATCCGGGAGGGAAGCGGACCGGAGTTGCTGACTGACCCCTCTGTCCGCGATGCCTACCTGGGAACGAAGAGGAAGGCCTGATCGCTGCCCACTCGTTGGGTCGACCGGCGTGCAGCCCTATCGGTCGCCTGGCAGTGTGTTGCAAGCTTAACCAGAGGAGCCTGGGCCCATGAATTCGGAGACCGTCGTCGCCCGGGTGCTCGAACAGCATCCGAATCGCTTGCTGACCATCGACTCGCATACCGCGGGAGAGCCCACGCGGCTTATCGTGGGTGGTCTCCCGACGCTGCCGGGTGAGACCGTCGCCAGCAAACGCGAGGCTTTCATGCGGGACTGGGATCATGTGCGTCAGCAGTTGACCAGAGAACCGCGCGGGCACCGGGACATGCTGGCAGCATTGGTGACGGAACCGACGACGGACGGTGCGGATTTTGGGCTCATCTACATGGACGCCCGGCGCTATCCCTACCTCTGCGGCCACGCCACCATCGGCGCTGTGACCACGCTCATCGAGGCCGGTGCCGTGCCGGCTGCGGGGGCGGAGACCGCCGTCATCGTCGACACGCCCGCCGGCCCTATGGAGACCGTGGCGAGCATCGAGGACGGCATGGTCTCCTCCGTTGCCATACAAGCCGTTCCCTCCTTTGTCTACGAGGAGGCTCGGAGCCTTGATGTGCCGGGGTACGGCACATTGCGCGTCGACACGGTCTGCGTGGGGGGATTCTTCGCCATGGTCTCAGCCGATCAGGTAGGCCTGGCGCTCGAGCCAGTGAATGCCGATCGGCTCATCGCGCTGGGGATGGCGATCATCGACGCGGCGAATCAGCAGCTGACGGTCCGCCATCCAACGAGACCAGAGGTGACCACCGTCGACGTGACGGAGTTCTACGGGCCCTTGGAGGCTGGGTCGACGCACGGTGTGAGCGCCGTGGTCTACGGTGAGTCCCACATCGACCGATCGCCCTGCGGAACGGGGACGTCTGCCAAGATGACCCTCCTCCACCGTCGGGGTGAGCTGGGCCTTGACCAGTTCTTCATCAACGCCGGGCTCCTGGGTACCACCTTCGAGGGTCGGCTCGTCGCCGAGACGAAGGTGGGGGACCTGCCGGCCGTGGTCCCCGAGATCCGGGGCAGCGCCCACGTGACCGGTGTCCATCAATTCGTCGTCGATCCCCGCGACCCATTCCCGCGGGGCTTCTTGCTATGAATCGAGGAACACAACTGTGAGTGATCTGATCCTAGTCGGAGGGAGACTGCACACGCAGGATCCGGACTACCCGCGGGCGACGGCCGCCGCGATCCAAGGACGCCACCTGAAGGCCGTCGGGGCTGATGATGAGATCCTGTCCCTGGCCCGGCCCGGCACGCGCGTGGTCGATCTGGAGGGCCGGCTCGTTCTCCCTGGCATGACGGACGGGCACGTTCACTACTACGACTGGTCTCTGGGCCTGCGGCGGCTACCCCTGGCTGAGACGGGCTCGCTGGCCGAACTCCGACGCCGCGTCAAAGACCGGGCAGGGGAGATGGAGCCCGGCGAGTGGATCCTCGGCCAGGGCTGGAATGAGTCGCGCTGGCCCGAGGGCCGCATGCCCACCCGCGACGACCTGGACGACGTCGCGCCGAGCCACCCGGTCATCATCTGGCGGAATGACCTCCATCTGGCGGTCGTCAACTCCCGGGGATTGGAGGAGGCCCATATCACGGCCGACACACCTAATCCCCCCGAGGGGGTCATCAATCGTGACGCCTCGGGCGAGCCGACGGGGATTCTGCGCGAACTGGCCATTAACCTCGTCAGCGAGGTGATTCCGGACCCGACGGAGGAGGAGACGGTGGATGCCATGCGGGAGGGGTTCCCCATCCTCCACCGCCTCGGCATCACGGGCCTTCACGACTACCGCATCATGGGCGGCGCCGATGGCCCCCCCGCATTCCGGGCCTATGAACGGCTCCAGGCCGAGGGCGAGCTGGACCTGCGGCTTTGGATGCACATACCCGGCGAGAAGCTCCGAGAAGCCGCCGCCCTGGGCCTGCGGACCGGCGTGGGGGACGACTACCTGCGCGTGGGCCACGTCAAGCTCTTCTCGGACGGGGGGCAGGGAGCCCGGACGGCGTGGATGCTCGAGCCCTACGAGGACACGGGCGAGTCGGGCATGCCGCTGACGCCAATGGGGGAGATCCACGAGGCCGTCCGGCTCGCCGATCGATCGGGGCTGGCTGTGGCGGTCCACGCTATCGGCGACCGCGCGAACCGCGAGCTGATCGGGGTCTTCGAGGAGGTGCTGGGCGGGCCGCGACGGGCAGACACGGCACCGCCGGCTGCCCCCCACCGCATTGAGCACGTGCAGGTAATTCAACCGGAGGATGTGGAGCGACTGGCCCGCCTGGGTGTGGTGGCTTCGGTGCAGCCGATCCACTGCCCGGACGACATCCCCATGGTAGAAACGTCCGTGGGGCCGCGGGGGCGGTTTGCCTATCCCTTCCGAGATATGCTTGAGGCCGGGGTGCCGATGGCTTTCGGGTCGGACTGCCCCGTGGCGAACCCGAATCCGATGTTCGGGATCCACGCGGCCGTGACGCGGCAGATGAGGGATGGGACGCCGGCCGGTGGGTGGTACCCGGAGCAGCGTCTCACGGTCGCCGAGGCCGTCTGGGGCTTCACCATGGGTACGGCCTACGTTAGCGGTCGGGACAACCAGCTCGGCAGCATCACGCCCGGCAAGCTGGCTGATCTGGTGGTGCTGGATCGGGACATCCTTGCGCTGGGGGAGACCGCTCCGGAGGAGATCGCCCGGGCGGAGGTGGTGATGACGGTGTTTGACGGGCGGGTGGTGTGTGAGCGATGAAGCGAAAAAGCGATTGGGCGATAAGGCGATAGAGTGAGTAGGTGGGCAGAGGGTGCCCTTGGGCATCCTGAATGGGATAGCTGGGTGGCTGGCTGATACTCGGGTTGCTTGGTATGATTGAGCGGCTTTGAGCCGACTACGAGGTGGGGGTGGTGCGTTGCACCCTACCTATGTTGGTTCTCCGCGCCGTCGAGCCGAGTGCGTAGTAGGGGACGGTTCGTTGCACCTGAGGTGCACCTTGTGGATGCTGGTTCTGTGCGCCGATGCAGTCACCAGCGGGTTCTGGCGGGATTGCGAGATTCCGCGGTCTGGGCGGCGATGGCCTCTCGATTGGGCATGGATATAGCGGTGGTTGGCGCTCCTGAAAGAAGGTGCTCACGGTGCCTGGCACTTGTCGAAGACGCCGTTGAAGCGCCTGGCACCTGGCCTTCGAAAGCTTCTTTCAGTAACGCCAGTACTTGAATCTTGATATTGGCTGGGTCGATGCGCCTGATTCGGGATCTAGCAATCCCTCGCGAACGCCTTGTTGGGGCGCGGGCCTCGGGGTACTGGGGCGCGGGAATCAGGTTGTTGGGATGCGGTTTTCTTAGCGGTCGCGACATTCCGATCGGGAAGAGATACTCACGGAGGCACGTTCCGAACCCATGAACAACACCGTCGGGCAGCACTTCAAACGTCTGAGCGACGAGCAGTGCGAGAAGATCCATCACGCCAGCCTGGAGATTTTGGAACGGACTGGGGCCAGGCTCTACCACCAGCCCGCCATCGACCTTCTCCAGAAGGCCGGTGCCCGGGTCACTGAGGGGAACCGGGTCCGCATCTCCCCGGGTCTGGTAGAACAGGCCTTTGAGACCGTGCCGAACGAGGTGGTCCTCTACGACCGGCAAGGAGAACCGGCGATGCGGCTGAGCGGGCGCCGGTCGTACTTTGGGACTGGCTCGGACTGCCTAAACATCATCGACCACCGGACGGGCGAGCGCCGCAAGCCGGTTCTGCAGGACATTGTCGAGGGCGTGACTCTCTGCGACGCCTTGCCCAACATCGACTTCGTGATGTCGATGTTCCTTCCCAACGACGTCCCCGACACGGCTTCCGATCGATATCAGATGAAGGTGATGCTCGAGCGGACCACGAAGCCGCTTATGTACGTCACCAACGAGTTCGCCGGGTGCGTAGATGCCGTGGCGATGGCCGAAGCCGTGGTCGGAGGGGCGGACACGCTGGCGGAGAGGCCGCTGGCTGCCTGCTACATCAACGTGACCACCGGCCTGCGCCACAACGAGGAGGCGCTCCAGAAGGTTCTCTTCCTTTCCGAGAAGAACCTCCCCGCGGCGTACATCCCGGTGGCCCTGGGCGGGGCGACTGGGCCGATTACCGTCGCCGGGAACTACGCCATCTGGAACGCCGGCTGTCTGGTGGGCCTGGTCCTCTCGCAGCTCAACCGGCCGGGAGCGCCTTTCATCACCAGCGGCTTCGGTGGCGGTGCCATCGATATGCGGACAGCGACGAGCCCGTACGTGGAGCCGGAGAAGCAGTTCATCCCCCAGGAGCTTGCTCACACCTATCGACTCCCTATGTTCTCCATGGGTGGGTGCAGCGACGCCAAGCTGCCGGATCAGCAGGCAGGGATCGAGTCGGCGTTGACCCTGGTGCAGGCGATCCTGGCCGGGAGCCATCTGGTGCACGACGTCGGCTACCTGGAATCGGGGCTCACGGGCTCGTTGGCCCAGGTGGTGATATGCGACGAGGTCATCGACTGGCTGCGCACGTCCATGGCGCCGTTGGAGATCACGGAGAAGACGCTGGCCCTGGACGTCATCGACGAGGTCGGCCCCGATGGGAGCTTCATGGAGACCGACCATACGCTGGAGAACTTCCGCTCGCGCTGGTACCCGCGCCTCTTCGAGCGCTGGGACTTTGGTGGGTGGCAGGACCGAGGCGGTCAAGACCTGGGAGAACGGGCGGCGGAGCGTGTCCAGGAGATCCTGGAAGAGCACGTCCCCGATGCCCTGGCTGAGGACTTGCGGCGGCGGCTGTCGGATATCGCCCAGGCTGCGCGGTGATACCGAGTCCAGGTGGCGAACTTCGCGTGTCGTCTTGGAGCGCATGAGGTGAGCGCAGACGAACACGTACGTTCAGGGACAACGGGCAAGGATCGCGGCCCTGTGCAAAACGTCTCACCCGCGGACACCATGGACGACCGCGCCAACGGGGTAGCAATAACCCTCAAGCTCTTCGGTGGGTTTCGTCGCCATCTTCCCGCTGACAGCGAGGGACACGCTTGCGAGATCGAGGTTCCTCGAGGCTCAACGCCCGGGCACGTCCTGGCCCATTTCCATATCTCCACCGAAGGGGCCGTGGTTCTGATCAACGGCCTTACGGCGGGGCTCGATTGCCCTTTGGAAGCGGGCGACGTCCTGGCCGCCTTTCCCTCGCTGGCCGGCGGGTGATTGGCGCCAGAGGGCGCGGACGGACGCCCGGTTGAATGTTGGAACGACGATCAGCATAAGAGAGTTTCACAGGAGGTAGAAGGATGTTCGGATGGCACGGCAAAGTGCTGCGCATTGACCTGGCGCACGAGACGACTCGCGTGGAGGAGATAGACCCGCAGACGGCCAGGGACTACATCGGGGGCCGGGGTTGGGCGATCAAAGTGCTCAGTGATGAGGTCGATCCCCGGGTCGATCCCCTGTCGCCGGAGAATCACCTGATCTTCAGCACGGGGCCTCTGACCGGTACCCCGGCTCCCACCGGCAACCGTTTCATGGTGACGACCAAGGCGCCTCTCACCGGAGCCATCGCCTGCTCGAACTCAGGCGGGATGTATCCTACGGAGATGAAGCGGACCGGCATAGACATGATTGTCTTCGAGGGCCGCGCTGACCGGCCGGTCTATGTGTGGATCAACGGATCCGAGGCCGATGACGAGCCGCAAGTGGAGATCCGCCCGGCCGACCATCTCTGGGGCGAGCGAGTTCCGGAGACGACGGAGACGCTCCTGGCGGAGACCGACGAGAAGGCGCGCGTGGCATGCATCGGGCCTGCCGGCGAACGGCTGGTCAAGATGGCGAGTATCATGAACGACAAGCACCGCGCAGCGGGCCGCTCGGGTGTCGGCGCCGTCATGGGCAGCAAGAACCTCAAGGCCGTGGTGGTGCGGGGCACGAAGGGAGTTGAGTTGGCCGAGCCGGACGCCATGCGGGATCTGTGCGCAGAGGTGCGCCGTGAGGTCGCGGCCGACGTCAAGAAAGGTTCGTCTCTCCGGGACTACGGGACGGCCTACGTGCCCATCGTCACGAACGAACTGGGCATCCTCCCCACACGCAACTTCCAGACGGGCGTGTTCGAGGGCGTCGAGGGCATCACGGGTGTGGTGCTGACGGAAGAGTACCTCATCCGGCCCAAGGCGTGCTACGGTTGTCCCATCGCCTGCGGCCGGAGGACGACCCTCGAGGGCACGCCCTACGGCGGGGAGGGGGAGGGACCGGAGTATGAGACGATCGCCTCCCTGGGCAGCGCGTGCGGTCTGGACGATCTGGGGGCCGTGACGAAGGCGAACTACCTGTGCAACGAGCTCGGGCTGGACACGATCTCGGCGGGTATGACCATCGCCTGCGCCATGGAAATGGCGGAGAAGGGGATCCTGTCGGACGACGAGGTAGGTATGAAGCTCCGCTTTGGGGACTCCGACGCGGTCATCCGGCTCGTTGAGCAGATGGCTTTGCGGGAGGGCTTTGGAGACGTCCTGGCCGAGGGCAGCTACCGCATGGCAGAGCAGTACGGGCACCCGGAACTGGCCGTCACCGCGAAGAAGCAGGAGTTCCCCGGCTACGATCCGCGTGGGTCCAAAGGGATGGGGCTCCTCTACGCCACGTCGAACGTCGGAGCGTCGCACATGGCCGGTGACCTGGCCTACATGGAGGTCTTCGGCGTTCCCGTGAAGCTCGATCCGCTGAGCCTCGAGCGGAAGCCGTGGTACATCAAGCATTTCGAGGACCTCTTCACGATTATTGATGCGGCGGGGTTGTGTGTCTTCCTCTCGATTCGGTACCTCTGCGATGCGACAGAGGACGTGATGCCCGGCCGTATGGCCCGTCTTCTCAATCTTGCTACGGGCGCCGAGTACACGGTGGAGAGCTTGCTGGAGGCGGGCGACCGCGTCTATACCCTGGAGCGGCTTTTCCTGACGAAGGCTGGGTTCAGCCGGGAGGACGACACGCTGCCGAAGCGGATGCTGGAGGAACCGATGCCCGAGGGTCCGGCGAAGGGCCACGTGGTGGAGCTGGACGAAATGCTGCCTGAGTTCTACGAACTCCGTGGTTGGGATGAGGACGGCGTGCCCACGAGGAAGAAGCTGACGGAGCTTGGGCTTGTCTAGCAACGGGTGATGTCGAATCGCACGGATAGACGAATGAGACGAGTGTCTTGTGGGGTAGGGCGGGTGCGGAAACCCACCCTACCGAAGGCTGGAGTGACATCAGCTATTCCCCATGCGTTGTTTTCGGGCGATTCGTGCCGCCCGGGATGTGAGCGTTCAGATGACTGATTCCGAGCGACGCTGGTACGACGAAGTCAAGAACCTAACCGAGAGGCTGGTCAGGATCAACTCCGTCAGCCCCTCCGTGGAGCGGGAGAATGCCTGCGCGGCGGAGATTCGACGGGCGCTTGAGGAGCGTGGTGTCTCATCCGCCACATGGTCGATGCGGTCTGATGCGCGTCAGATCGTCTGGGCCATGGTTGAGGGCGGTGCGGTTCCCCCCCCAACCGAGCGAGTTCCCACCGTGATCCTCCTGGGACACCTGGACGTGGCCGGGGTCCAGGACTACGGCTCCAGTCTCGATCCCTTCGATCCGGACGCGCTGAGGGCGCA
>Ga0180429_10003235_pt1 | contig 13216 bp, 15 predicted proteins | sample SS_ome_FD_132428 | JGI IMG/M metagenome (GOLD analysis project Ga0180429, IMG submission 132428) | Hypersaline lake sediment archaeal communities from the Salton Sea, California, USA - SS_1_S_1 metaG | ecosystem: Environmental > Aquatic > Non-marine Saline and Alkaline > Hypersaline > Sediment ...
CTACCCGCGCATCCGCCAGGCGATCCGGCTCAGCGAGGTGGAGCTGAGCGGCAAGCGCTATGACGGCACGCTGATGCCGCTCTACGACCGCCACCCCGGACTGCTGGGCGGCAAGACCGGCTATACGCGGGCGGCGGGCCGCTGTCTGGTGCTGCTCTACACCGCCCGCGGCCGTGACTACATCGTGATCACCTTCGGCAGCAAGGACGTCGACGCTGGCTTCCGCGACGCAGAGCTGGTGCTCAGCCGCCACGGCCTCTACGACGGCGAGGTGGGCGAATGGGAATGAGGCTCACGGGCGTGGCGGGTGCACTTCTGCTGATCATGGCGGCGGCAGGCTGCCAGTTCTTCGACGATGTCAATGCCGACGCCTACCGCCAGTGGCACAGTGCCTGCTGGCCGGCCACGGTTGAGGCCTACGTGATGGACAGGCCCGAGCTCACGCTGCCCGCCGAGCCGCCAATGCCGCGGGTCTGCGCAGAGACAGTGGCGCCGGCCTACGGCGCGATCATCACCGCCGCCGCGGAAGAGCGCCGCGCCCGCCGCAGCCTGCACCTGCAGAGCGCCACGGCGCTGCAGTTCGTCGCCGAGATGCTGGACGTGCTGGTCGGCCGCGACACGCTCAGCATCGAGCAGTTGGCGCCCCAAATCGACACCTATGTCGAGGAGCACGCTGTGCTGCGCACTCACTGGCAGGAGCGGCGCGAGGACGTTGCCGCCGCGGTGCTGGCGCTGGAGCAGGCCTGGAGCGAGGTCTGGCCGCGCCAGGACCTCCGCTTCGATCTGGCGGGTGACGCCGCGCAGCTGGAGGCCGGCCTGGTCGTCCCGCCCAACGATGTCCGCACCATCGCTCTCCGCCAGTACCACGCCAATGAGTACGCGCGCCTCGCGATGGTCTACCTGGACTACGAGCCGGCTGCGATGCCCAGCCCCGAGAGCCACGTGCCGGAGGGCTGCGACGAGCTTGCCAAAGCGCTGGAGCGGCTGGAGGCGGCACTGCTGGTGCGCTACAGCATGGACCAGGCGATCGAGACGGACGTCGAGCGCGTCGCCGAGCTGGCGCGCGTGGACCTGTCACGCACTCCCTGGGACGAGATCCGCATCCCTCAGGGGCGCTACGCCCGCCCGCGGGTAACGGCCAGCATCGCGCGCCTCAGGCTGCTCAAGTACCTCGACACGCTGCTGATGGACTGCCTCGACATCGCGGTCTACGAAGTGGACCTGGCCTGGCGCGAGGTCTGGCCGGAGCACGACCTTGAGACCAACGTCTTCGCCTTCGCCGGCCTGACGGAACTGCACGAGTGGCCACCCGATCCACTGGCCGAGATGACGTTCAGGCAGTGAGGCTCCCTGGCGCGCCGGCAGCACCCGCGGCCCCGGCAGGCGGGGCTTCAGCCCCGCGATTCAGAGGTCAGGGGGCTAATGCCCCCCGCTACCGATCGGGGCAGATCGAACCTCGTCCGGCGGGCCGAACCACCCTTCAGTCTTCAGGCAGATGCCCACCAGCATCAGCATCACCGGCACCTCGATCAGCACGCCGACCACCGTCGCCAGCGCCGCGCCGCTCGACAGCCCGAACAGCATCACCGCGGTGGCGATCGCGACCTCGAAGTGGTTGCTCGCCCCGATCATCGCAGTGGGCGCCGCATCGCGGTAGCTGAGACCCAGCAGCTTCGCCAGGGCGTAGCCGAGCGCGAAGATCACGACCGTCTGGATGAACAGCGGGATCGCGATCCACAGGATGGTCAGCGGGTTTGTCAGGATCACCTCGCCCTTGAAGCTGAACAGCAGCACCAGCGTGATCAGCAGCGCGATGATGGTAACCGGCGTCAACACGGGCAGGAAGCGCTGCCTGAACCACTCTGCGCCGCGCGCGGCGATGATCCAGCGGCGCGAGAAGTAGCCGGCGACCAGCGGCAGCGCCACGTAGACGCCGATGCTGAGCAGCAGTGCCTGCCAGGGCACCGGCAGCCGGCCGACTCCCAGCAGGAAGCCACCCAGCAGGCCGTAGAGCACCAGCATCGTCAGCGAGTTGATCGCTACCATCACCAGTGTGTGGCCGTCGTTGCCGCGCGCCAGGTAGCCCCAGACCAGCACCATCGCCGTGCAGGGCGCGATCCCCAGCAGGATGCAGCCCGCCAGGTAGCTGCGCCACAGCGGCACCTCGAGCATCTTCGCGCCCTCATGGAGCACGACGGTTCCCGCACCGTAGCTGTCGCCGACGCTGAGGTTGAGACCGAAGGGCAGCTTGACCAGGTCGACTGCCTCGGGCCCGATGAAGCCGTAGAAGAGCGTGCCGAGGAACAAGAGCGCGATGCCGTACATGGTGAATGGCTTGATCAGCCAGTTGATGATCAAGGTCAGCGTCACCGGTTTGACGCTCCGCCCGGCCTTGATCACCTCGGCGAAGTCGATCTTGACCATGATCGGATACATCATGAAGAACAGGCAGACCGCAATCGGGATGCTGACTACCGGGGCGCCATCCACACTCAGCGCCAGCGAGTCCAGTGTCCGCGCCACCTGGGGCGCCAAGCGGCCCAGCAGGATGCCGCCGGCGATGCAGAGCAGCACCCAGACGGTCAGGTAGCGCTCGAACAGGTTCATCGCGCCCGTGGCCTCCGCCCGTGTGCAGGCCGCTTCGCGGTGGGGGGTGGTGCCCATTTGTGACTTCTCCTGAGTGACTAATCCTGGGATTGAGTAACGGGATGCGGCTCCAGTGCTTCGGGCAGTTCCTCGATGAAGGCGCGGATCTCGTCGCGCACCCGCCGGTAGTGCCCCAGCGCCTCCTCCTCGCCAGCGGCGCCCTCCGCCAGCCGCGGCGGGTCGTCGAAGCCGCGGTGGATCACCGGCGTGCCGCCGGGAAACAGCGGGCAGGTCTCGTGGGCGTTGTCGCAGACGGTGACCACACAGTCGAATGCCACATCGCGAAGCTCCTCCAGATGCTTGCTGTACTGGCCACTGATGTCAATGCCCGCCTCGGCCATCACCTGCACGGCTCGGGGGTCGAGCTCTCTAGGCTCCAGCCCCGCGCTGTAGGGCTCGATCACTCCGCGCCTGAGGCTGCGCGCCCAGCCCTCGGCCAGCTGGCTGCGGCAGGAGTTGCCGGTGCAGAGGAACAGCACCGTTAGTGGCGCCGGCATAGCTCTTCCTTGTCCTGCAGGAGAATGTCGGCCATCAGCTGGCGGTCGGCGCGAATGCGGGGATCGCCCTCCAGCACGGCGGCCAGCCAGCCGAGTGCGCCGCGCACCGCCGGCGAGGAGCCGGCGCCGGCCAGGTGGTAATTCGTCCAGCGGCCGTTGCGGCGCTGCTGAACAAGCCCGGCCTGCCTGAGCACGCCCATGTGCCGCGAGACGGTCGACGGCGACAGCTCCAAGAGCTCGATCAGCTGACAAGCGCAGAGCTCCCCGGTCCGGAGCGCCATCAGCACCCGCACGCGGCTCGAGTCGCTCAGCGCCTGGGCGATGGCGAGCTGCTCCGACAACACATCACTTGCATAGTTGGCCATTCGTCGAAGCATTATAGCAAACCCACCCTCTCGTCCGGGGGCCGGACGGGACGTCCGCGCTCCGGCAGGCGCCGGCAGCATCCGCCCGGATACTGTACAATGAAACGGCAAATCAACCGTCGCCGGCCGTCCGAGCCGGCAGGAGGTTTATGGCGAAGGCGCGCAATGTGGCGCGGGCGAAGGCCAAGCCCCGAATGGACGACGAACTGACCATGCACGACGTGCTGGCGCTGATCGTCAGGTCCATTGAAGAAAAGAAGGGTGAAAACCCGCAAGTACTTGATCTTGAGGAGCAGCTGGACTACCTCGACTACTTGGTGGTTTGCAGCGGGCAGACGCCGCTGCACACGCAGGCGATCGCAGATCACATCAAGGCTGAGCTGGCCCGCTATGATATAATTCCCGATGGCCTCAACGGATACCGCCACGGGGATTGGATTCTCCTGGATTACGGTGTCCTGGTGGTCCACATCTTCTTGCCGCAGGTGCGCGACTTCTACCGTCTGGAGGAGTTGTGGGCCGGCGGGCGGATGGTTGAGTTGAAATAGTCGCGGGGCTGTGGCGCAGCGGTAGCGCATCTGTCTGGCAGACAGAGGGTCAGGGGTTCGAATCCCCTCAGCTCCACTTGATGCGGAAACCCGATCCGCGTTTGTCGGGTCTAAGCGAGATAGTTCGCGGGAATGACAAGGGGACCAATGATGCGAAACATCGAACGCCTTGCCTGTCTGGTAATCGCCGCGCTCGCCGTGGGCGTGCTGTGGGCCACCCCCGCCCCGGCGCGTGAGGACACGGCGATCCAGCTGGAATTCAACCCCGAGGATGGATTCTCCTCGCGCTACATGTTCCAGTTGATGATGATCGGCGCGCATGTCTCTCCGGGGCGCAAGGACGAGATGATCCCCGGCGAGTTCATGATCGGCACCGTCTACAAGGACGAGATCGTCGAGTCGCTCTACGGCCTCAACCGGCACGCGATCACCTTCTACGAGTACAACGTCCGGGCGCTCCAGACACCGTTCGGCCGTGACCGTGAGGATCCCCGCTTTGGCGGCACGCCCTGGCCCGCCCTGCCGGAGACGGGCGGCGATGAAGGCGGTGGTGGCGGCGGCGGCGAGGGCGGCGGCGGCGGTGGCGGCGGCGGTGGCGGCGGCGGTGGTGGCGGTGGTGACCAGCACAGTGCCAGCCCGCCCGGTGGCGGCGGCGGCTTCGTCGGCGGCCTGGGCCTTCCGCTCAGCGGTAATCCGCTCCAGGGCGGCGGCGGCGGCCGCGGCGGCGGTGGCGGTGGCGGCGGCGACGATGGGGACGGCGGCCTGGCCGGTGGCACCGGTGGCAGCGCGGTCAACCTCGACACCATCCTGGTGACCGATCTGGAGTACCTGACCAACAAGCGCGGTGAAGTGCTCGATATCGGCGGCCTCGACACGCTGCGCAAGGTCAGCCGCAACCGGCTGATCTCGGACGATGCGGACGAGCGCTTCTACATCGATATCAACATCAGCCACGTCTTCGAATGGACCCATCTGCTGTACGTACCGGAGGAGCCGGTCTACAAGGAGGATATCTGGTTCCATTCCTACCCCCTGCACATCCCGGGCCTGCCGATGGACCAGCCGGTGATGACCAAGTTCATGTACAAGCTGATCGACTTCCGCACCGTCGGGCACCGGCGGGTGGCGGTGATCGACGCCAGCGGCGTGGCTGAGTGGAACATGGAATGGGACGAGCGCACCGAGGAAGAGCTTACCGAGTTCAAGAGCTGGGGCAACATGGGCATCGCGGCGCGCTACTGGTTCGACTATGAGAACGGTGAGATCTTCGGCATCGAGCGCCCGCCGTTCCGCGACTGGCAGTACGAGCGCAACTACGGCGGGATGAACCTGATCCAGGTGCCCTACGACGGGCTGTTCGCGATGAGGTATCCGGGCCTGGTGATCAGCTGGGAGTTCTTCTACAACACGCGCGTCACCGACATCAGCGGCAAGCCGCGGCTGGTGGAGATCGAGCCGGAGGAACTGCGGCGCTACGTGGTACTTAACATGTTCTGCCAGCTCGAAGCTGAGTAGCGGACAATGTTGATCCTGACAAGCCCCGGTCCGCCGGGGCTTGTTGCTATATACTGGGGGTGGCAGGCAGCCAAGCTGCCGCCGGGAGTCCGATGTGAGACGCTGGATTCCGTTGCTGATGATCCTGGCCGGCCTGGCGGCGCTCGGTACTTACTTCGGGCCGGACCTCTACCGCGGCTTGCTGTTCAGGCGTGACTGCGCCGCGCTGCTTGAGGCCACCGCCGCCGGTGACCTGAGCCAGGTCGCCGCGCAGCTGACGCCCACCCAGCAGAGCGGGATCGGCGCCCTGATCACCGACACGGTGCCGGCAGGCTACGAGGAGTACATCGAGTCGCTGAGAATGACGCGCTGGTGGCGGGTGGACAAGACCACCATCTGGGCAATCGTTACCGTCCGTCTTGGCAACGGCGATGGTCTGAGCATCTACCAGGGCAAGCTGCGCTGGATCTACGATCCCGCCGCCCGGCGCTGGTGGTGGGACTTCAACGGCAGCTATGGTGCGCCGCTGGCGTCCTCCGGCGAGCCCGTCTGGCAGCGGCTGGGCGACCTGATCCAGCTCACGGAGCAACTATGATGGGGGAGCAGAACCCCTATCCCGGGCCCGGCTACGAGCACTTCATCCATGAGTGCCTGGAGCTGGCATTGGAGGGACTGGGCTGGACCTCGCCCAATCCACTGGTCGGCTGCCTGCTGGTCCGCCACGGCGAGGTGATCGGCCGCGGCTTCCATGCGCGCGACGGCGAGGAGCATGCCGAGGTGCGGGCCCTCAGGGACGCCGGCGACGCGCGCGGGGCCAGCGCCTACGTAAGCCTCGAGCCCTGCTCCCACGTCGGCCGCCAGCCGTCCTGCTGCCACGAGCTGGCCAGGGCGGGCGTCAGGCGAGTAATCTGGGGTTGCGATGACGCCAATCCGTTGACCGCCGGGCGGGCCGCCAGCCTGCTGCCGGAGCTGGGCGTGGAAGCCTGTGGCGGGGTGCTGCGCGAGCAATGCGAGCGGCTGCTGGACTACTACATGCACGCCCACCGCCGCCAGCGGCCGTTCATGCATCTCAAGCTGGCGCTGAGCGCCGATGGAAAGATCGCCTGCCCCGGCGGCCATAGCCAGTGGCTATCCGGACCCGAGAGTCTGGGCTACGCCCACTTCCTGCGGCTGAAGTACGACGCCGCCCTGATCAGCTACCGCACCGTGCTGGCCGACGACCCGCGGCTCACCGTCCGCGACGAGCAGCTCTCAGCCTACCGCCGCCCGCCGGACTCACCGCGGCGTCAGCCCGTGCGCGTCGTGCTCGACCCGCGCTTCGAACTGGCGGACCGGCTGGATCAGCTGAGGCTGGGGCAGCTGCAGGGCCGTTTCCGAAGCGACCTACCGCAGCTGATCATCGCGGGTAACGCCAGGAATCTGCCCGCCGGGCCGGGCCGGGGGTCCAAGGTCCACCTGCTGGGACTCAAACGCGAAGGCGAAGAGCCGCTGAGCTTCGCCGAACTGGCGGCGGCCCTCTGGGAACTGGGTATCCGCAGCGTGCTGGTCGAAGGGGGCGGCGCGCTGGCCGCCGAGCTGCTGAGCCAGCGGCTGGCCGACAAGCTGACGCTGGTGTATACGCCGACGCTGATCGGCGCCGACGGGCTGGGCTTCACCCCGCCGCTCGGCTGCGAGCACCTCGGCGACTGCCCCCGGCTGGCGCGAGCCGAGGCCTTCAGCCTGGGACGCGACGCCGTGCTGGAAGGCTACCCCGCCTGGGATCAGTCCGCGGACGAGTAGCCGCGCGGCATCGGGCCGGCTTCCGCACAATCAGGTTGTCGGTACCTGAATTCTCTGGTAGTATTTATGCGCCAATACTATATCGGAGTCGCAAAATGGCCCAGGGCGAGTTCGGCAACTACCTGAGATTACTCCGCATCAAGAACAGCTTGACGATGACGCAGACCGCGGAGTTGACCGGCATTACCCAGGGCTATATCAGCCAAATTGAGAACGGCATCTACACGCCCTCGGCCAAGACGCTGGCCAAGCTGGCCCGGGCCTACTCCGTGCCGGAGATCCACCTGCTCAGAAAGGCCGGCATCGTGCAGATGGCCGGACCGGTTGAGGCCGGCGAATCGGCCGCGGGCGCCATCGATCCCCTGGTCGAGGTCAGCGACGCCCGGGAGCTGGTCGAGATGCTGAGGCGCAGCCTGGCCAGCATGGAATACCTCAGCGGCCAGCTGCTGCAACGGGCGCAGCTGGCCCCGCTGCCCGCGGCGCCGACCGGCGATCACGAACTCAGCGCCGAGATGATCCTGCCGCTCTACGACGCCGCCTGGCAACCGCTGGCCAACGCGGCGGGGGAGCCGGCGGGCATGACGCTGCCCGCCGCCTTGTGCGACGACGATCCCGACGCTTTCATCCTGGCGACGGGCGACGACGCGATGGCGCCGCTGATCGAGACCGGTGACTGGGTAGTGATCAGTCCGGCGGCCAAGCTGGAGGCCGGGCACGTCGTGGCGGTCAACGACCGCAACCAGATCCGGCTGCGCGGCTACACGGCGACCAGGGACGCGATCGCGCTGACGCCGCTCAACCCCGAGCACCGCGACAAGGCGCTGCTGCTGAGCCGCAAGAAGGACAAGGTCGAGGTCGTCGGCCGCGTCCTGCGCATTGTCAACCGCGCTCTGTAGCACCTGCCGCCCCCCGGAGGCGGCCGCCGCCACACAGGCCCTGCCGGCCCGACGGCGATGCAGGCCGTGCATAGGGATTCATCCTTCGCTACAATATGCCGATGGTCACGATCCGCGAGAAGCTGATCGAGGCGCGGCGGGCGCTGGCCGCCGGCGACAGCGATCCGGCAGCGTCACTGATCGCCGCTGCGCTGAAACACCTGCGCGAAGCCCTGCTGGCCGACGGCGAGGGTGGTGGAGGTACCGGCCAGCACAGCTCGCGCTATCGCGCCCTGGACGAGGCCCGGCGCTGCGCCAACGACGCCCGCCAGCACCTTGAGGCCGGCAACGCAGCACAAGCCAGCGCCAGTCTGGCCGACGCCCTGAGCGCGCTGCCGAAGTGAGGTGAGCGGCGGAGCGAACCCGACCACTCGCGAGGGCCGCTAGGGGTAGCGTGTCTCGCGCAGGATGATGCTGGCGGGGTAGAACCCGCCGTTGAGCGGGATGGCGCGGATCTTGAGCAGCTTGGTTTCGCCGGGCCTCAGCGGAATCTCTTTCAGCAGCTGCTCGTCGCCGCTGGCCACCAGCGGGGTGGCCACGTACTCGTCATCGATGAAGAACTGGCCCTTGACCTCGCCCGCGCTGGCCCTGAGCACCACGAAGACCAGCGCCGGCCAGTTGCGTCCGTTGTGCAGCTCGACGGAGTAGCTGTGGGTCATCCCGTAGCAGCCGTTGAGGATCCGCTGGCCGTCATCGCTGACCGGGTCCTGCTCGCCGAGACGCAGGTAGAGCCACGGATCGCCGGACTGATAGCTGGCGGTCTGCGTGATATAGGGCGCGGGGAAGATGCCGTCCGAGGAGCCGTTGCCATCCTGCAGCGGGGCGACCGAGGCGACCGCGCCGTCGCCGAGCGCCAGCGTCTCCAGCCTGAGCGCGCTGTCGCCCAGGTTACTGATTTTGAAGTAGCCGCTGGCGGTGTAGCCGGAGCTCAGCGCCTGGGCGGTCAGATAGGCCTGGCCGCCGGCGGGCAGCCGCAGCACGTAGCCGCTGCCGCTATTGAGGTTGGTCCAGAACACCTCGGCGCTCTTGAAGCCGACGAAGAAGGTGTTAATGTCCGGTGCGCAGGTGCCGGGAATCACGTGCACCGCCGCCGCCTGGCTGCCGCCGTTGAGCACCCGCGCCACGAAGGTCAGCCGGCCCCCGCTGCGGTTCTGATGGTGAAAGACCAGCCGGCCCGCCTCCCGGGGCTGCAGCTGGGCGCTGTAGAGCAGCTGCGCCTGGTGCACCTGCTCCGGCACGTTGCTGAAGTAGGTAGCGCTCTCGCGGGGCAGCGCCAGTGCAGTGTTTTCCAGCAGTACCTGGGCCGAGCGGCTGGGCCCGCCCGTGGTGTACTCGACACTGAGCTGCCGCTGCTGACCGGGCGAGACGCTGAGCCGGCCGTTGCCCGGCGAGGTGATGTTGAAGTGCAGCTGCTGGCCCGCTTTGAGACCGGCGTGGCTGCGGAGCGCGTGCTCGACGCAGTCGCGGACGGTGTCCTGGCTGACGCTGCGGCCGGTGACCTGCGCCGTCAGCGCCGGCGGCACCGCCGCGCTGCTCAGCTGGGTGTGGCTGGGCGGGTTGTAGACGCTGTGGCCGTCGCTGATGATCAGGTTGGCCAGCGAGGGATCGGCGCGCAGCGAGGACGTCGGCAGCGCCAGCGTGCCGCTGGCCGTCGCCGCCGAGCCGCTGGTGGTTTCCAGCGTACCTCCGGAGTCTGGCGTGGGCGCGGGGGCCGCCGGGGCGACCGGCGTTTCATCGACGGGCGGCTCAAGGTCCCAGGCCCTGAGCAGGTTGTCGCGCCAGGTGTGGGCCAGCTCCTGAGGGGTTGCACCCCAGGCCTTGCCCTCCATGTCGGTGGCGACCAGCAGCACGCGGCCGTTGAGGAACAGCGCGTAGCGGCGGCCGCTGTTGTCCGTGGCCTTGACGCTGAGCTCGGCCTGCTGGGTGCGGTAGGCGCTGGCGATCAGCGCGGCGGCCACCGAGATGTTTCTCAGCGGGGTGCGCGAGCGCTGGTCCTTGGCCAGCTGCGCCACCTTCTCGCCGTTGACCAGCAGCGCCACGGCGGGCTTGCCGTTGGGCGTGGTGGAGCGCGCGGTCTCGACGCGGATGCTTCTTTCGAAGCCGGCGGCGGGTGCGCAGGGCGCGGCCAGTGTCAGCGCCAGCCAGATCAGGCCGAGCACCACCACAAGCCGCGCCATCGTCCGCACCGCTGGATTATAGCAGTTATGCACAGGTTATCCACAAGGGGGAGCGCATGATTCGGCTGGGACTACACCAGCTTCACGACCTGCGCTTGCCGACTTGCAGGACCACCAGCACGCGTCACTCAGCTCGACACACCGTCACAATGAAGTAGACAATTGCCGCGACGACTAGTGCAGCGATAGCGAGAGCTCCTATACAAGCACAATTGGCGATGGGATGCCGATGCTGATTGACCTTCGTGGGCTCCTCAAACCCGGTTGCGAAGTAGAACCATGCAACGCCGCCCTGGAACTCCTCTGGAGGTTCAAGGTAAAGAGAGCGCAGTATCACGGGCAGATCGAAGGCTCCAGGAGCGGACTGACCAAAGGTGAAGTGAGATGAGAAGTCAAGGCGCCCGTCTTCCGCAGCGTACATGTCGTGATGCACGACCCACAAGGTCTGCTCGGTCGGAACTCCAGCGTTGTGCTGCTCGATGAAGTCGATCAGTCTCCCGATCTGCGCAAGGGGCCAGAACCAGACTTCCCTGCCCTCAAAGAAGGGGTGGAGTTCAACTCCGCGAATCGCAAGCCCTGTAATTTCGTCAGGCAGGGCTTCGGGAAGAGCCTGCTCCGGCCAGGCAAGGATCCTCCGCTCTTCCAGCGTGTAGAGCTCCTCGTATGGATGCTCGACCGAGTCCTCGACCATCGCTCTGAGATCAACCTTACACCAGCTTAACGTCCCTGGGCACGACCGCGTGCAGGCGAGCTGATATCGCTCGGTTACTTCGCAGGCTGTGGCACCTGCAGTTCGGCCATGTGCCTGAGCGAGTCAACACAGAAGTCAACCGGACCGGGGAACTCAATGAAGCTGCCGCTCTCGTCAAGCCGGACCTGGGAGAAGACGGCATCGTCGCGCAGCGCAGCGTAGACCCCGCCGGATTCGATCAGGTCGGACAGATCGACGGTGAGCCGCGCGCCGTCGTCGTACGCCAGTTCGAGCAGGTGGCCCGAAAGGGGGGAAACCTCCAGCAGTCTGTTGCCATGCTTCATCACTAAATCCTACCGGGTCTACTCAAGTGGCGCAACGCGCAGCGGCGGTTGCCCGTCGCGGCACCTCTCCCAGTTGCTGAGGAGTTCCTGCCGGTGCAGCTCTGCCCATTCCGTCACCATTGAGACAACGCGCGTCGGAGCCTCGCCGGCCAATACCTGAATCGGGTCGATTCCCATGACCAACTGATGTTCCGCGTACCGCACATGGAAATGCGGAACGCCATGCTCGGCGTAGAACATCATGATTGCGATGCCGTAGAACGTTGAGATAACAGGCATTACACCAGCTTCACGACCTTGCGCTTGCTGACCTGGAGTACGGCTCCGGATTCGTGCGAATAGAGGGCAAACCGATCAGTCACCGTCTCTTCGTTCAGCTTGACCCCGCCGCCTGTGATCAGCCGTTCCCCCTCCTTCCTGCTGGAGATCAGATCTAGGGCTTTCATCAGATACACAAGCTTCCTGTCGCCCACCTTGTATTCCTCAGGCACCTCCACTTCCTCCACGTCCTCGTCGCTGAAGGTCTTCTCCTGCACGGTGCGCTGGAAGTGCGCGGCGGCCTCGTTGGCCTTGTCCTCGCCGTGGTACATGCTCGTGATCTGGCTGGCGACCCACTTCTTGACGCCCATCGGGTCGGCCGCGGCCTTCGCTTTCCACTCGTCGCGCACGCTCTGGCGCTGGTCGACGGCGATGTCGATGTAGTGGCCGATCATCTCGTCACTGATCCGCATCACCCTGCCGTACATGTCCTCGGGGCTGGCCAGCACGTCGATGGTGTTGCCCCAGCTCTTGGACATCTTGCGCCCGTCGGTGCCCATCAGCAGCGGGCCGGTCAGCATCACGTGCGGGCCCCTGACTTCGCGGCCGCCTGCAGGATGCGCGGCGTAGAGCGGATGATCCTTGCCCTTGAGCTTTCTGGCGAAGTGCTCCTGGATGATGCGGCCGCTGAGCAGGTTGAAGTGCTGGTCGTAGCCGCCAACCTGTACATCGCAGTTCAGCGCGAACGCGTCATAGCCCTGCATCAGCGTATAGAGGCACTCGTGGAGCCGCACGCCCGCGCCGCTTTCGAGGCGGCTGCGGAAGTCCTGGCGCGCGATCACCTGGCTGAGCGGGAACAGGCTGGCCAGCTCGGCGAGCTCAGCGAACCTAAGCTCCGCCAGCCAGTCGCCGTTGTGGCGGATCTCCGTCTTCTCGCGGTCGAGCAGCCGGAAGGCCTGATCGGTGTAGAAGCGCGCCAGGTCGAGCACGTGCTCGTGGCTCAGCTGCTCGCGCTCCGCTGTCTGGTCGCTCGGGTCGCCGACGGTGGCGGTGTAGTCGCCGATCAGGAAGATCACCTGGTGGCCCAGCGCCTGGAACTTGCGGAGCGGCATCACCGGAATCATATGCCCGATGTGCAGGCTCTCGCTGGTGGGGTCCACGCCGAGGTAGACCCTGAGCGGCACGCCGCTCTTCGCCGACTGCTCCAGCTTGGCCTTGAGTTCGGCGCGCATCTGTCCGCGCAGCCCGCCCCCCTTGCCATAGCTCTCATAGTGCTGCGCTTCCGCAGCCTTCTGTGAAGCAATGCGCGCCGCTTCAGCTGCTGAAAGCGTCGGATCAGCCGCTGCTGCCGCAGCCTCCATAGCTGCTTCAGCTGCCAGCCGCTTGTAGACATCCAGCTCGCCCTCGTCGGCGAAGTAGGCGCCCTCCAGCAGCCAGTCGAGCTGCTCGTCGATGCTCATTGAAGCTGCGTCCTGCGCGTCC
>Ga0180429_10003236_pt1 | contig 13210 bp, 10 predicted proteins | sample SS_ome_FD_132428 | JGI IMG/M metagenome (GOLD analysis project Ga0180429, IMG submission 132428) | Hypersaline lake sediment archaeal communities from the Salton Sea, California, USA - SS_1_S_1 metaG | ecosystem: Environmental > Aquatic > Non-marine Saline and Alkaline > Hypersaline > Sediment ...
GCCGCCGGGCCACGATGGCCCGCTCGGCGCGAAAGACAAGCCCCGCACCGGCCCAGCCGGCAGGAAGCCGGCTGTCTGTGAAGCCGCCGGGCCAGGATGGCCCGCTCGGCGCGAAAAACCAGCCCCGCAGCCGGCAGTTCGGGCCTCCCAAGTGGGCTCATGACCCAGTGGCGGCGTGAAGCGGGGCAAGGAATACGGGTTCCTCCTGCGGGGCAGGCTGGCGTGAGGAATGGCGTCTCGAGCCGGGTGGCACGTTTCAGCGGAACGTCTGGTCGATACACCCCGCACCGGAGAAGTCGATCGCCGAGAAGTTCGCCGCAGTCCACCAACGACGTTTCACACCCGCTTGCCGCAGACCGAGGCCTCCCGCCCGATGTCCATTCCCAGCCGCAGCTTCCGCCTCGCAGGACTCGCGTTGGCGTTGATGGCCGCCACCACCGTCAGGGCCGTCGAGTCCGAGGAAAAGCCTCACCCGCTGCAACTCGCCCAGGGTGGCCCGCGACGCTTTTTCGACAGCCTGTTCAACCGGAGTCCGTCGCCTGCCGAGGCACCGCGGCCGAGGCGGGCGTTCATCCCCGCGCCGCGTCCGGCCCGGCCCGGCGAACTGCCCGAGCGGCCGGAGGCCACGGCTGAGACGATCGACGCGGAGCTGCCCGAGAGCGTTGATGAATGGAGGGCGTTTGCCGGTGACCTGCTCGTGGCGGTCAGTCAGACCGCCGAACGGAGTCTCGGCGTCACGATCGATCTCGGCATCGACGTCACCCGCGAAGGCGACGCGAGCGAGCCGACCGGGCCGACGCTCGACGACGCCGCCGGCCGCACGCAGAGCCGGGACGAAGACCGCGAATCAAAGCCGAGCCGCTCGTCGCTAACTCGGCCCTCCGGACCGCCGCCGCCGAAGACCAGACAGTTTGAGCGGATGCGGCTGCGGATTGCCCGTACCCTCGCCGCCTACCAGCGACGTCCGCTCAACACCGCCGAGAACACGCCCTGGGAGGTGATGCACGGGTTCATCGCGTTTGGCATCCCGACACAGCTGCGGGTCGGAGGGCCCGGTGGCACCCCGGTCAACGCCATCGGCTGGATGAACATGGGCGGCCGTTGCCGCGGGCAGGTGCTGCTGGTGGCCTCGGAGAAGCGGGTGCGGGGGCTGATCGGCTACGGCGTGCAGGGCCACTCGGCCCAATACCTTGCCATGCTCGCCCAATGCCGCGTGGCCAAGGAATCACCGATCACGATCCAGAAGCGGTCCTTCACCGTCGCCGACCTCGTCACCGAGGAGCAGCAGGCCTGCCGGCCCGGCACCGAGCTGACCTTCTCTCTGATCGGGCTGGCCCACTACCTGCCCACCGACGCGACCTGGAAAAGCCGCGACGGGGAGGAATGGTCGCTGCCGAGGCTTGTCGAGGAGGAACTCGCCCAGCCGGTCCGCACCGTGGCCTGCGGGGGCACCCACCGGCTCTTCGGTCTGGCCTATGCCTGCCAGCGTCGCAAGCAGGCCATCGGGTCGCTCGACGGCGTCTACCGCCGGGCCGATCGCTTCGTCCGCGACTACCAGGCGTTTGCGGTCACGAAACTGCAAAACCGTGACGGCTCCTTCAGCACCGAGTGGTTCAAGTATCCCGCCGACCGCCCCGACGACATCGACCGCAAGGTGCAGACCACCGGCCACATCCTCGAATGGCTCGTCGCCTCGCTCGACCAGGAGCAGCTCTACGATTCACGGATCGTGCGGGCGGTGGAGTTTTTGGAAATGGCCCTCGCCAGCGACGTCAATCGGGAATGGAAGATCGGGCCGCTCGGCCACGCCCTGCATGCCCTCACGATCTACCAAGAGCGGGTCTGGGGGGTGGTGCTGCCCGGCAGCATCGCCGCCTTCCACGGACCGATGAAGGCCGACCCCAGCGGGGTCGAGCGGGTGGCCGACGGTCCCATCCTGCCGCCTCAGACCCACCAGCGGTGAGGCCCGACGGGCTGCGGCTCGCAGCCCTCGCCGCATCCCTTGAAGCCGGACGCGGCGGGGCATACGCTGCGACAGCCGTCGAGGGCGGCGTACACGCGGCCGAACGATCCGTGCCGACGGGGTCTGCGGCAGGAGCGTTCCATGATGGCTGGCAACCAGAAGCGATCCCTCGAGCAGTTTCTCGACGCCGCCGTCGGGCTGCACGGGCAAACCGGTGCCGATGCAATCCTGATCCTCGTCGACCGGCGGCTCGATTGGGATCTCGTGCGAGAGCACTCCGGCAATGCGCCGGTGTTGATTGCCGCCGATGACGAGCCCGACCTCGAGGGCAGCGAGGCCGCGGGGCTCAAGCCGGTGCTGCTCGACGTCGCCGGCCTGCCGGTGCAGGAGAGGATCACCCAGGCGTTGCTGGAGTGTGTGGCCGCGGAATTGATCGACCCCGAGGCGATGGTGGTCACCCTCTACAGCGGCTTCGAGGCGGGGGCTCTCGATTCGCTCAGCGTGCTGCGTCTGGAGGAGCATCTCGGCCAGCTCACCAGCCGTGATCTCCGCAACCTCGAGACGAAGGTGCCGCTGGAGACGCTCAAGCTCGTGGTCGACATCGCCGTTGAAATCGGGCGTGAGGGCCGGGAGGGCAAGCCGGTGGGCACCCTGTTTGTCGTCGGCGACAGCCGCCGCGTGATGCAGTCGAGCCACGCCACCGGCTTCGACCCTGTCCGCGGCTACAACCGCGGCGAGCGAAAGCTCACCGACCACCGGGTGCGGGAGGGGATCAAGGAGATCGCCCAGCTCGATGGGGCATTCGTCGTCAATTCCGACGGCACCGTGGAGGCCGCCGCCCGCTACATCGACGCCTCCGCCGAGAGCGTGTCGGTGGCCAAGGGGCTCGGCGCGCGGCACTGGGCCGCCGCGGCGATCACCCGACGCACCAAGAGCGTGGCGGTCAGCGTGAGCGAGACCAACGGCACCGTCCGCCTCTTCCAGAACGGCGAGGTGGTGCTGCGGATCGAGCCGTTCCGGCGGGCGATGAAGTGGAAGGATTTCGAGTACGAACCGCCCAGCGGCGACTGACAGGCGAGCCGATGGCACCCACCCCCGATCTCGCCGGCCGGACCGTGTGGGTGATCGACACGCTCTCGCGGATCTATCAGCTCTTCCATGCCCTGCCGGAGATGACCAGCCCACGGGGCGAACCGGTGTCGGCGGTGTATGGCTTCGCCCGTGACCTGCTCGAGATCCTCACCGTCCGCAAGCCCGACTACGTGTTCTCCGCGATGGACGCCGCAGGGCCCACCTTCCGGCACGAGGCCTTCGAGGACTACAAGGCCAACAGGCCCGAGATGCCTGGCGACTTGGTGCCGCAGATTCCGCTCGTCCGCCGCCTGCTGGAGGTGATGGGCATCCCCCTTGTCGAGCAGGCCGGCTACGAGGCCGACGACATCCTGGCCACGATCGCGGCCCGCACCGCCGAGGCCGGCGGCCACTGCATGCTCGCCACGAGCGACAAGGACGCCCGGCAGCTGCTCGGCGAACAGGTCGATCTTTTCAACCTCCGCACCGGCAAGCCCTACGGCGTCGAGGAACTCCGCGAGGAGTGGGGCATCGGCCCGGAGCAGGTGGTCGATTTCCTTTCGCTGGTGGGCGACTCGGTCGACAACGTACCCGGCGTACCGCTGATCGGGCCCAAGATCGCCTCGGAATTGCTGGGGCGATTCGGGTCGCTCGATGGCGTGCTCGATCATGCCGGCGAGGTCTCCGGCAAAAAGCGATCGGAAAACCTCCGGCTGCATGCCGATACCGCGCGGGCCAGCCGTCCGCTGGTGCAGCTGCACGCCGATGTGCCGGTCGAGATTCCCTGGACGGCCGCGGCCTGGAGGCTGCCCGACGCGGAAGGGGTGGCCGGCTTTCTGCGGGAGATGGGCTTCAAGAGCCTCGTCGCGCAGGCGACCGGTTCGCTTGCCGTCACCGGCCGGCCGGCCGCCGAGAGGGGGCTTTTCGACGACGAGCCGGAGGGCCGGCCGCTCCGCCGGGCCGACGACGAACCGGCCGCCGAGGCCTTCGTCGCGGCCCTGATCGCCGCCAAGCGGGCCGCGGTGTGTGTCGCGGCCACTCAGGCTCCCGCCACAGACCCGGGTCAGCCGACCATCTCCGGAATGGCGGTGGCCCTGCCCGAGGAGACCTGGTGGCTGCCGGCGGCGACACTCGCAAGCGAACGTGCGGCCGACGGAATCGGCGAGCGGCTTTGTGACGGCTCGCTGACGATTCATGCCCACGACCTCAAACGACAGCGGCGACTGCTCGAGCCGCTGGGGCTGACCCTTTCGGTGGCCGGCTTCGACACGATGCTCGCGGCGTACCTGCTCGACGCCGGCCAGCGAAGCTACATGCTCGCCGACGTGGCGGCGGGGCAGGGAATTGCCCTCTCGCTCCCCGAGCCGGACGACGCGGTGACCACGCCGGAAGGTGCCGCGGCGGTCGCCCGCGGGGTGCTCGAACTGGCCGGGCCGCTTGCGGAAAGCCTCGAGCATGACGGCCTGGGGCCGCTGTTTCGCGAGGTCGAGATGCCGCTGGTGGCGGTGCTTGCGGGGATGGAATCGGCGGGCGTCCGCGTCGACATCGCGGCGTTGGAGAGGCTCTCTGCAACCTACGCGAAACGGCTGGCGGCCCTTGACGAGTCGATCGAGGGCCTTGCCGGCCACCCCTTTCTGATCGGCTCGCCGCAGCAGGTGCGGAAGGTGCTTTTCGAAGAACTTGGCCTGCCGGTCATCAAGCGGACCAAGACCGGCCCGAGCACCGACGCGGAGGTGCTCGAGACGCTCGCGGAGGTGCATCCCCTGCCGCGGATGCTGCTGGAGCACCGGCAGTACTCCAAGCTCAAAAGCACCTACGTCGACAGCCTGCCGCGGCTCGTCTCCCCGCGAACCGGCAGGATCCACGCCTCCTTCAACCAGATGGCCACGGCCACCGGACGGCTCTCTTCGAGCAATCCCAACCTGCAGAACATCCCCGTCCGCACCCGCGAGGGGAGGGAGATCCGGGGAGCCTTCCTGCCGCGAGAGAAGGGCTGGCGGTTCGTCACCGCCGACTACTCGCAGATCGAGTTGCGGGTGCTCGCCCACCTCTCCGGGGACGAGGCGATGCGGGCCGCTTTCGCCGAGGGAGACGACATCCATCTTCGCACGGCGATGGCCGTCTTCGGCGTCGACCGCGGCGGGGTGACCGGCCAGATGCGGCGGACCGCCAAGGCGGTCAACTTCGGCATCCTCTACGGCCAGAGCGGATTCGGTCTGGCCAAGACTCTGGGTATCACCCAGCTCGAGGCGGCCGCCTTCATTGATCGCTACTTCGCCACCTTCGCGGGCGCCGCGAGTTTCATCGACGACCTGCTCGATCGCTGCCGGGCCGAGCGGCTGGTGACCACGATGCTCGGCCGCCGCCGCACGATCCACGGTGTCCGCGACCGCGAAGGCCGCCGCAACGCCTCGGGCAGCTTTGCCCTCACGCTCCCGGAGCGGACGGCGGTCAACACGGTCGTGCAGGGCTCGGCAGCCGACCTGATCAAGCTGGCGATGCTCGCAGTGCAAAGGGCCCTCGCCGAGGCGGGCCTCGCCGGCCGGCTGGTGCTGCAGATCCACGACGAACTGCTGCTCGAGTCGCCCGCCGGGGAGACCGCCCGCTTGCGGGTCCTCGTGAGCGAGGCGATGGAGACCGCGATGCAGCTGGAGGTGCCGCTGGTCGTCTCGGTGCACGAGGGCAGGACCTGGGACGACTGCGACAAGGCCGCAGGCGGTGGTGGAAGCGGGGAGACGGCCGAATGACGGTGATCGGGCTCGTCGGCAGGATCGCCGCCGGGAAGTCGACCGTGGCCCGCCTGCTCGCCGATCAGGGAGCGACGCTGGTCGATGCCGACGCGATGGCCCACGCGGTGCTCGCTGAGCCGGATGTGGCCGCCGGCATCGCCAGACGCTTCGGCCCTGAGTATCTCGACGCGGCCGGCCGGGTGCGGCGTGATCGGCTCGCGGCGGCGGTCTTCGGCCCCCAGCCCCGCCACGCCGAGGCCCTGGCGGCCCTCGAGGCCATCGTGCATCCGAGGGTGCGGCAGCGGATCGCCGAGACCCTCCGGCGGGCCGATGATCGCGAAGTGCTGGTGCTCGATGTGCCCCTCCTGCTGCAGGGAGGGTGGGGCAGGGCGTGCGATTTTCTGATCGAGGTGCACTGCGACGATGCCACCCGACGGCAACGGATGGCCGAGCGGGGATGGAATGACGAGCAGGCGGTCTGGCGGGATACCGCCTGGCAACGGCGGGTTCCCGAGGGCGGGGCCGCCGCTGCGGCGCCGGCGGCGAAAATCCTCTCCGTGGATGCCGGGGGCGGGATCGCTTATACTCGTGAGCAGGTGGAACGGCTCTGGAAGACGCACGTCGCACCGCGATCGTGATCGCGGCGACGAAGACTCCAGCCTCCGTCTCCTCCCCCCTCCCCGCGATAATTCCCACCGCCCTCACGGGCACCCCCCGGCGGCTCCGCACCTGCGGCTGGTCTCCGACTCCTTTCTGTTTCCTTTTGCCCCCGGAGGGCTCAGTCATGAATGGTCCCACCGATACTACCGCCGCCGGCAGCGGGCCGTCGCCGGCCGACGACGAGCCGCTCTCCATCGCCGAGGAGATCGCCGAGGAGGTCAAGGGCGAGGCCGAGCCCCGCGACCGCTATGCGGCCCTCAAGCAGGGCGACACCCACATCACGGCCCTGCAGAAGATGTCGATGCCGGAGCTGATCGAACTCGCCCGCAACGAGTGCGGCGAGGATGTCAGTGGCGTGAAGAAGCACGAACTCGTTTTTCGGATCCTCAAGGAGCGGGTCAAGCTCAACGGGCTGATGTTCGGCGAGGGCACCCTCGAGATTCTGCCCGACGGCTTCGGCTTCCTCCGCAGCCCCGACTACCACTACCTCTCCTGCCCCGACGACATCTACGTTTCGCCGAGCCAGATCCGCCGCTTCGGCCTCCGCAACGGCACCAACGTGGCCGGCCAGATCCGTCCGCCCAAGGAGAGCGAGCGGTATTTCGCCCTCCTGCGGGTGGAGGCGATCAACGGCGAGGATCCGGCCAAGCTCTCCAGCCGGGTCTTCTTCGACGACCTGACGCCGCTGCATCCGGACGAACGGATCGTGATGGAAACCACCCAGGACGAACTTGCCACGCGGGTGATCGACCTGGTGGTGCCGATCGGCTTCGGCCAACGGGGGCTGATTGTCAGCCCTCCGCGTGCCGGCAAGACGATCCTCCTGCAGAAGATGGCCAAGGCCGTGCTCGAAAACTATCCCGAGGCCTACGTGATCATGCTCCTGATCGACGAGCGGCCCGAAGAGGTGACCGACATGGAACGGCAGGTCAAGGGGCCCAACTGCGAGGTGATCAGCTCCACCTTCGACGAAAATGCCAGCCGCCACGTGCAGGTGGCCGAGATGGTCATCGAGAAGGCCAAGCGACTGGTGGAGTACGGCCGCGACGTGGTGATCTTTCTCGATTCGATCACTCGGCTCGCCCGGGCCTGGAACTCCGAGGTGCCCAACTCCGGCAAGATCCTCTCCGGCGGTGTCGATTCCAATGCCCTGCAGCGGCCCAAGCGATTTTTCGGCAGCGCCCGCAAGGTCGAGGAGGGGGGCTCGCTGACGATCCTCGGCACGGCGCTGGTCGATACCGGCAGCAAGATGGACGACGTGATCTTCGAGGAGTTCAAGGGCACCGGCAATCTGGAAATCGTGCTCGACCGGCGGCTCGTCGACAAGCGGATCTGGCCGGCGATCGATATCAACCGCTCCGGCACCCGCCGCGAGGAGATGCTCCTGGAGCCCGACGAATACCGTCGCATCTGCGTGCTGCGGAGAGTGCTCGCCGAAATGACTCCCACCGACGCGATGGAACTGCTCACCAACCGTCTGGCCAAGACGGAGTCGAACGCCGCGTTCCTGATGAACCTCAAGTCGACCTAGCCTTCGTCTGGACTGCCGGCATGGCCCAACGCAACACATTTGCGCGGAAGCTCCCGCCCCCGCCGCCGGGAACCCGCGTGGCCCTGGCTGTCTCCCGCTTCAATGCCGATGTCACCGAGCCTCTGCTCGACGCGGCGGTGGCCAGCCTCACCGCTGCGGGCCTCGACGCCGGGCGGATCGAGGTGCTGCGGGTGCCGGGGGCTTTTGAACTGCCGCTGGCGGCCGACCGGCTCGCGGCGAGCGGCCGCTTCGCGGCGGTGATCGCCCTGGGGGCGGTGATCAAGGGGGAGACCTCCCACGACCGCCACATCGCCACGGCGGTCGCGATCGGCATCGAGCAGACCGCCCGGGCCCGCGGGCTGCCGGTCGTCTTTGGCGTGCTGACCTGCGATTCCCTCGAACAGGCCCGCGAGCGGTCCGGGGGCCGCCACGGCAACAAGGGCCGCGAGGCGGCCGAGGCGGCGTTGGAAATGATCGCCGCTCTCGCCGCAGTGTCGTCGGCCGGCGAATCCTGAGAACCGAACAAACGCCGGAGGAGCCGATGCCAGGACGAAGCCGAGCCCGCGAGGTCGCCATGCAGGCGATCTATCAGGCCGAACTCGCCGGCGATGGCGACCCCGAGCAGCTCGAACGCTTCATCGCCGGACGCCTCAAGGCAGCCGGGCTGATCCGCTTCTGCCGGCAGATTGTGGCGGGGGTTGCCGAGGATCGACCGCGGATCGATGCGGCCATCGAGTCCCTTGCCGAACACTGGAGCCTGCGGCGGATGACCGCCGTCGACCGCTCGATTCTGCGGATCGCCGCCCACGAGATTCTCAACGGCGACGTTCCCGGCCCCGTGGCCGTCGACGAGGCGGTCGAACTGGCCAAGCGATACGGCTCGGAGGCCTCGCCGCGATTCGTGGCGGGTATCCTCGGCCGATTGCTCGCCGAGCGTCCACCCGCCGCGGCGGGTCCCTGACCCCTCCAACGCCGACCCCAGCGGAGCTGATGCCGATGGCCCTCTTTCGCTTCAACCGTTCCCAGGACCCCACGCCGCCGGAGGAGCCTGCCGGCGGGCAGGACGAGTCACGCGCTGCCGAGGAGCCCCGGGCGGGGCTCTTCAGCCGCTTTCGCGCCGGCCTCGAGAAGACGGTGCAGGTGCTCAACACCGACGTCCGCGATCTCTTCAAGCGGGAGGGCCGGCTGGTCGACGAGGAGTTTCTCTCCGACCTCCGCCGCACGCTCGTCCGCACCGACATGGGTCCGTCGGCTGCCGAGGCGATCGTCACAGACGTTGGCCAGCGTCTGCGGGCCCGGGTGGTCGATCCTGAGGTGGTGCTCGACTCGATCCGCACCCAGCTCGGGGAACGGCTGCGACAGACCGAGGCCCCGCTTGCCGAGGCCGCCTCGGGCCCGACGGTGATCCTGGTGACGGGCGTCAACGGCTCGGGCAAGACGACCTCGATCGCCAAACTGGCCCGGCGTTTCACAAAGCAGGGCCGGCGGGTGCTCGTCGCCGCCGGCGACACCTTCCGCGCGGCGGCCGTCGAACAGCTCGCCACCTGGGCGGGCCGCGTGGGGGCGGAACTGGTGCGGGGCGAGGCCAACGTCGATCCTGCCAGCGTCGCCCACCGGGCGGTGACCCGGGCGGTCGAGGAGGGGTATGACGTCTGCATCGTCGATACCGCCGGCCGCCTGCAGACGCAGTCGAACCTGATGCAGGAACTCGGCAAGATCCGTCGCGTGATCGCCAAGCAGATCCCGGAGGCTCCCCACGAGGTGCTGCTGGTGATCGACGCGACCGCCGGCCAGAACGCGATCTCGCAGGCCCGCGGCTTCTCCGAGGCCGCCGGCTGCACGGGCATCGTGCTCGCCAAACTCGACGGCTCCGCCCGAGGCGGCGTGGTCGTTCCGGTGGCCGAGGCGTTCGGGCTGCCGGTGAAGTTCGTGGGCCTCGGGGAGTCGGCCGACGACCTTGCCCCCTTCGATCCGGGTGAATTTCTCGACGCCCTGCTGGCCGGCGGCTTCGCCTGAGCCTGCGGGGCGGGCGGGGCGGCCGAGCGAACGCCCGTACGGCAAGCCCCACCGGCAGAGTTTGACACGCCGCAGAAAGCAGATCCACCCGCCGGTCACACCGGTCGTGGAAGCTTTGACGGCCGGGCGATTTTGCCCGCGTTATTGCGGAATCGTTGGACGAAATCAGGACTGGTTGGGGGAATGTGCGGCGCGGCTCCTCGGGCGGATGGAGTCGGCCCCGGGCGGCACGTTTTCCTTTGAGGAATCGAAACGGGATGCGTTTGTTCGCATCCTGCCGCAACGTTCACGAGGAAATGGGAGCTTTACTCGCCATGCGTTTCACAAGGTCTTCACTGCCCGTGTGGGTGGCCGCCGGTCTGCTGACCGCCACCGCCAACGCCGACCCCGGTACGAGAATCGTGCCAGCCGGCTACGAGTTTGGAAATTACGACTACTACGCCCAGGCCGAGGCTCCGTCGCCGAGCGACGCGATTCCCCCGGCTGTGCCGAATATCGCCAACGAACTGCCGGCGGAAGACGCCTACCAAATGCGGGCCCTGCCTCCGGCGGAGCGGGTTGCCGAGGAGGAGAACGCCCCGGATCGCTACCTGCAGACCGAGTGGTTTGAGGAGCGGGGCATCGCCACCTATGGCTGGCTCAACGCGGGTATCGGAGCCAATAACTGGGGGGCACCCTGGAACGGCCCGATCACCTTCAACGACCGGGCTTGGCAGGGCCAGATGAACCAGCTCTATCTCGTCAACGAGCGGGTGCTGGGCGAGGATCTCAGCTGGGGCGGTCGTGTCGACCTGCTCTACGGTACCGATTACCTCTTCACCACGGCCCGCGGCCTCGACGCCTACCGCAGCACGCCGGACCCGCTCGGGTTCTCCGGCCCGCGGTGGGATTCGAGCCGTTACTACGGTCTGGCGATGCCGCAGCTCTACGCCGAGTTCGGCCGCGAAGATCTGGGGATCAAGTTCGGCCACTTCTACACCCTGATCGGGTATGAGGTGGTGCCGGCGATCGGCAACTTCTTCTACACCCACGCCTACACGATGCAGTACGGTGAGCCGTTTACCCACACCGGCATCCTGGGCACCTGGGTGCCGAACGACCAGTTCAACATCATCGGTGGTGTCACCAACGGGTGGGACAACTGGGACGACGGCATGCAAACCGGCGGGCCGATCACCAACACGGCCTACCCCGGCTACAACAGCAACGCCTCGTTGCTCGCCGCAGCCACCTTCTCGAGCTCCGACGAGTCGCAGGCCCTCGTGTTCGCGATCACCAGCGGCAACGAGGTCGCCAGTGGCGTGGGGCCGCTGGTTGCCGACAACCTGTATGCCGGCAACCTCACGATGTACAGCATCGTCTACACCAACGAGGTGTCCGACAAGCTGACCTACGTGTTCCAGAACGACACCGGCTGGTGGTTCAACGGCAACGTTGACGGCTACAGCACGATCGGTCAGCAGGAGGGCACGGCCCAGTGGTACGGCATCAACCAGTACCTCTTCTGGAACTTCACCGACAGCCTGATCGGTGGCCTCCGGTTCGAGTGGTTCCGCGACAACAACGGCACGCGTGTGACCAGCCGTCTGCGGAACGACATCTTCGGACAGGACTTCGCCGCCAGCGGGTTTGCCGGCAACTTCTGGGAGATGACCTGGGGCCTCAACTACCTCTGGGGCAACAACCTGATCATCCGGCCGGAGCTTCGCTACGACTGGTACTCGCCCGACGCCGGTGCCTTCAACGGCACGCTGCCCTACGGTCGCAACTTCGACCAGTACGGCCAGTTCTACGGCGGCTGCGACGCGATCTGGCAGTTCTGAGTCGTCCGGTCACCAGCGGTCGCCCTCGGGCGGCCGACAGCGCAGAACCGCGAGGCCCGCCGGACACGGCGGGCCTCGCCTCATTCCGGAGTAGCCCGGTGCGGCCCGCACCGGAGTAGGCCGGTTGCGCCGCAACCGGCAGCCACACCCCGCACCCCGCACCCCGCACCCCACACCCGCATAATCCCGGCAACGCCGGCCCGGGATCGCCCGCCGGCGCGAAAACAAGCCGCAAAGCCTTCGGCCCGGATTCGTGAAAACGGGCCTCAAACCCGGAAGATCGGCAGGCTGGAGAGTTTGCGTAAGTTATCCAGTTTTACAGATTCCGTCTGTGCCGTTAGGGTTTTGCGATCCGATTCGAGCGGTGCCGCTCGTGAAACGCCCCCTCGTGGACCGATGAGAATGATGCGATTCATGCGGCAGGGAGGCCAGACCATGCGTGCAGCCCATCTATTTTCATCTGCGGTCCTCGTCGGGCTGCTTGCGTTCTTCCCCGGCAGCCGGCCGATGCAGGCCGCCGAGCCGGGCAAGACCCCCTGGAACCACTCGCTCGACGATGCTCTCGCCCAGGCGGGCGAGCGAAACCTCCCGGTGCTCGCAATTTTCACCGGCAGCGACTGGTGCCCGCACTGCCGCACGCTCGATGAGAAAATCCTCCGCACCTCCCCCTTCCTCGACTGGGCCGCGGACCGCGTGGTCCTTCTCGAGATCGACCTGCCCCAGGAGGGGATCACCCGCCAGACGCGGCTCGAACGCTCGCGGGTCTGTCTCTCCTACGGCGTGAAGTCGTTTCCCAGCGTGGTGCTGATCGGGTCGGATGGCGGCAAACTGTTCAGCCACTCCGGCTACCAGGGCGAGTCGATGCCCCTGTGGCTCGACATGGTCGCCGAGCACCTGCCGGCCACCCCGCCGGCTGCGGCGGTTGCGGCGAAGGCCGATTCCACCGACCTGCCCACGGCCCCGGCAACCCCGGCGGCCGCATCCAATGCTGCCGCCAACGTCTCACCATCCCGCAGTTCTCCCGGGGCGTTCAAAGCCGCCGTGGCGACCGCCAAGGCCTCCAACCGCCCGCTGCTGGTGGTGGTTTCCAAGCCGGGCAACTCCACCGCCGATCACCACTCGACCACGCTCTTGGGCGACCCTGACTTCCAAGCCCTCGCCGAAGAGCACTTCGTGGTGGCGGCCGTTCCCTCCGATGCCGAGGAGGATCGCGAGGAGGTCGGCCGCCTGCTCGGTGGGGCGGAACTTCCCGAAGACGCCGTGGAACTTGTCGTCACCATCGATGGCGAGACGCCCGTCTTCAGCCAGTCCGGCCGCCAGCCGGCTTCACGGGTCGTGACCGGTCTGCGGCGGTTCCTCACTGCCAGGGCCGCCGCCCGCCGCGACGCCGTCCGTCGCTGAGGCTTCCCGAGACGGC
>Ga0180429_10003237_pt1 | contig 13208 bp, 8 predicted proteins | sample SS_ome_FD_132428 | JGI IMG/M metagenome (GOLD analysis project Ga0180429, IMG submission 132428) | Hypersaline lake sediment archaeal communities from the Salton Sea, California, USA - SS_1_S_1 metaG | ecosystem: Environmental > Aquatic > Non-marine Saline and Alkaline > Hypersaline > Sediment ...
CTGCAGGTTCACGACGATCAGCACCGTAACCAGGATCACGACGGCGCCGATGATGAGCCACTTCTTCATCTCAAGTCCTTTCAGATTACCGGAAATGCCCGGAACCGGGCACGCGCTAGGATACTGGACGAGATGGCCAAGGTTACAGTGAAAAAGCCGCGGCGATTCGCGTCACGATTCTATTGATGTTTTCTACCGACCAACGGTCCGGCGATGTTATAATTTCGCAGTGTTTGTCAATCCAATTTCAGGAATGACGGGAGGTCGGGCATGAATATAATTCGTTTGATCACAATCGGTTCGCTTCTTCTCTTCCTTGGCGTCGCCGGCGCCGAATACCAATTTCACAATGTTTCCGAGTTCTCGGCTCGCGTGCAGGGAACTTCGGTGGCGATTTCCTATGACGGCACGATCGTGGTGGCCTTCGGCATCGAGGGCCTCGGCGTCTATACGCGGACCATTCACGAGGACATGATCGAGCCGCTTATCTTCCACGGGCCGGGGATGATGCCTTCGGTTTGCTGGAGCAGCTGGGGCTTCACCCTGGCCTACGCCGATGGACCGAACCTGCTCACGCGCCGGGGGGACGGTCTGGACTGGTACGATATGAGCCCCTTGGCGACTCCAAGCGGCGAGAATGTCCTCTGGCCGCGACTTACCGGAAGGCTCGGCGAGCCGGATCACCCGCACACCTATCTTGTCTGGGAGGAGGACGGCGAGAACGTCTGGCTGAGCGGACGCTGGGGCGACACTTGGTCAACGCCGGAGGCCGTCGCCGATCCCGCGAGCGATTGGGGATCGACCCCTCAGGCGCTTCGTCTGCTCAACGGCGACACGCGCATCTATCAGATGAACGAGATGAACACCTGCATCAACTTTCATCAGGGCGACTTCGGCAGCGGATCCTACTCGACGGAGCAGATCTTCCCCGGACTCGGATACTTCGGAAGCCAATTCGATGTCGGCATGGGCCAATTCGGCACGCAGGGAGTGCTCAGCATGGGACCCCAGCCCACCTGTCCCTGCAACGTCGTCTGGTACACCGAACAGTCGCTACCCGGCGACTGGACCGATCCCTTGGATCTGACGATCTACCGCGACGAATACAACTTTCCCCAATTCCCCTGCATCGAGTGGGGTCCCGACCAGACCGTTCACGCCTATTGGTTCCAGGACTTCTCCGACTACATGATGGAGGAATCGGGCCGCGATCTGTTCTATTTCATTCGTGGAGCAGACGGCGTCTGGGTGGATCACTCGGATATCCTGGGCGGACATGTGGGTATCTGGTGCTCCATGGACATGGGGGCGGAAGGCAAGCCTGCCTTCGTCTTCGCGCCGGGAGACTATCCCGATCGCTCGGTCTGGCTGGCCCGCGACGTGCCGCTCAGCGGCACGCCGGACACGCCGGTCGCCCTGCGCCTTTCGGCTTGGCCCAATCCCTTCAACCCCAAGACCACTCTGCGATTCACGATGCCCGAAGCCGGCCGCGCGGAGCTGGCGATCTACGATCTTTCGGGCAGGCGCGTGGCCACTCTGCTGGACGAACCTTGCGAAACCGGCGAGGTGGTGGTGGAATGGACCGCTTCCGGGCTTGCCTCCGGCCTCTACCTGGCTCAGGTCACCTTAGCCGGGAGCAGCGAAGTTAAAAAGCTGGTCTTGTTGAAGTAGATGAAAGCCTGTGGAATGGGAAGGGACTGACGCCACTCCCGAGCGATTGTTAGCGAGAGGGTGGCGTCAGTCCCTCCCCAGTCCATAGTCCTTGATCTTCTTGTACAGCGTCGACTCTCCCATGCCGAGACTCTTCGCGGTTTCGCGCTTGTTGTATCGGAATCGCTTCAGGCGGCTCTCGATGACGCGCCGTTCGATCTCATCCCAGCTCAGATCGTCGCCATAGCCCGAACTCTCCCCGCCGGCCGCCGGCCTGCGCTCGGGGAGGAAGATATCGCCCTCCTCGATGCGCTCACCCTCCGCGTAGAAGACCGCCTGCTCCACGACATGCTTCAGTTCGCGGATATTCCCCGGCCAGGCGTAGCCCTTCATCTTCGCCAGAGCTTCCTCGCTGAGCTCCAGACCTCGTCCTTCCGGGTCGCACTCCAGAAAGTGCCGGGCGAGCACGGGAATGTCCGAGGGGATCTCCCGCAGCGGAGAGGTGACGAGCGTGATCACGTTGAGGCGATGATAGAGGTCTTCCCGGAAGGCACCCTTGCCGACCTCGGCCGGCAAGTCGCGATTCGTGGCCGCCAGGATGCGCACGTCCACGCTGATCGCATCGTTGCTGCCCACGCGCTCGAACTCGCGCGACTCCAGCACGCGAAGCAGCTTGGCCTGCAGTTCCTGGTCCATCTCGCCGATCTCGTCGAGGAAGAGAGTGCCCTCGTGCGCCGCCTCGAACTTTCCCGGACGGTCGGCCACCGCGCCGCTGAAGGCGCCCTTGACGTGCCCGAAGAGCTCGCTGGTGAGCAGCTCGCGATTGATCGCCGCGCAGTTGATGGCCACGAAGGGCTTGCCCGCCCGCGGCCCACTCTTGTGGATGGTCCGCGCGACCACTTCTTTTCCCGTTCCCGTCTCGCCCAGGATCAGGGCCGTCTTCGCGGTGCCGCCCAGCTTCGCGCACTTCCTGCGAAGCTGCTTCATCGCCTCGCTGCGACCGATGATCTCCTCGCTTTCGGCGGGCTGCAGGGCCGCTTCCAGGCTGCGCGTTCTCGAGGCGAGGCGATGGCGGTCCAGAGCCTGCTCCACGGCGAGCAGAAGCTTGGGCCCCATGCCGCCGCTGGTCGGCTTCTCGATGTAGTGCGCGGCGCCCAGGCGCATGGCCTCCACGGCGGAATCGATGTCGCCGAATGCCGTGATCATCAGGCGCGTGACGGGAATGTCCTCCTCGGCCACCTTGGCCAGCAGGGTCATGCCGTCCATGCGGGGCATGTTCTTGTCGGTGACGAGCAGGTCGAAGGGCTCGGACCTGAGAAGTTCGAGCGCCTCGCGCCCGTCGCGGGCGGTCTTCACCGGGAAGCCCTCCTCCTCCAAGAGCTCGGAGAGGTATTCGCGATTCAGTTCCTCGTCGTCCACCAGCAGGATGCGCGCCTTGCGTTCGCTCATTGTGAATCCCTCGTTTTGTCGTGGATCGGCAGGCCCACCACGAATCGTGCCCCGCCGCCTTCGCGCATTTCCGCGCGGATCGAGCCGCGATGCTCCTCGGTGATCTGGCGGCAGATTGCCAGGCCCAGCCCGCTTCCGCCGCTGCCGTGCTTGGTGGTGAAGAAATCCTCGAAGATTCTCGGCAGATTCTCCGGCGGAATTCCGGGGCCGTCGTCTTCGACGCGTACCTCCACCCAGTTGTCCTCCGATGCGCCCAGTCGCGGCAGTGTTCGGCAGCTCAGCCGCACCCGGCCGCCGTCCTCGAGGGCCTGCGCCGCGTTCGTCAGGAGATTGGAGAAGAGCTGCTGCAGTGCGTCGGCCCGGCCGAGTACGCGAATGCCGCGTTGGTAATCGCGAGTCAACTCGATTCCGCCTTCGCCGAAGAGCGGTGCCGCATCCACGGCGGCCGCCGTGAGCGTTCGCGCCAGATCCACGGGCTCCCGCGGCCCCTCGCCGGGTCGGGCGAAGGCGAGCAGGGTCTTCATGTTCGCCTCGGCTCTGTCCACGCCCGACAGGATTCGGGCGAGCCGGGCGGCGATGTCCTCCGGCAGCTCGCCGCTCGCCAGCTTCGCCTGAAGATTCTCGGCCGTGCCGCGGATGTTGTAGAGCGGGTTCTTCAGCTCGTGAGTGACGCGCCCCAGCAGCGTTCCCAGCAGGGTCAGCTTCTCGTCGCGGGCGCGCTGCGTCATGAGCCTTTCCTTCTCGATCACGCGTGCGGATTGCCTGGCCACCGTCTCGAGCAGGACGCGTTCATCCTCGGTGAAGGGCCGCCCGCCGCCGTGGGTGCGATCGACGTAGAATGCGCCCACGCTGCGCTCGCCGAGCAGCAGCGGGCAGCAGATGATCGACTGGATGGACTCGACGCGGATGGATTCGGCGCCCTCGTAGCGCGGATCCTCGGCGGCGAATTTCAGGAAGACCGTGCGGCCGTCCGAAAGCGCTTCGCGCAGCACGGTCTGGCTGGCGCGGCCGATGGCGTCCACCGCGAAATCCTCCTCGCCCTGCCGGCTCCAGACGGCCAGGCTCTCGGGAAGCCAGGCCTCCGTATCCTCGTCGGTGAGAAGGATGAAACCCCGGTCGGCCTCCACGGCTCGCCCGGCGATCTCGATCACGCGCTGAAGAAGCTCGTCCCGCGAACGGTCCTCGCCGAGGGTCTCCAGCACCTGGAGCAGCACCTCATAGCGCCTCTCGGCGGCGCCGGTCTCGGCTTCGGGTGGAGGAGAGTCGGCCAGAGCCAGCAGCACCCGCCCGAGGCGGAGTCGGGAGCCGAGGGCGAGCGGCACGGGCGCGGAGAGCGGCGATCCGTCCAGTTCGCTGCCGAAACGGCTCCCGAGGTCCTCGTAGGTCCAGATTCCCTTCGCGAAGCTGAGGACTCCATGCAGACGGCTGACGCTCTTGTCCTCCAGGCGAAGGTCGGAGCCTTCCTGTCGGCCCAGACGCAGCTCGGCGCCCTCCACGGACGCGAAGGGTCCGAAGCTTCGCGAGGGGCGGCCGTCCTCGCCGATCCAGTGCAGAAAAAGTGGATTGGACATCTGCGGCAGTCTATCGGTCCGGCCACCGCCCGCGCAACGGACAATTCCGCCTTGAGCCCCCGGCGGGGTGCCCCTATGCTGCCTCCATGCAGGAAAAGATGGGACCCTATCGCCTGATCCGCCTGATCGGCGAGGGCGGCATGGGACAGGTGTTCGAAGCCGCCGCGCCGGGCGGCGAGCGCGTTGCGGTCAAGGTTCTCCGGGGCGGCGCCTCGGCAGGCGAGCGCGAACGCGAACTCTTTTTCAGGGAAGGGCGCGTGGGGCTCGAGATGGAGCACGCCGGCATCGTCCGCGTGCTGGAACTCGGCGAGCACGAGGGGCGAACGCCCTATCTCGTGATGGAACTCCTGCCAGGACCCACGCTCAAGGAACTTGCCCGATCGGGGCCCATGGGCCTGGGCACGGTCGCGAGTCTGGCGCTTCCCGTGCTCGAAGCGCTGGCCTATCTGCACGGCAGAGGGGTGCTTCACCGCGACGTGAAGACGGGCAACATCATGCTCGACGCCGCCGGTCGCCCGCGCCTGATGGACTTCGGCCTCACGCGCTTCTCCGACGAGACCAGTCTCACGCAGACGGGGCTGGTCTTCGGCTCTCCCCACTATATGTCGCCCGAGCAGGGCATGGGCGAGCCGCTCGATGCCCGCAGCGACCTCTTCTCGCTGGGTGTCGTGCTCTACGAACTCCTCGCGGGGCGACTGCCCTTCCGCGGGGATCATCCCATCGGCGTGGTCTATGCCATCATCAACGAGGAACCCTCGTCGCTCAGGCGCTTTCGCCCCGAGTTGCCCGAGGCGCTGGACTGGATCCTCGCCCGAGCACTCGCCAAGGATCGCCAGAGGCGATATCGCCGCGCCGAGGAATTGACTGAGGACCTCTCGCGGCTCGTCGCGGCTCCGGCGGACGCCGACTTCGCTTCCCTCGGCTTGCGTGCCGGTCCTCCCCTTCGCGACCCTCGCGCCGGACTGCCGCTGTCCGGGCGCGCCCGCGAACTGGTCGCTCTCAAGGAATGGATGCTCAAACCCGGCGCCGGTTTTCTCTTCCTCTCCGGCGAGGCGGGCATCGGCAAGACGCGCCTAGTCCGCGAGGCCCATCGCGCCCTCGGCGCAAGGGCGCCGATCCTGCTGGTGGGGCGAACCCAGCCCGGCCGAGAGGCTTTTCCCTATCAGCCCTGGCTCGAGGCGCTTCGTCCCGTCCTCCGCGAGCGCGACATCTGGGATCGCCGCGGGCTCATCGACTTCCTCGGCCCGGAGGACGTCGCATCAAGCGGCGCGGCGGCCATCCTGCACGCCTTCTTCGAGGGACAGTCGGCCGAGGCGCCCAGCCGGGAGCAGCTCTTCGAGGCTCTTCGGCGATTCCTCTCGGCGCTCGGCGCCGAGGAGCCGGTGCTTCTCTGGCTCGAGGATTTTCATCGCGCAGACCATGCAAGCCTCGAACTCCTGGCCTTTCTCGCGCGGGTGCCCGAAGGCGAACTACCGGCCTGCCTGGTGAGCTATCGAAGCGAGGAGCTGGACGAGGATTCCCTGATCGGCCCCCTTCGCGAGCAGCTCGATCGCGAGAATCGCGCCGTGAGTCTGGGTCTCGATCGCCTCGACCTGGAATGCGTCGCCGAGATCTGCGAGGCCGGTCTTCCCGAGGCCCGCGGGCGTCGCGACGTGGCCGAGCGCCTCTACCGCGAGAGCCGCGGCAATCCCTTCTTCCTCAGCGAACTGCTCGAAAACCTTCGCGGCAGGCCCGAGCTTTTCATCGGAGTGCAGGATCCCGCCGACTGGGATCTGCCCCTTCCCGATCGTCTGGCGGATCTGGTCGCCCTGCGACTGAACGCGCTGGACGAGGACGAACGCGAGATGCTGGATCTCGCCGCCGTCGAGGGCGAGGCCTTCACCGCCGATGTGCTGGCGGCGGTGATGGGCGAGCGGAAGCTGCGCGTGCTCCGTCGCCTGCAGGTGCTGCAGCGCAAGACGCGGCTCATCCAGGCCGAGGAGCGGCGCTTCTTCTTCGATCACGCCCTGGTCCATCGCGTGCTCTACGAGTCTCTGGGCGACGGGCTGCGCGGCGAGTATCACCTCATGGTGGCCGAGCATCTCGCGGAGAGCGTCGGGGATCAGCCCGATCAGGCCGCCGCCCTGGCTAGGCACCTCATCGCGGCCGGTGAGCGCCGCCGGGCATTGCCCTTCCTCCTGGAGGCGGGACGCCATGCGCGGCGGCTCTACGCGCACCGCGAGGCGAAACGTCACCTGGAGCTGGCCCGCGAGGAAGCGGATCTGGCCTGGCTCGAGGATCCTGTGGCCGAGGCCGCCGCGATTCGCCGGGACGTGTTGCGCGAACTGGGCGAGCAGGCCGCGACCGAGGGCGACTACGAATCGAGCGAGCGGCTTCTGTCCTCCGCGCGGAAAATGCTCACGCCCGGTCTCGACGCGCGATTGGAGGCCGAACTCCGGCGCCTTCGCGGGGAGTCGCTCTATTTCGCGGGACGAAACGAGGAGGCGGCCTTCGAGTTCGCCGCCGCCCTCTCCTGCTGCTCGGCGGGTGCTCGGAGGCAGAAGGCCCTGATCCTGCGCAGTCGCGCGCGCCTGGAGTCGCGGGAAAACCGTTGGGACGACGCCCTGGCCAGTTGCGACCAGGCTCATCTTCTGGCCGAGGCCCATCCGGGCGAGGCCCTGGCCATCCGGCATACGATGGGGCTCATCCAGCTTCGCCGCGGCGAGTTGCCGGCCGCCCGCCAGATCTTCGAGGAGGTCAACGCGGAAGCGCCGCTCCTCGAGGACGATTCCCTGCACGCCGCCTCGCTGGCGAATCTAGGCATCGTGCTCTGGCGCATGGGAAATCACGACGACGCGCTCGCGAGTCTGGAAGAGGCACTGGCTCTGCGGCGAAAGACCGGATATCTCAGCGAGATCGCGAAGGTGCTGACGAACCTGTCCATCGCGCGCATCCAGCGGGGAGAATTGGATGTCGCCCGGGAACTGCTGACCGAAGCGCAGGGCATGAAACATCGCATCGGCGAGGCGGAGGGGCTGGCCCACGGCGAGAATTCACTCGGCAATCTGGAGAACCGAGCCGGACGCCTGCCCGACTCCCTCGATCACTATCGCCGCGCAGCGCATCTGCACTTCGAGGCCGGTAATCGCGCGGGTGCGGCGGTGGCTCTGCACAACCTCGGCGAGGTGCTGCTGGACATGGGGCGTCTGGATGAGGCGGAAGAGCCGCTCGGTCGCTCACTCGCGATTCGCGAGGAGCTCGGCCTGCGCGAGGGAGTCGTGTCGAGCCTGAGGGCGAGGGCGCGGTCCCTGGCGCTTCGGGGAGGGAACGAGGAGGCGGCACTTGCCTTCGCGGATGCGCGGAAGCGTGCGCGAAGCGAGGCCGGCAAGGGCGAGAGGCTCAAGGTCGAGCTCAATTTCATCCAATTCCAGCTCCTGGCCGGGGGGCATGAGGAGGCTCGCGCCGAACTGGATGCCTTGATGTCGGAGGAGACAGTCTGGCCGCCCGACTCCTATGGATTCGAATTCCAATTGTTGGAGGGCAGGATCCTCGCCGCCGAAGGACGCCGGGAGGAGGCCCGAGAAGTCTTCTACGGTCTGCTCGAGAAGCACCCGCCGCGGATCGAGCCCTACCGGCGTGCCCGAGTGCTGGGCGAAATGATTCGAAGTTGCCCAGAGGCCAGCATCGAGTGTGATTCTTTCCGAGACGAGTACTCCGATCTCGCCTCAAGGCATGAATTCGATTGGCTGAGGGAAGCATGAGCCCGCGGCAAAGGCGATTCATGCTCTTTCTCCTTGGACTCGCCCTTCCCGGCCTGGGCTCGACCTGCTCCGCCTTCTTCATGGATCGGAATGCCGAGGCGATGCTCGCCAAGAACCTCGACTGGGATGATCCTCTTCCCGGTCTCGTTTTCGTGAACCAGCCCGGGGTGACAAAATCGATTCTACCATGGCAGGGATACGGACCTCGGGAAAAGGAGTACGAGGCGGTCGGGTGGACATCCCGCTATGGGTCGATAAGCTTCAGTTGCTACGGCCGCGACTTCGTTGCGGGCGGAATGAATGAAGCGGGCCTCATCGTCGAAGAGGCGAATCTGACATCGAGCTATGGTAGCGATGACGGTCGTCCCGGAATCTCGAGCGCCCAGTGGATACAGCTTCAACTCGATCTCCATTCCACTGTGGAAGAGCTGATTTCGCACCTGGGTGATCTTCGCCATGACGGTGAGGGCTGGCACTTCATCGTCGGTGACAGGGAGGGGGACTGCGCGGTCATAGAGTTCGTGAATGGAGTTACGAATCTCTACGAGGGTGAGAATCTTCCCTATGGCATCATCACGAACGCGCCCTACGAGAGTGCACTCAGCCATCTTCCTCTCGACCAGGCCTTCGGGGGTGATCTCGATATCGGAACGGGGAAGGACTCCTATGGGCGATTCGTTCGCATCGCGGCCATGCTGGAGGATGCCGGCTCCCCGTCGATCGAGAGCGCATTCGAAATTCTGGAAGCGGTGGCCGACCAGAGCACGCGGCGCTCGATTGTCTATGATGCTATAAGTGGAAGAATCGAATGGAGAACCGGCAGGAGGGCGGAGGCACCTTACCTCAGTTTTGAGGATCTTCTGTTCGAGCCTGGCGCGCCGACGCTGATGCTGGATATCGAGACCGGTTCCGGAAATGTGGCGCCCTTGCTGCTGGAGTACGAAGAAGGAGCCAATCGCCGAATCGTCGATCTCTGCTTTCCTATCGGCCCCTTCCCTACAAGAGACATCGAGCAGGCGCGGGAGCGGATTGCTCGACACTCAAGGAAATCGAACTTCGATATGTCACAATAAATCACCGTTCGCCATGGAATATCTTCTCCCAGGGCCTTGACAATTAGTTGCATATTAAACTATTTTAGACCTAATAATTTCAATTCAAATTAATTAGGATCCGGAGATCATGAATATCGAACATTGGCCGCCACCGGCCGGGGAGAACCCCTTCCATATCATGGGCCGCATGAAGGGCCGCATGTTCCAGATCATCCAGAGCCGGTTCGAGGAGACCGATCTGGAGCTGGGCATGGAGGGATTCGTCATCTTGATGCACATCCGCCACGAGGACGGCATGCATCAGACGCAACTCGCGGAGACCATCGGCCGCGACAAGCCCTCGGTGACCCGCGCCCTGGACGCGCTGGAAGATCGGGACTGGCTGCGACGCAGCGTGGATCCCGAGGACCGGCGCAGCCATCGACTCACCCTCACCGATGAGGGCCGTCAGGCCCTGGATCGCGCCACGCCCATCGTGCACCGAATCATTTCGCGCATCTTCGATCCCATCTCCGAGTCGGACTACCAGGTCTTTCTGACCGTGCTTCTGACACTTCGCCAACAGCTCGACAGCCTCGAAGCCTGAACTCCCTAAGGAAAATCCATGCGTAAACTCATGACCCTCGGCATACCCGTCCTGATCATCCTGATCGCGCTCGCGGTGATGATGATCATGTTAAGAAGCAAGGACACCCCCCAGCGGCGACCGACGCCCAAGCGCAACATCAGCGTGGAGGTGGAGGTGGCCGAGCCGGGCACGCTGCGCAGCGAGATCCGCGCCTACGGCACGCTCCGCAGCGCGCGTGAGCTGGACCTGGCGGCCGAGGTGGGGGGAATCCTGGAGGAAGGGGACATCCCTTTCCTGCCCGGGCAGACCTTTCGGAAGGGCCAGGTGATTTTGCGCGTCGATGAACGCGCAATCCGCTACCGGCTCGCGCAACTGAAAAGTGGCTTCATGAGCAGTCTGGCGCGGCTCATCCCCGAACTCGAGATCGATTTTCCCGAGGCGGCCGCCATCTGGCGCGACTACTTCGCCGAGTTCGAGATCGACGGCGCGATGGCCGAGCTTCCCGGGGTCGAGGGCGAGCGGATCAAGCTCTACCTGGCGCGCTACAATATCTATCAGGGCTTCTATGATATCCGAGCTCAGGAGCTGCTCCTGTCGAAGGCGGCCATCCGGGCGCAATTCGACGGCCTCATCGCCGAAACGAATCTTCGCGTCGGCGCCTCGGTCATGACCGGCGGCCGTCTCGGCAGGATCCTCGGCAGCGGCGATCTCGAACTCGAGGTGGCCCTTCCCTCGAGCGAGGTCGAATGGTTGGACAGGAAATCGGAACTGCGGCTTTCCGGGTCCGGCGGAGAGTGGTCGGGACGGATCCTCCGCTTCGGCGGCGAGATCGACGACGCGACGCAGACCCTGCCGGTCTTCGTCGGGCTGGAATCCTCGGCCGATGCGCCGCCTGTCGGAAGTTTCCTGGAGGCGCGGTTTCAGACTCGCAGTCTTGCGGAATCCGTGCGCCTTCCCCGTTCCGCACTGCACGGCGACAGCCAGCTCTTCATGATTTCCGAAGGCCGCCTCGCCCTTCGTCAGGTCGAGATCGGTCGCCACGAGGATGACACGGTCATTATCTCGGGCGGAATCGTCCGCGGTGATTCGGTGGTCGTGGAGGCGCTGGAGGGCGTCGTCCCCGGCATGCAGGCTCTCGCGCGAGGATCGAAGGCCGGGGGGAGCCTCTGATGCGGAGAGTCATCGCCTTCTTCGTTCGTACGCCCATCTGGGTGAACGTTCTCATGTTCAGCATTCTCATCTTCGGAGCCCTGGCCCTAGCGACCATGCGCTTCTCCTTCTTTCCCGAAGTGAGCCCCAATACGGTGATCGTGCAGGTGGCCTTCCCGGGCGCGAGTCCGACGGAGGTGGCCGAGAGCGTGGTGCTCAAGATCGAGGAACAGCTCGACGGCCTCGAAGGAGTCGAGAGGGCGACCTCGGTGACCAGGGAGAGCTTCGGGACTGTCACGGTGGAGGTGGTGCAGGGCGCCGACCTGGACAAGGTCACCACCGACGTGAAGAACGCGGTGGACCGCATCAATTCCTTCCCGGCCGACGCGGAGAAGCCGATCATCTTCCAGGTGAAGTTCCAGGAGCGGGCGCTCTCGATCGTGCTCTCGGGCAAGGCCGATCTCTACAATCTGAAGGAGATCGCCGAGGATTTCCGCGACGAGCTTCTGGCCACCGACGAGATCTCGCTGGTGAATATCGGCGGCGTACCCTCGCTGGAGTTCTCCATCGAGGTGTCCGAGGAGGCGCTTCGCCGATACGGCCTCAGCTTCGCGCAGATCTCGTCGGCGGTGGCCGCACACAACCTGAACATCTCCGGCGGGAAGTTCGACACGCAGGACGAGGAAATCCTCATCCGAGCCTGGGGCAGGGAGTACGAGGCCGAGGGCCTGCGCGACATTCCCATCCGCGCGAACCCGGGCGGCACGCCGCTCAGGCTCAGCGACGTCGCGACGATCCGCGAGCAATGGGCCGACGTGCCCGATCGCACGCTCTTCAACGGCCGGCCCGCGGTGGTGCTCACCGTGGATCAGGCGGCCGAGGAGGACATCCTCGAGGTCGCCGCCAAGGCCAGGGAACTCGTCGAGAGCTTCAACGAATCCAACGAGGACGTCAGCGCCACCGTGCGGGACGACCGCACCGTGCCGTTGCGACAGCGCATCGAACTGCTCGGGCGCAACGGGCTCTTCGGCCTGGCGCTGGTGATGCTCACCCTCGGTCTTTTCCTGAAGCCGCGCGTGGCCTTCTGGGCGGGGCTTGGCATCCCCATCTCCTTCGCGGGAATGTTCATCATCCTCAATCTCTGGGGCATCACGATCAACGTGATCTCGCTCTTCGGGATGATCATCGTGGTCGGCATCCTCGTGGACGACGCCATCGTGGTGGGCGAGAACATCTTCGCCCAGGTCGAGCGCGGCGTCGCCCCGCTTCAGGCCGCGGTGAACGGCACGATGGAGGTGCTGGCGCCGGTGGCCACCTCGGTCACGACCACCATCATGGCCTTCCTCCCGCTCTTCTTCCTCGTGGGATTTCTGGGACAGATGATCTGGCAGGTCGCGGCGGTGGTGATCTTCGCGCTGCTCTTTAGCCTCGTGGAGGCCTTCTTCATCCTGCCCGCCCATCTGGGTCATTCCCGGGCCCTGAACATCTCCCGCGAGCCCGGCCGCATCCGCAGAGGGCTCGACGGCGCCATCGCATTTCTGACGCATCGCATCTACGGTCCCTCGCTGCGATTCGCCCTGCGCTACAAGTGGGTCGTGCTCACGATTCCGATCTCGGCGGTGATCATCACCTTCGGCCTGCTCAGGAGCGGAATCATCGGCTTCACCTATTTCCCCTACATCGACAGCGACCGCATCCCCATCAGCATGAGTTTGACGGTGGGCAGCCAGGAAGCCGCCACCGACGGCGTTCTCCAGCGCATCGAGGAGGCGGCCTGGAAGGTGAACGATGAGCTGAAGAGCGAGCGGGCCGACGGCCGCGACGTGATCGAGGCGATCCAGCGCGACCTCGGCACGGGAGGCGGCGAATCGGGCGCGCACGCGGGGACGGTCACGCTGCTGCTTCTGGACGGCGAGACCCGCGACATGGAGAGCTACCTCATCGCCAATCGCGTGCGCGAGGCGGTGGGGCCGGTGCCCGAGGCGAAGAAGCTGAGCTTCGGCGGCGGCGGACGATTCGGGACCGC
>Ga0180429_10003238_pt1 | contig 13208 bp, 10 predicted proteins | sample SS_ome_FD_132428 | JGI IMG/M metagenome (GOLD analysis project Ga0180429, IMG submission 132428) | Hypersaline lake sediment archaeal communities from the Salton Sea, California, USA - SS_1_S_1 metaG | ecosystem: Environmental > Aquatic > Non-marine Saline and Alkaline > Hypersaline > Sediment ...
CGAGGGGGCGATGGAGAAGGAAGACCGCGACCGGCTGCTCGGCGCCCTCGATCTGTCCCACCGCGATGTCTCCGAGATCATGAAGCATCGCAGCCAGATCGAGATGATCGATGCCGACAAGCCGCCCACTGAGATCATCCGCCAGGTGCTGGCCAGCCCCCACACCCGGCTGCCGGTCTTTCGCGGCACCGACGAGAACATTCTCGGAGTCATTCACGCCAAGGAACTCCTCCGCGCCATGGACCAGCTGCTGCGGGCCGAGAATGGCGACTGGTCGGCCCTCCAGGACCTCGATGTCCTCGAGGTCGCCATGCCGCCCTACTTCGTGCCCGAGACGACCCCGCTCGACGAGCAGATGCGGCAGTTCCTCCGCCGCCACACCCACTTCGCCCTCGTCGTCGACGAGTACGGCGCCCTCCAGGGGCTGATCACCCTCGAAGACATCCTCGAGGAGATCGTGGGAGAGATCACCGACGAGTTCGACGTCGGCGAGGAGCATGCGATCAAGCAGACCGCCGACGGGGAATATCTCGTCGACGGCACGCTGGCCATTCGCACGCTCAACCGGGCCCTCGACTGGCAACTGCCCGATGATGAAGCCAACACCGTCGCCGGGCTCGTGATTCACGCCGCCCAGGAGATCCCCAAGGTCGGCGAGACCTTCTCGCTGCACGGCTTCCGCTTTGAGGTGGTGGGCAAAGAGGGCAATCGGCTGACCCGGCTGCGGGTGGCGGTGGAGCCGGAGCCCGCCGCCTGAGCGATGAAATCCGGCCCGGAAAACGGCCGCCGAACGGCCTTGCGGGCCGGTCACCGGGCTTTCTATAGTCCCGCCCCGCGCCTCCTCCGTCAGCGAGGCGAATCTCCCGCCGGCTGCGCCATGCCTGTCGCGTCCCGTCGCTCCGCCCGCCTCTCGCCCGGCCAGATCGGTCTGGCCAGCGGCCTCCTCGCCGCCGCCTTCGCCGCTCCGGCGATGCCGCCCGCGCATGCTCAGCGGCTGGCCAACGGGTTTCACGAAGCATCCCGCGATGCCGCCATGCCGGCTGCCTTGCCGACCGGGGGGGCGATGGCGGAAGTCCCCCAGCCGCATGTGCCTGAGGCAGTCTCTCGTCCGGCAGGCTGGCCCACCGGTTCGGCTCCAAGCCCGGCCGGGAGACATGTCTTTTCGAGCATCCGGGACCGACCTGGCGAACCCCTCGACGGGCCCGCTGCCACACCGGACGAGGATTCGAGTTCCGGAGGCGTCGAGCCTGCCCAATACGTGGAGCCAGTCACGCCGCCGCTGACGCCCGAGCAACTCGCTTCCGCCCGCTCGCTCGAAGCGGCTGAAGTCGTGGCCCGTGTGGGGCCCGAGGTGGTGCTCGAGGCCGATCTCATGACGCCCAAGGCGCTCGCCTGGCTCGAGCAGGTCAGCCCGGGCCTGCCGCCGGAGAAGATTCGGGCCCTCAAGCTCGAGATCTGCAAGCAGGTCATCAACCCGCACATCGAGACCCTCCTGGTCTATGTCGATGCCTGTCGGGAGATCCCGGAAGACAAGCTCCCGGAAATCCGGGCCAACGTCGACAAGGCCTTCGACGAGCAGCAACTCCCCCGCATGATGGAGGAAGAGGGCGTCGCCAACTCACTGGAGTACGAGCGGCTGCTCCGCAAACGGGGCATGTCGCTCGACCGGATGCGGAAGATGTTCTTCGAGCGGGGCCTGGCCCAGGAATGGCTGCGAAAGAACGTCGGTGCCGACGAGGAGATTCCGCATGCCGATCTGATCGCCTGGTACCAAAACCATCTCGACGACTACGCCTATCCCGCCAAGGCTCGCTTCGAGGTGCTGACCGTCAAGAAAGGGCTGAAGCGATCCCGGGCCGCGGCCTGGGACATGCTTGCCGCGATGGGCAACGAAGTGCTCGGGGGCCGCCCCTTCGCCGAGGTGGCTCGCAGTCGCTCGGAAGGCCCCACGGCCTCACAGGGCGGCGTCTTCGACTGGACCGGCGAGGGGAGTCTCGCCTCCGAGACCCTCGACGAGGCTGTCTTTTCCCTGCCGATCGGTGAGCTCAGCGCGATTCTCGAAGACGACGACGCCGTTCACATCGTCCGCGTGATCGAACGCGAGCCGGCCGGCCGCACGCCGTTCCTCGAGGCCCAGGTGGGGATCCGCTCGCAACTCCTCCTCGAGCAGCGGCAGGCCGCCACCGACGAGTATCTCAACAAGCTGCGGGCCCGAACCCCTGTCTGGACGATCTTCGACGACCCGACCGGGTCGGCCTCGGCGCCGACGTTTACCGCCGGCCGGCCGACGCCGAGCCGCCGCTGATCGTCCGCCTGCTGCCCCGCAGCGGCGGCTCCCCTCCGCCTCGCTCTTGCCGCGGTCGCAGCCGGGCTGATTGCCGCTCGGAGAGGCGCCAGATACACTCCTGAACTCCCCTGGCCAGGCCGCAATTTCCTGCCCCCGGCGGTCGCTCGCGACGTCCCCAGGAGTCCAATGCCATGACCCCTCCCACCTCCAAAGTCGCCCCCGAATCCGACGCAGCCTGGACGCCCCCCTGGCCAGGGACCGCCGCCGATGGCACGGCCCGGCTTGAATACGACGGCCAGGCCCATGACCTCCCCGTCGTGGTGGGGACGGAAGGGGAACGGGCCGTCGACATCGCCAGGCTCCGCTCGCAGACCGGCCTGATCACGCTCGACGAGGGCTACGTCAACACCGGCTCGACTGCCAGCGCGATCACCTTCCTCGATGGCGAGAAGGGCATCCTTCGCTACCGGGGCTATCCGATCGAGGTGCTGGCCGAACGCTGCGACTTCGTCGAGGTGGCCTATCTGCTGATCTACGGCGAGCTGCCCACCGTCGACCAGCTCGACCACTTCCGCTCGTCGCTCGGCCTCCACACGATGATCCACGAGGACATGCGGAGCTTCTACGGCGGCTTCCCTCGCGACGCCCACCCGATGGCGATCGTCGGCAGCGTGGTCGGGGCGCTTTCGACCTTCTATCAAGACTCGCTCGATGTTCGCGATGCCCGGCAGGTGGAGGTGAGCGTCCACCGGCTCTTGGCCAAGCTTCCCACGATCGCGGCCTACAGCCATAAGAAGTCGTGCGGCCAGCCGCTGATGTACCCGCGAAACGATCTCTCCTACTGCGAGAACTTTCTCCACATGATGTTCGCGGTGCCCTGCGAGGAGTACCACATCGACCCCGATTTCGCCGAAGCCCTCGACATGCTCCTGATCGTGCATGCCGACCACGAGCAGAACTGCTCGACCAGCACCGTCCGGATGGTGGGCTCGAGCGACGCCAATCTCTTCGCCAGCATCTCGGCGGGCATCTCCGCCCTCTGGGGTCCGCTCCACGGCGGTGCCAATCAGGCCTGCGTCGAGATGCTGGAGCAGATCGTCGCCGACGGTGGCGACGTCAAGAAATACGTCGAGCTGGCCAAACACAAAGATTCGGGGTTCCGGCTGATGGGCTTCGGCCATCGGGTCTACAAGAACTACGACCCGCGGGCCAAGCTCATCAAGGCCACCTGCGACAAGCTGCTGGCGAAGATCGCCCGCCACGACCCGCTCTTCGACATCGCCCAGCAGCTCGAGGAGGCGGCCCTCGCCGATGAATACTTCATCGAGCGGAAGCTCTACCCCAACGTCGACTTCTACTCGGGCGTCATCTATCGGGCGATCGGGATTCCGGTGCAGATGTTCACGGTGCTCTTCGCGATGGGCCGGCTGCCCGGCTGGATCGCCCATTGGATGGAGATGCATCGTTCGCCGACCAAGAAGATCTGCCGGCCCCGACAGGTCTATTCCGGCGAAAACCTCCGCGAATTCGTCCCGATCGATCGGCGGAGCTGAGCCGCCGCGGGGTCGGGGGCCTCAGCCGCGGCCCCGCTTGCCGCGGAAAAACTCGGTCAGAATCCGGCCGCAGTCGTCAGCCAGGACATGGCCGATGTGCTCGACCCGATGATTGAGCCGGGCATCGTCGAACAGCCGGTAGAGCGTCTCGGCGGCCCCCGCCTTGGGATCAGCCGCGCCCCAGACCACCGCCGGCAGGCGGGCCTGGAGGATCGCGCCGGCACACATCGGGCAGGGCTCGAGCGTGACGTAGAGGGTGCAGTCTTCCAGCCGCCAGGAGCCGAGGCTGGCGGCCGCCTGGGTGATGGCGATCATCTCGGCGTGGGCGGTCGGGTCGGCGAGCTGCTCCCGCTGATTGTGGCCGCTGCCGATCACCCGGCCGGCCGCGACCACGATCGCCCCGACCGGCACCTCGTCTTCGGCCGCAGCCTGCTGGGCTTCCTCGAGGGCGAGCCTCATCCACCGCTCGTGGTACGGCTGGCCGGGCAGGTCGAGCGATTCAGCGTCGTTCATCGGCCGCACTCTACGACGAGTGCGGCAGGAGGGGCAATCGGCTCTCCGCCGGAGCGGCCGGCAGCCGGGTAGGCAAGGGGCGGGAATCGGCTAGGATTCGGGGCGTGCCGTGCATGCGGCCCCACCGCCTCCCGGGAGATCGCCTTTCATGGATCCGCTGTCCGTGCTCCTTCGCTGGGCTCACATCCTGGCCGCCATCACGGCCCTCGGCGGGCTGCTCTTTTCCCGCTTTGCGGTCGTGCCCACCGCCGACGAGCTGGGCGGCGAGACCGCCGACAAGATCCACGCGGGCCTCCGCCGTCGGTGGCTTCCCTGGGTGATCGGGGCGATTACGCTCCTTTTGGCCAGCGGCCTGACCAACTACATCCTGATGATCCGCCGCGTGAAGGCAGCGCCCGAGCTCTGGGGGCCCGACTGGATGGGGCAGACCGGTTACCACGCCCTCTTCGGGATCAAGTTCCTGCTGGCGATGATCGTCTTCTACCTGGCCAGCGGCCTGGTCGGCCGCGGCGCCGGGACGCAGTGGATTCGCAATGCCCGCAAACAATGGCTCTCGGTCACCGTCGGCCTGGGCGTTGCGATCGTGCTGATCTCGGGCTGGATGCGGAACCTCCACACGGGAGCCAACGACCTGCCCGATCCCGTCCGGCAGTACGCCAAGACCTATCTCGAGGACATCGAGGCGACCAACGCCGGCGGGGGCGGCGACCCAGACGACGACGCCGGCCCGCGGGGAGGCCGTCCATCCCGAGCGGCCCCGCCCCCGGCCGAGCCGGCCTCCGGGCCCGCGGCATCACCAGCCTCCGAGGAGACGCCTGATGGACAGGAAACAGAAGAAGCGGATCGAAGTGCTCCAGCAGAAGATCGCCAAGCTCCAGAAACTGCTGGCGGCGGCGAAGCAGCAGCCGGATGATCCGGCCGAGCCCGCCCGGCTCGAGCAGGAACTCGCCGCCGCCCACGCCGAGCTGAACAAGATCAAGCAGGCCTGAAGATCATGCAGGCCCGCGTGCTGATCGGATTCGGTGCAGGCCATCAGTCGCGCTGCTGCCGGTCCTGGGCGGTACCGCAGGGTGGTTCTTGCGGTATTCTGGTGGAAATCTCCGGGAAGCGGCTGCTGACAGGCGGCAGCCTTGGTCCGGGTGACACCAGGCGATGTATGTGACCGATGGGGCTGACCGACTTTTTCTCCGGGCTCTTGGGGGGTGGCGGTGCCAAGCGGGTCGATCTCTGGAAGCGGTTCGAGAAACTGCGGGAGAGCACCTCCGGGACGATGTCGTCCTTTTACAAGGTTCGCGACGCCAAAGACGGCGAGATCCGGGGGCTGAAGATCATCAACCAGGTCAAGGCCGCCCCGATCGAGGGCCGCTACAAGGGGCTCGGCAAGCCGAGCGAGGGCGAGATCGGCAGCCAGATCAGCGGCCCGCACATTGGCCGAACCCTCGAGTGGGGCGAATCGACCGAGGGTGATCCGTTCGTGCTCCAGGAGTTCATCGAGGGCAGCCTGCTCCACTCGCTCTTGTCGGCGAAGAAGCCCCTCTCTCCGGCCAAGCGGCTCGACCTGGTCCGCCAGGCGGCGACGGCGATCGCCACGGTGCACGCCGCCGGTTTCGTGCATCGTGACATCTGCCCGCGGAACTACATTCTTCGTCCTGATGGCCGGCTCGTGCTCTTCGACTTCGGCCTGACCGTGCCCGACAAGCCGGTCTTTCTCCAGCCCGGCAACCGGATCGGCACGCCCAACTACATGGCCCCGGAGGTGGTCCGCCGCCGGCAGGGCGACAAGCGGCTCGACATTTTTTCGTTCGGCGTGACGGCCTACGAGATCTGCACCCTCGCCTCCCCCTGGCCCCGCGGCAAGACCGGCAACACCGCGATGGCCCATGACACGCCCCCCGAACCGATTGAAACGCACTGGCCGGAAATCCCCGCACCGCTGGCGGCCGCGATCACCTCCTGCCTGGCGGCCGAGCCGGCCGGGCGGCCCGAGAGCATGGAGCGTTTTCTCCAGGCAGTCGCGAAAGTCACGCTCTGATCCGCTGCCGGCGCGGGGGGCCTTGAAGCCGGCCAGGGCCTAACGTATTTTTTGAGATTCGGCCGCCGCCAGAGCCCGGCGGAGGCTGCCGTGAGTGAGGAGCACCACCAATGTCGATGGACAAGAGCCTGCGGGTCCGAAAAGGTGGCACGGCCGTTCGCTGTGTCTTCACCCGCGCCGAACGGATCGCCAAGCTTCAGGAGCAGGAGCGGTGGATCGATGGTCAGAGCCCGATCGGCCTGCCGAAGGTCCGGGTTCCCAAGCTCACGATGAAGAAAAAGAAGAAGACCAAGGAAGACGCCGCCGAGGGCGACGCCAAGAAGGGCAAGAAATAGCAGTCGCCTGGGGTTCGGTGGCAGTGATCGTCGCCCTCCGTGCAGCGGACCTGCGGCCGCTGAACAGGCGAGCCCCGAGCAATTGCCCGGTCTACCGGGGTCATGTTGCCGCGTTGGTGGCCAGGACCGCTTCAGCGGCTTGCCGGCCGGAACCGATCACCTGCGGGATGCCGACCCCGCGATAGGCCCCGCCGGCCAGGGCGAGGCCTGACTGCCGCTTCAGGGCCGCCTCGATCCGGCTGACTCGCTCGGCATGGCCGATGTGATATTGCGGCATCGCCGCATCCCAGCGGTCGATCTGCACGAGCAACGGCTCACCGCCGATGCCGAGCAGGTCGCCAGCGTCCCGATGCGCCAGGCTCGTCAAGGCCGCGTCGTCGAGCCCGACCGCTTCGGGATCGAGGGCCCCGCCGAGAAAGACCCGCAGAAGGACGCAGCCTGGCGGCGCCCGATCGGGAAACTTCGAACTGGAAAAACTGACGGCCAGGGCCCGCCGGCCAGCAATCCTCGGCACGACCAGGCCAGCGGCGTCGAGCGGATGCCTGACCGCCTCGCGACGAAAGCCGAGCGAGACGATGACCGATCCGGCATAGGCGATTCCGGCCAGCTCGGCCGCCAGCCCCGGATCGACGCCCGCCAGCAGCACTGCCGCAGCCGGAGCCGGCGTTGCCAGCACGATTGCATTGGCATCGATCGACTCGACCCGGTCCTCCCGGCCCGCGACCGTCAGCCGCCAGCGTCCGCCGAGGCGGGCCAGCCGCTCGGCGCGGCCCTTGCGCCAGATCGCCCCGCGGGCAAAGACCGCTGCAGCCAGCCGATCGGGCAGGGTCTGCATCCCGTTGGCGAAGGTCACAAACTGGCCATACCGGGCTCCGGTGCCGGCTTCCTCCGCCGCGTTCTTCAGCCGGGCTCGCTCGCCCGCCCAGAGGCTCCCGCAGGTTCGCTCCATCTCGGCAAACTCCCGGCAGGCCGCCTCCATCCCCAGCCGGGCCGGATCAGCGGTCCAGATGCCGGCGGCCAGCGGCTGGACGAGCCGCTCGAATGCCTCCCGGCCAAGCCGGCGAACCGCAAACTGTTCGAGCGACTCCTCCGCGGCGTCTCGGCGCACCGACACGGTCCGCTCGGCCAGCAGCCGCAGCCGGCCCGCCGGCGAGAAGAGCGACGAGGAGAGAATCGAGTCGATGCGGCCCGGCGCCAGCAGCCGAAAGCCCTGCGGCACGGGCACCGTCCGGCCGTCGTGCCAGACGAGCGCCCGCCTGACCCTGGGATCGACACCGACCAACTCCCCCTCGAGCCCCAGCCGGTTCACCAGTGCCATGCCCTCGGGGCGGGCGGCCAGGAAACAGTCTGCTGATCGCTCCACGAGCCAGCCGTCCCGCCGAGCGGTGCCAAGCACGCCGCCGCAGCGATCGGCCGGCTCGACGACGATCACGTGGCCGATGCCGGCGGCCTGCAGCCGTTCCGCCGCGGCCAGGCCAGCCAGTCCGCCGCCGACCACGACGGCCGTGGAGGAGGCAGGCGAGGAATCAGAGGGCTGGGACACGGGAGCCTCACGGGAACGGCACGAGTCGGCATTTTATGCCGAAGTGTGGTGAAGAGTTGCGCGGGCTTCCGGGGACCGGGAGGGCCCAACGGCCGCCGTCGGATCGAAAGCCACCTGGGGTTGGTTCGTGGTGATCGCGGATTGGGCGGATTGGTGGTGAGCGGTTGCGCGGGCTTCCGGGGGCCGGGAAGGCCCAACAGCCCGCCGTCCCCCCGGCTCGCGCCGGGGGGCTTTTATGGAAAAGGGGACTGGCTCCGAGCGAAGCGAGGTGCCTGTACCCTTTTCCAACCCGAGGACTCGCGGAATACGGGCTCACCCCGAGCCCGCCGGACGAGGCGCGAAGCTGGGTAACGTGGGATGCATGCGGCAATGCGGCGGCGTATTTCGCGGGTGGTCGTTGACATCGGCGGGCGGCTGGTCTGGACGGGGGTCGGGCGAGGCCCTACCTTCCCGCCTCCCCGGTTTGAAATCCGGGCGTCCGACATGCCCGTTCAAGGAGATCTCTCGTGGCCACGCAGCCGTGCCCGACCTCACGATCGATCCTGACCCTGGCCGTCCTCGCCCTCCTGGGCGGCGCGACCGCGACCGCCCTCGCCGCCGAACCGGCCATGCGGCTGCCGAGCTGGATCGAGTCGCTTGGCAATGACTCCCCACCGTCCGGAGCGGGCCTGCCCGCTCCGGCAACCGAGAGCCCGACGGCCGCTCAGTTGGCTTCCGATGAGCAGGCTGTCGTGCCGGCCGTCGGCGTTGAAACCGAATCGCAGTCTGTCAGCCAGGTCGCCGATTGGAACGATCCCCGGCCACCCTCGCCAGGTGCCACGCCGGTGGTCCGCACGGCTGGCGAGAGGCCGGCAGCGCAGCAGCCGCCCCCGACGGGAACCTTCCGTCGCTGGATCAGTGAACGCGTCGCCGCCCTCCCCAAGCCGGCGGCACTCCTCCCCACGACCGACCCGGAGCCGGAGCCGGAGCCGGAGCCCGCTGCCCCGGCTCGGCCCGAGCCGGTCACGCAGGAGCACGCTCCGGTGACTGCGCCGGTGGCCGTAACGCCCGACGAGATGCCCACGCTCTCCATCGACCCGGCGAGTTTTCGCGGTGCCCTGCCCGGGCAGACGAGCAGGACGGAACTCGAGGAGGCCTGGGGCCCCGGCTCACCGGTTGCCGAGGCGGCGACGGGCACCGCCGCAACCTGGCAGATCGAGCCCTTCGATCTTGTCGAGGTGACCTTCCAGGATGACGTCGTCGACGCGATCAGCATCAAGCTCGCCGACCCGATGCCGGTGACGGATCTGGCCCGGCAACTCGAGATCGCCGATCTTCGCACCGTTGCCGTCCGTGACGAGCAGGGAGCGGAGATCGGCGCGGTCTATCCCGAGCGGGGCGTGATTCTGAGCCTCGAGCCGGGCACCCGCCAGGCCACGGCCATCCTGATTGAGCCGCTCGATGCCGACGCCTTTGTGCTGCGGGCCGAAGGTGAGCTTGACAGCTGCTCGGCGTACGCCCTGGCCGACCTGCAGTATGCCGTCGAAATCGACCCTGAGCATGTCCGGGCCCACCGGCTGCTCCTCTCGATGGCCGACAACCAGGGCAAATGGGAGCAGGCCCTCAAACTGGCCGAGGTCGCCACCCGGCTGGAGCCGGACAACATCTGGTCCCGACTGAAGCAGGCCAAGGTCCTGCTGGCGGTCGATCGACCGGCTGAGGCGCAGGCGATCCTCGAGGCGATCGCCGCCGGTCCGCCCCAGCAGCCGCTGGCAAAGGCCCAGGTCTCCCGGCTGCTCGGCCGCGCGGCCCTGGCGGGCAAGGCCCCCGATCATCGGGCGGCGGTCGAGCATTTCACCGAGTCGATCCGCACGGCCGCCCCCCTCCTCTCGAAGCGGGGCGAGGCGGTCCAGGCCGCGGTCCGAGAGATGCTGCTCGACGCTCATCTCGGCACGGCCCTGGCGATCGCCGAGGGGACGTGGCAGCAGAAGAGCCGCGTGATTCCCAAGTGGATTGTCCGCAGCGAAACACTCGTCAAGGAGTTCGACGGCGGCGACCGCGAGCGGCAGGTATTGGAGTTGCAACTCTGCCGCGGGGCCCTGGCCGTCGCGGCCGGCTCCACCGAATCGATCGAGCCCTTGCCCTGGGTGCAGCGGCTGCTCGAACTCCGTGATCAGATGGGGGAGGCCGTTACCGACCCCTGGCGACGGCGGCAGATCGACTGGGAGGTGGGCCAGGGTCTGGCCGACGCCCTCACCGCCGCCCAGATTCGTGGCGACGCCTCCGACATGCTCGACAACGCCACCTTGACCGCCGCCTACCTCGAGCGGGGTGCGGAGCACCGGGAGCTCACCCCCCGGGAGCGAAAAGAGATGGGCGATCTGATGTTTCGCATCGGAATCCTCCACAGCCTGCAGCGGGGCGATCATGCCACCGCCGTCACCTGGTTCGACCGGGGCGTGCCCCTCTGGGACGACAACGACTATTTCGCCCGCCAGGGAGAGCTTGGCCGGCTCGGCGAGTCGTACGTCAGCATGGCGATCTCCTACTGGCAGGTGGAGCGGCGTGAAGACGCCCTCGAACTGAGCCGGCGGGGCGTCGACCTGATGGTCACCGCCGTCGATGCCGGAAACCTCGAGGAGCGGGCCCTGGCCGTCGCCTACGGCAATCTGGCCACGATGTACGCCGAGCAAGGCGACGAGCAGCGGTCGCGAGACTACGCCGAAATGGCCAGCCGCGCCGAGGCAACGGGCACCGCCCTCCGGTAGGCAGCGGCGCTGTGCCCGCAGGCTCACCGGGGCAGGCGTCCTCGCCTAGAGCAGGCTCTCGAGGAGGAGCCGCATCTTGCGGAGTTCGGCCACCTGGTCGACGCCCTCCAGGGGCGGCATGTGGGCACAGAGCGCCCGCGTGTAGCCGAACCGCTGCAGCTGTGCCACAAGCTTGCCGTACTCGACGTTGCCCTGCCCGATCCGCACCTGGAAGACGTCCGGCTTGGTGTCCCGCAGGTGAACATGGCCGACATATTGCAGGATCGACTCCCAGTTGGCGGGCTTCTTGTGGCCGAAAATGAAGTGGCTCGGATCGAGCGACACGGCCAGCCCAGGGACGTTCCGGCAGAGCGAGGCGACGGTCTCGGCGTCCTGCGTCATCCGGTCGGCCTGGGTCCGCACCGCCACGATCTCCCCGAAGCCGGCGGCGATGGCAACCAGCTTGCGGAGCCGCTCGATCTCGCCATTGAAGGGCGTGCCGAGTTCCGAAGACTCGACCACCATCGTGACGACGCCGAGCGACTTGGCCAGCCGGCAGCAGGCCTCAAAGTGGTCGTAGACCTCCGGTGACTCCGGGGCGGCGAAGGAGATGGCCACCGGCCGGAGCCGCTGCAGGTCGCTGCAGGCGGCGACGGCCGCCTCGGGATCGGCGGCCACGGCAGCGGGCTGGAGATGGCCGCCGTCGGCATGCACGTCGAGTTCAACGGCGGTGAACTCCAGTTCCGCCAGCCGCTCCATGGCGGCCGCCAGGGGCATGTCGGGCAGGCATTCCGTGCTGACGCAGACGAACACGTTTCTTGACTCCTCTCGCCATTGGGGCACCGTCGCTCGCGGCGACTCGCGAATCGCCAAAGGTAGCGGCCGGCCGTGAAAACCGGCAACCGCAGCCGAGACCCAGCCACCGCCGGCCCCCGGGGATAGACTGTCTCGACGGCGGTGATCGCCACCGTCGCCCCACCGCCGCGATGGAAACGCCCCATGACCGACCAGCCGCCCCCCACCCGCGTGATCCTTGAACAGCCCGGCGGCTGGAGCCGCTGGAGCGTGCGGCTGGCCTGGATCATCGCCGGCCTCTCCTTCCTCTGGGCCCTCGGCAGCGCGGCTGCCTTCTCGCAGTATTTCCAGACCGATGCCCGGGTGCTCGAGCAGTATCACTCGCTCTCGAGGCTGGCCCGCGACAAGGTGGCGATCGTCACGATCCGCGGTGCGATCATGGGGGGCGACGGCTTCGCCCGATCCCAGCTCGACACAATCGCCGACGACGAGGCCGTCAAGGCGGTCGTCTTGCGGATCGATTCACCCGGCGGCACCGTCAGCGGCAGTGACGAGCTTCACCACGTGATCAGCGATCTGATCGCCGATCGCGAACTCCCGGTCGTCGTCAGCATGGGAGGGCTGGCCGCCAGCGGTGGCTACTACGTGGCGATGGCCAACGGCGGCCGCGATGATTGCATCTTCGCCGAGCCGACGACCCTGACCGGCTCGATCGGCGTGATCATCCCCTTCTTTGATCTCTCCGCCGCGCTCGAGCGGATCGACGTGCGGGACGACTCGATTGCCAGCGGCCCCCTCAAGGAGATGCTCAGCCCGACCAAGGAACGGCCCCCGGAACTGGCCGACAAGGAGCGGAAGGTGCTCCAATCGCTCGTGGACGGGATGTTTGCCCGCTTCAGGGCGATCGTGAAGGATGGGCGGCCCAAGCTCGACGACGAGGCGATCGACGCGGTGGCGACCGGCCAGATCTTCACCGCCGAGCAGGCGAAGGAGGCGGGGCTCGTCGATCGGATCGGCTTCCTCGAAGACGCCGTCGACCGGGCGGTTGAACTGGCCGGGCTCGACAAGGAGACCGCCCGGGTCGTGAAATATTCTCGGCCCAAGGGCCTCCTCGACGAGGTCCTCGGCGGCCAGTCGGCCGGGGCCCGCGTCTCGCTCGAGCGGCTCGCGGAGCTGGCCACGCCCCGCGCCTGGTACGTCTGCAGCTGGTGGCCGGTCCTCGTCCGCGGCGAATAACCGGGCCTTCTGACGACCCACCCCCGCGAACCCGGATTCCGTGCGGGGTGCGTGTTGACGCATAAAAGCCCACCGGCGCGAGCCGGTGCGGACGGCGGGCCATTGGGCCATCCCGCTCCCGAGATCCACCTCGCGTTCACCACCAACCCGCCCAAACCGCGTTCACCACCAACCACCCTTCAAAACTC
>Ga0180429_10003240_pt1 | contig 13206 bp, 25 predicted proteins | sample SS_ome_FD_132428 | JGI IMG/M metagenome (GOLD analysis project Ga0180429, IMG submission 132428) | Hypersaline lake sediment archaeal communities from the Salton Sea, California, USA - SS_1_S_1 metaG | ecosystem: Environmental > Aquatic > Non-marine Saline and Alkaline > Hypersaline > Sediment ...
CAATTTCACAACTTTCGGATCAGTTAACCTGGAAGCTGCTAATCTTCTAGCATTAACTTTTTCAATATCAGTTGCATTCATACTGTTCTTTGCCAGAGTGATTAATTTCTCTGCATCCGAACGAATCGCTTTTGCTTTTGCTTTGGTAGTTTTAATTCGATTATTTTCAAATAATTGTTTTACTAAAACTTTCCGTAAAGCTTTTCGCTGGTCTTTACTTCGACTTAATTTATATCCTGCTACATGGTGGCGCATCGCTATTACTCTGCCTCACTTTCATCAATTTCGCCTTCGATGTATCCCTTTTCCACCATTTTGTCACGAAGTTCGTCTAAACTTTTTTCTCCAAAATTGCGGATGGACATCACAGCTTCTTCACCTTTATCCAACAACTCGATAACATCCCCTACGGTTACAACACCAGTTCTTTTCAGTGAATTGAAAACACGTACAGAAAGATCTAAACTTTCGATCGGTAAATCTGCTGCTTCATTGGTAATTTTCTGTGGTTCCTCTTCAACCGGAACTTCAACTTCCTCAAACATCTCTTCTTCTACACCTGCGATCAGACGAAACTGTTCAATCAATATCTTGCCTGCTTCTGCCAGAGCTTCTTCAGGTTTAATTGTTCCATCAGTCCAAATCTCAAGCATCAAGCGATCATAGTTCGTGCTTTGTCCTACTCGGGCACTGGCAACATTGAAATTAACCCGTTTGATCGGGCTGAAGATAGCGTCTATGGGCAATTCTCCAATAGGCAGATTATTAACTCGGTCATTTGAAAGAGCATATCCGCGACCACGTTCAACAGTAAAATCAATTGTCAGTTGGGCTTTTGGATCATCTACTGTGAAAAGATAGAGTTCCGGGTTTACTATTTCAATTTCAGAGGTAACTTGAATATCAGCTGCAGTAACAACACCTTCACCACTCACATCCAAATGCATATGAGAAACATCTCCCTCATGCATGATCAGACGAAGTTGTTTTACTTGAAGAATAACCTGTAGAACATCTTCTCTCACACCAGGAATATCGCTAAATTCATGCAGTGTGTCAGATATTCTGATAGAAGATACTGCTGCCCCCGAAAGAGATGACAATAATACGCGGCGAATTGAATTGCCGAGTGTTACGCCATAGCCTTGTTCTAATGGGCCGATATTAAATTTCGCGTAATTCTGCGATTCTTTGTCTCGCTCCAGTACAGGCGTTACCATTTTATTTTGAGCCACAGTTACCCTCACTTTTTCTAAAAATAAATACCATTTTCCTTCACCGAATATTTATCGTGAATAGTATTCAACAATGAGCTGCTCATTAAGGTTGCCGTCAATTTCACCTCGTTCAGGGTCCCGCAATATTCGTCCGCTCAATTTCTTTACATCGCGGTCAATCCATAGTGCACATGTGGCTTTTTCTGCGGTTTCAGCTAAATCCTTGAATAATCCATTCTTTCTTGATTCTTCTCTAACAGATAATTCATCCCCTTCTTGTAAGATCATTGAAGGGATGTTCGTCTTTCTTCCATTTACGATGATATGCCCATGGCTGACAATTTGTCTTGCCTGCGCGCGATTGGCCGCAAAACCCATTCGGTATACAACATTATACAGTCGGGATTCTAAAATTTGCAGCAAATTCACACCCGTAAGGCCTCGCCGTTTTTGTGCAAGGCTGAAATAACGTCGGAATTGTTTTTCCAGGACGCCATAGATCCTTTTCGCTTTCTGTTTTGCCCTTAACTGTCTGCTGTAGTCTGATTCTCGCCTTCGTCTATTCTGCGAAAACCGTCCATGTTGGCCGGGGGCATAAGCACGACGTTCAAAAGCGCATTTTGGTGTAAAGCAACGCTCCCCTTTTAAAAAGAGTTTTTCGCCCTCACGTCGGCATAACTTACATACTGATTCGGTATATCTTGCCATTTATTTTTCTCCTATACCCTTAAACACGACGCTTCTTGGGAGGTCTGCATCCATTATGTGGAACCGGGGTGATATCAGAGATAGAGGTAACCTTCATCCCTTGTGCCTGGATAGCGCGTAAGGCAGCCTCACGACCTGGCCCAGGTCCTTTTATAAAAATATCGATCTCTTGAATGCCCATACTGTTCGCATTTTTCATTGCTTCTTCAGCTGCTAATCGTGCAGCAAAAGGTGTGCTTTTTCGTGATCCTTTGAAACCGATCGAGCCAGCACTGGTCCAGGATACAGTGTTTCCCTGTAAATCTGTAACCGTAATAATTGTGTTGTTGAAAGATGCAAAAATATGTACCTGTGCGGAAGACATCGTGCGTTTTGTTTTTTTCGCAGATGATTTCCGTCGTGTTTGTTTTTTTGTTCCTTGTGCCATAAAATTCTATTCCTTTATTAATCCATTTGACAGAGAAATAAGTAATTTCTTACTTCTTTGTTGCTCCACGGCGACGGCCGCGTCCTGCAACTGTCTTTTTAGGTCCTTTTCTTGTTCGTGCATTCGTCTTGGTTCGTTGACCATTGACTGGTAGTCCTCTGCGGTGGCGAATACCGCGGTAGCATCCAATTTCAACTAACCTTTTGATGTTCATTTGAACGTCACGACGCAGGTCACCTTCCACCTGGAAATTTTTAGATATATATTCGCGTAAAGCGCTTACATCAGTCTCAGTAAGGTCCTGAACGCGTGTATCCGGATTCACACTTGTAGCTGCGATAATTTCCTTTGCTCGTGTTAGGCCAATCCCATAAATATAGGTTAATCCAACCTCTATCCGCTTTGATCGCGGTAAATCAACACCTTCGATTCTTGCCATTGTTTTATCCCTGTCTCTGTTTATGTTTCGGATTTTCGCAAATCACATATAAAACGCCCTTGCGTTTTACTATTTTGCATTTCGCACATCGTTTGCGAATTGATGGTGATACTTTCATTCTTTACTCCTATCATTCATTACAGCAGCCGCAAATTTATAATTATAACCGTTATTTATCCTACCGTCTATAACTCTCAACATTGCACAACATTGATCAGTGCATCTGAAACTTCTTCAATCGTTTTTGAGCCATCAATCTCAACAAGCAAACCTTTTTCTCTATAATAAGCAATCAAGGGAGAGGTCTGTTTAAAATAGACCTTAATCCTTTGTTCAACTGTTTCGCGTTTGTCATCTTTACGCTGGTAGAGATCTGAACCATCTATATCACATTTTCCTGGCTCTTTTGGCGGCTTATACTTTGTATGGAAAACATGTCCTTCAGCTTTGCATGTCCAGCGGCCACTCAAACGTTCGATCAGTTCTTTTTCATCTACATTAATAAACGGAACACACTTTATGGCTGCGCCATTGGATTCCAAAAAGCTATCTAATGCTCTTGCCTGATTGGGTGTCCGGGGAAAACCGTCCAACAATGCCCCATTCTTACAATCTTCCTTTTCCAGCCGATCTTCAACCATTCCTATGGTTATATCATCCGGCACTAACTCTCCTTTTTCCATATAGGATTTCGCTTTTTGCCCCAGAACAGTATCATTTTGAAGGTTTTCTCTAAAGATATTTCCTGATGAAATATGCGGAATATCACATTTCTCTGAAATGATCGCAGCCTGTGTCCCCTTTCCAGCTCCAGGAGGTCCTAACAATACATAAAATTTACCCATTTGCTGTAAAATTCTATCCTTTAATTAATGAATCATCATAGCCATGTAATTTCAATTCAGTTTCGATAATATTGAAAGTGTCCCTAACCGTACCAACAACAATGATCAAACCAGATGCAGAAATCAGGAACAGACTATTTCCAATAGCGGGCGGTAAAGTTATTTGCAATGCATAAGGCAAGGTAGCAACAACAGCCAGGAATAAAGCGCCCACCAAAGTGATTCTTCGCTGTACTTTATTGAGGTATCTTTGGGTCGGTGCGCCTCGTACCACGCCAGGTATCTGTGCTCCCTGCTTTTTCAAGCTGTCACCATAGTTTTGTTGTTCGAAAAGAACTTCAGTATAGAAAAATGTTAATAACAGAACAAATAAGAAATAGATGACTACATACCAGACACTGGTTGGATTAAAAGTTCGTTGCATCCAACCAGCAAAATTTGCCAGCCATTCTGTTTTTGAATTGATAAAAAATTGTGCCAAAATCCCAGGCAAAGAGAGAATTGTCTGTGCAAAAATCAAGGGGATCATCCCCGCCAGGTTCACACGCAACGGTAAATTGGAGCGAACTGGCATGGACATTCGGTTCCCAACACGTCTGCCAGGAAAAAGGACAGGTACATTCCGTCTTCCTTCCTGAATAAAAATAATTACAAAAATCGTTAGCGCAAGAATGATCGCCATAAGAATCAACAATATAACTACATTCTCACCATTTACAACCAGGTTATAAAGGTTGATGGGAATACGTGTGATAATTCCAGAAAAAATAATCAACGATAATCCTTGATTCGGGATTCCGTATTCCGAGATCAACTCACCCAACCATATACCCAGCATGGTTCCACCGATCATACTGATCAATGTCGTAAGCGTAGGCAATAGATTGCCACCTGAAAATCCAAATTGGTAATTTAGGATTGATCCGCCAGTTGTAAGTTGGTTGAACAACTGGATCTGCCCTAATGCAGATAAAGCGCCCATTGGGACAGTCAAAAGAACTGTCCACTTCTCCATCAACTTTCGGCCTTCTTTGGGGTTATCCTGCATCCGTTTTTCCAAAGATGGAATAATGGGGACTAATAGCTGGATAATGATCTGTGCAGTTATGTAAGGATACACGCCCATTGCCAGAATTGAGAAATTTGAAAGTGTGCCGCCAGATAAAAGGTCAAACACGCTTAACAAACTCGAGGCAGTGGATTGTTGCTGAAATATACTGGCTATAACAGCACGATTGATCCCAGGAACAGGTATATTTGCCGCAAATCGATACAGTATAAGGATGCCCAGCGAGATCAGAATTTTATTTCTGATGTCTGCTGATGTCCATAAATACCGCCATGCAGATCGCTTCATAACTAAATCTCCTATTTAACCTTATTCGTCTTTCTTGATCAGATTTACCGTTCCGCCAGCCGCCTCTATTTTTTCTTTGGCGCTCTTTGTGAAACGGTGTGCGTTTACTGTTAAGGCTTTTTTCAATTCACCGCGGCCAAGTATTGCGACCGGGTTTCTTTTTTGGTGAAGCATCCTTTTTTCAGCAAGCAAATCAGGAGTAATTTCTGTTCCGGCCCTGAATTTTTCAAGTTCATCTACATTGATCTCATTGTACTCAACACGATTGACAGGTGAAAAACCCTCTCCGCGCATGAAAGGTAATTTTCTATAAAAAGGTAAGTTGCCGCCCTGGCGATATAAGGCGCCACCCCAGCCGCTTCTCGATTTTTGCCCTTTCATCCCTCGGCCAGCTGTTTTTCCTTGCCCGGCTGCAGGTCCACGTCCAACACGACGTCTATTTTTCTTTGAGCCCTCATTAGGTTTTAATTCGTGCAATTTCATAATTTTATTCCAATGGTGTAATATCCACTAAGTGATTGACTTTTGATAACATTCCGCGTACAACAAGGGTGTCATCTTTTTCGACAGAAGATCCAACTTTGCGTAGCCCCAATGCACGAATGGTTGCTTTATGCCTCTCCGTATTCCCAATCGGGCTTCGCACAAGTGTGATTTTGATTTTTTTTGCTTTTTTAGCCATTCTTTTTCCTTTCCCAAAACGGCATCAGCTGGTCCACTGGTTTACCGCGCATTGCAGCTAATTCCTGTGGAGATTTCAACTGATCTAACGCATCCATAGTCGCTTTCACAGCATTGATACCATTTGCGCTTCCCATTGACTTTGTTAAGATATCTCTCACACCAGCTGCTTCTACAACTGCCCGTACTCCACCGCCAGCCACAACGCCGGTCCCGGGTGATGCGGGTTTCAATAAGACCACAGCCCCGGCAACTTTACCGATTACTTCATGTGGAATAGTTGTACCGGATAATGAGACTTTTTGCATATTATTATGTGCTTTCTTTGTCGCTTTGCCCATCGCATCAGGAACTGCACCGGCTTTTCCGGTACCGACACCAACACGCCCATTATTATCACCGGCAACGATTGTCACACGGAAATGGAATTTGCGTCCGCCCTTGACAACTTTAGCAACACGAGCGATATCCACTACCCGCTCATCGAATTCCTTCTCAACTGGTTTGAATGATCTTTTATTTGCCATAATTTCCTTTTTGATCAATCTTCAAATTAGAAGATCAATCCTTCCTCTCTTGCTGCATCCGCTAAAGCCTTTACACGGCCTGTATATCGGTATCCGCCACGGTCAAAAACAACTTCTTTTATCTTCTTATCTTTGGCGCGTACAGCTAATAGTTTTCCAACTGCTTTTGCCTGTTCAGTTTTCGTCAGCTTTTCAACATCTTTGCGCAATGCATGATCAATGGATGATGAAGAAACGAGCGTTATCCCCAGATCATCATCTATGATCTGTGCAGAGATTTGAGACAAACTGCGAAAAACATTAAGGCGTGGTTTTTTTGCAGTACCATATATCTTCTTTCGTACGCGTTTATGGCGATGTATTCTTGCTTGATTTCTAGATTTTTTACCCATGACTTTTCAAACTCCCTTAGACAGCTGCTGTCTTTCCAGCTTTTCTGCGCACATATTCACCCTGGTATCGAATACCTTTTCCTTTATAAGGTTCAGGTGGGCGTAAGCTTCGTATATCTGCAGCAACCTGTCCAACTACTTCTTTATTAGCACCTTTAACAGTAATGATGCGGTTTTTTTCAGCGACATCAAAAGTGATGCCTTCCGGAGCTTTCACATCAACGGGATGAGAAAAGCCTACATTGATCACCATATCCTTACCATTCATCTCGGCTTTATAACCAACGCCAACAATTTCCAACACTTTGGTAAACCCTTGTGTTGTACCTGTAACCATATTCTGAATTACCGCTCTTGTCGTTCCGTGTAAGGCGCGCACATTTTTTTCATCAGAATCTCGTGTTACAACGATCTGGTTGGTTTCCTTCTTTACAGTTACCAAAGGTGAGAAAGAACGCTCGAGAGTTCCATTTGGACCTTTTACTTTAATATTATTGCCTTCTAGTTCCACCTCAACCCCGGCTGGAATCTCTACTGGCAATTTACCTATTCTTGACACAACATACCTCCACGATTACAGGTTCTTACCAAACCTTGCAAAGTAATTCACCACCAACACCTTTTTTCCGTGCTGATTGACCGGTCATTACACCTTTTGGCGTTGATAAAATTGATATACCCATACCCGACAACACCCAGGGAATATCTTTTTTCTGGGTATATACCCGACAGCCTGGTTTACTTACACGACGTAATTCAGTTATCACAGGCCGTTTATCTCTTCGTTCACCAACATATTTCAGGTTGACCCGAAGTATTTTATGCGAAGGCTTTTTACCTTCTGCCACTTCAAAGTCATCAATATAACCTTCTTCTTTTAATATGCGGGCTATTTCTGCTTTTAGCTTCGAACTGGGCATTGCTACCACGGTATGGTTACTCATGACACCATTCCGGATGCGAGTCAGCATATCAGCAATTGGATCATTTACACTCATTTAATTACCTCCGGATTGGATCTTTACCAAGATGATTTTGTTACACCAGGAATTCTGCCTTTGAGTGCTAGCTCACGAAAACAGATCCTGCAAATACCAAATCGACGAATGTATCCGCGCGGTCTACCGCAAATTTCACAGCGGTTACGTACCTGGGTAGGATACTTTCTTCGTTCCTCACGATATTCCATACATTTTTTTGCCATAATTACGCCTTCCTGAAGGGCATGCCTAGTTTTGATAATAGGGCTGCACCTTGCTCATCATTTTCTGCTGAAGTCACAAAAGTGATTTCCATTCCACGAATTTTGTCAATTTCATCATAGTCAATTTCAGGGAATATCAATTGTTCCCGTAAACCAAGTGTGTAATTGCCGCGACCGTCAAATGACTTAGGAGAAATTCCTCGAAAGTCTCTCACACGGGGTAATGCGATATTTACAAGGCGATCCATTAATGACCACATTTTGTCGCCTCGCAATGTTGCCTTTATCCCGATTTGCCGTCCTTCCCGCAATTTAAAGTTAGCAATACTCTTTTTGGCTGTTGTGATAACAGGTTTCTGTCCTGTGATCGCTTCAACATCTTTCACAGCAGCATCCAACGTTTTTGTATCATCTAACGCTTCACCCATCCCAATATTCACTACAATTTTCTTGAGATTAGGCACCTGCATTACGTTGCCAAGTTCTAACTCTTTCATAAGAGACGGGACAATTTCTTTGCGGTATCTTTCTTTTAATGCATTCATTCAAAACTCCCAGTCCAATTCTTCAATCTAATTTCGCACCGCATTTTTTGCAGACACGACTAACTGATTTCTCATCACGTTGAATACCAACGCGCGTTGGTTTATTACACTTCTTGCAAACAAGCATCACATTAGAAATATCGATTGGGCCTTCCAACTTCACAATACCCGGATTGATGGTTTTACCTTCCGACTGAACCTGGCGCTGATGCTTCGTACGCATATTGATCCCCTGAACCATCACACGGCCTGCTTTTGGAAATACTCGTATCACCTCACCGCGTTTTCCTTTGTTTTCTTCTTTTCCTGTGATCACTTCGATTTGATCACCTTTTTTAATTCGCATCTTCATTTGCATTTTCCTTCTTAAAGCACTTCCGGAGCAAGAGAAACAATTTTCATATAACCCTTTTCGCGTAATTCACGCGCGACTGGCCCAAATATTCGGGATCCTCTTGGGTTTTCTTCATCAGCATCTAAAATAACAGCAGCATTATCATCAAATCGAATGGTTGAACCATCCTTCCGCCGCCATGGATGTGAAGTTCTTACGATAACCGCTCTCACTATCTCACTCTTTTTAACCGAACTTTGTGGCGTAGCAGATTTGACAGTTCCCACAACTACATCACCGATACCACCATATTTCCTTCTTGAGCCGCCTAACACATGGATAACCAATATTTCTTTTGCACCCGTGTTATCAGCGACTGTCAAACGTGATTCGTGTTGTATCATTGCTGAACCTCTTCTGATATTTCAATCTCTGTGAGGATCTCAGATTCTTCATCTTTCTTCAAGATCTTTTCAACCATAAAACGCTTTGTTTTGGAGATCGGTTTTGTCTCAATGATCTGAACTTCATCGCCAATCTGGCACCCTAATTCATCGTGTACTTTCATACGCCTGGCAGTGTGGACTACTTTTTGATAAAGTGGGTGGCGGAACGATCGAGATACTTCAACAACCACAGTTTTTTCCATCTTATTCCCAGTAACTACACCAACAAGCCTTCTGCGATTGTTCATGCTGCACCTTCTTCTTTTGCATCTAATTGCTTTTCACGTAAAATCGTTTCCATTCGTGCTACTTCCCGCTTAATTTTTGTCACTTTACTTGTATCTGTCAGTTGACCACTTACTGCCTGAAACCGCAGCAACATATATTCTTTTCTTGTCTCTTCAAGTTTGGTTCGGATTTCATCCTCATTCATTTTACGAATTTCTTCAGTCTTCATCCCTGTCCTCCAATGAAATCCTCATGAGACACAATTCTCGTTTTAATTGAAAATTTATGTTTCGCTAACCTAAGCGCTTCCTTTGAAGTTTCTGCATCTAAACCGCCCACTTCGATCATAATGCGTCCGGGTTTTACAACAGCCGCCCAATATTCAACAGCGCCTTTTCCTTTGCCCATACGCGATTCGGCAGCACGTTTTGTGATAGGTTTATCAGGGAATATCCGAATAAAAACCTTTCCGCGCCGTTTCATCGTACGCACAATGGCACGCCTGGCAGACTCGATCTGACGAGCCGAAACCCAACCGGGTTCAAGCGCCTGGAGTGCGAAATCACCATTCAGGATTTCCGCACCACGATACGCCCGCCCTTTCATGCGCCCGCGCATTTGCTTGCGGTATTTAACTCTTTTTGGCATCAACATAATTATTCAATCCTTATCATTAACAAGTTAACAGGAGCAGTCTACTCACTAACGTAAACACCTTCTGTTTTTTCCATCTCATCATTCGCACCAGGTAATATTTCGCCCTTATAGACCCACACTTTGATTCCAATTTTTCCTGCTGTTGTATCGGCTTCAGCTCGCGCAAATTCGATATCAGCTCTAAGCGTCTGTAATGGAACTCTTCCCTCGCGCAGCCAAACCGTCCGGCACATTTCCGCACCATTCAATCGTCCTGCAACCTGAATTTTGACACCCTCCGCCCCCTGCCGAATGCCATTTTGTATTGCACGACTCATGGCTCGCCGGTAACTAATTCGGCGTACAATTTGGGAAGCTACATTTTCCGCAATCAGTTTTGCATCGCAATCAGGATTCTTAATTTCCATGATCTCAAGATCAATCTTTTTTCCAGTTGATTTTTCAAGATCAGCGCGTAACGCCTTGACCGTTTCGCCTTTCCTACCAATCAAAATACCTGGCTTTGCAGTATGTGCAATGATTTTCACCTTGCTTGGAAATCGCTCAATTTCTATGCGAGATACACCCGCACGATCGCCAGTTTCTTTGATCATTTCACGAATCTCAAGATCCTGATGAAATTGATCAATATAATTTTGACCCTCAGCATACCATCTACCATCCCAGGTACGTATTACGCCTAAACGCATTCCGATCGGATGTACTTTTCGACCCATATTTTCTCCTGGTTAATCCTTTTTAATTACTTTTTTCTCTTAGTATCACATTTACGTGTGATGATCGTTTCAGTATCGGTTTAAAGCGACCGCGTGCGCCATATCGACGCCATTTTCGCGTTGGTGCTTCGTCGGCAACGATCTTATATACAAATAAATTCTCTGCCGGGATTCCAAAGTTATTTTCTCCATTCGCCATTGCCGAAGCAATCAATTTGCGAACTGGTTCTGCACTTTTTTTATTGACAAACCGTAAAATCGTCAAAGCTTCTTCGGCCATTTTTCCACGAACAAGATCAACCACAAGACGCATCTTTTGAGGGGATACCGGGTAATACTTCAACTCAGCTTTTATATCTATTGCCATCGTTTTTAACCTTCTTCCTCTATCCGAGATGATCTTCCGGCTAAATGACCACGAAAGGTCCGTGTAGGTGCAAATTCGCCAAGTTTATGTCCAACCATATTCTCGGTGATATAGATCGGCACATGCCTACGCCCATCATGGACCGCTATGGTATGACCGACCATCTGAGGAAATATTGTGCTGGCCCTGCTCCAAGTGCGGATAACCTTCTTTTCTTTTTTCTCATTCATCGCCTCGATCTTTTTTAATAATTTCGGCTCTATGAATGGACCCTTTTTTAATGATCTTGACATAACGCAGCTCCTAAATTATTTCTTCTTTTTCCGTTTAGCAGCATGACGGCTGCGAACGATGTATTTATCAGTACTCTTATTGGTCCGCGTGTGGTAACCCAGCGTTGGTTTCCCCCACGGGGATTTTGGACTTGGCATACCAATCGGCGTACGTCCTTCACCGCCACCATGCGGGTGGTCATTGGGGTTCATTGCACTTCCACGCACTGCCGGACGCCAACCCATGTTGCGCCTCCGACCGGCTTTCCCTAATTTAACCTGGCTATGTTCAACATTGCCAACCTGGCCTATCACAGCGAAACATTGACGATTTACTCGCCGCACTTCACCAGATGGCATACGAATCTGAGCGTATTGGCCCTCTTTGGCCAGCAACTGTGCAGAGGTCCCCGCTGACCGAACCATCTGTCCGCCTTTACCAGGCTGCATTTCTACATTATGGATCATTGTTCCTACGGGTATGTTTTCAATCGGAAGGCAATTGCCGGGTTTGATATCAACATCTGCTCCCGACATCAATGTATTACCAACTTTTACCCCTAACGGTGCGATGATATATGTTTTTTCGCCATCCGCATAGGTTAATAACGCTAACCGCGCTGATCGCTTCGGATCATATTCAATAGCTGTAACAGTCGCAGGAATATTTAATTTTTGACGTTTGAAATCAACGATACGAATTTTCTGCCGGCTGCCGCCACCACGATGTCGCACAGTGATACGGCCATAATTATTACGTCCAGACGTCTTCGACTTCGAAACAGTCAGATTCTTTTCGGGCGTGGTTTTCGTAATATCATCAGATTTGAGTCCAGTTCTGCCTCGCTGACCTGGTGTTGTCGGTTTAAAAATCTTTACACTCATTACTCTACTCCCTCAAAAATCGGTATACGATCTTCTGGATTGATCTTTACAATCGCCTTTTTGTACGCCGATTTTTTAATCGCTAATCTTCGGCTTCGGCCTTTTCTCCCTACTTTCGGAGCGACATTAATCGTATTTACTTTTAATACAGTTACGTCAAAGGCTGTTTCCACTGCCTGTCGAATGTCTGTACGAGTAGCGGAAATTGGCACCTCAAAAACATACTGATTCAATCCGGATGATTGATATGCTGATTTTTCAGTAATTATTGGTCGGATTAGAATATCAAATGGTGATTTCATTTTGCACTTTTACCTTTTCCAAGATATGATTCCATCACTTCGATAGCGCGCAGATCAAAAATTACCTGATCGTAAGAAAGAAGATCTCGGATATTTAAATAATTTACATGGAGGGCTTTTATATTTTTAAGATTTTCAGCAGATTGAAAAACTTTTTCATTTGAGGTCTTATCTGCCAAAACCAATAACGCTGATTGGCCACCAGTAATTTGATCAACAGTCTGAGCCAGAAGTTTAGTTTTCGATTCTTTTAATTCGAAGTTATCAATAAGGATCACAGCGTTTTCGGATGCTTTCACAGAAAGCGCAGATCTTACTGCTGCCCGCCGCATCTTTCGCGGCATTTTCTGACCATACGATCGCATATGCGGGGTGTGAATTTTTCCACCGCCTACCCATTGCGCAGCACGAATAGATCCCTGCCGCGCCCTACCAGTACCTTTTTGACGCCAAGGTTTTTTTCCGCCACCAGATACATCACCGCGCGCCTTCGTCTCATGGGTTCCTAATCTTGCATTGGAAGCTTGCCTGACATATGCCTGATGCATTAGATCAACATTTATATTCGCCTCAAAAAGGGAAGATGGAAGTTCCATTTCCTTTATCTTTTTACCTTTTGTATCAACAATATTTACTTTCGTCATCTTTAACTCCAGA
>Ga0180429_10003241_pt1 | contig 13205 bp, 12 predicted proteins | sample SS_ome_FD_132428 | JGI IMG/M metagenome (GOLD analysis project Ga0180429, IMG submission 132428) | Hypersaline lake sediment archaeal communities from the Salton Sea, California, USA - SS_1_S_1 metaG | ecosystem: Environmental > Aquatic > Non-marine Saline and Alkaline > Hypersaline > Sediment ...
ATGCGCCACGAGGCGAGCGATCAAATCGCGGATGCCTTCTACGAGGCCGAGAGCAAGGAGGAACGCGACAGCCGCGTCCGGGCACTTCAGGACGATATGGTGACTCGTTTTGGCGAGGACTGGGAAGAAAAGGTGATCAAGGAGGCAATGGACGACATCGCCCGCGAGATCATCCGTGGCCGCACAATCTACGACAACCGCCGCCCTGACGGCCGCAAGTCCGACGAGATTCGCTCCCTGTCGGCTGAGGTTGGACTCCTACCTCGCGCCCACGGGTCGGGCCTCTTCAGCCGCGGTGAAACCCAGGTGCTCTCCGTAGCCACAATGGGCACCCCTCGAGAGGAGCAGATCATCGACGATCTCTCCCCGCGCGAGAAAAAGCGCTACATGCACCACTACAACTTCCCCCCCTACTCGACCGGCGAGACCTGGCCCCTCCGCGGGCCCAAGCGTCGGGAGATCGGACACGGGGTTCTGGGCGAGCACGCGCTGCGGCCCGTCTTGCCCAGCGAGGATGAATTCGCCTATACCCTTCGCGTCGTCAGTGACGTCCTGAGCTCGAACGGCTCGACGTCGATGGCCAGTGTCTGCGGCAGCGCTCTGGCGCTTATGGACGCCGGTGTGCCCATCAAGGCCCCTGTGGCCGGCATCGCAATGGGCATGATGAAAGACGGCGATCGATATCAGGTTCTGACCGACATCCAGGGCCTCGAGGACCACATCGGCGATATGGACTTCAAGGTAGCAGGCACCCGCGAGGGCGTGACCGCGCTCCAGATGGACATCAAGCTTGGGGGCATCTCCTACGAGCTCCTCGAGGAGGCTCTGGGCCAGGCGCGCGACGCGCGGATGGCCATCCTCGACGTGATGGACCAGGCCATCTCCGAGCCGCGCGACGATATGTCGCCGTACGCGCCGCGGATGACCATTCTTCACGTCAACCAGGACAAACTGGGCGCCGTGATTGGGCCAGGTGGCGAGACCGTCCGCTCCATTGAGGATGAGTGCGACGTCAGCGTCGACATCCAGGACGATGGAACCATCTACGTGGCCGCCACCAGCGGTCCCTGCGCCAAGCAGGCGGTGGCGATGATTGAAGCCCTGACGGAGGAGCCGGAGGTCGGGCAAATCTACACCGGACGTGTGGCAAGGACCACCGACTTCGGGGCCTTCGTCGAGATTCTACCCAACACCGACGGCATGGTCCATATCTCACAGCTTTCCAACGAATTCATCAACAGCGTCGAGGACGCCGTCAAGGTTGGAGACGAGATCATGGTCATGGTCACCAATATCGACCGGGACGGGAAGATTCGCCTCTCCCGGCAGGCCGTTCTCGAAGGCTGGACGCCTGAGGAAGCACGCGCCGCCGATAGGCCCGGTGGTGGACGCCGGCGCCGGTAACTTGCTCGTCCTCTGAGCGGATTATGGAAGAGACCCACGAAAAGAACTCTTCGAGCATAGAGCCGATCCCCGAGCCCCGCAAGTCACAGGGTTCGGGGTGGCTGCTGCGCGTGCTCCGTGAGATCGGCGAGACCGTCATACCAGCGGTCGTTATCGCCCTCTTCATCAACCTCTTCTTGGCCCAGGCCACGCAGGTCCTGGGCCAGAGCATGGAGCCGACGCTGCACAGCTCTCAGCGGGTGGTGATCGAGAAGATCAGCTACCGCTTCCACGGCCCGCGCCGCGGGGACGTCGTCGTTATCGACTCTCCGAAGCAGAGCGAGATGCTCATTAAGCGGGTGGTCGGCCTCCCCGGCGAGACGGTTGAGGTCAGCAATGGGCGTGTGCTTGTCGACGGTGAGCCTCTCAAGGAGGACTGGAGCGTCAAGTTAGGCGGCGGCAGCTACGGCCCGCATACCGTGCCTCCCCTGCACGTTTTCGTCCTGGGCGACAACCGGGGTGCCTCCAACGACTCACGCAGCTTTGGGCCGGTGCCCATTGAACACATTGTGGGCCACGCTTGGGTCTCGTACTGGCCGCCAGAGGAGATCGGGTTCGTCGAGTAGGCTGTTCCAGCGCGCTGCACGTGACGTATCAAAGGAGAGGGCCAGGCGAATGCCTGGCCCTCTCCTTTTTGCATTCCCAACGGGCCCCTTCTCTGCGCTCCCAACCACAGTAGTGCGCTTCGTGCTAGAGGAACTCCTTGACGCTGTTCTTCACAGCATAGGCGGCCGCCTCCGTCCGATTCGAGACATCGAGCTTGCTAAGGATACTGCTCACGTAGTTCCGTACCGTCCCCTCGCCCAGATAAAGCTTCTCCGCGATCTCTCGATTCGTCTTTCCCTCCGCAACCTGCGCCAGGACCCGCATCTCCTGATCCGTCAACTCCTCGAAAGCCTCGGCGTGTTCCCTCCGCGCTGCCTCTCGCACCCGGTCGAACACCCGCTGTGTCAGCGCGGGGTCGAGCAGAGCCTCGCCTCGGGCGACCGTCTCCAACGCCCGAATAAGGTCCTCGTTCCCAATCTGCTTCAGCACATACCCACAGGCGCCTGCCCCGATCGCGTCGAAGAGCATCTCATCTTCCGCGTACGAGGTGAGCATGATTACCTTCGTGTCCAGGGCCAGTTCCACGATCTGTTTGCAGGCATCGATGCCGCTTCCCCCGAGCAACCGGATGTCCATAACCACCACGTCGGGTTCCAGTAGCAGCGTCTGGCGCACGGCGTCCTTCGCCGACGCCGCCTCTGCCACGACCGAAAAGTCAGGGTGGTTGTTGATCAGTGTCCGCAGTCCAAGCCGTACCACCTCGTGATCGTCAGCGATTAGAATATGAAGCGTCATCCTACCCTTTCTATAGCAAACCGCCAGAGGTCTCTACAGTTCATCCCGCCTCTTCGGACGGACCGGTGAACCGCTGATTGTAGGGAACGGTCACCGCCACCCGTAGTCCCTGGCCCGGGGCCGTGTCAATCCTCAGCTCCCCGTTCAACAGTCTCGCCCGCTCGCGCATATTGCGGAGCCCCTGACCGTCACCCTCGGGAAGCGAGGAAAGCCCTATGCCGTCGTCAGCAATGCTCAGATCCAGATGCTGCATGCCGTACGTGAGCCGAGCAGTCACCTCCGTCGCGCGGGCGTGTCTCGCCGCGTTCGTCAGGGCCTCGCGTGCGATCTGCAGAACGTGCTGTCGCCTCTGGGCGTCGAGGTGACGCTTCTCGCGACCATGGCCCACCACGACAAGGCTCGTCTCCAGTAGTGTGTTCACCTGGAAGTCTCTCAGTAGATTCCGTAGCGCCGTGTTGAGATCCTCCTGAGGAATTCTGCCGCGCAGGTCGAAGATGTACTGCCTGATGTCTTGGATCGTCTCGTTCAGATTCTCGATGGCCTTGGTGACCTGCTGCCGTGCCTCTGTTGGACTCTTATCAAGGTTCTGCCTGGCCCCTTCCAGGATCAGGCCCGAGGCATAAATCGACTGGATGATACCGTCGTGGAGGTCCCTTCCGATTCTCTCCCTCTCTGCCACGAGAGCCTGCATCTGCTCAACACCCTCGAGCCAGATTTCGATTTCATCTAGCACCACCTCCAGGGCGCGGGCCACGCCGAAGGCCATGCCAACCCCCACAAGGGTCCGGAAGAACGAGACAGGCACCCCCGTCCGGTCGAAAACCGCGGCCTCGTTCAGAAGACTGGCCGGTAGGAATGCAGCGGTGGGGCCGATCAAGCCCCCGAAAAGGGCGAAGGCCGCTAGGGCCACCTCGGTGACGCGCATCGAGGGCTTCACCAGAGGCAAGAACCGGTCGGGTTCGATCGTGCGGTACGTTTCCCGGCGCAGCCCCCACGCTCCCAGCACGCCCCCGGGCAGCGCCATTCCGTACCGAGCCGAGACCTCGCCCAATACCCACATCCGCTCCCCCGAGAGGCCCGCCATGCGACCCACAAACAAGCCGATGACCCACAGGCACAACAGAGCCGCGCCGATGAACCATCGCTCCCAGCTCCCGTTGCGCGTGGGCAGACTGACCTGGAGGGCGAATGTGAGAAGAGCTGCGTAGCCCAACCCGAGCATGGAAATGCGGAGCCATTGCAGCCATGCCACCGATGCCCCGCCGTATGCCAGCCAGGCACCACACCAGCCGCTCGCGGCCTCGCAGAACCCGAAGATCGCGAGGGCACCCAACTCGCGGGCGAGCTCTAGTCTGACGCCGCCTCGTGTTAGGAAGAGTATGGAGAAACCGAGGACAAAGAAGACCTGCCCCTGAAGAAGCAGCAGACCAAATTGGTGGGACGCCAACGCATCCCGCAACCAAACCACTAGAGCCTAGCCTTTCCCTGACCGCGTTATTCGTAATTATATCGGGGGGACGGTCCGGCGACAAATGAAAACAGGCAGAAACCACGTCTTCTACCGTGCGATGGGACGGTCGGGTCTAGCGCCTATCCACGGGGCTTGCGAGCCTCCCTTCTGCGTATCGTGTGTGACGTCCTTCAAGGAGCGTGTGTCAGCCCGCTATCAGCACGCCGAAATCATCAGAGGTTACTCCCGGGCTCTCAACACCTTCCTCTGCGTAAAACTGGCCCACCACATCCCGCGCATCCTCGACCTTCGCCCCTGCCAGGGCCGTCTCAAGCGCCGCGAGTTTCTCAGCCGGATAGAAGAAGAAATCACCGGACAGAGAGACACTCGCCAAGCGGCCGTCCCGGACCTCCAGCGTGGCGCGCATCAAGCCACCCGGTGCCTTATGCACCCGCTGACGGACATCGACACCCGCGCGGATTCTAACCGCTCGGCCTCCTTGACGTCTACGTCCTCCCCTGTGGAGCCACGCATCAGACAGCATCCGCTCCCCCAGCCGGTCGATCTCCGCTCGACAGACCTCGTCGATCGAAGACACGACCTCCATCGGGCCCAGCATATCGGTGAACGTCTCCACCATCAAAGACCAAAGGCCATCCCGGTCGGGGACGGTTCCAATTTCCCGCCTCACCGTGGACAGGTTGTCCCGGATCGTCTTATACACCTTGTCGCGGAACTTCTCATCGGGTACGCGCAGGACCCGCGCCATCGTCTCATAGTCAAAATCAACGATCAGATTGCCCACCAGAACGTAGTAATCACCGATCTCGGCGGCTCCCGTTCCTGACACCTTGCGCTCATTGGCAACGATGTCGTTAACTTCCCGATACTCAGCGGGAATCCCCAGGGCCCGGTAGGCCTCAATCGGCGCTTGGAGAAACCTGCGATAGAAGGCCAGCTTCCCGCCATCGGGGACGAGGGGATTGTCGCGGTGGATAACCAGCTGGAAGAAAAGCTGATCGCCGTCCAGATAAACCGCGCCTCCCCCCACCTCCCGGCGGAAGATGGGAATGTCGTTCTCGCGGCAGTACGCCACGTCGACCTCTTGCTCCAGGTCCTGAAAGAAACCGATGCAGACGTAGGGTGTCGCAGGAGCCAGTAGGTTGAGTCCTTCACGGCCCAGTCGCGGCTGAGCGTGGTACAGGAGCTGAGAGTCCTCCCAGGATACACGCTTGAGCAAGTTGAGCTTCATGCTTTCTCCTCTATCCATAGATGCACGGATGATTGTGAGACCTCGTACCGTCCAGCGACACGGAACCAGTTAGCGCGCTATCAGCCTGTCGGTGAGCCGGGACACCCCCACGGCAGAACTCAAGCGACAGCTTCGAACACGTGCAGTCGGAAACAGGGCCTTCCAGAAAGCGTGAGCGGGCCGCAATGATGGCGCATCAACTGGGGGGGAGGTACGAATCAAACAGGTGGACCTTAGCTCGACCGCCCGCGGCCTTGAAAACGAAGAGGTCATTCTCATGACCAAGGAGCCAGGTCCACCTTCTGCTCCAGCTCTGGGAAGCAGCCAGTGCGGACAGAGGCGAACTACCCCGCCCTCGGATTTAGTAGGCATGATGGAGACGCTGCTCCCGGTGCTAGAGCCCCGGGGAAGTGTCCTGTGACCCGGCCTTGCGACAGTTGAATTTCACGTCGTCTGAAACAGGCTCTCGATCTGAGCCAGGATCTGCTCACTCGTGAAGTGGTGAGCGGTCAACGCTCCTGCCGGGCACGACGCAACACACGTGCCGCAGCCTCTGCACAGCGCTTCGTTCACCCGCGCCACGTTCTCCTCGTCAACGAAATCAATGGCCGAGTAGGGGCAGAGCGAAAGACAGGTCTTGCAGGCCGAACACAGCGTCTCGTCCACCACGGCGACGACAGGAGAGATCGTAACCTCACCCCGACTCAGAATCGTCGCGGCCTGATGGGCGGCGGCATCGGCGTGGGCCACGGTGTCTGGGATATCCCGAGGTCCCTGGCAGCACCCGGCAAGGAGGACGCCCGGTGCATCGGTCTCGACCGGGCGTAGCTTGGGGTGAGCCTCAGCGAACCAGCCGTCAGACCCGCGACCCAAGCCGAAAAGCGCCGCAACCCGATCAGCATCCTGCTGTGGCTCAATGGCCGACGCCAGGATGACCATGTCGACGTCGACTCCAAAGAGCCGTCCCAGGTCAGCATCTTCCCCTCTCACCCGCAGCTTCCCGTCCTGCAAGACTTCAACCTCGGCGCCGTGACCACGAACGAACGTCACCCCCTCCCCCTGCAGCCGCTCGTAGAACTCCTCGTAGTTCTTGCTGGATGTACGCATATCCATGTAGAACTCGTACACCTCCGCACCGGTGCTCTCCCGCACCAGGTGCGCCTGCTTGAGCGAATACATACAGCAGAAACGAGAGCAGTACTCATGAGCGTGGTGGTCGCGGCTGCCGACGCAATGGATGATGGCGACTTTGTCGGGTCTCTCACCATCGGCAGTGACGATCTCCCCTCCGGTGATACCTCCGGAATTGGAGAGTCGCTCAAACTCCATACCGGTGATGATGTTGGGAGACTCCCCATAGGAATACTGCGATAGCTCGTGAGGATCCCACATCTGGAACCCGGTGGCCACAACGATCGCACCTACGTCCAGCTCGACGATCTCATCCTCTTGTCCAAAATCAATCGCATCGGCCTCGCACAGCATCTGGCAGGCCTGGCATGCGTCCGCGATATCTCCGTCGCTCCGATCCAACTGCCGGAAATGGATGCACGCATCCTTGTCGATCACCGGCACCAGGGGCACCGCCTGCATAGAGGGCACCCATACGGCACCGGTTGGCCCCAGAGGCTTAACCTCGTAGACGGCGACGTCCTCAAGCGCGATCTCGATGGCGCCAGTCGGGCAGACAATCGTACATGCCCCGCAGCCAATACACTGACTCGATTCCTCCAGGAACGGGGGACCAACCTGGCGATCAGTTCCTCGCTGTGAGAAGTTCAGAACGCGGGCCTTGACGAGCTCGTGACACGTCCTCACGCACAGTCCACAGAGGATGCATTTCTGTTCCGGATCCTCCGCGGGGAAAAGGGGCTTCGTGACGCCGTATTGCCGCGCCAGATCCTGGATGGCGGGGGCCTCCGGGCAGCGCGATAGCATCAGCGCCAACACCGTCTTGCGAGCCTCCCGCACCGGGCTCGAATCGGTCTTAACCTCGATCCCGTCCCAAGCTGGATACGTGCACGCCGTCTCCAGCTTGGACCGCCCGTTACGGATGATCTCAACGGTGCACAGGCGGCAGGCTCCGTAAGGCTCCAGGAGCGGATGGTAACACAACGTCGGTATCTCTATGCCATACTCTCTGGCAACCTCGAGAACCGTCTGTCCCTCCTCGGCATGAAACGCTTTCCCATCAATAGTCAATGTTGCCATATCACGCTCCTGGCTATCTCACCCGCACCGCGTCGAACCTGCACACGTCGTGACAGACGCCACACTTGATGCAGAGCTCTTGATCAATGACGTGCGGCTCCTTTCTCTCTCCGCTGATGGCCTCCTGAGGACACTGGCGCATACACAGCCCACATCCGGTGCACGCCGCAGGATTGATGGTGTACTCAATCAACGCCCGACAGACCCCCGCGGGACACGCCTTGTCCTTGATGTGAGCCTCGTACTCATCGTGGAAATACCGCAGGGTGCTCAACACTGGATTCGGTGCGGTCTTGCCCAACCCACACAAAGAGGTTTTCTGGACTGTCCTCCCCAGTGCCTCCAACCTGTCCAGGTCGGCCATCTCGCCGTGTCCTTCAGTGATACGGTGGAGAATCGCCAACATGCTCTTGATTCCCTCTCGACACGGGGTGCACTTTCCGCACGATTCCTCTTTGAGGAACTCCAGGAAATAGCGGGCCACGTCGACCATGCAGGTACGATCATCCATGATGACCATGGCGCCGGATCCCATCATGGAACCCGCCTCCGTGAGCCGATCAAAGTCCACCTCGAGATCGAGTAGATCACGGGGAATGCACCCACCTGACGGTCCACCAGTCTGCACTGCCTTGAACGCGCGGTCATCGGGAATGCCGCCGCCAATATCATAGATGATCTCGCGCAGTGTGATCCCCATGGGTACCTCGATCAAACCTGGGTTCCTTGTCTTCCCTACCAGGCAGAACGTATTGGTACCCTTGCTCCCGTCCGTACCCACGGACGCGAACCAATCGGCGCCGGCGGCGACGATAAGCGGGATGTTCGCCCAGGTCTTGACATTGTTCAGGCAGGTTGGCCGATCCCAAAGCCCACGCTCGGTGGCGTGGAAGTGCTTGGGGCGGGGTTCACCGACCCTGCCCTCCAGCGACTGCATGAGGGCACTCGACTCGCCGCACACAAACGCGCCCGCGCCGCGGACGATCTCTACGTCGAAATCGAACCTTGAGTTAAGGATATTCTCGCCCAGGAGACCGTAGTCTCTTGCCTGCTGAATGGCAATAGTCAGATTTCGCACCGCCAGGGGGTACTCGTCGCGTACGTAGATGAATCCCTCCTTCGCCCCCACCGCGCGAGCCCCGATTGCCATTCCCTCCAGAACGCTGTGAGGATCGGCCTCCATGAGGCTTCGATCCATAAACGCCCCCGGATCGCCCTCGTCCCCATTCGCCACGACGTACTTGATCTCCCCGTGGGCGTCCCGGGTCGCCTCCCACTTGCGTCCGGTGGGGAACCCCCCACCGCCTCGACCCCGCAGCCCTGAGGCTTTCACCTCCTCGATGATCTCATCGGGGGTCATGCCGAACAGAGCGTGGCTTAGAGCCGAGTATCCCCCGAAGGCGATATACTCCTCAATGCTCTGCGGGTCAATCTTCCCGCAGTGGCGAAGCAGTCTCCGTTCTTGCTTGCTGTAGAATGGGATGTCCTCATAAATGGGAATAGCGTCACCCGTCGCAACGTCCTCATACGTCAGACGCTCGACGACTTCCCCTTTGACCAGGGTCTCTTCTACAATCTCCGGAACGTCCTCCGCTTGCACGTGGCAGTAGAAGATGCCTCCAGGGTAGATGTCCATCACGGGGCCCTTGGCGCATAGACCTCGACACCCCGTCTCTACAACCTCAATCGCTCCGTCCAGGCCACGCCGTTTGATCTCCTCCTGCATAGCGCGGAGTACGTCCCCGGAATTGGAGGCATCACATGCCGTGCTTCTACAGATCATCACGTGCGCACGCTTCATCTCAGCCATGTTGACGTCTCCTCCCATAGCCGATCTGTGCGTGGACGAAGCCAACCCATCTGATGGTCACACACCCGTCTCTCCCCTCCGCACCACCCAGTCTTCGATTATCCGGTCCTCTAAGAGATGCTCTTCAACCATCTGGGGCACCTTTGCCGGTGTGATGTCTCCGTACGTCACTGTCGGCTTGCCAGCCTGATGGATCTCCACCAGAGGCTCCCTTTCGCACAATCCAGTGCAGCCCGCAGCAGTGACTTCCGCCTCTACCCCGTGCGCCCTCAGCTCATCCTGGAGAGCTTGCATCACCTGCCGAGATCCAGCGGTGATACCACAGGTACCCATACCCACAGTGATCGTTGTGCCGACATCCAAACGGAGCGACACCTGATCGTGGAGGTCTGCGCGCAGGCGGTTCAATTCGTCCAAGCTTCTCAGCTTCTTCATGTCAGCTGCTCCTCTTCAGGTTCTTGCTGAGACAGACCTGCCCTTGCATCAAGCGTCTCCCTCCGCATAGGCCGCCTTCTCCTCCTTCAGAGAGGCAATGATTCTGGAAGCCTTGGCACTCGTGACCTTGCCATACATCCTGTCGTCGACGACCATCACGGGCGCCAACGCACAGGCCCCCAGGCATCGAACCCCCTCCAGGGAGAACTTGCCGTCGGGCGTTGTATAGCCAGCCTGTATGCCCAGTCTTCTCTCCAGATGCTCCAGAAGGCGCTGTCCGCCAATCACGTGACAGGCGGTGCCCAAGCACACCTTGAGCATGTGCTCGCCCCGCGGCTCCAACCGGAACGCCTTGAAGAACGTGGCCAGCTGGTAGACCTCTCCCAGGGACGCCCCCATCCGCTCCGCAGTGCACTCCAGCGCCGGACGCGGCAGGTAGCTGAACTCGCGCTGGATATCCTGGAGGACGGCCAGCATATGCCTCCTCTCAGAACCGTGATGCTCTATGATCTCGTCGACGCGTTCCAGTTCCACCGTCATCGCTCCCCTGCCTCTCTCGCTCCGACGTTGATGTCGCCCAGCTTGATGCGCTTTCCGTCGGGGATGCGGCGTGTGAAGCACTCGTTCCAGCAGATACCGCAGCCAGTGCACGCATCCTGATCCACGTAACGCGCTTTCTTCCGCACCTTGACTTTGAAGTTGCCCAGGTACCCAGAGACGTCCTCTACCTCACTGTAGGTCAGGAGAGTGATGTTCGGATGCCGACCGGCATCCATCATTTTGGGCCCCAGGATTCAGGTGCTGCAGTCAAGAGTTGGGAAGGTCTTGTTAAGCTGGGCCATCCTTCCGCCGATCGAGGGTTCACGCTCGACCAGGTAGACCTGGTACCCCATCTCCGCGATGGCAAGCGCGGACTGGATCCCTGCGATTCCCCCGCCTACGACGAGCGCTGCTTCCGTAAGCGGTTCCGTGCGCGCTTCCAACGGAGTATGCAGAGCCACACGAGCGACAGCGGCCCGGATCAGCCGATAAGCCTTCTCTGTCGCCTTCTTGCTGTCGCCGACCACCCACGAAACGTGCTCGCGGATATTCGCCATCTCAAACAGATAACGGTTCAGGCCAGCCTTTTCCACGGTGTTCTGGAACGTAGACTCGTGCATACGGGGCGTACACGACGCGACGACAACACGGTCCAGATTGTGACGCTGAATATCAGCTTGGATCATCTCTTGACCGGACCCCGAACACATGTACCCGTGGTCGCGAGCCACCACTACCCCGGGTAAGTCGCCGACGCGCTCCACCAGATCGTCGACTCTCACGACAGAAGCTATGTTGCTACCACACTGACAGACATAGACACCGATACGAACGTCTTCCATACTAGCTCCTCTCTCGCCTGTCCGCTGCCTCGACCGACCGCCAGAGTAGCTCCACGACATCGACAGCGCGCACGCGAATACGGTTCTTTCGCGCCCCTTCCTGCAGCGTGCGTTCACACTGTTGACACGCGGAGGCAACGTACTTGGCGCCGGTTGCTTCCACCTGGGCCAGACGCTTCATCGAGACCCCAGCGGGAATCTCGGGATCCACCGTTTCCACGTCTCCGCCGCCCCCGCAGCAGAGCGCATCCCGCCGACTCATCGACATCTCCCGCAGCTCCAACCCCGGGATGGCATTCAAGACGTCCCGAGGCGCATCGTACACACCACCCTTTCGCCCAAGATCACAGGGATCATGATAGGTCACGATCTCGTCAACAGGTCCCAGCAACAACCGCTCCTCGTCTACCAATTCGGCCAGGAGCTCCGTTGCGTGAATGAGACGGAGCCCCGACGTATCGCCAAACTCGGGGTAGAGATGCGTCCAGGCGTAGTGACACGAGGGGCACGTGAAGACAACCTGCTCTGCCCCAGCCGCTCGTACTCTCGCCAGGTTATGTTCCGCCAGCTCTGCCATGCGATCACGCATTCCGGCCACGTAGAGTGGATAGCCACAGCACCACTCATCTCCCCCCAGCGTCGTGAATTCGACCTTGGCCCGTTCCATCACCTGTACCAAAGCACGCGGGATGGCATAGGTTCGCGGGTAGAAGGAGCTGACGCAACCGACGAAATAGACGGTCTCTGCCACTTCACGAGGAGGATTGACCCCCACGGGCGCATCAATCAGGTTCTCACTCCAGACCAGGCGATTGGCGTTGTCGTCGCCCGAGATGTTGTGCTGATTCTGAACCGTCTCCCGTAAGACGTCGAGCCTTTCCGGAACGTGAATGCCCTCGCGGACCGCCCACTCCTTGAGAGCGACCATGGCGTCCTTGATGTCGATACCTCGTCGGCAGCGCACCTGGCAGGCCTGGCAAACAGTGCAGAGCCAGAAGGTCTGGCTGTTCAACACCTCGTCGACAAACCCTAGTTGGAGCAGACGCCACACCTGACGCGGCGTGTGATCCATGGCATAGGCTGTCGGACACGAAGCTGAACAGGTGCCACATTGGATGCAGCGCCTGATGAATTGACTCGCTGGAGAGAGACGGTCTACAAAAGTCGTGTCTCGGTCTGCTGTACCGAGGTTGATCACTTCAGAACTTGCCAAGCTGCCCCCCTACGCAGAAAGGCCGCCGACCGGAGCAGGCGGCCACAAAAACGAACTCCACCATAGATCACGAGATGACAACGGCTTCAAGCCCCGCCGGGCTTGGGGCTCAACGCGAATGACTACCCCAGGATCTCCGCGTACTCCCCAGCTTCCTTCTCGATGAAAGCCTTGAACTCCGGGGAGTCGGCTCTCATCAGGTTCTCAAGTTCCGACGCATCGGGCATCTCGATCCTGACGAGCCAACCTTCGTCGTACGGAGATTCATTGATCAACATAGGCTCCCATTCAAGTTCTTCGTTCGCCTCCCCAACTTTGCCGCTGACCATTGCGGGGACGCGGCCTACCCACTTCCCGGATTCTATCGACATGAACGTCTCCCCTTGCTCGACCTCCCGTCCAACGCGGGGCATCTCGACGAATACGATTTCCTGTGCAATGCGCTGCCCGAAGTCTGTCATGCCTTGCACGAGCACACCATCCTCCACGCGACCCCAGTTGTGCTTCTCGTCATAGTGGAGACCTTCGGGGAATTCGATACCGGCGATGTTCATAGCTTCCTCCTGTGAGTATCTTCTGTGCGGGCAAGACGAGATTATAGCATACAAGCGTTCAAGATTCAATGTCGCGACCCTGCGCCTCAGCGCGGGGTGCAGTAACGAGTTGTC
>Ga0180429_10003243_pt1 | contig 13202 bp, 8 predicted proteins | sample SS_ome_FD_132428 | JGI IMG/M metagenome (GOLD analysis project Ga0180429, IMG submission 132428) | Hypersaline lake sediment archaeal communities from the Salton Sea, California, USA - SS_1_S_1 metaG | ecosystem: Environmental > Aquatic > Non-marine Saline and Alkaline > Hypersaline > Sediment ...
GAGAACCCGTGCCTCCCCGAGGGGAGACCCGACCTCATCGTATACGATGCCGGAAAGACTGCCCGTCGTCGCCTGGGCGAAAGCGGCGAAGGGCGCCGTGAGCAAGAAAATGAGCAGCACGATGCGTGCACTCGGCAAGAAGCGGATCATCAGACTCTCCTTGGCAGGGATGGACTGTTGCTGGTGTCGTTCTGATGTGTGATCGGGCGTCGATCGTCTCGGTCTAGCCCGGATATCTCACCCGTTTTCTGCTGCGGCGCGCGATAGGCTATCGTCTTCGGCCCGTTCTCGGATTCGGTCGGTCGAAGTACACTACGCTGGCGATTGCATTCCCTTCTTCGAAGAAATCAACAATTCGGGGACATGACCCTATTTCAATAAGGTATCCAAATACAGGGGACACGATCCTGAACTCCAAAGCGAGTTCAGGTCATGTCCCCGTATTTCATCAATTTTCTTTGAAATAGGGATCGTGTCCCCTTGAATTGTTGCCCCGACATCTGCAATCGCCCTTACGGTGCGTCTCCTCCCTCATCCTCCGGTCGAACCGAATCCACCAGCCTCTTGCGCGCCTCGCGACGAAAGCCGGTGAGAAACCCGGTCTAGATCCGGAGTTCGAGCCGCTGGGGGGACCGTGAACGGAGGGGCATGGAGGGGAGCCGGACCGGGTTCACGAGAATCGGCTCGGAGGTTCCGCCTAAGGTCGGCCGGCCGACCGGGGGGTATTCGAACGGGGCGAAGGAAGAGGATCGCCCCGCAGGTATAGCCGAGGCTTGACTACGCAGTGATTGATCGCAGACCTTGCGGCTGAGCGAGGTCTCCCCGGTGATCCAGATCTCCCCCCGCCGATAGCGCAGCCTCTCCACACGGGGGTCGTCGCTTCGGGCGATGGAGAAGGGTTCGCTTCGGGCCCAGAGGATCTCGCGCCCCCGTCGGCCCAGGCGCAGCAGGATGCGGGCGCGCTCCGCCGGATGATGCGGGACGCGCCAGGTAAGCGAAGCAAGTGCCGGATCACGGCATTCGGTGAGGCGGACGGTACCCGACGCAGGGCTTTCCAGGCCGAGCAGAAGTTCGAACTCCTCCGTCTCCGGGGGAAGGGACGTCCAGGTCACGCGGATCGTGGTACCCGGCCTAAGAATCCTGTCTTGACTGAGCTGGACGGAGGGGTGTCCGACGGACGCGGAGAGGAAGACGGAAAAGCCCAGGCCGAACAGCAACGTGGTCGCCGGAAACGGCAGCCTGCTCCGGATGGTCGTTCGGTCCACGTTGCGGAAGCCGCGTTTCGCCATCTCGTGCAATGCAGACCCCCTCACAAAAATACCCCCGGAAGGGGAGGGGTGTCAATCTGCAGGGGGCGGCGGCGACGCATCAAGGGGTATCGGAGCCCTCGCCGCCGTTCCCCACCGCCACGCGGGCGGGGCGCAGGAGATCTCCCTCCCTGCGAATGCCGGGGGCCAGCACGGCGCATACCACGTCTTTCCTTCCCGGTGCGAGCTGGAGGGCTTCCATGGTGTTGGGGTCGAAGGGCTCGCCTTCGGGGGAGAACCGCTCGCACCCGTGCTTCTCCAAGAAGAGGCCGATGCGGTCCGCCACCAGGGCCATGCCTTTCTGGACAGCCGGAGCGTCTCCGGCGTATTCAGTTGCCCGCTCCAGGTCGTCGAGAATGTCCAGGACGTTGAGCAGCAAAGCGGTCTCGCGCTCCCTGAACCGGTACTCCAGGTTCGCCGCCACCCGCTCGCGCGACTTGCGGGCCTCCTCGTCCAGTTCCCCGATGCGCTCCCGCAGTTTGCGCTCGGCGAGGGCCACTCGCTCTTCCATCTCCTCCACGTAGGAGGGCTTCAAATTGGGCTCGGTGGCCTGGATGGAGGAATCGTCCCTGCCCACCCTGCGCCTGTCCACGACGGTGAGCTTTCGATGTTCTTTGTCGTCGGATGCTTGCGGCGTCATCGGTTCAGCTCCTGCAGCCGTTCTATACGCTTCTCGATGGGGGGGTGGGTGGAGAAGAGGTTCATGAGCCCTCCGGCGCTGAAGGGCTTGACGATGAACATGTGAGAGGTCGCCTTTCCCGCGCGGAGCGGAATCCGAGCCGAGGCGTGGTGCAACTTCTTGAGGGCATTGGCGAGGCCGTGGGGGTGGCCCGCGAAGCCGGCGCCCGCCTCATCGGCTCCGTACTCGCGAGACCGCGAGATCGCCATCTGGATGACGATGGCGGCGATGGGCGCCACGAAGATGGCTACGAGGAGCCCGAAGATGTTGTCGTCGCCGTCCCCGTCCCGGCCGAAGCCGCCGAAGATGGCCGCCCATCGGGCCATGCTCGAGACGAAGAGCACGGCCGACGCGATAGAGGCCGCCACCGTGCCGATGAGGATGTCCCGGTGTTTGACGTGGGCGATCTCGTGGGCGAGGACGCCCTTGAGTTCCTCTTCGTCGAGCAGGTCGACGATGCCCTCGGTGACGGCGACGACCGCGTTGGCGGGATTGCGTCCCGTGGCGAACGCGTTGGGGGAAGGCGAGGGGATGACGAACACCCTGGGCTTGGGAATGCCGGCGGCGCTGCTGAGTTCGGTGACCATGGCGTGAAGCCGGGGTGCCTCCGCCTCGGTTGCCTCCCGGGCGCGGTAGGCCGCCAGGACGATCCTGTGGGAGAACCAGTACGAAAAGAAATTCACGCCAAGAGAGACCGCGAGAGCGATGATGATGCCGGTCCGGCCGCCGAAGGCGCCGCCGATGAGCATCAGCAGGGCGGTGAGCCCCGTGAGAAGCATCATGGTCTTGAACCAGTTGATCATGGGGAAACCTCCATGCCGCGTTCCCCGGCCGGTTTGTCCCGGGGAAGGGCGGCTATTCTACCACCGTGAAGTCGAGGGCGTCCTCCCGCCGCCCGGCCCGAATCGTCGCGCCTGCGGCGGCCGCCCCGGTTAGCAGCATCTTCGAAAGCGGGTTTTCCAGATGCCTCTGGATCGCCCGCTTGAGCGGTCGCGCGCCGAAGGCGGGGTCCCAACCCCGGTCGGCGAGAAGGGACCGGGCCGATTCGTCTACGATCAGCGTGAGGTCGCGTTCTGCGAGACGTTTCTCGAGAACGGCGAGTTGGATGTCGATGATCCCCATGAGGTCTTCCCGGCTGAGAGACCGGAAGAGAACCGTCTCGTCGATGCGGTTCAGGAACTCCGGCCTGAATGCGTTCTTCAGTTCGGCCGACACCGCCGCACGCATGCGTTCGGGCCCCTCCCCCGCCATGTCCTGGATGATCCTCGACCCGATGTTGCTGGTCATGACGATGAGGGTTTGGGAGAAATCGACGGTGCGGCCCTTCGAGTCGGTGAGGCGTCCGTCGTCGAAGATCTGCAGCAACACGTTGAAGACGTCGGGATGGGCCTTCTCGATCTCGTCGAGCAGGATGACCGAGTAGGAGCGGCGGCGCACGGCCTCGGTGAGTTGGCCGCCCTCCTCGTGCCCAACGTAGCCGGGAGGGGCCCCGATGAGGCGCGCGACGGCGTGCCTTTCCATGTACTCGCTCATGTCCAGCCGGACCATGGCGCGCTCGTCGTCGAAGAGGAATTCGGCGAGGGCCTTGCAGAGTTCGGTCTTGCCCACGCCCGTCGGGCCCATGAAGAGAAAGGTGCCGAGAGGCCTTCGCGGGTCCGAGAGTCCGGCCCGGGCGCGCCGCACGGCGTCGGAGACGGCGCGGAGGGCCTCTTCCTGCCCGACGACGCGCCTTCGGAGCCGCCCCTCCATCCGAAGCAGTTTTGCACGCTCGCCCTCCAGCATCCGGGAGACGGGGATCCCCGTCCAGGAGGAGACGACGGAGGCGATGTCCTCCTCATCGACCTCTTCCTTGAGGAGCGCCTGTCCTTTCTGGATCTCGGCCAGCCGTTCCTCGATCCCGGCCTTCTCCTGTTCCATCTTCGGGAGGGAGTCGTAGCGGATCCGCGCGGCGTCTTCGTACTTCCCCTCGCGCTCCGCCCGGTCGGCTTCCGTCCTCAGGCCCTCCGCGTCACGCTTCAGTTCCTGGAGCCGCTTGATGGCGTCTCTCTCGGCCTGCCACCGGGCCCTCAGCGCCCGGGCTTCCTCCTCGATCTCCACCCGTTCCCGCTCCACCTCGGGGAGGCGTTCCTTGGACGCATCGTCGCCCTCCCGCCGGAGTGCCTGACGTTCGATCTCGAGGGACGAGAGTTTCCTCTCGAGGGTGTCGAGTTCGTAAGGAAGGGAATCCACCTGGATCCTGAGCCGTGCCGACGCCTCGTCGATGAGGTCGATGGCTTTGTCCGGCAAGTTGCGGTCATGGATGTAGCGGTGGGAGAGGGTGACGGCGGCGACGATGGCCCCGTCACGGATCCGGACGCCGTGGTGCACCTCGAATCGTTCCTTCAGCCCACGGAGGATTGCGACGGCGTCCTCTGTGGAGGGCTCTCCGACATACACCTGCTGGAAGCGGCGCTCCAGGGCCGGGTCCTTTTCGATCTGTTTTCGGAATTCTCCGATGGTAGTCGCGCCGATGGCGTGAAGTTCGCCCCGCGCAAGCGAGGGCTTGAGGATGTTGGACGCATCCATGGCGCCCTCGGCAGCGCCGGCGCCGACCAGGGTGTGCAATTCGTCGATGAAGAGGATGATCTCGCCGTCGGCGGCGACGATCTCCTTGACCACGGCCTTGAGGCGATCCTCGAACTCTCCCCGGAACTTGGCGCCTGCGATCATCGCGGCCAGATCGAGTTGAACGAGGCGCTTGTCGCGGAGGGGCTCGGGAACGTCTCCGGATACGATCCTGCCCGCGAGCCCTTCGACGATGGCCGTCTTGCCGACGCCGGGATCACCGACGAGGACCGGGTTGTTCTTGGTCCGCCGGGCGAGCACCTGCGTCAGCCGCCGGATCTCCGCGTCTCTTCCGATGACCGGGTCCAGTTTGCCCCTCCGGGCGAGGTCGGTGAGGTCCTTGCCGTACTGCTCGAGGGCCTGAAATTTCGCTTCGGGGTGGGGGTCCGTCACGCGTTGAGAGCCGCGGATGTCCCGCAGGGCGCCCAGGAGCCTGGCGTCGTCGATGCCCATCTCCCGCAAGATGGCCGAAGAGGGCGTACCTGTGGCCGCCAGAAGGGCCATGAGCAGATGTTCCGTTGAGATGAAATCGTCTTTGAGCCGGCCTGCCTTCGATTGGGCCGCCTCGAGCACCTGGCCCAGGAGGCGCGAGGGCGCAGGTTCCGCGTCTCCGTGCACCTTTGGAAGCCCGCCCAAGGCGGTTTCGAGACGGTTGGTCAGGGACAGGGTCTCTACGCCCAGCTTCTCCAGGATCGCAGGCACGATGCCGCCCTCCTGACGAACGAGGGCGAGGGTCAGATGCTCGGGCGTCGTTTCGGAGTGGTGGTACGAAGCCGCCGATTCCTGCGCCGAAGCGATGGCCTGTTGCGCTTTCTCGGTGAATTGTTCCCATTTCATGGGCGACCTCCTAAATCTGAGTCCTATATTATTATAATATCTGAGTTACTGCTTGTCAAGTGTTGTGCGCGTGCTTTTGGGATTCAGCATGCGGACCGGAACCGAAATGTGCTAAACTCTTTGGTTGAGTCGAGGGAAAACGGCCATGCGAACCGCCACGCAGAAAGCCCTGTTCGTCCTTTATGGAGTATTGCTCCTCTGTCTGGTGCTGTGGAGCGGGATCCATCCGTCCCGCATCTGGGTGGCACCCCTCGTCCTGCTCTTTTTTTTCTTCGCGTATGAATTCGACGTGCGGATCCCCTCCATGGGGTCCATGAATCTGGATCACATCATCGCCTTTCCCTCCGTGGTGCTGTTGGACCATCCCCTCACGGCGGGGCTGCTGGCGGGTGTCGCGCTCTTGGGCACGCGCCTTCGCAGGAAGGGCCTTGGAGGCCTTACCCTCATCAACGCCTTCGACACCATGCAGGTGGCCGTCTCCATCTCGCTCGGCGGATTTCTCTACCTGTGGACGGCCGGCCGTTTCGGAGGGGGCACGCCCGCCGCACTCGGGGGGCTGCTGGCCGCAATGCTGGTCACGTCGGCAGTCAATCTGGGCAGCGTCACGCTCATGCGCATCGCCGGCCGGGATCCCATCCCGGCCGCTTCCATGAGGCAGTACCTGCGGCAGATCGTCTTCTGGATCTTCATCTCTTTCCCCTTCCTGGTCCTCCTGGTCAATGCGGTGCAGGCGGGGCAGCACCTCGAAGTGACGCTCAGCGCGCTGGCCATCCTCATCCTCATCTGGGCGCTTCGACTCACGGTGGGTCTCCAGCAGAAGCACGCGGCCATCTTCCAGGCCCACAGGCGCCAGGAGTTCCTCCAGCAGCTCATGCTGACCTCCGAGCAGTCCCTGGCCAGCGAGACCTTCCTGAAGGATCTGCTCGCGGGATTGAAGGAGTTCATCGAATGGGACCGAGAACTGCTCTTCCTGCCGCCGTCGGAGGAAGCCGGAATGACCCGCTGCATGAGCCTCGGGGATCTGCCCGCGGATGTGGACGGCCTGGCGGAACAGCTTCACGCCCTGCTCGGAGACCCGGACCTCCGGGAGCCGAGGCTCACCGTCGGCAATGAGATGGAAGGCCTCCTCTCCCCGCAGACCACGAGCCAGGTGGTTACGGCGCTGGCGACGCAGGAGATCGCCTTCGGAATCCTGGTTCTGGAGCGCAGCGGAAGCCGGGATCCCTTCGCGCAGGAGGACATCAAATTCCTCGAACTCGCACTCGGCCAGATCGCCCAGAACGTGCAGGACGAGATCCTGAAGAGGCAGTTGCTGAAGACGAACCGAAAGCTCATGCAGCAGACCGACTTCCTGTCCGAGATTCTCAAGATCTCCAATCTGCTGAAGGTGCACCTGGACGTCAACGGCATCCTGGATCGGGTGGCGAAAGGAATCCGGGAGAACATGGGGTTCCGCTACGTGCTCATCAGCCTGCTTCGAGAGGAGGAGGGGTGCTTCGAGCGCGTGGCCCAGGCGGGTCTCGACGATATATGGGAGGAAATCCAGCAGGCGAAACCGCCCGCCAAGGAGATCCTGGATCTGCTCGACGAGAAGTTCCGCGTCTCGGGCTCCTATTACATCTCCCACAAGGAGAACCGGATTCTCTCCCATGCCGTGGTCACCCATGCGGGGAAACCCGTGCGGGAAGCCGACGACTGGGATCCCAAAGATGTCCTCATCGTGCCCCTGGTCGACAAGGACGAAGACCTGCTCGGGATCATCTCCCTGGACGAACCGGTGGACGGGAAGATCCCGTCGATGGAGACGCTGCGCGCCATGGAGATTCTCGCCAACCAGACGGTCCACGCCCTCGAAAGCGCGCAGGTGCATCTGCAGATCCGAAGGCAGGCCGTTCTCGATGGCCTGACGGGGCTGCACAACCATCGATACTTCCAGGAGACGCTGGTTGCGCAGGCGAGCCGCGAGGATCAGGCCGGGACCTATGCCATCCTGATGATGGATCTGGACAACTTCAAGGAGATCAATGACACGTACGGACACCTGGTTGGAGATACCGTGCTGAAGGCGGTGGCGGACGCCCTCAGGGGGTCCATCCGAAAGGGGGACGTGGCGGCGCGGTACGGAGGAGAGGAATTCGCGGTGTTTCTCCCGCGGCAGGACCGGGAACAGGCCCGGCATGTGGCGGAGCGCGTGAGGCGGGTCGTAGAGGAAATGAACCTGGCGCTCGACGGGGTTCAGGAGCCCATCCGGGTCACCCTGTCCGTCGGTTATGCCGCTTATCCGGAAGACGGGTCCGACCATCAGACCATACTCGAGCGAGCCGACGAGGCCCTCTACCTGGCCAAACGGGCCGGCAAGAACCGGGTCTTTGCCGTGAGTTCCTAGCGGAACGGGTGGATCTAGAGATGGAAGAGAACATTTTCGTCGGACGGTTTTCAGTTGTTTCTATTCTCGGCAAGGGGAAGCGCGGCTTCGTCTATCTGGCGAAGGACCCCGCGGCGGGGGAGCCTGTGGTGCTCAAGGCCGTCCGGCCCGAGGGCGAGGATCCTGAGCCGGCCATGGAAAGCCTGAGAAAGACGTCCCGGAAACTGGCCGCGGCGGGTACCTCGGCCGTAGTGCCCTTTCGGGAGGTCTTCGAGGACGCCGGCACGGTCTATCTCATGCGGGAGCACGTTCCGGGAACAACCCTGACGGACATCCTCTCCGCTCCGGGCGGGCTTTCCGCCAAGAGCTGGCGCGCCATGGCACGCCAACTCCTCAGGGCGACGGCGGCGGTTCACCGCAAGGGACTGGTGCATGGAAACCTGACGGGGGAAAACTGCATCGTCGAAGACGGCGGCCGGCTAAGAGTCCTGGACCTCGGGCTCTCCCTGTACGCCGGAACCTCCGAAGGCACCGGTACCGGGCCGTCGCCCTCCGACGACGTCAAAGCCGCCGCAGGCCTTCTTCGGGAACTGCTCCAAAAGGTCTCCGGGGAACCGGAAGCCCTGAAGGCCGGGGGCGCTCTTCTCGACGGGGTGATCCGGGGAACGGCCGCACCCCACCCCCTGACGGCCGAGGAACTCCTGGAGGCCCTCACAGGCGATCCCGATCGAACGGTTTCTCTCGAAGCGTCGGGAATGACGGTCGAACCCCCTCCACCGGAAACCCCGCAGGCACCTCAGAAAGTGACCCAGCCCCCCCTGCCCCCTCCGCCGCCTAGGACCGCTTTCACCCAGCCGGCGGAGGTCCTTCCTCCGCCTCCGGAGAGGGAGGAAGCCCCGAGAAACAGGAAGAGAATGTCCAAGGGGCTCTGGATCACGGTGCTCCTGATCGTGGTCTTGGGAACCCTGGGAGGCGTCCTGTTGGTCAAGTACCGGGACGCCATCCTTAATCGACCCAAGGAGGAACCTACCCCACCTCCGCCCCCGAAGCGGGAGGAAGTGATGCCCGTGCCCGTCAAGGTGATCACCGAACCTTCCGGCGCCCAGTTGTTCCTCGACGGGAAACCGGTGGACCAGGTGGTCCTGGACGTTAAGGATTCGAGAGAGCACCTCGTAGAGGCTCGTCAGGGCTGCCTCGCGGCAGGCACGAAGATCAAGAACGGTGGATCGAAGGAGATCCGCCTCGTCCTGAAGCCCTCTCCCTGGAAACTGAATGTGACCAGCGATCCGCCGGGCGCGGCCATCTCCCTGAACGGAAGGAATACCCGAAAGATCACCCCCGCCGCCTTTCAGCGGACCTCTTGCGGAAAGGTGAAGGTGCGACTCGAGATGAAGGGCCGCCTTCCCTACGAGACGGAACTGAATCCGAAGGAGGCCACGGAGGTCCGGGCCGAACTGGCCAAAAGGCCACCCAAGGGCTCCGTTCGCATTAGCAAGGGGCGTTGGGCCTTGAGGATCTACCTGAAGGACAAGTTCCTGGGCAGGCCGGGCGACTCCATCCCGATGGAGGCCGGCGACCACACCCTGCGGTTCTTCGCCCCCGCCATCCGGGGCAATTTGGAGAAGAAGGTGAAGGTGCGCTCCGGCCGCGAAACGACCGTGACGCCGCCCACCTTTCGGACGGGGCAGGTCTTCCTCTTCGGCGAGGAAGGGAAGGTCTATGTGGACGGAGTTTACCTGGATGAAATCCCTCTCACCGGCGTGCCCATTGCCGTGGGCCGCCATCGGTTCACGGTGTCCTTCGCCGACGGCGACCGCGTCGAAACCTTCTGGCGAATTCGCGAGGGAACCCAGAGAAAAGTGGTTCGCGCCGAAACAGGCCGCTTCGAGGATCGATGATGACACGGCTCAAGATGATCACCGTTTCAGCCGTCCTGCTCCTGGGTCTTCTCGCCCGGGGAGAGGTGCCGCTCTTTCCCCCGCCCCCCGGCCAGCGCCTCGCGACGCAGCAGGCGCTCGCGGCGGGCCGCAGCGCCCTCGTCGCGGGCAATCCGGAGGCCGCGTATCGCTACGCGCTCATGGCGCGTGCGGAAATGGAGGCGGAAGAGGAATGGAACCGCCTGACCGCCACGATCCTCATCGCCCTGGACCGGCCTACGGAGGCGATCCGGTATCTGGCGAGGGTGGAGGGTGAACGGGAGCGGGTGGAACTCCTGCTCGGCCGGCGAGCCGGGAGCGGCCCCGCGGCTTCACTTCTGCCGTTGAATCAGAGATGGCCGCGGCTCTCGAAAGACGGACTCAAGGAAGTCGAAGCCGTCATTCCGGCCCGCGACGGAACCCTCTGGCTCATGGTGGAGGATCGCCTCGTTCAGGTCTCCGCACGGGGTGAACAGATGGGGTTCACGACCCTGCAGGGAGCCTCGGATCTTACCCTGGACGTCGATGGAGACATCCTCGCGGTGGGTTCCAGCCACATGTTCCGCAAGGGCAGGATCGTGCGCCTACCGGCGGGGATCCGCCGGGGAGTCTCCATCACGGAAACCCTCCAGGGGAGAATGATCGTCCTGGACGAGACGCCGGCGCTCCACCGCATTGACCCGGAGGGAAAGGTGGAAGGAAGGAGAACCCTCTCTCTCTCCAGGCCGCTGCGGGTGAGGGCCGATGGGTCGGGGCGCCTCTTTCTCGTCGACCGGTCTAAGGATACCGTGGAGGTGTTCTCCGCGGCCCTGGTGCCGCTGAGGACCGTGGATCTCTCGGACATGGAAGTCTCCTTCCGAAGGCCCGAGAATCTCTACGTGGACTTCGCGGGCAACTTCCTGATCCACGACGGGAGCCGGCGCGAGATCCATGTCTTCACGGCCCAGGGAACGCGCCTGGCCTCGTCGAGGAAAGAGAACGTCCGCATCGATGCGGTCGGATGGGACGGCCTGCACGGCCTCCTCTTCCTGGACCGGAAGAACGGTTACGTGGGGAGGATCCAATGGTAAGAAGGCTGCTCGGAGCCGGTTGCCTCCTTGTGTTCTGCGTGATGTCGTCCGCGCAGGTGATCGTTGAAGAGGTGGGCGTCCGCCAGGACCGCTACGCTTCCGCCGAGCGCGCCGTGGCGGCCTACGACTATCCCAAGGCCCTGGAGTACCTCGATCCGCTGTTGGAAGAACTCCAAGCCTCCGAACTGGCAGGCCGTCTCCAGCCGGCAGACGAAGCGTTGCTGGAGAACGCGCTGGAGCTCAGAGGGATCTGTCTGTACAGTCTTGGCAGGAAGAGCCGCGCCCGGGAGGACTTCGAACACCTGGTCCGGCTGAGGCCGGAATATCCCCTCTCTGGGTCGGTCAATTCGAAGATCCGCCGTTTCTATGACAGGATCCGCGATGCCCAAACGGGGATCATCCGGATCATCGCGGAGCCCGAGGATGCGGTCCTGTCGGTGAACGGGCGGGACCTGGGCGCCTCGTACCCCCGTTCGCTGCACCTGCCCAAGGGAATCCATCATCTCGTCTGGAACCGTGCGGGGTACGATCCGGTGGAGCGGGAGGTGAACGTCGAGGTGGGCAAGACCCTCGATGCGCGAATCCGCATGGTGCCCAATGCGCGGACCATCTATTTCCTGGTCCGGCCCCAGGGGGTCCTGCTGACAGTCGAAGACGAGTCTGTCGGAACGGCCGACCTCACGGCGGACAGCCAGCCGGATCTCAGCCGCTTCGCAACCAAGAACGGCGTGGATCCCGGTTCGGTATACGTCATATCCGCGAGGCACCTCCCTCCAGGGGAGCATCGGATACGTCTGACTCATCCCTGCCATATCTCGCAGGAGTTCATCCTCAACGTGGTCCTGGACACCGTGAACAACGTGCCCGGATACGTGAAGCCCGTCTTCCTGGAGCGAAAGACCGTAACCGTAGAGTTGGACAGTTTCCCGACCGGGGCGGAAGTGGTGCTGGACGGCGCGAGCGTGGGTGTCACCCCCCTCACGCTTCCGGATTTCTGTATCGGGGATCACGCCATGCGGATGGCAAAAGAAGGGCAGGGAGAGTACCAGGGCGTGCTGCGCATTCCCGCCAAGGATCCCTACCGGCTGAGCGTCGCCCTGAGGCCCTCGCTGCTCTGGGTCGGATGGACCGAATCGGCGGGGTCCGGGCGCGAGGACCGAGATCGGGCGGAAGCCGCCTGCCGAAAAACCTTCTCCGGCCTGGAACGATTCAACGGTATCCTGCACCGGGAGGAGAATCCCCTGCTGGCCGATCTGTACTTCGCCGACGGCGTGTCCGATGAAAACCGGAACATCGAGGCCGCGTCCCTGTGCCTCGCCTATGGCTGCCAGGCCTTGCTGGCAGGGCGGCTCTCTCAGGAAGGTGAGCGAAGCAAGGCGGAACTCCGCCTCGTGGTTCCACGGATTCCCGGCTACGATGCGTTCGCCATGGATTACGCCGCCCCTTCAGAGGTGGTCCGGCTCCTGGAACGGATCGACAGGCCGCTCTTCGAGTGCCCCGCCCAACAAATGGAGTTCGTCGATCTGCCTTCTTCGGATCATCCCGTCGTGACATCCGGTGTCGCGGACCGGAAGGGTCCACATCCCGGAGACCTCCTTCTCGCGGTGGGGGACAGGGAGGTAAGCACGGCGCGGGAAGCCGCCGAGCTGCTGGACGGTTCGGGAGACGTGGCGCTGCGACTGATGCGCTTCGGAAAGACCTTCGATTGGGTGCTGCGCCGCACCTGCTCCCCGGAGCCCGTCCTGTACGGAGGGCCTGCGGCCGACGATCGGAGGCGGTATCTCCTCTCGCGCCAGGCCGTCCTCTCCGGTGAGTCCGAGGCGGTCCGGGCGGCAGCCGGACGGCAGGCGGCCGCGTCGGCCATCGTGCTCGACCTGCCGGAAAAGGCGCTGGCGATTCTGGGGGCGCCGAAGGTGCGCGAAGACGGAAGCCTCGTCGATCTGCAGGAGGCGTACCTCCAGGCGGTAGCGCTCTCCCGCCTCGAGCGCTGGGAGGAGGCCCGCATTCTCCTCTTCGGCATCGCGGGTTCGCCGTCGGCAAGATACGGGGGAGAGCACGAGGTACTCCTGCAGCCCCTCGCCATGGAACTGCTGCGAAACCTCCCCGCCGCCGCCATGCCCCTCCCCGGGGAATAGTCGGGGGTCAGGCATTCGAAACCTTGATTATCAATCGGTGGTCGAGGTGGATCGAGCGCCTTTATCGCTACCTGATGCACTCATTGCTGCCGGTTGGGGTCACCCTCGGTCATTCCAAAGCGGTGCCCATGGATGTGCGAGAAGCGAGTCCGCTGATGCCTGCGGTTTCCCAGCTGACCGGGTCTGACTCCCTGATTCAAACAGGGGTTGACGGAATCAAACAAGTGTTTTATACTGTAGTTTGAATTGGGTGTTTGGGAGTATTGGTGAAGGCCAACGAGGAAAAAAA
>Ga0180429_10003246_pt1 | contig 13198 bp, 12 predicted proteins | sample SS_ome_FD_132428 | JGI IMG/M metagenome (GOLD analysis project Ga0180429, IMG submission 132428) | Hypersaline lake sediment archaeal communities from the Salton Sea, California, USA - SS_1_S_1 metaG | ecosystem: Environmental > Aquatic > Non-marine Saline and Alkaline > Hypersaline > Sediment ...
ACCCGTTGTACTTCGCCATCTCGGCGCCGATGAAACGGAACTCCGCGTCGTCCGCGGTGTGCTCCGTGCTCGAGTAGCCCCACGGAATGAGTATGCAGCCGACGACGGAGTGGAACGAGATGTTCGCCACGAACTCGCGCGCCGCGACGAAGTCCATGTACGCCTGGACCTCGGGCTCGGAGCCGGCCGACGGGCCACGGAACAGGTTGTTGCACGGATCGGTCGACATCCCGATCGTACCCCACTGGAACGGGTAGTTCCGGTTCGGATCCACGCCGAAGCATGAGGATCCCTCGTTGTCCCGCCGGTTCTTCCGCCACATCCCACCGCCGCTCGGGTAGGTTGTCTCGTTCCAGCAGAAGCCGTCGGGATTGACGACCGGGAAGAACCAGATCTCGCGGTTGTCGACGAGGAACGTGGCCTCGTCGTCCGTCCCGTAGTTCTCACACAGCCACGTCATGTAGTGCATGATGACTTCGACCGAGATCGGCTCGCGCGCGTGATGGAGTCCGTCGATGAAGACCTCGGGTTCTTCCTCGTCGATTCCCGGATTGTCCGAGATCTTCATCACCCAGAGCTCGCGTCCCTCCTCCGTCACGCCGATCGACTGCTTCGCCGTCGTGATTGTCGGGTAGGCCGCGTGCAGCGCGTCCAGGTAGTCGACCGTCTCCGAGTAGGTGTGGAAGTCGCCGAAGTTGTCTCCCCGGATCCTCCGGGCGTAGTGCTCCTGCATGTTGTCGATCATCACCCGGACGTCGAACCCCTCGGCGCGGAGTTCCGCGAGCTCCTCCGCGTCGGTCACGAAGATCGCCAGCTCTCCCGGCTTCGCCTTCATCAGGTCGAGGGCGCGCCCCGACACGAATCGATCCCACGACTCCATCGAGTCGAACTCGATCAGAGCCTGGATCGCGGGCTCCTGTCGCTCGACGCGCTCGTCGGCCGGGGACGCCGCCGCGAGAGCCACGAGCGCGAGCACGGTCATGAGAACGAACGGTCGTCTCATCGGTCCTCCGCTCCCTTCCGGGGCGCCGCGGTACACCCCGCGCGGCCCGGCGCGCGGGAGACCGGTCGGGCGTCCCATCGAAACCGAAACCCCCGGCGCCGCCCGGCGCCGAGAGCACTCTTCAGCAGTCTAATCTCCAATGATAGCACAGATTACGGCGTGAGGCAATGAACGGCGATTCGGCGCTCCGTCACGCGGAGAGAAGCGTTCGCCACGAGTCCCCTTCCCTGATGAGGAGCTCCCCGCCGGATCGCCCCAGCGCTTCGCGCGGGCCGAGCCGGGCGGCCAGCGACGTGAGAAGCCGCGAGCGCGCGATCCTCCTCGACCCGCGGGGGCCGATCGCATACACGAGCCGCCCGAACCGCGTCAGTCGGTCGACCGCCGGCGCCACCCGAAGACGGACGGCCTCCGCGTAGATGTCGGCCGCGTCCGCCCCGCTCCTGAGGGCACGCGCGACGGCATCCGCGGCCTCGCACCCGCTCGACAGGGCGTGCGAGATTCCCTCGCCGGTGGCAGGACTCACGAGCCCGGCGGCGTCGCCGGCGAAGAGGACTCTCCCGGTCGCGACGGGCGCCTTCCGCGACCGGGCCGGCACGCGTCCGGCCAGGGGCCCCTCGAGCCGCCAGCCCGCGAAGCCCCTGGTCGACACGAAGGCGTCGAGCACCGTGAGCAGGGCGGGCGCGAGCGGCCGGCCGACGCAGATGCCGACGTTGAGGTGATCCTGCTTGGAGAAGATCCACCCGTATCCACCTCGCACCGCGGCGAGATCGAAGAGCACTCTCCCCGTCCACGGCAGGAGGGCATCCGCGGTCGGGGGGAACGCCCTCACGTAGGCGGCCCCGAACTGGCGGAAGTCGGGAAGACCGACCGCTCTGCGCGAGACGCCGCCCGCCCCGTCGGCGGCCACCACGTAGCGCCCCGACCACTCGCGCCCCCGCGCCCCGACGGTCACGACGTCCTCGTCGACATCGATCGCCCGGACGGCGGCCCCGAACTCGAATCGGGACCCCGCCGCCCCGGCACGCTCCGCGAGATACGAGTCGAAGTCGCGGCGGTTGACCGTCGCGACGACCGGCCCGGGCTCCCGCCACACGAGGCTCGCTTCCTGCCCGAGGCCGATCTCGACCGACGACGCCTCATCCCGGAACAACGCCGACGCCTCCGGGTCGAGCCTCGAGACGGCGTTCGAGGTCAGGCCCCCCGCGCACGGCTTCGTCCTCGGGAAGAACGAGCGCTCCAGCACGAGGCACTCGAGGCCGAGTCCCGCCGCCCGGCGCGCGCACGCGCTTCCGGCGGGTCCGGCCCCGATCACCAGGAGATCGTACACGGTCCTCACGCGTCCTGTTCTCCGATCGGCCGCTAGTTCAGGACCAGCTCACCGAAGGTCCGGGGGTTGTAGTCGATCGGGACCTGCCAGTCGGCGACGCCACCCCGCGCCCTGCTCAGCTTCCTGCGGAAGTTGGCGCCGAGGACTTTCCCCGACGCGGTCTCGATGCCGAGCGACTCGCGCGGGATCCTCACTTCGATGCTCCAGCGGTCGAAGGTGCGGTGTGTCGCGACGTCGTACTCGCCGTCCCACGACCTGTCTGCGTCGTACTGCCACTCCTCGTTGAACTCGATCTTCTGATCGAAGACGATCCCGTCCGGGTTGAAGTAGATCTGGTAGACGACCGGCGCGTCCGGGCCGGGGCTGAAGAAGTAGCCGACGCAGTCCTCCGCGTAGACGGGGCCGTCGCGTTCCAGGACCTCCGCGGCGACGGCATCCATGTCGCCGTCGTGGCAGACGGCCGCGAGATAGAGGTTCTCGTCGTCGTATCCGAAGTAGAAGCTGGTCTCATCATCCAGCCGGGCGTCGTCGTACGGGGGATAGAACTCGGTCTCCGGCGTCACCCGCGTCCAGCAGGACTCGGTGACGTTCCCGTCGATGATCGGACTCCGATCGAGGCGTTCCGCGACCGCCCGCCTGACGACTCTCGGCGAGATGTAGGTCTTCAGGTCGCGCCCCGTGCTCATCGGGTAGCCGAAGCGGAACTCCGGAAGCGGATAGATCGATCCCGGATTCGACAGACGGAACTCGAAGTCGGCCGTCGCGCCCGGCTCGATCCGGATCTGGAGGACCGGTGGATCGACTCTCCAGCCGTCCGGGATGTCCCACGCAATCACATCCTCGACCGGGCGATCCGCAACGTTCTCCACGGAGACGGTCGCGGTGGTCCACTCGTCACCGGTCACCGGGATCCTGGTCGTCGTGATCAGGTCGCTCTCGATCCTCTGGATCTCGTGTTCGGTATCGATCGTCGCGACGTCGGGAGGATAGACCCCTCCCAGATGGACGACCGCGAGATCGTAGCCCGACTCCCTGACGGTGACCCAGCCGAACTGGAAGAACTCGCCGCGCTCGACCGGCTGCTCCTCCTGGCGATACATGTACCCGCCGGAGCTGCCGATCGAGGCGTAGTCGATGCCGTCGTACGTGCCCGCGAAGTAGTGGTGGAAGTGCCCCGTGAAGACGGCGTCGACATCGTACTGGACGAGGATGTCGTGAAGCGGATCAGGCTTCCCGGCGGCCAACGTGAAGTACCAGAGCGGCTTGTGGCAGATGACGAAGGTGTTCCCGGCGTCCGTGTTCGCCTCGAGGTCGGCGATCAGCCAGGCCTTCTGCGCCTCCGGAAGATCGTCCCACGAATCGAACCGGCTGTTGTCGAGGACAATGAAGTGCGTGTTCTCGTGGTCGAAGGAGTAGTGAGGTAGCCTGCCGGTCCTCTCGGTATAGACCTCCTGCGAGGCGTCGCTCCATATGTCGTGGTTGCCCGGCGACACGTAGACCGGCGCCTTGAGGTTCCCGAGCAGCCCGAGAAGCGAGTCCCACTCCGCGTTCGCCCACTCCATGTCGTCGGTGTAGCCCTCGATGTGATCGCCGACCGTCACCACGATGTCCGGACAGAGCAGGTTGATCTCGTCGATTACCCGCGGATAGATGCCCGGAACGTGTCCGCCCGTCCTGTCGCTCAGGATGGCGAAGCGGAACACGGCATCTCCCGCGGCGCCTGAGGCAACGCCCGCCGCAAGCAACAGAACGCCGAGCAGCGCGCACACCATGCGGAGTCTCATCGCGCCCCCCATGTCGTTCGGGCGACGCCGGGTCGCCCGGTGGAGTGACTGTCAGGACGGCTCCGCCCCGCGCGGAGCTCTCCGACCGATGCTATCTCCCGCGGTCGATCGTGTCAACGGAGCCGGCAGGAGCTCCGAAGGCCACCGGCGGCAAGAATCTGTTTGACAGCGTTGGCGCCGTTGCTACTATCGTACCGTTGGCGACCGGGATGCGGGGCGACGTCGTGTTAAGGAGTCTCTGGGAGTGCGCATCTGTCCCGAATGCGAGTGCGTCTTCGACGGTCAGGTCGACGTCTGTCCGCACTGCAGCGTTCCTCTCGTCGAGAAAGAGGAACAGGCGATCACGGAAGTCGTCGAATACGATCTCCCGGCCGACGGTCTCGTCGTGATCGAAGCGACCGACGACGAGTGCCGCGTGGGGAAACTCCGCGAGCTTCTCGAGGACGGAGGCATCCCCTGTTTCCTCAGCAACGAGCTCTTCCCGACCAGAACACCTCCCGCCGAGACGATGGTGATGATTCCCAAGGAGATGGCGAGCGACGCCAAGAAGCTCCTCAGGGACTTCTCCTGACCGGCTCCGCGGACTCGCCGCTCACGTTGGAGGTCGGCAGCACCTACCGCTTGTAGCCGATCGTCCTCAGGAAGCCGCGCCGGCTCTCGACGTCCTCTTCGGTCTCGACCCCGCTCGGACTTGATCCGTCGACGACTCCCAGGATCCCCTTGCCTTGGGCCGTTTCCGCGACAACCACCTCGATGGGATTCGCCGTGGCGCAGTAGACGCGGCAGACCTCCTGGCAGTCCTTGACGGCGTTCAGGACGTTGACGGGGAAGCCGTCCCCCATGACGATGGCGAAGCTGTGCCCCGCGCCGACGTCGCTCATCATCGCCACGGCGGCGCGCGTGAGATCGGCGTCGTTGCCGTCGGATCTGATCAGACACGGGCCGGACGCCTCGCAGAACGCCAGACCGAACCGCGCAGTCGGCGACGAAGTCACCATGACTTCGTACAGGTCCTCGACGGTCTTGATGAAGTGGCTCTGTCCGAGGATGACGTTCGCACCCTCGGGGATCGCCAGCGATACGTTCAGGATCTCCATGACGACCTCCTCTGCACGAGATGCTTCGGGAAGCGATGTCGGAAGCGGCTCGCGGGCCGCACCCCTTTCTATCGCAGATGGTCGGCGCCGGTCAACGGGCGCGTCCGTGTTGACCCGGCGAGCCCGGGTGGGATATAGTCGCGGTCGGTCCCGAGGGGACACGGGGGCGAGATGAAGCTGCTCTTCATATCCGAGGTCCAGTGGCTCTCGCAGGCTTCGCGGAAGCATCATCTGATCCGGCGCTTCCCCGACGACTGGGAGGTGCTGTTCGTCTCCCCCGTGAACGCCGGCGCCCGGGAGAACAGCTTCATCGTCCGTCGGGACCGCACCCGGCCCCGACTCCGGTACCTCTCGCTTCCGCTTCCGAAGCCGGACTCCCGCTTCGCCCTGGTCCGGTCGGCCCACGGCCTTCTCTCCCTCAATGCGCGGATGCTGCTGCCGCTGGTGTCCCGGCTTGAGCACCCCGACGTGGTGGTCTGCTCATACATCTGGGCCTCGGCGGCCGTGAGGGCCATCCGCGGCAGCGGGACGCCGATCGTCTACGACTGCAACGACTACCATCCGCACGACTACCCACTGAGGCGCCGGCAGGCCGAGGAGGCCTTCCGTGACCTCGTCGACGCCGTCGACGAGGTCGTCGCGCCCCTCTCCTATCTGAGGGACCAGTGCGGGCGCGGCGTCGTGATCGGGAACGGGACCGATCTGAGTCTGTTTCACCGACGCCTCGACGCGCCGCGGCCCCCGCTGCTGGCGGAGGGACCGGTGGGTCACCGGAGCGAGCTCGTCGTGTTCGTCGGGTCGGTCGACGGGAAGATGGACACGGGAATCGTCGGGAAGCTCCTCGAGCAGATGGCCGGATCGGGGCGGGACGTCGGGCTCCTGTTCCTGGGGAGGATTTTCGACGAGGTCGTCGGCGACGTGAAGAGGCTCTCGGGGGCGTTTCCCGACCGCGTGCACTTCGCGGGCCGCGTGCCGTACGAGGAGCTACCCGAGTACCTCTCCCACTGCAGTGTAGGAGTCATGCCCTACGTGCTGAACCCGAGGCTGCGCGCGGCGAACCCGAGCAAGCTCTACATGTACGCCGCGATGGATCTGGACATAGTATCGACGCCGTTCTCCGAGAACGTCCTCGATCACGGCGAGCTCGTGTCGGTCGCCACCGACCCCACCGAGTTCGCCCGGGCCGTCCTCGACGCCCTTGACGACGAATCACGTCGCGGGAAGGTCCGTGCAGCGATTGCCGAACCGAACGACTGGAACGAGCGCGCGGCGGAGTTCGTCCGTCTCCTCGAGACACTCGAGCGGGAGGAGTGACCTCCTCCCGCCCCAACCGTGATGGTGATGCGACAGCTTCGGGCGCGCTACGGCGCGCCCTCCTCGTTCTGCTCGGCCTGTCCGCTACCGGCGTCCCGCGGCTGCCCGATCAGAACACGCCCGTCCGGGCGCTCCGTCTCGGGGAGGTCGGGGGCCTCGCCGTCATCGGCCCCGTCCCGGCAGTAGCACGGCAGCAGGTAGAAGTAGATCGACTCGGTCGGATGGTAGTAGTCCAGTCTGAACTCGCAGGACTCCACGTAGTAGCCGGACGCCGAGACCACGATCCGGTATGTCTCGGAGTCGCAGCCCGCGCAACCGTCGTGCTCGAGGTAACCTCCGTACAGCATCGCGTGGCCGCCGGGATCGGTGGGCCAGCTCCCGACGTAGTCCCAGCACCAGAAGTCGTCCTCGTACAGCTCGGCCACGGCCCACGAGATAGGCATGCCCGAGTAGTAGTCGTACACGTAGACGTGGATCATGGCACGGTGCGGCGGAGCGTCGTCCCACCAGCAGGGCCAGCAGATGCACCCCGAGAGCAGCAGCGGGACTGCCAGCATCAGCAGAACGACTCCGAGCTTCTTTGCCTTGGATCTCATCCTCCCGAACCTCCTCTCGTCCGGCCCTTGTTCTCCGGGCCCGTCGCTCCCGAACCTGCCGCGCGAGGAGCGTGAGACGATCGGGGCATGCACGTCGAATCCACCTAGTCGCTCGTGATCCGGACCCCGAAGCGAATCCAGTCGATGCGATCGGGGCGCCACTTCCCCGCGTGCTCGATCCTGAAGTCGAGGATCTCCACCTCGACTCGCACCGATCCCGCGTGCTCGACGAACACCGCGCCGCGTTGCGGACGCTCCCCGTGGTACCCGTCGACGTCGATCCGGAAGAGCGGCATGGAGCCCCAACCGCTCTCCCACGAGAGATGTCCGACGATCTCGGTCGGGTCACCGTGGCTGCTCTCCGTGCACTCGATCCTCAGAAGACCGTTCCCGTCCCGGTGGCGGATCTCCTTGAAGAAGGCGTCGGAAGGGCGCCTCATCGTGAAGGTGTCGCGGATGCGGAGGTCGTCGTGCCAGCCGTGTCCGGGCACGACCCGGAAGCTCACGTGATCGCAGCTCCAGCCGTCCGGCCGGGCGTGCCACGCGGGCGGAACCGCGCAGGAGCGGCCACCGGGAAGCACGACGATTCCTCTCCCTCCGGGCGAGGGGCGCCGTCGGTCCCCTTCGACGACGACCCTACCGCCCCACGAGTGGAACGGGGGAGTCCGAATTCCACCCGGTCCGCTGGGCCAGGGAGCCTCGTGGGCACAGACCACGAGAGTCTCAACGCCCCCCGACCCAGCGATTCTGAGGGAGAACTGCCGGCTCTCCGGTACGCGATAGACCCGTCCCGGATGCACGAGGCGCGAGCCGGACCACCTGTTCGGATAGACCACTTCGACGCGCCCGTCGGGCGCGTAGTCGATGACCGTCACATAGCAGGGCCGACTGACCCTGAAGAAGACCCAGAGAGGGTCGCCGGGAGAGTACGTCGCCCACTCTCCTCGATCGACCCAGGCTTGCACGCGGAGGCGTCCGCCGCCGCACGACCCGCCCCACTCGCTCCAGCCGTTCCAGCCGGGGCCGGGCTCGACAACGACGCGATCCGTGCGAGGCCGCTCGACCGGACGCCGTTCCTCGCCGTCCGGCACGCGGGACTCGGGCAACACCTGCGCTCCCCGGGCGGCGCCGACCGCGACCAGGAGGAGTGCAATGCCGACGAAGGCGGCCGCGCGAATCGCGCGCAGCCCGCCGTCCGAAATCGATATCACTCGCATCATGTCGACCACCTCCGATCTGCGCGTGAGTGCGACCCGCCCTCCCGTCGCGTTCCCTGATGCGGTCCGTCTCAACGCTGCGGTGGACTTAGACGGGGGGGCGCCGGAGGGTATTCAGGGTGGCGTCAGTGGGCAGTGCCGGCCTGTCCGCCGCAGGCGACGTTGGCGCGCGCAGCGCGCGGCCGAGCCCAGGAGGACAGGGCCTTCGCCCCACAGTGTACCGCCACACACGCCAAAGCCGGGGCCATGGTGACCCCGGCTGAATGCACTTGGTGTCTTGTCGATCACCCGGCGCGGGCGCCGATCTACCGCCTCGCCGAGAGCGCGAGAATCAGAACGCCGCTCGCCGTCGGCGGCCCCCCGAGCAGAACGGTCCCGCCGTTCTCCAGTCTGATCCGCGTCCGAAGCACGATCTCCCGCTCCGCGCGCCTGTCGCCCGGCTTCGGTCGCACGGCCGGCGTATCGTGTATCAGTGCGACGGTCATCTCGATGAGTTCCTGCCCCTCCCTGGGAGCCTGAGGCTCCACCTCGAGCGTGAAGCGCTCGGGAAGCCGCGTCACGCAGACCTCGCCGATCTTCGCCGTGGCACGCGTGCGCCCCAGGAAGGAGTAGTGCGAGTACGCGAAGAGAGACTGGAGCTTCCTGCGGAGGCCTGCGAGCCGAGGATCGACGTCGACCTCTCTCTTGGCGCCGTCGCCCCCGTTCTCGGCGGTCGACGCGGCCATGGACGTAATCTCGATCGTGATCCCACCGTCGGCTTCGCACAACGCCGCCTGCGGAAGGGACAGCGCAAGGAACGCGATGATGAGAACGATAGCTGTCTGTCTCATGACCTCCCTCAGTGCCTGTTCGGAGCCGCCTACATCGCGCCCGGACCCTCCCCCGCAAGACCGGTCTCGACCTCTTCGGAGAAGACCCAGATCACCGTCATCTCCGGGTCGCGGGACGTGAACGTCATCGGCGTGTACCCGGCCGCGAGCGTCTCGATGCTCTCGACGACGCAGGCGCCGCCACCACCGCTCCCGCCGGAAAAGAGCGCCGGGCCCGCCGTCAGAGCCACGATTGCGATGACGACGCATGCTCCTGCGACGGCGAGCGTCCTTCCCAGATGATTGCCGAAGACGGGACGGGCCTCCCGGATCCGTCTGGGTCGGGCGGCCTCGCGATCGACCGCATCGAGAGCCGCCGTCAGCCCCACCTTGAACCTGCGCCACCCGTCCTCAGACGCGGGGGGCGCGGAGGTCCCATCCAGGATTCTATCAAACGTACGGATTGAGTCAAGCTCACGAGCGCAGGCCTTGCACTCCGCGAGGTGCTTTTCGACTCTGCGCCTGAGCCGATCGGGGAGTTCCCCGTCGGCGTAGGCGGTCAGGTAGCGTTCCATGCGGCAGCCGCGTCTCATGACTCAACCATCCTCTTGGTCTTCTGCGGCGGATTCGCCTCTCTCGACGTACGGTGCAAGCATCGTTCTCAGTTTCTTCCTCGCGTAGTGCAATCTCGACATCACGGTACCGATCGAGCAGCCGACCACCTCGGCGATCTCCTTGTACGACAGCCCTTCGATCTCGTAGAGAACGAAGACCGACCGGTGGTACGGGGGGAGCGCCTCGATCGCCCGACCGATCTGCTCGCCGAGCTCTCCCGCCAGAACCTGGCCTTCGGGAGAACGGGGCGGAACGACGTCGACCGTCTCGACTCCCGCGTACTCGACGACCTCCTCCGGCACCGTTCTCGAATCGACCGACCGCGACCGCTTCCTCGTGTAGTCGATGCACGTGTTGATCGCGATGCGATAGAGCCACGTCGAGAAGCTCGACTTCCCCTGGAAGCTCTTGATCCCGCGATATGCTCTGACGAACACGTCCTGGGCCAGGTCGAGCGCCTGCTCCGGTTCCCGGGCAAACCTGTAGGCGACGGCGTAGACGATGTCCTTGTAACGCTCGACGAGTTCGTCGAAGGCGTGACGATCGCCGGCCTGGCAGGCTCTGACCTTCTCGAGGATCAGCTCCCTGGGGTCGCCTTCTGGCATGGCTCCTCGCAGAGGACTAGACGGCCGGGCACCCCGCGTATTCAGCGGTGGCCGGGGTCTCCGGGGACCACCGGCCCGCCCCGGACCACTGGGACTAGTAGCGTATCTCCCCGAATTCCCGGAGCTTGCCCGTGACGAGGCGCTGGATCTCCTCGAGGCGTTCCTTCGTTCGCGCCTCGAATCGCATGACGATGACCGGCTGGGTATTCGAGGCCCGGACGAGGCCCCACCCGTCACCGAAGAGGATCCGCACGCCGTCGACGTCGACGACGTCGTAGTTGGCCTTGAAGTACTCCACCGCCCTCTCGACCATGGCGAACTTGGTCGCGTCGTCGACCGTCTCGCCGCGGATCTCGGGCGTCGAGAAGTACTGCGGGACCGTCGAGACCAGCTCGGACAGCGTCCGATCACTTCTCGACAGCATCTGCAGGATCCGGCACGAGGCATAGACTGCATCGTCGATGTTGTAGTAGCCGTCGGCCAGGACCATGTGCCCGCTCATCTCACGGCCGATCGGGGCTCCGCTCTCCTTGACCTTCCTCTTCAGGAGCGAGTGCCCGGTTTTCCACATCACGGGCGTGCCGCCGTGCGCCTCGATGTCCTCGACGAGCCCCTGCGAGCACTTGACGTCGAAGATGATCTCCGCCGGTCCGGCCTTGAGCACCTCCCGCGCCAGAAGGGCGAGCATGGTGTCGGCGAAGACGACGTCCCCCTTCTCGTCGACGGTTCCAACGCGGTCTGCGTCTCCATCGTACCCGATACCGATGTCCGCCCCGTGCTCCCGCACGGCGGCGATCAGATCGGCGATGTACTCCATGACGGTCGGATCGGGATGGTGGTTCGGGAAGTTGCCGTCCGGCTCGCAGTAGAGCGACACGACCTCACAACCCAGGCTCTCCAGGAGATCACACGCCACCAGACTCGCGCAGCCGTTTCCGCAATCCGCCACGACCTTCAGTGGACGTTCGAGGTGGATCCTGTCGCGGATCGCGTCCGTGTAGGCATCGAGGATCTCCGCGCTCGATCGCTTCCCCTCCCCCGACTCGAAGTCGCCGCTCGCGATGATCTCGCGTATCCTCTGGATCTCCCCGCCGAAGACGGAGTCGGTACCCAGGTTGAGCTTGAACCCGTTCATGTCGGGCGGGTTATGGCTGCCGGTGATCATCACCGATCCGTCGACCGGGAGTTCGAAGAGGGTGTAATAGAGAGCCGGCGTCGGGACGACGCCGACGTCGATGACATCGACCCCGACCGACATCAGTCCCTCGGCGACGTTCTCCCGGAACCCCACCGTCGAATGGCGAACGTCTCCGCCCAGGGAGACTTTCTTCCCGCCGTGTCTGCGGATGTACGTCCCGAACCCGCGACCGATCGAAGTGACGACGTCGTCGGTCAGATCCGTGCCGACGACGCCCCTGATGTCGTACTCGCGGAAGATGTAGTCCTTCATTCACTACTCCCTTCGACGTCCCTGCCCAGGCGCATCCTGATGTCGCGGAGCCACCCCCCGGCCTGATTGCTGACGAACTCCACCACGACCGGCGACGGCCCGGCCAGCGAGATCCTGACCTGCCGCGCAGGCCCCGACCCCTCGCCCTCCTCGACGCCGGCGATCGCAGCCTCCCCGGGTGTCGCTCGATGGAACGGGAAGCGCATCGGCTCGCGCCTTCCTCCCGTGTCGAACACGTAGAGCGCAACCCGCGTCAGCCGGAGATCGGCCGCGAAGCTCCCGCCCCCTCTCTTCGCGCGGACCCGGACCTTCACGTTGGACTCCTGGCGCGTCAGCCCCTCGGCAAGAAGCTGCCGCTCCCACTCCTCCCGCATCGCGGACATGCGCCTGCGATTCCAGAGTCCGAACACGACGGCGAAGAGCGTGGGCACGACGTACCCGAGCCCCGCCGCGTACTTCCCCAGCGACCGCAGATCGATGTCGACGGAACCGCGCAGCCGGTAGAACAGGTAGGCAACCGCGAGAACCGCGAGCGCAACGTAGACCCACCGCTCGTCACGTTCCTGAGGCATCCGCCCGTACTCCGTTCCCGGTTGACTGCCGAGGGGCGCGCGTCGCTTCTTCTAGTCGAAGGCCACGCCGATCTTCTCACGGACCTCGGCCATCGTGGCCCTCGCGATCGGACGCGCCCGCTCGGCCCCCGACCTCAGGATGTCGCGGAGATCGTCCGGCCGCGAAAGGAGGTCCAGACGGCGCTCCCGGATGGGACCGATCATCTCCTGAAGGTGCGCGATCACAATGCGCTTGCAGTCGAGGCAACCGATCTCCGCCGTCCGACACCCTTTCGCGCAGTACTCCTGCTCTTCGGGCGTCGAGAATATCTTGTGGTAGTTCATGATGTTGCAGATGTCCGGATCGCCCGGGTCGGTCCGCCGCTTGCGAGCCGGGTCGGTCATCGCGGTCGAGAGCTTCCGCTTGATGTCGTCGTCCGAGTCATCGAGGTAGACGCAGTTGTCGAGGCTCTTGCTCATCTTGTTGACGCCGTCCAGTCCGTAGATGCGTGCCCCTCTCGAGAGCACTTCGGCCGGCTCGGGGAACGTCTCTCCGAACGCCGCGTTGAAGCGGCGGGCGATATCCCGGGTCAGCTCGAGGTGCGGCACCTGGTCCTCGCCGACCGGCACGTAGTTGGCGTTGTAGATGATGATGTCGGCGCACTGGAGCAGCGGATAGCCCAGGAAGCCGATGGTCGACAGGTCCTTGGCCGAGAGCTGCTCGATCTGCTCCTTGTAGGTCGGCACCCGTTCCAGCCACGGCGTCGGCACGACCATCGACAGCAGGAGATACAGCTCGGCGTGTTCGGGCACCATCGACTGGACGAAGA
>Ga0180429_10003247_pt1 | contig 13197 bp, 4 predicted proteins | sample SS_ome_FD_132428 | JGI IMG/M metagenome (GOLD analysis project Ga0180429, IMG submission 132428) | Hypersaline lake sediment archaeal communities from the Salton Sea, California, USA - SS_1_S_1 metaG | ecosystem: Environmental > Aquatic > Non-marine Saline and Alkaline > Hypersaline > Sediment ...
CGACCACCGACACCTGGAGAGGGACCTCTACCGGGGAGGGTTGCCCCGTTTCACGGTCCGAATTCACCACCGTCTGGACGGGGACCGAGATGATCATCTGGGGGGGAAAGGTCGGATCCAGCACGACAACCCGGAGCGGTGGACGCTACGATCCCGTTTCGGATACGTGGACGCCTACGACCATCGCGGATAGCTGCCCTCAGCCGAGGTATGGACATACGGCCATTTGGACCGGTGTGGACATGATCATCTGGGGCGGGTATATGGGCGGCGGCGGATCCTACACCGACACGGGAGGCAAGTACGATCCCGTCACCGATACATGGACATCTACCTCCACCCAAGGGGCATGTCCGACGCCTCGCAGGGGCCACGTCGCCGTTTGGGCACAGCCCAGGATGATCGTCTGGGGCGGGATCGAAAGCCCCTCCTACGACTGGGTGAATACGGGTGGAATCTACGATCCCTGGACCGATATCTGGCAAGAGATGTCCATGGGCGACGCGTGCCCCACCTCCGAAAATATCGAGGAAGCGGTATGGACCGGAAGGGAGATGATCGTCTGGGGCGGCTGGGACAGGGAGTCCGGCGAGTACGTGGATACCGGTGCGCGCTACGATCCCGAGGACGATGGGTGGAACCCGACAGCCACCGAAGGCGCGCCGGAGGGGCGGATTTGGCCTACAGTCGTGTGGACCGGTTCAGAGATGATTGTCTGGGGCGGCTATGAAGGGGTGGAGATGTTCGGTTGCGGAGGGCGATATCATCCAGGCAGCGATTCCTGGACCGAAATTTCCAGGGGCATCAGCTCGCCGGAGGCGCGCACGTACCATACGGCCGTCTGGACCGGCTCCGAGATGATCATCTGGGGAGGTATTGGAAGCACCGTGCTGAATTCCGGAAGCCGATACGATCCCGAGACGGATTCGTGGGTGGCCACATCCGAGGGAAGCAGCCCCGGCCTTCGCCAGGGGCACACGGCCGTATGGACCGGTGCGGAGATGGTCGTCCGGGGAGGGGGATCAGGCGGATTCTGCCCCCGGGCCGGCGGGCTATATTCGCCGGCCCTGGATGCCTGGGCCCAGACGTCCACCGGCTCAAACTGCCCTGAGGGACGCCGGGGCCTTACGGGGATCTGGACCGGGCGCGAAATGATCGTCTGGGGAGGAGCCGTGGTGTGGGATGAGGTCGGCTCGGGCGGCCGGTATGATCCCGCGGCGGATTCGTGGGAGGCGACCTCCGAAGAGGATCCCTGCCCGACCGAACGAAACGGTCACACGGCCGTCTGGACCGGTTCGGAAATGATTGTCTGGGGAGGCGACGGCAACACGGGCGGCCGGTACGATCCTGATACGGATACCTGGCGGCCGACCTCCACCGGCTCCGGGTGCCCTGCGCACGGGGACGGCCATTCGGCGGTCTGGACCGGTTCGGAGATGATCGTCTGGGGAGGCTACGATACGAACGAAGGGGGCCGCTACGATGCCTCCTCCGATGCCTGGGCGGCCACGTCGACCGGTGGATACTGCCCCCAGCCCAGATTGGAGCACTCGGCCGTCTGGACGGGCTCCGAAATGATCATCTGGGGTGGGGTGGACACCAGTGCCTACGACGTCTTGAGTTCAGGGGGGCGCTACGATCCCGGAGCGGACGCCTGGTCGGCCATGGCGGCGGACGGGCACATTCCCATCGGCCGAAACGCCCATTCTACGGTTTGGACCGGATCCCAGATGCTCGTCTGGGGGGGGCAGCAGGAGTATCCCTACGATGACGGGGGTGTCATGGCTTATCTTCCCTCCGATGACGCCTGGATCCGGTACGCCCCCGATGGGGCGACCCCCAGCCCGCGGTACAACCATACCGCCGTCTGGGCCGGGTCGGAGATGATCGTGTGGGGGGGCAGTCCTGCGACCGTGACGGGCGGCATCTTCTCCGTTCTGCCGGAGAGGATCAGCCTGGATCCCGAAGCCTTTCCCACGGCCGGAATCGTCCCCCTGCGTGTCGCATTCGATGCCCGGGCCGTTTCGGCCGGGTGCATCGGTGAGCCCGCATGCCGCTGGGATTTCGGGGACGGTGCCGCTTCCGGAGAGCCGAGTCCGGAGCACACGTACTGGACGGAGGGAACGTACGCCTGGCGGGTCACCGCCACGCTGAACGGCGTCGTGGAGACGCGGGAGGGGACGATTACCGTTCTCGGAGATCCCTGCGGCGGGTTCACCTGCGCGGCGGCCGCAGCGCCCGCCGAAGGAACGGCGCCCATGGAGGTTTCCTTCTCGGCGTCTGCCGAGCCCGCGTCCTGCAGCGGCCCCGTTTCGTTCGCCTGGGACTTCGGGGACGGGGGAGCATCCCCGGAACCGGCGGCGGACCATGTCTACGAGCGAGCCGGGACCTACATCTGGACGATGGAAGCCTCCATCGAGGGCGTGGCCTGCTCCCGGAGCGGAACCATCACGGTCTTGTGCGATCCGCCGGCCGTGAGGAAGGTCAGGAAACTGCGCGAGCCGTTCCGCTTGAAGATAGACGTCGCCGTTCCCTTGACCGAGGGGTGGGCCGTGTTCCTGGATGGCCAGGATTCGCCCTGGCCGCACGTCCGGCAAAGGGACGCGGATAGCTTCGTGATCAAGAAGGCCAGCGGCCTGTTTCGGAAGGACGGCAGCGAGACGGTTATCGAGATCGTCAACGGCGACGGGTGCTCCTCCGCCATCGCGTATAACCGCGAGGAGAAGAGTTGGAGGCCCCTGAGCGAGGCCGGGGAGGCGAAGCCATGAACGGCAAGGTCACCTGCATCGCGGCGTTGCTCTGCTCCCTCACAATAGCCTCGTCGAAGGCGGCCGGGCCGCCGGCCTTCGAGGAGCGTGTCGCCGCGCAGGAGGCCATCGAGCGGGTCTACTACGAGCACCGGATCTGGCCCGAAGACAACCCCGCCCCCAAGCCTTCCTTCGAACAGATGGTGCCCAGGGCGGCCATCGAGGCCAAGGTCACCGACACCATTCGAAAGTCCAACGCCCTCGATGTTTTCTGGAAGCGTCCCATCACCGCCGCGCAGCTCCGGGCCGAGATGGATCGCATGGCCCGGGACACACGGGATCCGGATCTCCTCCTCGATCTCTTCGGCGCCCTCGGCAACGATCCGGCTCTCGTCGCCGAGTGTCTGGCCCGCCCCGTCCTCGCGGATCGGCTGATTCGCAACTGGTATGCGCATGACACCCGCTGCCATGCCGAGGCCCGCCGCGGGGCGGAAGCCGCGCACGACCGGGCCGATCCGCTGAATCTGGAGGCCTGGCCCGAGGGGGAATATCGCAGGTGCGCTTACCGGCTCGCGGACAGGGACGTTCGTCGCCTTCCGCCGGCCGGAACGCCGGGCGGCGCCGTGCCCCTGGCTCGACGCGATTTCGATACGCTGCTGGCACGCCATCCGGTCGGGGAGGGCCTTATCGTTCGCGAGGAGCGGGAGGCCTTCGTCCTCTCCCGGCCGGCCTCCGTTACGGCGAAAGAGATCGTCCTGGAGCGCCTCCTCTTCCCCAAACGGGACTTCGACTCCTGGTGGCGGGAGGTCTCCGTGGCTCTTCCCCGGGAGCTGCCGGCCTGTCGCGAGCCGGATTTCGACGATTTCTCCGTTGCCATCGGATCTATGGAATCAGGCTGCTCCGACGCCTGGCTGGGCGGTGCCGCCGTTTCTCCAGACCTGCCCGACACCAGGGAGTACTTCAGCTTCGTTTGGACCGGCACCGAGATGATCGTCTGGGGCGGGCTGGCGGATGACATCGTGAACACGGGCGGAGCCTACAACCCGGCCACGGACACCTGGCGGGCCACGTCCACGGGGCCGTTCTGCCCCGCCGCGAGATACGGACACGCGGTGGTCTGGACCGGCGCGGAGATGATCGTATGGGGGGGAAGGGGAAGAGCCGACCTCCAATCGGGCGGACGGTACGATCCGGTCTCCGACACCTGGCAGTCCGTTTCCTCGGCAACGGCCTGTCCCTCCGGGCGATCCAATGCCGCGGCCGTCTGGACGGGCACGGAGATGATCGTCTGGGGCGGGAGACGGCTGGATCCCTACCCCGACGTGTACGAGATCACGGGCGGACGCTACGATCCGATCACCGACACCTGGCGGGCCACCGCAGGGGGAGCGGATTGTCCTTCGGGCCGCTCGAGCCCCACCGCCGTCTGGACCGGGACCGAGATGATCGTCTGGGGGGGGTACCGGGATTATGATTACTTCGATACGGGGGGGCAATACGATCCCGTTTCCGATACCTGGAGGAACCTGCTTTCCGGCCCCGGCCATCCCTCGAGGCGGGGGGGGCATTCGGCCGTGTGGACGGGTACGGAGATGATCATCTGGGGAGGCTATTCCCGGGATTCCGGGAAAGGCGGCTACCTGGATTCGGGAGCACGTTTCAATCCCGTCACGGGGGGCTGGAGGGCCACCGCCGCCGGGGGGGAGTGCCCCTCGGCGCGGGAGTACCATACGGCCGTGTGGACGGGCGCGGAGATGATCATCTGGGGCGGATACGATCAAAGGAACCTAAGTACGGGCGGGCGATACGATCCGGCCACGGATTCCTGGTCTCCGACCTCCACCGGCGTGAACTGTCCGTCCGAAAGGCGTCTGCACGCCGCCGTTTGGACCGGAACGGAAATGATCGTATGGGGACACGAGACCCAGACCGGCGGGCGCTATGATCCCGATTCCGACACATGGGTACCCACATCGACCGACGCCGTGTGCCCCTCCGCACGAAGGGGCCACACCGCCGTCTGGACGGGCGCGGAGATGATCGTCTGGGGCGGAGAGGATTGGATCTGGGGGAGCCTTGCCACGGGGGGGCTCTACGACCGGGCCCTGGATGTCTGGCGGCCCACGCCGGCGGGAGGCGGCTGTCCCTCCGAGCGGGGGGACCACTCGGCGGTGTGGACGGGTACGGAGATGGTCGTGTGGGGTGGGCTCCATTGGGGAGCTTCTTCCACCGAGTACCTCCGGGACGGGGGCCGCTTCGATCCGTTGACGGACACGTGGAGTCCGACGTCCACCGGGGACGGCTGTCCGGCCGGAAGGGCGAGCCACACGGCCGTGTGGACGGGTAAGGAGATGATCGTCTGGGGCGGCGACGGGAACACGGGCGGACGCTACGATCCAGAGACCGACGCGTGGGTACCTACGGCCGACGCGGGAGCGCCCGGCATCGACGGCGGGCACACGGCCGTCTGGACCGGCACGGAGATGATCGTCTGGGGAGGATTGGAAGGCTACGTTGTCACTTCTGAAGGCGGACGATACGACCCCGCAGCGGATACCTGGTTCCCCACCGCCTCAGGACCGGGCTGCCCCGATGCGAGGGTGTCGCATACGGCGGTCTGGACCGGTGCGGAGATGATCATCTGGGGGGGAGCCCCGGAATCCGGCTGGACCGACCGCTATTTCGCGTCGGGCGGCCGTTACGATCCCGCCGACGACTCCTGGCGCGATATGCCCGCCTATTGGGGGGGGCTGCCCGGGAGAACCGGCCACACGTCGGTCTGGACGGGGAGCGAGATGGTCGTCTGGGGGGGATTGAACGAGAACGAGTATCCCGATTATATGCTCGACGGGGGCGGGCGATACGATCCGGTCACCGACTCGTGGATGCCCACCGTCAAGGGTTCCTACTGCCCGGCGGGACGGAACCTTCACACGGCCGTCTGGGCCGGGAAGGACATGATCGTGTGGGGGGGCGGAGAGTACCAGCCTACGGCCTCGGGAGGAATCTACAGGATCATGCCGGAATCGCTGGCGCTGATCGCAGCGCCCTCGCCAAACGAGGGCGCGGTTCCGCTTCCCGTGAGCTTCGACGTAGGCGCCGAAACCCAAGGATGCGCCGAGGTGCCCGATTTCCTCTGGGACTTCGGAGACGGAGAGACGTCGACTCAGGAGGATCCCGTTCACGAGTACGTCTCCGTGGGCGAGTTCGAATGGTCGGTCATCGCCACGGTGAACGGCGTGAGCGCCGTGGAGAGCGGCACGGTCGTCGTGACGGAGCCGCCCTGCGGAGGCATCACCTGCTCGGCCGCCGCCGCGCCGGATACGGGGACGGCGCCGCTGATGGTTACCTTTGCGGCTTCTGCGCAGCCTGATCCTTGCGGCGGGCCCGTCGTCTTCGGCTGGGAGTTCGGGGACGGCACATCGGGAGAGGGAGAGGTCGTCTCCCACGAGTATGCGGCCCCGGGCGCATATGTCTGGACGATGACGGCGGCGGCTCAGGATCACTCCTGCACGAAAGGCGGAACCGTCGTAGTGAACTGCATTCCGCCGACGGTGACCAAGGTCAAGAAGCTCTCCGAGCCGTTCCGGCTGAAGATCGAGACGGCGATTCCGCTGATAGAGGGATGGGAAGTGTTCCTTGCCCACCAGGATTCACCGTGGCGCCACGTGAAGCAGAAGGGTGCCAACGTGTTCGTGATCAAGAAGGCCAAGGAGTTGTTCCCAAAGGACGGCAGCGAGACGGTCATCGAGATCGTCAACGGCGACGGGTGCGCCACCGCCATCGCCTACAACCGAAAGACCAAGAGCTGGCGGCCGTTCCCCTGAAGCCGCCCGGATTGTGGTATGGAGGGAGAGGCGGGGGCCGAATCGGCTCCCTGCACGCTTATGGGGAAAATGCGCCTTTCGTGGGTGATTCTGCGTGGTTCATGGGAATTGTGCTGGATTCGTGGGGATTGCTTCGAAGCCTGGATTCCCGCGTCCGCGGGAAGGACGGGGCCCGCAAATGTCACTGCGAGGGAGGCGTAGCCGACCGCGGCAGTCTGGATGGTTGTGCTGGTGCGCTGCATCGAGATTGCTTCGGGGCAGCCCTTTGTGGCGTGGCCTCGCAATGAGGAGCGATGGGGGATGGCCTTCGAAGCCTGGATTCCCGCCCGCGCGGGAATGACGGGGGCTAGAAAAGGGCGGCCCGGAGGCCGCCCTTGTGGTGTCTATCAGGGTGAATGATCAGCAGCCCGTGGCGACGCCCAGGAAGGCGTTGATGGCCTTCTGAACTTCTCCGATGGAGATCTGGCCGTCGCCGTCGCAGTCGGCGTTGTTGCCCGCCGGCATGGAGCCGAGGAACATGTTGATGACCTGCTGTACCTCGCCGATGGTCACCTGGCCGTCTCCGTTGGCATCCCCGGGAATCCCGTGCTCGACGACGATGTCGCCGGTCTGCGTGCAGGTGACGCCGTCTGCGGTGACGGTGAGCGTCCAGGTATAGGTGCCTTCGGTTTCATAGACGTGGGTGGCCGTCTCGGTGTCGGCGCCGGCCCCGTCTCCGAAGTCCCAGTGAACCGTGGGCGTCTCGATGCAGTCGGTGGCGGTGTGGGTCGAGGCGAAGGTGATCTCCTGGAGCGTCACGGCGCCCGCAGGCACGTCCGCCGTGCAGGTGATGGCGCAGGGGGGCTCCTCGGCGGTGATGGTGCCCGTCTGTGTGCACGTGGCATCGTCCACGGTGACCGTCAGGGTCCAGTCGTGGGATCCGGCCGCGGTGTAGTCGTGGGAGGGGTTCTGTTCGGCGGACGAGCCCCCGTCCCCGAAGTCCCAGGCGTAGTTCACGGGACCCGCGCAGTTGGAAGGGGTGGCCGTTCCGGTGAAGTTCACGGTGAAGGGGACGGTTCCCGTCTGGGGCGCTGCCGCGGCGGTGCAGGTGACGCTGCAGGCCTCGGTCACGGTGATGGTGCCGGTCCGTGTGCAGACGACGCCGTCCACCTCCACGGTGAAGGTCCAGCCGAAGGTGCCGGCCGTGGTGTACGTGTGGGACGGGTTCGCCTCGGTGGAGGTCGCGCCGTCGCCGAACTCCCAGAGGTAGATCGGGGAGCCGGAGCAGTTGGAAGGGGTGACGGTGGAGGTGAAGTTGACCAGCAGATCTTCCTGGCCGGTCGTGGGATCGGCGCTCGCCGTGCAGTCCACGGTGCAGGGGTTGGGGTCGACGACGATGGAGCCGTTCTGGTTGCAGGTGGCGTCGTCGGCGGTGACGGTGAGGGCCCAGTTGTAGGTTCCGGCCGTGGCGTAGGTATGGGATGGGTTCTGGTCGGTGGAGGTCGCGCCGTCGCCGAAGTCCCAGGCGAATGCGGGGGTTTCGTTGCAGTCGGTGGCGGTGGCCGTCGCCGTGAACTGGACGTCGAGGGGCTCGTTGCCCGTCGTGGGGTCGGCCTGCGCGGTGCAGGTGAGCACGCAGACCGGCTCATCGGTAACGGTAACGGTGCCCGTCTGCTGGCAGGTGACGATGGTCTCGATCCGTGCCGTCATCGTCCAGTCGTAGGTCCCCGGGTTGCTGTAGGTGTGGATCGGGGTCCGGTCGGCCGAGGTGCCGCCGTCGCCGAACTGCCAGTAGTAGGTGACCTGGCCGGTGCAGTTGGAGGGCGTGGCGTCCGCCGTGAAGTGGACATCGAGGGGAGCGGGCCCCTGGGTGGGGTTGGCCGAGGCCGAACAGGTGAGGCTGCAGGGAGCCTGAATCGCGATGCTGCCGCAGTCGGTGCACTGGACGCCGTCCACCGTGACGGTGAGGAGCCAGTCGTAGGTTCCGGGATTGGCGTAGGAGTGGGAGGGGTTGGCCTGGGTCGAGTGGGCCGAGCCGTCCCCAAAGTCCCAGTCGTACTCGGTGCCGAAGGCACAGGTCACCGAAGGGTTGACCGTGGAGGTGAAGCTGATGGGGGTCTGGGCCTCGCCCGACGTCGGCGCAGAGGCGGAGCATCCCACCGTGCAGGCCTCAACGAGGACGGTTCCCGTCTGGGTGCAGGTCTGTCCGTCCTGGGTAACGCCGTAGTCGTAGGTGTAGGTACCCTCCGCCGTGTAGGAATGCAGGGGATCCTGCTGGGTGCTCGTACCTCCATCGCCGAAGGTCCAAGAGAAGGTCGGGCTGCCCCCGCATCCGGTGGCGATCAAGCCCCCGTAAAACTGCACGTCCAGAGGAGGTTTCCCCATCGTGGGAACCGCGGCTACCCCGCAGCCGACCTCGCAGGACGGCGTCTGGAGGCAGGGGGCGGCGAGCGAACCGGCCCGGATGATCGCTGAAGTCTTCGCATAGCGGTCCACGAAGGTCATGGAGGTCTCGTAGGGCGGCAGGAGGTGGCAGTAGCTCATGAGTGTCTTTTCATCCATCGGCGGGTTCTCGACCGTGCCGTTGTAGCAGCCGCCCTCGGTGTTGTAGCACTTGTCCACCCAGTCGGGCAGGCCGTCGCCCGGCCCGTAGCAATGGGTGTGGTGGCTCCCGAAGGAGTGGCCCAGCTCGTGCGCCCACCCGGAGGTGTCCCAGTAGTAGCCCGGATCGGGGTAGGAGTAGTTTCCCTCGATCTGGATGACGGTGTATCCGAAGTTGTCGCTGCAGAGGGCGTTGACGTATGAGACCCCGCCGCCGATGCTTCTCCTCGGGAGCAGCGTCGCATTCGCGCGGGTGAGCCACCCCATGTTGTCCAAATACTCGTTTCGGAGTTCGTCCAGCAGGTCACTGGCATCGATCCCGCCCCCGCTGCTGTAGGGGTCGTCCGATGTGGTCCAGACGCGGATGTTGCAGATGGCGATGATCGTCTGGATATCCGCTTCGTAGACGAGGGTCACGCCCGCGGCGAGATCCGCTGCGTAATTGACGCACGCCTGGTATGTTCCGAAGAAGCTGTAGGATTCCCAGTCCATCTCGACGGCGAGGTTCGCCTGCCGGTCGGCCACCCGGGGGCCGGGGGAGGTGTACGAGGGGACGGAGACGATATCTCCGAAAGGAGTTTCCACCATATCGGTATGGCCGGCCCAATGGCCGGCCCAGTCGCTCGGAGGGGGGGCCAGGAGCGTGTCGAAGAGACAGCAGGCAGCGACGGTCCTGCCGGTGTCCGGATCGATCCGCGTTCCGTAGATGTGGCGATCGCCGCCGATGTCCACGAAACCCTTGAACCCCCCTTCATAGAGGATGAAGAGGGCGAGCCCGCGCTCGGTCCCCGCCACGGTTCCCTTGAAGTACTTGCGATCGGAGGGTATCGGATGGTCGATGACTCCGTGGTCGGTCATCTCCATCAGCCGGGCGTTCGGCGTGAAGGGGCTGAAGGCGTCGAGCACGACGTGGACACGCGAGCCGTCCGACAGCGGGAGGTCGTCCCAGGAATAGCGGGGAGCGTCCATCATTCGGGCGAGGTCCGGGAGGTCCAACTCTCCCACGATCTCTTGCCCGAGGGTCGCCTGGTCGGGGGACAGCTTGCGGATCGAACCGTCCGTGAAGGGGGATGCCGCGAAAGCCAGGGGAAGCAGGCACAGCACGGCGACGGAGATCAATTTCATCGGCTTCATCGTTGGACTCCTAAATCGTTGGATGAGGTGTCACTCCCGGTCCCGGATCTCCCGCCGTTTCGAGCAGCCATGCGGAAACGGGAACAGCCCCGGGCTCACTTCAAGTTTCCAATATAGGGTAGAAGCGCTCCGGAAACAACTTTCGGCGGTTTTCTTCGCGTTTTGGGAAAGCGGAGGCGCCAAACCGCCCCGCCCATGACGGCGCATCCCCCTGCCATCTTGCGAAAAGGGGCGCGATCTTGTATACTCTCCCGACTCCTTCCTTCGGGAAGGTGAATTTATGATAGAGGGGAGGCGATACGCGTGCCCTTGGTGATCGTAAAAGAGGGTGAGAGCATCGAAGGGGCCATCCGGCGTTTCAAGCGGAAGTGCGAGAAAGCGGGTGTACTCTCCGAGCTGAAGAAGCGCCAGCACTACGAAAAGCCCAGTGTCCGGCGCAAGAAGAAAGCCCTGGCCGCCAGGAAGAAGCTTCTGAAACGCTTGGCTCAGGAGCGCCGCTACAATTCCTGAGTTAACCTAGGACCAAATGGACGAACGGAGCCTCAGGGCTCTCGAGTGGGATCGTGTCACCACGCTCCTTTCTCTGTGCGCCTCATCGCAAGAGGGGCGTGCGCGCGCCCTCGGGGTACGGCCCTGGACCGAAGAAGGCCGCATCCGCGAATGCCACGCCGCCGTCCATGAGTGCGCGGAGAGGGACCGTCTGTGCGGGCGGCTCTCCCTCGAGGCCTACGGTCGATGTCCTACGGAGACCATCGCGGGAAGGTCCTTCCCGCTCGAGGAACTGGTCCGTCTGAAGGACAACCTGTCGGTGCGCGCCCACGTCACGAGGTGGCTCGCCGACCCTGGCTGCGAGGCGAGGGTCCTGGCCGCCTCCTTCCCGCCGTCCGACGCCCTGGACGCCCTGTCGCACTCACTCGAACGCACTTTGGACCGGCGGGGCCGCGTCGCGGACGGCGCCAGCCCCGCACTGAGGAGCATCCGCCGCGAGCGTGAGCGCCTCCGCGGGTCGCTGCAGCACAAGATGGAGTCGCTCGTGGGGCATTTCGCCGAGGAGGCTCTCCAGGAAGCGACCTATACCATCCGCAACGGGCGTCTCGTGCTGCCCGTCCAGTCCAGCAGGCGGTCCAGGGTGCGGGGCATCCTTCATGACAGTTCCTCCACCGGGGCGACGGTCTACATCGAACCCATGGAGGCGGTGGAGGACAACAACCGGCTCGCCGAACTCGATGCGGAGGAGCGGGAGGAGGTCCAGCGGATCCTGGTGGAGATCTCGGCGGAGGTCACCGCATCGTCTTCGGAACTGGAGTCGCTCTTCGACGCGCTGGAAGAGTTGGACGCGCTCCTCGCACGCGCCCGGTTCGGCCGAATTTACGGGGGTGTTCTCCCCCGGCTGGAATCCCGTGGAGGCCGGATCCGCCTCGAGAAGGCGATCCACCCCCTCCTCGACGATCGCCTGCACGGACTGCGGCAGCAGGCCTGGGGCGAGAAACGGCGGAGCGCGGTCGTGCCCCTGGACCTGGCGCTGGATCTGGAGGGCACCAAGACCCTCGTAATCAGCGGCCCCAACGCGGGAGGGAAGACGGTGGCGCTGAAGACCGCCGGGCTCCTCTGCGCCATGGCGCAGGCGGGCATTCCCATACCCGCCGCCGAGGGGACGACGCTCCCTCTGGTCCGCCACCTCTTCGCCCTGTTGGGCGATGACCAGTCCATCCTCGAATCCCTTTCCACCTTCTCGGCGAAGATGGTTCATCTGCGGGATACCCTGAAATCCTTGCGGGAGCCCTTCCTCGTTCTCCTCGACGAATTGGGAGCGGGAACCGATCCCATCGAGGGCGGCGCCATCGGGGAAGCCACTCTCCTCGCCCTGCACGGCAGGAGGGGATTCGTACTCAGCACCACCCACCACGAATCCCTCAAGGGACGGGCCCTCGTCACCGAGGGCATGGGAAACGCCTGCATGGAGTTCGACGAGAACGGGATGGAACCGACCTATCGCCTCACCATGGGAAAGGTCGGTGCGAGCCGGGCCCTGCTCATCGCGGAGCGCATGGGCCTGCCCGCCGATCTCTTGGAAAGCGCGCGAAGCCTCCTCCCCGGGGAGGAGAAGCGCCTGAAGGGGGTCCTGGAGGCTCTCGAGGCGGAGATCGAGACCCATCGGGCCATGCGCGCCGACCTCGATGCGCATCGCCGCCGGCTGCAGGCCGATCGCGAGGCCCTTGCCGGGGAACGCGAGGCCGCGGCGGCCGAACGCAGGGAATTCGAGGCCTCGCTTCCCAAGCGCCTCGACGACTGGGAGCGGCGGTTCCTTGCATCCCTGAAATCCGAGGTGAACCTGAAGGCCGTCCGGCGCCGGGCCGTCCGGGAAAGGGGCCGGGTCATGGAGGCGGCCCACCGGGAGATCGGTCCCGCCGGGGAACCGCCGCCCGCAGAGGAGATCCCCGGAGTGGGAGACCGGGTATCCGTGAGCGCCTACGGGGTCGAGGGAGAGATCACGGCCTCCGATCCTGAAGTCGGGCGGCTGACCGTGGACTGCGGCGGCAAGTCGCTTCAGGTGGGCCTGAGGGATGTGACGATCCTCGAAGCGGCGAAACCGGAACCGGTCCGGGGGGGCGTGTACGTTTCCTTCGATTCGGACGGCGTTCTCCGGGAACTGAACCTCATCGGGCATACCGTCGCCGAGGCGGAGATGCGGCTGGAGCCCTTCCTCGACCGGGCCGCCCTGGCCGGCCTTCCGAGCGTACGGGTCATTCACGGCATCGGCACGGGACGGCTCCGCACCGCCGTCCAGGCGTTCCTGAGGAAGTCTCCCCATGTGAAGGGTTTCGAGGAAGCCGCGCCGGCGAACGGAGGGGCAGGCGCGACGGAGATCACGATCCGATGATCCGGGACGCGAAGCCATGTTATCCGCC
>Ga0180429_10003250_pt1 | contig 13195 bp, 11 predicted proteins | sample SS_ome_FD_132428 | JGI IMG/M metagenome (GOLD analysis project Ga0180429, IMG submission 132428) | Hypersaline lake sediment archaeal communities from the Salton Sea, California, USA - SS_1_S_1 metaG | ecosystem: Environmental > Aquatic > Non-marine Saline and Alkaline > Hypersaline > Sediment ...
GCAGGCCGTCGAGGAGACCGGGGCGAACGCGTCCGTCATCTTCGTGCCCGCGCGGGCCGCGGCCGAGGCGGCCATCGAGGCCGCGGAGGCCGGTGTCGATCTCATCGTGTGCATCACGGAGGGAGTGCCGACGCTCGACGCCGCGCGCGTCTGCCGGCGTCTCAGTGATCTCGGTGTGCGGATGATCGGTCCGAACTGCCCCGGTATCATCAGTCCGGGCAAGACGAAGCTCGGGATCATGCCCGGCGACATCCACGACAGGGGCCCCGTCGGGGTCGTGTCGCGGAGCGGCACGCTGACCTACGAACTGGTCGATCAGCTGCGCAGGAACGGCCTGGGGCAGTCGAGCGTCCTCGGCATCGGGGGCGACCCGATCATCGGGACGAGCTTCATCGACGCCTTGGCGGCCTTCGAACAGGACGGCGAGACCGAGGCCGTCGTCCTGCTCGGAGAGATCGGCGGGACAGACGAGGAGCAGGCGGCGGAGTTCGTTCGAGAGCACATGACCAAGCCCGTCGTCGGTTTCATCGCCGGCAGGACGGCGCCGCCCGGCAAGCGCATGGGACACGCAGGCGCGATCATAGCGGGTGGAAAGGGCACGGCGCAGGAGAAGATCGACGCCCTCACGAGGGCCGGGATCCAGGTAGCGAACCGGCCGGGTGAGATCCCCGACCTGCTGAGACGCCGGCTGGGAGGCGGGCATGACTGAGCGAGAGCGGAAGGCGCCCCCGCGGGCGTGGCGGTATCCACCGCGGAGTGAGCATCCGGACGCGGTCATCTTCATCTACGACAAGTGGTGCAAGAACTGCGGGCTCTGCTACGGGCTGTGTCCGAAGGGCGTGCTGACCTCGGACAAGGGCGGCCGCCCGGTCGTCTCGAATCCCGACGACTGCGTCGCGTGCTGTCTCTGTGAGATGCTGTGTCCCGACATGGCGATCACGGTCTACAAGGAGCCGACCGGCAAGAAGGGCGCGAAGGAAGACGGCGGCTCTCGCGCCGGGGGGGCGGGGAGATGACGAGCGAGAAGGGGAAGGTGATGGTCCTCCAGGGCAACGAGGCCGCGGCGATCGGCGCGCTGGCCGCGGGCGTCGACTTCTTCGCCGGGTATCCGATCACCCCGTCGTCCGAGATCGCCGAGCTCATGTCCCGCTCGCTGCCGCTCCTCGACGGGCGGTTCATCCAGATGGAGGACGAGATCGCCTCGATGGCGGCGGTCGTCGGCGCGTCGCTGGGCGGCGCGCGGGCGATGACCGCGACGAGCGGTCCCGGCTTCTCGCTGATGCAGGAACACTTGGGCTTCGCGTGCCTGGCCGAGGTGCCGTGCGTCGTCGTCAACGTCCAGCGGGCCGGTCCCTCGACCGGGCTCCCGACGCAGTCGGCGCAGGGCGACGTGCAGCAGACGCGCTGGGGCACGCACGGCGACCACTCGATCATCGCGCTGGCGCCGTCGACGGTCCGCGAGTGCTTCGAGATGACGATCGACTGCGTCAACCTGGCCGAGTTCTACCGGACGCCGACGGTCCTCCTGTCCGACGAGGTCATCGGCCACATGCGGGAGAGCGTCTGCTTCCCGCAGGCGGGCACGTTCAAGCTCGAGTCGAGAGCCGTGCCGACCGAGGGGCTCCCGGACTACTGCCCCTTCGAGGAGTGCGGCGAGTTCGTGGCCCCGCTGTCGCCGTACGGCGGCGAGTACCGGTTCCACGTGACGGGGCTGACCCACGACGCGCACGGTTTCCCGACGATGGTGCCCCACGAGGTGGACCACAAGATCCGCCACATCGTCGGCAAGATCGAGGACCGCGCCGACGACCTGGCGCGCCACGAGGAGCTGGCGACCGAGGACGCGGACGTGCTGCTCTTCGCATACGGCTCGACGGCTCGAGTCGCCAAGGCGTCGGTGCGGGCGCTTCGGAAGAAAGGCATCAAGGCCGGGCTGCTTCGAGCCAAGACGATCTGGCCGTTCTCGGGGAAGCGGCTCAACGAGCTGGCCGACCGGCTCGATCTGATCGTCGTCCCCGAGATGAACCTCGGGCAGATCGTCCTCGAGGTGGAGCGGGCAGTCCGCGGGCGGGTGCCGGTCCACCGGTTCGGCCGCGTCGACGGGCGTCTCTTCGAGCCCGATCAGATCACGGACTTCGTGCTGAGAGAGGTGGGACGATGAGCCGGACGATCGAGACCGCGCGAACCTACCTGCGCCCCAGCAAGAAGCTGCCGACCGTGTGGTGCGCGGGATGCGGGCTGGGCATCATCATGGCCGGCATGATCCGGGCGATCGATCGCGTCGGTCCGAACCGCAACGACGTCGCCGTCGTTTCGGGCATCGGATGCACCGGGCGTATGCCCGCCTACGTCGACTTCAACACGCTGCACACGACGCACGGGCGCGCGCTGGCGTTCGCTACCGGCCTCAAGCTCGCGCGGCCGGGCATGACCGTGATCACCGCGATGGGCGACGGCGACGCGCTGGCGATCGGAGGAAATCACTTCATCCACTCCTGCCGCCGCAACATCGACATGACCGCGATCGTCTGCAACAACCACATCTACGGAATGACGGGCGGGCAGTACTCGCCGACCACGCCTCACGGGAAGCGCGGGACGACGGCCCCGTACGGAAACGTCGAGCACGCTTTCGACTGCGCCGCGCTGGCCGTCGGCGCCGGCGCGAGCTTCGTCGCACGCACGACCGTCTATCACGTCCGGGAGCTCGACCGGCTGATCGAGCAGGCGATCCGGCACCGCGGATTCTCCGTCGTCGAAGTGGTGACGAACTGCCACACGAGCTACGGCCGGATGAACCGGTTCGGGTCACCCGTCGACATGATCCGCTGGATGAAGGACTCGGCGGTCTCGGTGGCGAGGGCCGGGTCGATGTCGCCCGAGGAGATGGAGGGCAAGTTCACGCGGGGAGTCATTCTCGAGCGCGACATGCCGGAGTTCATCGACGTCTATGACCAGCTGGCCCAGCGGGTGACCGCTTCGCCGGCGGCGGTCGAGGCGGTCGTGAAGATCCTCGAGTCGTACGACCGGTCGCACGATCGACTTCGCATCTAGGGGAGACCGGGGCCGGCCGGTACGATCCGGCGGGGCGCCCCGGAGAGGACGAGGGCAGGCCGTGGAGTATCAAGCAGCCGACAGGTACGAGGTCCGGCTCTCCGGAACCGGAGGGCAGGGACTGATGCTCGCGGGACGCCTGCTGGCCGAGGCGGCCGTTCTGGACGACAAGCGCGTCGTGCAGACGCAGAGCTACGGTCCCGAGGCACGCGGCGGGAAGAGCAAGAGCGACGTGGTCATCTCAACGGGCGAGATCGACTACCCGAAGGCCACGCGCGTCGACGTGCTGCTGGCTATGAGTCAGCAGTCCCTGAACGAATACGGCGCATCGCTCAAGGACGGCGCCGCGCTGATCGTCGACTCGTACACCGTCGACGACATCCCGCACGAGAACGCGATTCGCATCCCGTGCACGCTCCTCGCGATAGAGCAGTGCGGCAGGAAGCTCTTCGCGAACGTCGTCGCTCTGGGCGCGATCACCGAGCTGACGGGCGTGGTCAGATGGGAGAGCCTCCGTGAGGCGGTCCTAGCACGGGTGCCGAAGGGGACCGAGGAGATCAACGAGAGAGCGCTCACGGTCGGTCGCGAGGCCGCGCGCGAGGCCATGGCGAGGGGAGACGGATGAGCAGGACATTCCTGATGGTCAAGCCGAGCGCGGTCGCCGCCGGGCACACGGGTCCGATCATCGACGCGCTTGAGAAGGGCGGGTTCCGGGTCGTCGGGATGCTGATGAAGCAGCTGACACGCGAGGAGGCCGCGCGTTTCTACGACGTCCACGTGGGCAAGGGCTTCTTCGAGACACTGATGGAGTACGTGACCTCGGGGCCGACGGTCGGCGTGACGCTCGACACCGAGGGTGAGGACGCGGTCGCGTCGCTCCGCGCGTTCATCGGCGCCACCGATCCGGCGAAGGCGGAGGAAGGGACGATCCGGGCGAGATTCGGGAAGTCGCTGACCGCGAACGCCGTCCACGCGTCGGACTCGGCGGAGCGGGTCGAGTACGAGTCCGGCATCTATTTCGGGGAGTGCCCGAGAGCGGCCGTGGGCTGAACCGGGCGACGGAGGACAGATGGAGAGCGTGAGCCGGGCGAGTGAGCCTGCCGCGGACATCCGCGACATCGTCGACGAGGTCGTCTCCGAAGTGGCGCCCGGCAAGGGCGCGCTGATTCCCGTGCTCCAGGGCGTGCAGTCGCGCATCGGCTATCTGCCACGGGAGGCGATGGAGCGTATCGCGCGCCGCACCGGCGCGCCGGCCGCGAGGGTCTTCGGGGTCGCAACCTTCTATTCGCAGTTCCGGCTCGCGCCGGTAGGCAAGCACGTCATCAAGGTCTGCCACGGAACGGCCTGTCACGTTCAGGGCGCCGGCGCCGTTACCGACGCCATCTGCCTCGAGCTCGGCGTCGAGCCCGGAGGCACGACGGACGACGGCAAGTTCACCGTCGAGTCGGTGGCGTGCCTCGGCTGCTGCAGCCTGGCGCCCGTGATGATGATCGAAGAAGACACCTTCGGGCGGTTGACGCCCGACGAGGCCCGGAAGATCGTACGGGAGTACGGAGACTGACCGCGGACGATCGGGTGCGCGAAGCCGGATCGCGAGGAGAGTGAGCATGGCGGACGCCACTCCGCAGGCAAGGGTCACGATCGGTCTCTCGAGCTGCGGCGTCGCGGCTGGAGCCGCGGACGTCATGGGGGCCTTCGAGGCCGAGCTCGGGACGAGGAGCCTCGACGTCGAGCTCAGGCGGACCGGCTGCATCGGCATGTGCTACAACGAGCCGATCGTCGACGTCGAGACGCCGGAGCTCGGGAAGCTGACGTACGGAGGCGTCGAGCCCGGTCAGGTTCCCCGTATCATCGAGGAGCACATCGTCGGCGGGAAGCCGGTCGACGATCTCCTGGTCCGTGCGGAGGGAAGGGATCTTCCCGACGAGTCCTACTACTCGCGTCAGGTCAGGCTCGTGCTCGCGAACGCGGGGGTCATCGATCCCGAGTCGATCGACGAGTACATCGCGGCCGGCGGCTACGAGGCGTTGGCCAGGGTCCTGACGGAGATGTCGCCCGACACCGTCGTCGAGGAGATCAAGGCCTCGGGCCTGAGGGGGCGGGGCGGGGCGGGGTTCCCGACCGGCATGAAGTGGGACCTCGCGAAGAAGCAGCCCGGCGACCTCAAGTACATGATCGTCAACGCCGACGAGGGAGATCCCGGCGCGTTCATGGACAGGAGCATTCTCGAGGGCGACCCGCACGCGGTGCTCGAGGGGCTGACTATCGGCGCCTATTCGATCGGCGCCTCCGAGGGGTACGTTTACGTCCGGGCCGAGTATCCGCTCGCGGTCAAGCGGCTCCGGATCGCCATCGCCGATTCCGAGGAGCGCGGCTTCCTCGGCGACGACATCCTGGGTTCCGGATTCGGCTTCCGCATTCACATCAAGGAGGGCGCGGGCGCGTTCGTGTGCGGTGAGGAAACCGCCCTGATCGCATCGATCGAAGGACAGCGGGGGATGCCGAGGCTGCGGCCGCCGTATCCGTCGGTCAAGGGACTCTGGGGCAAGCCGACGAACAACAACAACGTCGAGACCTACGCGAACGTCCCATGGATCATCAGGAACGGCGCCGCCGCGTACGCGGCGATGGGAACGGAGACGAGCAAGGGCACCAAGGTCTTCGCGCTGGCGGGGAAGATCGTTCGCGGCGGGCTCGTCGAGGTGCCGATGGGAATCAGCCTCCGCGAGGTCATCTACGACATCGGGGGCGGCGTCCCGGAGGGGCGTTCGTTCAAGGCCGTTCAGATGGGAGGCCCGTCGGGGGGCTGCATCCCCGAGGAGCACATCGACATCCGCGTCGACTACGAGTCGGTGACGAAGACGGGCGCCATCATGGGGTCCGGCGGCATGGTCGTCATGGACGACACGACGTGCATGGTCGATATCGCCCGCTTCTTCCTCGCGTTCACGCAGGACGAGAGCTGCGGCAAGTGCACCTTCTGTCGCGTCGGGACGAAGAGGATGCTCGAGATCCTCGAGCGGATCTGCGCCGGAGAGGGTCGCGAGGGAGACATCGAGCTTCTCGAGGAGCTGGGGCAGAAGATCGTCAGCTCGTCTCTCTGCGGACTCGGGCAATCGGCGCCGAACCCGGTTCTGACGACGATCAAGTACTTCCGCGACGAGTACGAGGCGCACATCAGCGAGAAGCGGTGCCCCGCGCTCGCCTGCAAGGCGCTGATCACCTACGAGATCGATCCCGACAAGTGCACGGGGTGCACCCTCTGCGCGAGGGTCTGCCCGGTGAGCGCGGCGACCGGCGCGAAGCGAGAGGTTCACACGATCGATAAGGATCTTTGCACGAAGTGCGACGCGTGCCGACGCGCGTGCAAGTTCGACGCGATCGTCGTGAAGTAGTCCGAACACGAGTGAAGCCGAAGACCCGGTCGATTCCGAAAGAGGAGCACCGTGGCGCTCGTTACGATCATGCTGAACGGAACGGAAGTCCAGGTCGAGGGGGGCATCACGATCCTCGAGGCCGCGCGCCGGCACGGCATCGAGATCCCGACTCTCTGCGACGACGCGCAGCTCGAGCCGTTCGCGTCCTGCTGGGTGTGCGCCGTGAAGCTCGAGGGCGTGAAGCGATTCGTTCCCTCGTGCGGCACGAAGGTCGCCCCCGGGATGAAGGTCTGGACCGACACCGACGACGTGCGCGCCGTTCGGACGATGGCGCTCGAGTTGCTCCTCTCCAATCATCGCGGCGACTGCATCGCCCCGTGCAAGGCGCGATGCCCGGCGGGCGTCGACGTCCAGGGGTACATCGCCCTCATCGCGCAGGGGCAGTACCGCGAGGCGACGAAGCTCGTCAAGGATGTCAACCCGTTTCCGCTAGCCATCGGACGCGTCTGTCCCAGGCCCTGTGAGGAAGAGTGCCGCAGGAACGCCGTCGACGGCGCCGTCGGGATCGACTATCTGAAGCGCTTCGCGGCCGACTGGGACATCGATCACCCCGATCCGTACTCGCCCGACACGCCGGAGTCGACCGGCAAGAAGGTCGCGCTCGTCGGGGCCGGCCCCGGCAGCCTGACCGCGGCCTACTACCTGGCGCAGATGGGGCACCAGGCGACGGTCTTCGAGGCGCTGCCCGAGGCCGGAGGCATGTTGCGATACGGCATCCCCGAGTACCGGCTGCCGAAGGCCGTCCTCGATCAGGAGATCGGACTGATCCTCGGTCTCGGTGTCCGACTCGAGTGCGGCCGGGTGATGGGGCGCGACTTCACGCTCGGCGACCTGTTCGAGCGTGGGTTCGACGCCGTCTTCCTCGGGCTCGGGGCCATGGGCAGCCGTCTGATGAAGGTTCCGGGAGAGGACCTGGCTGGGGTCTGGGCGGGCACCGAGTTCCTCAAGAGAGTCACGCTCGGCGAGGACGTCGGGATCGGGAAGAGCGTCGCCATCATCGGCGGCGGGAACACGGCGATCGACGCGTCGAGGACATGCGTCAGGCTGGGCGCAGAAAGGGTGACGATCGTCTACCGCCGGTCCCGATCGGAGATGCCCGCGTGGGATGTCGAGGTCGAGGCGGCCCTCCACGAGGGCGTCGAGATGCACTTCCTCGCGGCGCCGGTCGGGATCGAGGGCGACGGGCGGTGCGAGAAGATGACCTGCATCAAGATGGAGCTGGGCGAGCCGGACGCGAGCGGACGCCGTAGGCCGGTTCCGATCGAGGGATCCGAATTCGAGATCCCGGTCGACAACATCATCGCCGCCATCGGCCAGGTCCCGGATCTCGACGCCGTGCACGCGACCGTGGAGGAGGACCCGGAGTCACTGGAGGCGCGCCTCGAACTGACCCGGTGGGGGACGATCGTCGCGGACGAGACGACCTGCCTGACGTCTGTGCCTGGCGTCTTCGCCGGCGGCGACGTCGCGACCGGCGCCGCGACGGCGATCGAAGCGATCGCCGCGGGCGCAAGAGCGGCCCGGGCCATCGATCTCCATCTCCGGGGCGAGGAGATCGCCCTGCCTCCGGTCGACTTCAACATCCAGAAGCCGCGATGGGACGCTCTGCCCGAGGACGAGTTCGCGGACGTCGAGCGGAAGCCGAGGCAGGAGATGCCCGAGCTGCCCGTTCGCGACCGCGTGAAGACCTTCGACGAGGTGGAGCTGGGCCTGACGGCGGAACAGGCGCACGAGGAGGCCCTGCGCTGCCTGGAGTGCGGCTGTGCCTCTGCCTTCACCTGCAGGCTCCGCGAGTACGCGACCGAATACGGCGCATCGAGCGATCGCTTCGGCGGCGACGTGGTCAGCGAGAAGCCCGACGACCGGCATCCGTTCGTCCGCATCGAGCCGGAGAAGTGCATTCTCTGCGGCCGCTGTATCCGGATCTGCGACGACGTGGAGGGAGCGGCGGCGCTCGGATTCTTCCGTCGGGGGTTCAACGCGCAGATGAAGCCGAGCCTCGACCTTCCGCTCGCGGCGACGCCGTGCGAGGCCTGCGGCCAGTGCGTGACGAGCTGTCCGACCGGCGCGCTGACGGCGCGGATCGAGATGGCGAAGCCGGGACCGTGGAATCTGGCTGCGGCCCGTTCGACCTGCTTCTTCTGCGGAACCGGCTGCTCGGTCAAACTGAACGCCGTCGGCGGCGAGCTCGCGACGGTCACGCCGACGCCAGATGGCGTGAACCGGGGCAACCTCTGTGTCAGAGGGCGGTTCGGCACGCCGCACGTCACGGCCGGCGAGCGTCTTCGGGATCCGCTCGTCCGGGAGCACGGCGCGGCCCGTCCGGCGGGCCTGGACGAGGCCGTGGCGGCCCTCGCGGAGGGCGTGCGCGCGGTCATCGACCGTCACGGACCGGAAGCGGTTGCGGTCTTCGGTTCACCGAGGCTGACCAACGAGGAAGCCTACTGGTTGCAGAAGCTCGCTCGCTGCGGGCTCGGGACCTGGAGAGTCGGCTCGTTCGGCCTGCTCTCCGAGCGCGCCCTGTTCGGGGAACTCCGGAGAACGCTCGGGTACGCGGCCTCGACGGCGTCGCTCGACGATCTGCGGGAGGCCGAGGTCATACTCGTCCTGGACGGCGATGTCGCCGAGGAGCAGACGGTGGCGGCCCTCACCATCCGGAAGGCGGTGCGCGCCGGCGCGCGTCTGGTCGTCGTCTCTCCCCAGGAGACCCGCCTGACCGCTCTGGCGGACGTGTGGATCCAGGCCGAACGCGCCCACTTCGACGAGGTGCTGTCCGCCATGATCGACGCGGTTCTTCAGGGCGGGGCGCCGGAGCTTCCGTTCGACGTCCGCGGCCTCGACGCGCTGCGAGCCGACGTTGCCAGGAGGGGATACACGGGCGTCGACGTCGGATCGCTCGACGCCGCCCGCGAGGCGGCCACCGCGTTCGCTGCCGCCTCGCGCTCCGTGCTCGTCGCGAGCGTGACGTCGTTCGAGGCCGAGACCGCCGCGCGCGACGCTCATCTCGCGGTGGCCCTCTCCGTGCTGAGCGGCCACGCGACGTCGCCCGCCTCGGGAGCGCTCTTCCTGCGGTCCCGCGCAAACGGTCAGGGAGTCACCGACGCCGGGCTCGATCCGGCGATGCTGCCCGGGCAGTTCGGCCTCGGCGACGCCGATGCGCTGGCCCGCTACCGGGAGGCGTGTGGTTCGCCGGCGCCGGCGCCCTCCGGCGACGTCGGGGACGCCCGCGTGGCGATGGGGGCGGGCGAGATCCGCGCCGCCATCATCGTGGGCGAGGATCCTCTGGCCGGCGCCCGAGACAGGGAAACGATGCGGGCGGCCATCGAACGACTCGACTTTGTGGCCGTCGTCGATGCGGTTCCGAACGAGACCGCCGCCATGGCGAACGTCGTGCTTCCCATGAACCTCCCGGCGGAGACCGCGGGGACGTTCACGAACAGCGGCCGGCGTGTGCAGGCGGTCGCCCCGGCGGGGAACGGCGGCGGTGCTGGAGCGAACCTCGCGCTTCTCGCCAGGATCGGCTCGGCGCTGGGATGCGACCTGGGCGCCCCCAGCCCCTCCGAGGTCGCGGACGAGTTGACGAGCGTCTCCCGCGGGAGGACCTTCGGAGGAGTCGACGTCCGGTGGGGAGGAGATCTCTACGAGAACGGTCCGGCGACGGAGGACGGAGCGGCGGACCTGACGCCGCCCGACGCGTCCGGTGCGCCCGCGGACTTCGATCCCAGGTGGTCGGACGCGCTCGAGGCGCGCTTCTCGCGCTTCGTTGAGGAGGCGGGGCTCCTGCCGCACGTCGTGAGGCGGTACGGAGTTTGAGCTTGACTCAATCGCCGGGCCTCAATACCATTTCTTGAATCTCTGTGTGGGGCAGGGATCCCGTGGGGGTTTCTGCCCCGCGGAGTCACGTCTGACGACCGTGGAGGAGACCGAATGGCCGTACCGAAGAGAAAGACCTCCAAGACTCGGGGGCGCAAGAGAAGGACGCACAAGAAAGCGTCGGCGCCGCCGCTCTCCAAGTGCCCGTCGTGCGGCGAGCCGAAGATGCCGCATCGCGTCTGTCCGCACTGCGGAACGTACAACGGACGGGAGATCGTCCCCGAGGAGAAGGAGAAGGAATAGGTGTCGGAGCAGCCCGGCGATCGTCTCCGCGACGAGAGGGGCGGCTCGAGGCCGGTTCGCATCGCCGTCGACGCGATGGGAGGGGATCAGGCTCCCGGCGTGCAGGTAGGGGGAGCGCTGTCGGCGGTTCGTGAGCACAATGGTCTCGAGGTGGTGCTGGTGGGGCGTCGCGACGCGATTGAGGCGGAGCTCCGAGAGCGCGGTGGAGGCCACGAGGCCGTCTCGGTCGTGCACGCCGACGAGGTGATCGAGATGGACGAGGCGCCCGCCGCCGCCGTCCGGAGGAAACGGGGGTCCTCGCTCGTCGTCGCCACGGAGCTTCACAAGAGCGGCGAGGTCGACGGGCTGGTGAGCGCCGGCAACACAGGCGCCGTCGTCTACTCGACGCTCGTGAGCCTCGGAAAACTCCCCAAGGTCCGACGTCCAGCCATCGCGAGTCTCTTCCCGACGCTCCGGGAGTCCGGCGTGCTGATCGATGTCGGCGCCTGCGTCGACTCCCGGCCGAGCGATCTCCTGACGTTCGCGGCAATGGGGGAGACGTACGCCCGGCGGGTTCTCGGGCGGGACGACCCGCGGGTCGCGTTGATGAACATCGGGGCGGAGAGCCACAAGGGCAGCGAGCTGACGCAGGCTGCTCACGGTCTGCTGTCGGAAAGCCCGCTCAACTTCATCGGGAACATCGAAGGGACGACGTTGCTCCGGGGCGACGCCGACGTCGTCGTCTGCGACGGGTTCGTCGGGAACGTCATGCTCAAGCTCATCGAGGGCATCATCGGGATGTTGACGAGCATGGCACACGGCGACCCGGCGACCGTCGGGTTGGGAATCCTCTCGAACCAGCTCGACTACGCGGAGCACGGAGGAGCGCCCTTGCTGGGGCTCGACGGGGTCGTCATCATCGCCCACGGAGGCTCGTCGGAGAGGGCGATCAAGAACGCCGTCGGCGTGGCGGCCCGGTTCGTGAACGTCGATCTCGACGGCGCGATCGTCGAGAGATTGAGGGAGGTTGTGACCACGAATGGCCGATGACGCTAGACACGCTGCGATCACCTCCATGGGCATGTACGTGCCTCCGAAGGTGATGACCAACGACGACTTCGCGAAGATCGTCGACACGTCGGACGAGTGGATCACCCAGATGACCGGCATCAAGGAGCGGCACTTCGTCGAGGGGGACGTGGCCACGTCCGACCTCGCCGCGAAGGCGGCCGAGGAGGCTCTCGAGAAGGCCGGGATCGCCGCGCCGGATGTCGACATGATCCTGGTCGCAACGGCTACGCCGGACATGTTCTTCCCCTCGACGGCCTGCCTGACGCAGGTGAAGATCGGGGCGGAGAACGCGTTCGCCTTCGACATCTCCGCCGGCTGCTCCGGCTTCATCTACGGGATGACGATCGCCGACCAGTTCATCCGGGCCGGTTCGGTGGAGACGATTCTCGTCATCGGGGCCGAGACTCTGACGAAGTTCACGGACATGACCGACCGGAATACGTGTGTTCTGTTCGGGGACGGGGCGGGGGCGGCGGTCGTGAGGCCCGAGAGCTCGTCGCGCGGCGTCGTCGATCACTTCATCCAGTCCGACGGCCGTCTGGGCCGTCTCCTGACGCTCCCGGCCGGCGGCACGCGCAGACCGGCCTCTCACGAGACGGTCGACGAGCGCCTCCACTACATCAAGATGGAGGGGCGGAAGATCTACGTGAACGCCGTCAAGGAGATGTCGGGCTCGATCATCCGCGTCCTCGAACAACAGGGGCTCTCCGGCAGCGATCTTGACATTCTCTTCCCGCATCAGGCGAACACGCGCATCATCACGAGCGTCGCCGAGCGGGCGGGGCTGCCGATGGAGCAGGTCTACGTGAACATCCACAAGTACGGCAACACGTCGGCCGCCTCGATTCCCATCGCCATCTACGAGGCCGAGCAGGACGGACGGCTCGAGCGCGGCATGCTCGCCGGCATGGTGGCGTTCGGCGCCGGTTTCACCTACGGCGCGGCCCTGATGAGATGGTAGGATCCGGCGTCGCACCGCGCTCTCCGGAGGTCCGCTGATGGATCGCGTCGCGTTTCTGTTCCCCGGGCAGGGCTCCCAGAAGGTCGGGATGGGTCTCGACCTGTACGAGAGCTCGCGCGAGATCGCCGAGATTTACGAGCGCGCGTCCGAGGCCGTGGGCGTCGACATCGCGGCTCTCTCGTTTGAGGGGCCCGAGGAGGAGCTCCGGAAGACGATCAACACGCAGCCGGCGCTTCTGGTCGCCGGCGTCGCGGCGGCGACGGCGCTGGCCGCGCGCGGCGTCGAGCCCTGGGGGGCGGCCGGTCACAGCCTGGGCGAGTACACGGCACTGGTAGCGGCCCGGGCGCTGACGCTCGAGGGCGCCGTCAGAGCGGTGCGGGAACGCGGCCGCCTGATGTACGAGGCGGGGCTCGAGAGACCGGGTTCGATGGCCGCGGTCATCGGCCTCGACGAGAACGCGGTCGACGGCATCGTGCGCGAGGCGCGGAACGACGGCGTCGTGCAGATCGCGAACCTGAACGCCCCGACACAGATCGTCATATCCGGGGAAGTGAAGGCCGTGAAGCGCGCCATGGAC
>Ga0180429_10003252_pt1 | contig 13194 bp, 8 predicted proteins | sample SS_ome_FD_132428 | JGI IMG/M metagenome (GOLD analysis project Ga0180429, IMG submission 132428) | Hypersaline lake sediment archaeal communities from the Salton Sea, California, USA - SS_1_S_1 metaG | ecosystem: Environmental > Aquatic > Non-marine Saline and Alkaline > Hypersaline > Sediment ...
ACGAGGTTGCATTCCTGGATCGAGCTGGTTCGGAAGAACCGCATGATGCCCAGCGCGATCACCGCGGCCGGGATAGCGGCCGAAACAGTCATGCCGGCGAAAAGGCCCAGATAGGCATTGGCTGCTGACAGGACGATCGCCAGCAGGATACCGAAGAAGAGGACCCTGATTGTCAGTTCCTTGGGTGTGTTGCTGCCATTACTCATAGGACTCATGTCTCCTGAAAGCGTCTGTCTATTCGGTTGTCATCTCGATATCGTTCGCGACATTATTCTACGAACTGAGCGGCGAAGTACTTGGCGGTAAGCGGTTCGCCCGTCGCTCGCTCGATCATTTCGTTCCAGTGGTACAGGTTGCCCGCCCGCAGGACCTTGGCTTCGATGAAGCGCCCGGCCTTCTTCTGCCCGACGTAGCCGACGTCCTTGTCTGAATCGAGCTTCAGCACGTTCTGGACGAGCGTGTTGTGCAGTTGCGAGGCGAACAGTTCGCCCAGCATGTAGTTGTGATAGTAGCAGGGCGCGGCGCTGAAATGAATCTTGGCCGCCCAGTCGGGCTCGTCGCGGCCGGATGGGCGGTTCAGAAGCTGGTACTTCTCGACCATGTCCCACCAGAGCGTGTTGAGGTCCTGGTCGGGATCGGCGTAGAGTTGCTTCTCGAAGTTGTACATGACCATCGCCCAGCGGGCGAAGATCAGTTGCTTCAGTTGCGCGTACGTGTCACTGACTTTCTCGATCTCAGCCCGTTGTGCATCGGTCAGATCCAGCATGGCTTGCATCCAGACGGGATTGCGGCTGAGCCGGCCAAAGAACATCGCGATCGCTTCGGTCGTGAACGCGTGGGCCGGTTCGCGCAGCAGGTAGGGCACGTCGGGATCGTGATACTTGTCGTACACCGCATGGCCCAGTTCGTGCAAAATGGTCTCCATCCACCACTCGTTGTTCTTGAGATTGCACAGGATGCGCACGTCGCCTTCCCTGTCGATATCCGTGCAGAAGGCGTGCGGGTTCTTGCCCTCGCGCTCGTACAGGTCACTGCTTGCCAGGATGGATTCGACGGGCATGCCGATGCCGGCGTAGAACCGCTGCGCCACTTCCTTGACGTCCTTGCCCTCGTAGTACGCGTCCAGGTCCAGTTCGTAGACCATGGGCGTGTCCTGGAAGAACGGGTCGTGGTAATGCCAGGGCTTCAGGTCGCCCACGCGGACGTTGCAGTTGGCGGCCAGCTTCGTGTCGAGTTCGGCTTTGAGCTTGCCAAAAGGCTCGGTCGTCAACTCGTACAGTTCGGCGAAGATCTTGTCCAGTTCTTTGACATCCTGCTCGCCGGTCGCCAGTCTGAGCGTATGGAAGTTGTCGAAGCCCAGCTTGCGGGCGGCCTGGTTGCGGAGCTTGACCAGTCGAATCAGGTCGTCCGCGATCGCCGGACCAACCTGCTTGCTGGCCAGCCAGGCCTTCTTGCGCCGGGACGAATTCGTCTCATCTTTGAGGATCTCTTTGATTCGGTTGTCGGTGACTTCCTCTCCGTCGATGGAACTGCGGGACGTGCTGAACGTCTTCTCGATTTCCGTGCTCAGTTCGACGATCTGCTTGAGCAATTCGGGCTCCAGTTGGTTACCCAGGTATCCGTGGTAGAGCACCGTCACTTGTCGAGCCAGCAGCGGATCGTCGATCTGCTCGGAGTCCTTGAGATCCTTGAGGTATTCGAACTCCTCGGCATCGCTGTAGATCTTGCGAATCTGGAGTGTCAGCTCGCTGGAACGGTCGTATGCTTCCGACTGGCCCGTCGTCGCGGCATCCCACCACGCGATCGCCGAGTCCTTCTGGAGCGGTTTGACGGTTTCGACATGGGACGTAACAAAAGCCTGCAACTCGATCTCCTTCTCATTCTGGGCGCAGCCGCACACGAAGGCGCCCGCCAGGAGCAGGGCAACCGCTCTGCCTGAATATCTCATCATCTGACACTCCTGTTCGAACTTCTCATCCGGTGTGCCGCGCACACCGTTCTCTCTACTTCGCAATCTCCGAGCGATCCGGATAGGCCGGTTTCTGCGGGCGCTGCGGTGGATTCTTCTCCAATTCGCGCAGAATCACCGCGATCGCCGTTTCCAGTTGCGGGTCGCGACCGGCCGCCATTTCGTGCGGCGCGTTCTCGACTTCGTAATCCGGCGCGACGCCGTAGCCCTCGACCGTGTAGCCGCTCTCGGGGAACCAGCATCCGGCGTTCGGGGAGGACATGTAACCTCCGTCGATGAATCCGGGATTGCCGAAAATGCCGATCACACCACCCCAGGTCCGCATGCCGACGAGGGGGCCGAGCCCAACCTTGCGGAACAGGTAGGGGAACAGATCACCGCCGGAGCCGGCCCACTGGTTGATCAGCATGACTTTCGGACCAGGATTCGACACCATGGGCATACGCCATTCGCGATGGTCGCGCCGTGTCACATAACCCAGTGTCGGGCGGTTCAGCAACTCGATGAAGCGGTCGGAATACTGTCCCCCTCCGTTGAAACGCTCATCGATAATCAACGCGTCCTTGTCCCACTGGGCGTTGAACTGACGCACCAGTTCGTTCTGACCGTTCGTGCCGGTGTTCGGGACGTAGATATAACCCACTCGTCCTTGTGTGGCTTCTTCGACCTTCTTGCGATTGCTTTCGACCCAGGCGAAGTTGCGCAGGCCGGACTCGCTCGACATGGGCCGAACCAGGATATCGTTGGCGTCATTGACGTCGGGCGTCCGGCCGATCGTTAGCTCGACGACTTGGCCCGTCAGACCCTGGAACGCCGCCCAGGGATCCAGTTGGGTGTCGAGAGGTTGGCCGTTGACGGCCAGGAGGTAATCGCCTTCATTCACCTCGAGACCCGGCGCCCGCAGAGGGGAGCGGGGCGTCGCGTTCCATGGACCCGCGTCGTAGATCTTGCTGATCCGATACGCATCGTTGTCTTCGTCCAACTCGAAGTCGCAACCCAATAGTCCAACGCCGAGGCGGTCGGGGCCTTCCATGTCACCCCCGCCGACGTAGGCGTGCGAGGCGTTCAGTTCGGCGATCATCTCGCCAATGACGTAGTTGAGATCGCCACGGTCGACGACGTAAGGCAAGAGAGCGCCATAGCGCTGCTTCATCGCCTCCCAGTCGACGCGGTGCATGTAGGGGTCGTAGAAGAAGTCTCGCTGGATGCGCCACGCTTCGTTGAAGATCTGCTTCCATTCTTCACGCGGGTTGATCCAGGCCTTCAGATTGCCCGAGCCGACCTTGCCGTCCCCGACCTTCTTGTTGGCGCCGACGTCGATAATGCCGTAGGTCGAGCCGCTCTTATAGATGATCTTCTTGCGATTCGCCGAGAGGACGTAGCTGTCAATCCCGTCGACGACGGTCTTCTCTTCGCGTTCCTTTAGATCGTAGTAGAGCAGTTTCCCCGAGGGGTTTCCGCGACGGGCCCCGGCCGGTGCGTAGCGCGTGAACAGCAGCTTGCCCTTGACCGAAGCGAGGGCGCCGAAGTTGCCGGACTGAACGGGCAACTCCACGACGCGCCGCTCAAGGTTGTCGAAGTCGATTTCCACCGGTTCGGTGTCGTCCTTCTTCTTGTCCTTCTTGGGCTTCTCTTCGTCGCTCTTCTCACTCTCATCGGCCTGAGCAATCTCGTTAGGATCGCTGATCTCATTGGGATCACTCAGTTCGTTCGGATCGGTCGGTTCGTTGGGGTCAGCCGCTTCCTCCTCGGCCTTCTCCTCTTCTTCCTCTTCGAATTCCTCCTCATCGCTGCGCGGCGCCAGAGGCGAAGATGCATCCTTCTTTAGCGTCGCGACATAGAGTTTGGTGGAATTCGGGTAGATCCACCGGTCGTCCAGATCGCCACGGACCGGACGGTAGGCGCGACTGGAACGGAAGAAGAGGTGCTTGCCTTCGGCGTCGAAGACCGGGTCACTGTCGTTGTAGAAGTCACTGGTGACCTGCCGGACCGTCGCGTCGTTGACGTCGTAGATCATGATGTTGCCATGCCGGTTCGCGCCGGCCTTGGCGTAGGTCAACCACCGGCTGTCGGGCGACCAGCCGTAGGATCCCATGCGGTCCCACTCGTCCTTGTCGACGAACGTCGTGTCGCCGTTGTTGACATCCGCGATGTAGAGGCTGCCCGTGTTGTCGCTGAAGGCGATCAGCTTGCTGTCGGGTGACCAGACAGGATTGTAGCGATAGGCGGTGCTTCGGTGAGTGATCTGCCGGGGCTGGCCCTTCCCGTCGCTGGGCCGGATGTACAGTTCATACTCGCCGGTCTTGTCCGCGAAGTAGGCGACGTGCTTGCCGTCGGGCGACCAGACCGGATCGCGCTCGGCGATACCCGACGTGCCGGTCAGGTTCCGCACTCTGCCGTGCTTGGCCGGGACGGTGGACACCTCGCCGCGGGCCTCGAACAGGGCTCGCTTGCCGCTGGGGGAGATTGCGTACCTTCCGATGCGGCTGGAGACGTTCTTCAACTCCTTGCGAATCTGGGGCAGGTCGTCGGGGACCTTGATCTCCAGGGCGGTCGATGTCCCCGTCTCCAGGTCCAGCACGTGAAGTTGGCCCGCGTTTTCGAATACGATCGCGTCGGGGCCCAGGCTGGGCCATTTGACATCGTACTCGGTGAAGTGCGTCACCTGTTTGAAGCGCTTGGTGCGCAGTTCGTAACTCCAGATGTTGAGTTTGTTGTTCTCGTCCCGGTCGGAGAGGAAGTAGATCATGCCCTCGCGCCACATGGGAACCGCGTCGGTGCCCGCGAAGTCGGTGAGCTTCTCGGAGCTGTTGTTGAGGAAGTCGTAGAGCCACAGATCGCTGGCCATGCCGCCCCGGTAGCGTTTCCAGTTGCGCATCTCACGCGAGATGAACTGGAACGCGATTCGGCTGCCGTCCGGGCTGAACGACGCCAGTTCGCCGTAGGGCAGGGGCAGGGTCTTGGGCAATCCTCCTTCGATGGACTGCTTGAAGAACCGATTGAATCGTGGGGAGGAACTGGCCATCCGCGACCGGTAGAGCACGCTCTGTCCGTCGGGATACCACTCGACGACCAGATCGCTGTCGGGATGGTGCGTCAGGCGGCGGGGCGAGCCCCCGTCGGCGCCGACGATGTAGACGTCGGTATTGCCATCATAGTTGCCGCTGAAGGCGATCAGCGTTCCGTCCGGGGAGAACTTCGGGAACATCTCGTTGCCCTTGGGAGAGCTGAGCCGTCGGGCGGTCCCGCCGGTTCTTGAAACGGTCCAAAGATCGCCCGCGTAGGAGAAGACGATTTTCTCGGCGCTGAGGTCGGGGAATCGCAACATGCGGGCGTCCGGCACATGGCCTAGATCCCCCGATCCGGCCGCGAAAAGGGCGATTGAGGACATCAGAACGGTGATCATCGCGGCCCAATATCTTGTCGTGTTCATCTTACCCCTCAGCATATGCGAAGCGATTGGCGGTTTGGCCGAGATCGTACCAGCTTCGCCCCCCCAAATCAAGACCGCATCGGACCGCTAATCGCCCCGTCTCGCCTGCCGGGAATCCGCTTTTCGCGCTGCGACCAGATGCCCGCCGATGGCGAGCAAGCCCTTGCTGATCTGCAGGGCCGCGGCGCTGTCGTTCATCAGGCTGGTCGCCATCTGGGGCGTGACGGCGGCCTCGCGAATCAGGCGGTCCACCGTGTCATCGATCAGGATGTCCTGCTGATCGACGGTCGCCTCCGTCCGGGCCAGCAGGGTCCCGGCCGCCGCCCGATCGCGCATCTGCCGAACGATCAGAAGCTGACGCTGGCATTGGGCGATGTTCCGCCGGATTCGGTTGTATTGGGTGCGCATCGCCTCGTTTTCCGAGACCATGTAGCGGTTGAGATTGGGCCGGACGCTCGCCAGGGTCTTGATGATCTCGGCCGCGTCCCGGCAGGCCAGGCGGATGTTGTGAACGCAGGCGATCTGCTTCTCATTCATGTCCGCTTTCACCACCGCTTGCGTCGCGAAGTCGATGATAGCGCTGTAGATCGTCTTGACGCTCTCATAGTAGCGTCGCGTTACCTCGATCGTCATGATCTGTGTCGAAGCGGCCGTGACCTCGTCAAGATCGCGGTCGGAGGCGATGTCCTCGCGGTGCAAGTTCAGGCCGTGGGCGACCACCTCGAAGACATTGTCGAACAGATGGTCGGCCTCCTTCAGGAGGACCTCGATCGCCGTGTCCGGCAGGCCCAGTGCGGATTTGTTCAGGTAGAGAGGGTCGACAGCCACGCCCTCGACCGATTCCGAGGACTTCCCCATGACCCTGTCTTCCAGCAGCCGAACGAGACGGCCCACGAAAGGTGTGACCACCCCGACACCGACGACGTTGAAGAGGGTGTGGAAGGTCGCCAGCTTGAGTGTCCAGTTGTCGTCGGCGATTCCCAGCATGCCCGTGACGGCGTCGACGCACCACATGAAGGGGCTGATCAGAATGACGGCGATCGCGCCCGTGATCAGGTTGAACAGCACGTGGGCGTAGGCCAGTCGTTTGCCGGCGGCGCTGGCGCTGAGCGAGCCGATCACGGCGGTGATCGTGGTGCCGATGTTGGAGCCGATGGCCAGCGCCAGGGCGTTCTCGTACGTTACCTGCCCAGCCGACAAGGACGCGATGGTCAGCAACAGCGTCGCGTGGCTCGACTGCATCACCACGGTCATCACCACGCCGATCAGCGTGTAGACCGCCAGCCCCAGCCAGCCGGAAAGGGCGTACCGGGACAGATCGAGCGAGGAGCTGAACAGCGCGAAGCCTTCCTTCATGTAGTGAATGCCCAGGAAGACGAACCCCACGCCCGCCAGGACATGGCCCAGTCCCTTGATGCCCTTCTCTTTCTGGAATTGCAGGATCAGCCCGATGACGATCATGGGCATCGCGTAGGACGAGATGCTGACCTTCATGCCGTACGCCATCAGCCAGGCGCCGGTGGTCGTGCCGATGTTGGCGCCGAAGATGATGCCGATCCCCGCTGTCAGGCTGATCAGCGAGGCGCTCAGGGTCGAGATGGTGATGACGGTGACGAGCGAACTGGACTGCATCAGCGCGGTCGTCACCAGCCCCAGGCCGATGCACTTGGGGAACCTATCTGTAGACCGCGCCAGGATTTTCTCGAGCACGCCCCCGGTCAGGGCTTTGAACCCGCGCTCCATCGAGAGCATGCCAAACAGAAAGATCGCGACCCCCGCGCCGAGCAACTGGGGGCCGGCATGTGCGATCAGCATATACCCGATCGCCACGCAGAACAGCAATAGCAGTACCTTCTTGGTCATGGGCCTCTCCTGCCCTCTCGAGCCGGGCTTGTGAGTAAATCGACGATAGCATAAGCGGGCGGGCGCCGAATCACAACCCTCTCTCACTTGTTCCCCGCTGTTCTGAGCCTCGTGTGGTGATTTCTTCTTTGCCGCCGGGGCGTTGGAACGGTACCATAGCGGCCGAATTCCGGATGACGGTTGATTGATTCTCGATGATCCAGGACCGATTCTATGGCTAAACGCGAATACCTGACCGCCCCCGTGCCCTCGCCCAAGATGCCGGGCGGCATCCCTTACATTCTGACCAACGAAGCGGCCGAGCGGTTCGCCTTCTACGGGATGGGATCCATCCTGGTTGTCTTCATGACGAAGTACCTGATGGGCGGCAACGGTGCGCTGGCTGTTATGGCTGATGAAGATGCCAAGAAGTGGTTTCATCTTTTCACCGGCGCCGTTTATCTCACGCCTCTGATTGGTGCGCTGCTCTCCGACATCTGGCTGGGGAAGTATCGAACCATTGTTGGCTTCTCCGTTGTCTACTGTCTGGGGTTGGGGTTTCTAGCGCTGGACCAGACGCGTCTCGGCTTGGCCGGCGGCCTGATCCTAATCGCTCTGGGGTCGGGCATCATCAAGCCCTGTGTCTCGGCCAACGTGGGTGACCAGTTTGGCAAGCAGAACAAGCATTTGATCTCAAAGATGTACAGTTGGTTCTACTTCTCGATCAACGTCGGCGCCTGCGTGTCCATGTTTGCTTGTCCCTGGCTGTTGGATAAGTTCGGGCCCCGTGTCGGGTTCGGTGTGCCGGCTGTCCTGATGGTCTTCGCAACGATTGTGTTCGTGATGGGCAGGCGGAAGTACGTCCACATTCCGCCGTCCGGCAGGAAAATGGTGGGGGAACTGCTGGATAAGGAAGTGCTGAAGATCCTGGCCCGGCTGTGCGTGATCTATGTGTTTGTCTCCATGTTCTTCGCGCTGTTCTACCAGTCGCAAGGCGCCTGGATTCTGCAAGCCGAGAACATGAATCTCAAATGGCTGGGCATCACCTGGCTGCCCGCCCAGGTCCAGTTCGTCAATTCCCTGTATCTGCTCCCCATGATTCCCTTCTTCACGTACGTGCTCTATCCGGTGATTGGCAAGGTCTTTCCGCTGAATCCTCTGCGGAAGATCGGATTGGGGATGCTTGTGACCGCCGCCTGCTTCGTCGTGCCGGCCTGGGTGGAGACCCAGATCAGTGCCGGGGCCAAACCGAGCATTGGCTGGCAGTTCTTCGCCTATCTGATCCTGACGGCGGGCGAGATTCTCACATCGATTGCCGTGTTGGAGTTCTCCTACACCCAGGCGCCGAAGAAGGTCAAAACCTTTGTGATGAGTCTCTATCTGCTGTCGATCTCATTGGGCAACTTCTTCTCGGCGGGGGTGAACCACTTCATCCAGAACGCCGACGGCACGAGCAAGCTGCCCGGGGCGAGCTACTACTGGTTCTTCGCCATCGCGATGCTGGTGACGCTGGCGCTCTACATCCCGGTCGCGCGGTTCTTCCCGGTCAAGGAGTACATCCAGGACGAAGCCGAGGCCGGCGCCGAGTCCTAGCCGGCCCTTCGGCATGCTCCATTCATCATGCGACTTCGTATGCCCCCCCCCCTCTCGTCTGCGATTTCCCTTGACAGCCCCTTCTCCTGAAACTAGACTCGAATTGGAGGAAGGGACTTCCCCCTCGGCAGAGACGTAACGGGAGCGATATGTATTCTAGAGGAGGAGTGTCGCCATGCGAACGTGCAGAAGTTCTACCGGTCCGCTCATCATTTCCGTCTTTCTGAGTCTAATGTGCGTGGTCCCCAGGGCGAGCGCCGAGACCATCTGGTTCTACGGCAGCCCGTTCGATCTGCCCATCCCGGCTGACGCCGAACGATCGAAGGGCTGGATGGACGATGCGATCCTCGAGGTTTTGGATCATCAGATCATCCACGATCTGGATGTGGGCCTGAGCCTGACGCACACGAGTGTCTTCGACCTGCGTGTGTCCCTGACGAGCCCTTCGGGGACCACGGTTCTGCTCAACAGCTACGATCCGTTCACCGGATACTTCGAAGGCGCCGACTATCAGTACACCGTCTTCGACGACGAGGCGGACCTGGCGATCACCGATGCAGCGCCGCCCTTTGAGGGCCGGTTTCGGCCCGTCGCCGGCTCGGCGCTGTCGGCCTTCGATGGGGAAGACGCCTTCGGGACCTGGCGCCTGCGGATCTACGACGCGCACGAAGCGGATGTCGGGCGTCTCGAGGCCTTCGGCCTGACGATTACGACGCCCGAACCGGCTACGGCGGTTATCCTGCTGGCGGGGCTGAGCCTCGCCCAACTCCGGAAGAGCCGTCGCTGACCTACAACAGCGGTTCTATTGCGACAGGGCGGCGTCCTTGGCGCGAACCGCCTCGGCCTGGTTCTTGCGGAACTCGACGAGCTTCTCGCGCAGCGTCGCGTCCTGCAGCGCCAGGATCTGGACGGCGAGGATCGCGGCATTCTTGGCGCCGGCCTTGCCCACACCCATCGTGGCGACGGGGACGCCCGGAGGCATCTGGACCGTGCTGAGCAGGGCGTCCATTCCGCCGATGCCGGGCTCGCACACCAGCGGCACGCCGATCACGGGGATGCCGGCCTTGGCGGCCATGGCGCCGGCCAGATGAGCGGCCATGCCGGCCGCGGCGATGATTATCTGGATGCCCTTGGCCTGCGCCGTTCCCGCGAATTCGGACGCGACTTCCGGCGTCCGGTGCGCCGAGATGATGCGGACCGTCGGATTGACACCAAAATCGCGCAACTGATCGGCGCAGCTCTCCATGACCTTCAAATCGCTGTCGGAGCCCATCACGATGGCTACGGGGGTTGTTTTCTCAGATACCATTTGTTTTCTACACCTCGCGAAATAGAATACGGATGGTTGATTGTCGGGCAGATCATAGCGACTTTGACTTGCGGATGCAAGAGAGTAGGGGATTGTGATGGACGTACGCCAACCAATCGTGGCCGGACGCTTCTACCCGGCCGATCGCGACGAAGCTCTGGAGGCGATCGAAACGGCCCTGGCCGAGCCGGCCGCGGAGGCGAGCCTGCCCGAGACGATCGTCGCCGGCTTGGTGCCCCACGCCGGGTGGGTCTTCAGCGGGGCGTTGGCGGCGCTGGTGTTCGCCGCGATCAAGCGACGCTGTGAGGATGTCGAGACATTTGTCGTCTGCGGTGCGGCCCACGCGTATCTGGGTGTCGAACCGGCGCTCGATGACAGCGCGGCCTGGGACGGCCCCCTCGGGAAGATCGAGGTGGACCGAGCACTGGGCGAAAAGCTCCTCGAACGCGGAGTCGTGAAGCTCGATCCGTCCGCCCATCGTCGCGAGCACAGCATCGAAGTGCAGGTTCCCTTCATTCAGCGTTTGTTCCCCGGCGCGCGGATCGCGCCGATCGTGGCGCCGCCGCGGGACAGTGCGTTGCCGCTGGGCGAAGCGCTGGGCGAGATTGCCTCCGAGAGCGCGGCGCCCATCGTGTGCATCGGCTCGACGGATTTGACGCATTATGGACCTGCTTATGGTTTTACCCCGGCCGGTCCCGGCGCGGACGGTTTGAACTGGGCCCACGCCGTCAATGACGCGGCGTTCCTCGAGCGGGCGCTGCAGGTCGATCCCGAAGGGCTGCTCAGCCAGGCGATCGAGAACGGCAGTGCGTGCGGCCCCGGCGCGGCGGCCACGGTGATCGCGGCCGCCCGCCGACAGGGCGTCGCCGCCGGACGCCTGCTGGCGCAGGACAACAGTCGGGACATCATGCAGCGCGAGATGAACACGTCCAGCCGTGACAGCGTCGGGTACGCCGCGGTCGTCTACTGAGCCCCATACCGGGTCGGTTCCGTGATGCGCAGAACTATTTCAGTGTGACGTCCGATAGTTATTGGCTTTTCTGTGTTGTACGCGTTGGCGGGCAGTTTTTGTTTGACAGTTCCGACACCATGAACTATCTATGCGGGACATGGGCCGCCGTGTGCGCAAACTCAGTCCGGAACACGATTTCGTTGGAGATGAGAAGGATGGAGCATAAGATACTGTTGAAAGAGAGTGACATACCGCGCCAGTGGTACAACATCGCGGCCGATCTGCCGACGCCGATGCTCCCGCCTTTGGGACCGGACGGCAAGCCGATCTCACCGGACATGTTGGCGCCTGTCTTCCCGATGAATCTGATCGAGCAGGAAGTCAGCACGGAGCGGTGGATCGACATTCCGGAAGAGATCCTGAATATCCTGTATCGCTGGCGGCCGGCCCCGTTGCGTCGGGCGGTTTATCTGGAGAAGTACCTCAAGACGCCGGCGCGGATCTACTACAAGGATGAGAGCACGAGCCCGGCCGGGAGCCACAAGCCCAATACCGCCGTCGCGCAGGCGTGGTACAACCGTGAGTTCGGCATCAAGCGGCTGACCACCGAGACCGGCGCCGGGCAGTGGGGCAGCGCCCTGTCGTTCTCCTGCGCCCTGTTGGGTCTCGAGTGTAAGGTTTTCATGGTGCGGATCAGCTTCGATCAGAAGCCGTTCCGCAAGCACATGATGGAAGTCTGGGGCGCCAACTGCGTGGCGAGCCCGAGCACGGAGACCAATGCCGGCCGGAAGATCCTCGAAGAGATTCCCGATACGCCGGGCAGCCTGGGGATCGCGATCAGTGAGGCGATCGAGCAGGCCGTCACCGATTCGTCGGGCCAGACGCGGTACTCGCTGGGCAGCGTGCTCAATCACGTCATGCTGCACCAGACAATCATCGGCCTCGAGGCCAAGAAGCAGTTGGAGATGGCCGGCGAGACACTGCCGGATGTCGTCATTGGGTGTGCCGGCGGCGGCAGCAACTTCGCCGGGCTGGCGTTCCCCTTCACCGTCGACAAGATCAACGGCGCGAACATCGAGATCATTCCCGTCGAGCCGGCGGCGTGCCCGACCCTGACGCGGGCGCCGTTCCATTACGACTTCGGCGACACTGCCTGCACGACGCCGCTGATGGCCATGCACACGCTGGGCCACGCGTTCATTCCGCCGCCCATTCACGCCGGCGGCCTGCGCTACCACGGCATGGCCCCGCTGGTCTGCCAGTGTGTCGTCGAGGGCCTGCACACGCCGCGGTCGTATCACCAGACCATGTGCTACGAGTCGGCGCTGACCTGGGCCAAGACCGAAGGGACGATCTGTGCGCCGGAGACGAGCCATGCGATTGCTGCGGCGATCGATGAGGCGACGAAGGCCCGCGAAGAGGGCAAGGAAAAGGTCATTCTGTTCAACTACAGCGGTCACGGCCTGATGGACCTGACCGGCTACAACGCGTTCCTCTCCGGCAAGCTGTCCGATTACGAGCTGCCGGAAGAGGATCTGCAGCGCTTCACGCAGGCGCTGGACAGCCTGCCCGCGGCCGAGCAACGCAAGACGGGCAAGTGGTAAGAGTCGTTTTCCAGCTGGCGCCCGGGGCGCTGTCTCGACCCGTGGCTGCCGTGAGTGAGAGTTAATAAGGAGAGATTGAAATGAGGCAATTGGCGTTCTTGGCAGTTGTCCTGCTCGCGACCGGAGCGGTGGTGGCGCAGGATTGGGAAGGGGATCTGGTGGGCGCGGAAGCCACAGGGGATCTGCACGGCATGGTCGGCGTGACCTGGGACAGCCAGTACATCTGGCGCGGCTTCGAAGTCTTTGGCAGCAAGAGCGCCACCCACGTTCTCGGCGACGTGAATCTGTTCGATACCGGTTTCGGGATCAGCGCGACCGGGCACTACGCCAACGGCAGCGGCTATGTGGATGCGACCCGTTGGGACTACACCCTGTACTATCAGAACGGTCTGTTCGCCGGCGAGTCTTACGCGACGAACTACCGCGTCGGATGGGTCCTCTACGATTACACGGACACGCCCAGTGAATGGGCCGATCTGCAAGAAGGTCATC
>Ga0180429_10003253_pt1 | contig 13194 bp, 12 predicted proteins | sample SS_ome_FD_132428 | JGI IMG/M metagenome (GOLD analysis project Ga0180429, IMG submission 132428) | Hypersaline lake sediment archaeal communities from the Salton Sea, California, USA - SS_1_S_1 metaG | ecosystem: Environmental > Aquatic > Non-marine Saline and Alkaline > Hypersaline > Sediment ...
CCGCCGGCCATGGCGGCACCGCGGGGGTGCGGTTCGCCTCGGAACACGGTCTCTCGACGCTCAGGAGCAATCCGTTCCCGCCGCCGCGAACCGGGCGGCTGAGCGTGGCGGTCTGGCTGCGGATCGATTCGGACCAGCCGCAGCCGCCGCTGCGGATTGCGGTCGAGGGTTTGCGGGGCCGCCGGCAGTATTACCGCTACGCTCCGGTCGGGCGGGGGTCCGGGGCGATGCCGCTGAAGCCGGCCTGGGCCCAGATGGTGCTGCAGGTCGATCAGCTTCCCGCCGACGAGGTCGAGTCGCTGCGTGTTCGGCTCGACCTGCTCGGGCCGGGCAGTGTCTGTCTGGATGACGTCCGAGTCTTCGACCTCGCCTTCGACGAGTCGCAGCGGGTGCAGCTCTCGAAGATGTTGGCCCTCATCGACGACCACCTCGTCGCCGGCCGCGTGGGCGCCGCCGTGCTCGAGCTCGACGGCCACTGGCCGCACTTTCTCGAAGCCCACATTAGCGACAAGGCGATCGCGGTCGCCGAACAGACCCAGATCCGCCAGCGTGCCCGGGCCGAAGCCGAAGCCGAGGCGGAGTCGCAGCCAGCCGCACGTACCGGCATGCTCGAGAGGCTGCGGCAGTTCTGGCAGTAGCCGCGGGTAGCGGTCGTGCTGCAGGGCCGAGGCCGTGGTCGTGGCGGTCAGGTTGTCCGGCTGCGACGGCGGGCGGGCGTTTTCGGCCGCGACCACTCGCGGGTGAGTTCCTCGAAGACTTCCGGCGTCTCGTACCGCACGACGTGTTTGCCCTCGGGCATCGGGCCGACGAGCCGTCGGAAGACCGGGGCTCCGCGGAGGTCGAGATCGGTACTGCAGTCGTCGGTGCCGATCTGGATGTGGGACCGCAGCAGCGGCTCCGGGGAGTCGTAGTCGTGGATCACCAGTTCGCCGTCGTTGTTGCGGGCGACCACCCGCCATGTGTTTTTGGCCATCGCGTTCTCCTCTCCGGTGAAGGAGCCGGCCGGCCGGCGGCTCGTCTTCTCCCGGTGCTGTTGGGAGTGCATCGGCACGGCGGGGGCCCGATCCTCATGCCCGCCTTGGCCGACCCTCCCGACCGGTACCCGCCGCGGGGTCGGCATTCGGGGTGCAGTCGGCACAGTCGGCACGAGCCGGAGGTCGGTCTGCCGTCGGCGGGGGAACGGGTCTGCTTGAGCGAGCTTCGCGGAGTTCCTACGATTGGGTTCGCCGGAGGGCAAGCGAATTGGCCAGCGGTCTGACTCGAAATCAGATGCCCCGAAAGGGGTTGGGGGTTCGAATCCCCCGCCCTCCGCTGAGGCATGCCGGCGGGTAGGCCGCGCCATGCGGCGGCGACCCTGAGCGAGGCAGCGGTTGTAACGGCAGAAATCTGCGGGGCGTTCCCGGTCTGAAGTGCCGGCGTATTCTCCAGCCCCGCGAAAGCGTTTATTCTCGGGCCTTGTTTTCAAGCCGCCGCGACCTCGTGGGAAGAACCCTACCTATGCCCTACCTGCTCATGACCGGGGCCACCGGCTTTCTCGGTGGAACCCTGATGGCCGATCTTCTCGAGGCCGGCACGCGGCTTGCCGTGATCGTTCGTGCCGGGAAAAGCGGCTCGCCGCGGCAGCGGGTGGAGACGATTCTGCAGCGGCACGAAGCCGAACGAGGAATCCTGCTGCCACGGCCGGTGGTGATCGAGGGCGACCTGGGCCTTCCGCGGTGCGGGCTCGACGGGGAGTCGGTGGCATGGGTTCGCGGGGCCTGTGACCGGGTGCTGCACAGTGCCGCCTCGCTGCAATTCAACGGCAGTGATCGCGGCGACGAACCGTGGCGAACCAATGTGGCCGGCACGCGGTCGCTGTTGGAGCTGACGCGGATCACGGGAATCGACGATTTCTGGCATGTCTCGACCGCCTATGTCTGCGGCCTTGCCGAGGGGCCGGTGCAGGAGCGACCCTCAACGGACGTCCACGGGTTTCGCAACGACTACGAGGCGAGCAAGCACGAGGCGGAGTCGCTCGTGCGGTCGGCGGAATGGCTCAGGGATCCCACCTTCATCCGTCCGGCCGTGATCGTCGGTGATTCAGTAAGCGGCGCCACCACGACCTATCACGGGCTGATGGCGATGCTGCACCTGATGACGGTGATCGTCCGCAATTCGCCCGCCGATGAGAGGGGTTTCCGCCAGGTTTCGTTGCGACTGGCAATGACCGGCGACGAAGGGCGGAATCTCGTGCCGGTGGACTGGGTCGCCGCGGTCACCGCTCGCCTGCTCGGCAGCCCCGGAGCCAGGGGGCACATCTTCCATCTCGCGCCGGAGCGGTTGATCACGATCCGTGAAATCATCAATTTCGCGAGCAGCTACCTTCGCTCCGGCGGGGTCGAGTTCATCGGCCACGACAGGCCGACGGATCTCAATCCGATCGAAGAGGTGGCCTACGGCGGGAAACTGCTCTACGAGGCCTACGAACACACCGACCCACGATTCGACACCACCAACACCCGTCGATTCGCGGGCGACATCATCTGCCCGGAAATTGACGAGGCCATGATCCATCGCTTCCTTGCATTCGGTGATGCCGACCGGTGGGGGAAGCGGCGGGAGACGACCGCGGACGTGTCGTTGTGGGTCGCCGACATGCTCAGTGAGTTTGCCTCGCTTGCGGGCCCGCAGGGCCTTGCCGGCTTGGCGAGGATGCTCTCCGGTAAGCCGGCGGTCCCGCCGCCTGGGGTGCTGGGAATCGAATGCCTCGGGCCGGGTGGCGGGGGCTGGACGATCGCCGGAGACATCAATGGCGAACTCGGGATTCGCGACGGGCTGCCCGCGAGCGGATGCGTCACGCGGATCGATGCGGAGCGGCTGCTGCGATTCCAGCGGAACTGCATGGCCGCGGTCGATGACACCCCATCCGCCGAGGGCGGACTGGCCGGCGAAAGGTCGGCCGGCAAGGGAAAGAAGATCCTGCCCGGACTCGCCGGCTGAACTCACCTTCCGGCCGAAACCGGCTTCGGTGTAGGCAGGAGGGTCGGTTCCTCGATTGGAAAGACCGCTCCACGGCTTATGCGATAGCGGATTCCCCGCCACTCGACCGAGCGGGCCGCCACGGCCATCAACGCCGCGGTCGCGTAGACCAACTGCGTGAGCGGGATCCATGCCAGCCAGGCAGGAGCCGTCGCGGTGCCGACATGGGCCGGGAGCCGCTCGGTCGGCACCGCCGAGAGCACCGACCTGCGAATCGCCAGTGCCATCAGAAGGGACACGATCTCATAGCCTGCGAAGAGCCCGAGATTGGCGGAAGCCTCGACTCCGGCGCCGTCAATCGCAGCCGCGAGAGCCGCGGCCAGACAGGCGATTAGCACCAGCGACGAACTCACCGCGTGTGTCAGCACCAGCGGCCAGGCGGGATGGTGCAGCCGCGCGGTGAGCAGCTGCCGGGCGATCCACCGCGTCAACGAAACGAGCGCGAGATCACCGTCGTGCTGGATCGAGAAAATCGCCGGCTCAAAGCGGTACTTCCAGCCCGCCCGACGCAGCGGCTCGGCCAGGGCCGTGTCTTCGCAGAGCGTGTGCTCGATGACCTCGGCCAGCCGGCTCTCCACGATCGCCTCACGGCGGATTGCGAGGCTGCCGCCCCAGGGAATACCGAAGGCGGTCATCTGGACCACCGCGCCGGCGTTCCAAAGGGCCCGCACCATCGCCGCCGGGGTGACGACGGCAGGCTCGTACCAGCGATTGCCCGAGACCGCACCCACCCCCGGTCGGCGGACCGCTTCGACGAGCGTGGCCAGCCATTCGGCCGGGGGACGGGTGTCGGCATCGAGCAGAGCCACCACTTCGGTGGATTCTGCCAGCCGCCCGATGGCCTGTCGCAGCGACGCGCACTTCAGCGACCCTGCCTGAGGCCGTTGGGCAAGCGGCTCGAGGGTCGCCGCCGACCAGCTGGCGGTGCCCGCTTCTTCAGCGGCCGTGATCGACCGCTCGGCGATCTCCCAGGCGGGGTCGTCGCGGCTGTCAACGACCACCTGCAGCCTCCAGGCCGCGTGCTGCTGGGCGGCGAGAGAGGCAAACACGTCTTCCAGTCCCTCGTCGGCACCCCGCAGGCAGAGCACGACCTCGGCAGGGACCTGTTTGGCGGCTTCCCGTCGGCCTGCAGCATCGGCCAGCCTGGTGGCTGCAAGCCGCTGCCTGACCGTCCGCGCGAATGTCCAGACGAGCACGACTTGCGGTGCGAGCACCGCGATCACGGCGATGCCCAGGATCGTCGGCTCGTAGAGCGGCGAATGGTCGAACGGGAAGAGTGTGGTCATACGCGTCGCGTGAGGAGGTGATCGATAGCTCAGCGAGCGAGTCGCTCGAGGTAGTCGGCGAGTATCCCGCCCGCAGCCTCGGCGCTGCAGGCCATCGGATCAAAACGCAACGCGATCGTCCGCCGTTCGCCAAGACGATGCGTGCCGATCGCCACCGCGGTGCCGGGCCGCACCGGAGGCGTCATCCACCAGCCGGTCAGCCGGCTGGGGCCGATGGAAATCCGACCATCGTCAGCGGCCAGCGGCGACCGCCGAAAGAACGATCCCACATTCGAGACGACGGCGGTGGACTGCGGGCGGCGGCCGTCGATAGGCCTCGACATCGCGAAGGGTATCCGGCGGCCGGCCTCCAGGCTCAGCGGGAAGATATGACCCAGCTCGTGGCGACGAATCAGCGCGATCTCGTCGCGAACTGAGGCAAGCAGCCGAGGTCCGCGAAGCCGTCCGTGCGGCTTGCGGTCGACGAAGACCATGCTCACCCGGTTGCAGGCCGGCAGCAGACGGTCGCTCTTGGTTCGCAGGCTCCAGGGCACCGCCAGCCGGATCCAACGGCCTTCGCGGGCCGTCGGCGGGAGGGCGGCGGCGAGCGTTTCGACCAGCCGGGCGACGAGATGGTCGTTCACCGACGCCCCGGCGACGCCGCTGCGTGCGATGGCCGCCTTGATTGCGGCCTCGGCAAGTGTGCCGCTGACAACCTGCGGCCCGGCCGGGGCATTTTCCGACCCCGCGAAGTCGAGAGCCACGACACGCCGATGGACATACTGCAACACCCCCCACAGCCCCGGCGGCAGTCGCCGGCAGGTCTCAGCCCACTGTCTCCAAGACGTGGCGATGCGTCCGCGAATGGCAAGCTGGGCGAGCGGGTCCGAGGTTCGCCGGCGGCGGGGAGTCAGGCCGGCAGCACGCACAAACGCCCGCTCCAAGAATCCGAGAATGCCCAGGCCGTCGGCTGCGGCATGATGCACCGCGATCCCCAGCGACCAGCCTCCCGGTCGCTCCCACAGCCGCAGCTGCAGAAGCGGCCCGTTGGCCGGGTCGAGCGAAGGCACGAACCCCAGTCCGCCATCATCGTCCTTCAGATCGAAAGGCGACGGACCAAACGTCACCCCGGGCGGTGGTGCCGCGTGCCAGCATGGCCCGCGACGACCCAGCCCGCAGGTCGCCGAGAGCAACGGTTCTCGGGCGAGCTGGGTGGCGAAGGCGGCATCGAGCGAGGCCGGCGGTTCTCCGGTGAAATCGAATCGCCCCACGATGTGCATCGGATGGCTGGGACGGTCATCACGGAGCATGTAGTGCTCAAAGGCCGTCATCGGCAGCCCTTCCTCCGGAACCACCACCGGCCGCTCGTCGGTCAGGTCGCCTGCCGTGGCGTGCCGTTGGTTCTCCGCCACAAGCATGCCGATGGTTCGTCAAGGGTGAGGCCGCCGCTCGGATGGCTCGTACGACCTGACGACGAGCCGGACCGGCCGGTGGAAGCATCATCGTTGGGCCACTGGCCGCCGTCAAAAAGGCGGCATGCGGTCCGTTTCTGGCCGTTATTCCGCGTGGTGCAAAGCCCTTGATTCCGGCGGTAGACTGATCAAGTTACGGCAAGCGTTCCCGGTCGGCCGTTGGCACGGTCGGCCGGTGCAGGGATGCGATGCCCACGAGGACCGCAACGGTCCAGCGGGCGGCCCCGGGCCAGGGAAGGTTGTTTCCTGGATCTCCCGCGAGTGCCCTTGAGCGATGTTGGCCAAGACGGTTCGCTGGCTGGAGGTTTTACGGGCCAAGAAGGTAGCCCGCATTCTCCAGCCCCACATCCACGGTCGCACACTCGACGTCGGCTGCTTCAACGGCGAGGTGGCTTCCAGGCTGAAGACCAGCGAGATCGTGGGTATCGACGTGGTCGACCCGCCTCAGCCGCTCGTGCCGGTCATGAAATTCGACGGCCTGCACCTGCCCTTTGCAGATGCGTCCTTCGACACGGTGCTCGCAAGCGTGATCCTTCACCACGCCCGCGAGCCGCGACCGCTGCTCGAGGAGATGGCCCGGGTAGGGCGTCGGCTGGTGGTCTTCGAGGACGACGTCGATCGCTGGTGGAGCCATGCCTCCACTCTGGGACTGCATCGTATTACCAGCCGTCTGCACGACATGCCCTACGAACGTGCCGGCTTTCGCACAACCGATGAGTGGCTTGCCTTCTTCAAAGCTGCCGGCCTCGAAGCCCGCTGCCTGGAGCGACATCCCGGAACCCAGCCACCCTGGCCGCTCCTGCGGCACACCCTCTTCGTGCTGGAGCGTGCGTAGATGTCGTCACCTCGCCATCGCCACCTGATCGCCACCGCCAGCGATGCTCGCTGCGGCGACTTTCTCATCGAACACTGGTATCCTTCGCTGGTCGAGAATGTGGTCCTCGCAGGCGTCGATATCCTCGTGCTCGACTACGGCCTCACGCCGGTACAGCGTGCGAAGGTGGCCGGCGAGGGCATGATCCTGCGTGACGGTCGCCGCAAGGGGCACATTACCAACGTCCGCCATTTCGATCTGGCAGACTTCCTCGCAGAGGACGACCACGATCAGGTGCTCTTGGTCGACTCGGGCGATCTCATCTTCCAAAGCGACATCAGCCGGCTCTTCGAGGAGGATCGCCGCATGGTGCGGGCGGTCTGCGACGAGCGGACCTTCCCCTTGCAGGAGGTGCTGCCGATTCTGCAGGACCTGCGGCCGCAGGTTCGCGACACGGTGGCGAGGGCGGTCGCCGGCCGTCCGCAGATCAATGGCGGCTTCCTGCTGGCCCCGGCCGCAACGTTCCGAAAAATCGCCACGGAATTTGCGGGACTCACCGCCAGCCTGACAACGTTCGCAACCGATCAGATGGTGGTCAACTACCTGCTTCGCCGGGACGGATTCCACGAGCTGCCCAGTCGCTACAACTTCGTGCTCGTGGCGGCCCGGAGCCGCTTCACGATTCGCGATGGTCGCTTCCACGACGCCGCCGGTGAGCTGATTCCCGTGGTTCACAACGCCGGCTACCATCAGTTTTTTCGGCGGGTGGCCGACTTCGGCTACGGCCCTGCATGCAATCGTTGCAAGTGGATCTCGCCGCTGGCGGTGCGGGGCCTGTTTGCCGCGAGCGGCCTGCTTGCGGCCACGCTCCGCCCGCTGCAAAAACTGCGAACTGGGGGGGCCGCATGCGAGGGCTGATCGGGGCGGCAAACCGTCGCCGGATCGAGGGCATCGCCGAAGTGGTCGACGAGTGTCTGCCGCCATCAATCGGCAGTCTGCTCGACGTGGGCTGCGGTGACGGCGAGCTTGCCGGTCTGCTCCTCGCGCGGCGGGCAGGGCTCGTGATCGAGGGGCTGGAAGTGGTCGTCCCGCCGGCCTGTCAGATCGCAGTTCGCGAATACGACGGACGTTCGCTTCCGTTTGCCGACGGCTCGTTCGACGCGGTGCTCGCCGCCGACATGCTGCATCACACCACCGATCCGGGGCAGATTCTCGCTGAGGCGCTGCGGGTGGCGAGACAGTTGGTGGTCGTCAAGGATCATGTCGTCGAGGGCCGTTGGGAGCGGAAATGGCTGGCCCTGCTCGACTGGATCGGCAACGTTGGGTCGGGGGTGCCGATGCCGTACAACTTCCTCTCGGCCGCGGAGTGGGACGAGGTTTTCGAGAGGCTCGAAGCGCGGGTCGTCTGGCGGCGTGACCGGCTTGAGTATTGGCCGTGGCCGGTGTCGGCCGTGCTCGACCGCAACTTTCACTTTGTCACGGTGATTCGTCGAGACGCCGTCGCGAATGGTCGCGTTCGATGACCAGCGGATCGCTCGAGCGGGGGTTGTCGATCCGCAGCGACGCGCGGCCCTCGAGCAGATCGTCGACAATACCCCCCACCAGCTCCGCCCGCCAGCCGGTCGCCAGCAGCGGCACCTCGTCGCCCTGGCGGTAGCCGAGCTTGTAGGCCAGCAGGTCCCGCATGTCCGAGGCGGTGCCCACCAGCGAAGGCGCGATACTCATCTGCCGGCAGAGTCCGGCGATCGCCGTGGCCAGAAACTGCCCGAGCATGGTCAGTTGCTGCGGTGGAGCCCGGTGCCGCTCGCCGCCAGGCAGTTCGTTCTCGGGAACCTCGAGCCCCCGCTCGATCGCCGCGGCGATGCCTTTGATGATGTGGCGAAAGTCGCTCCGCTGCATGCCGCGGATCGCCTTGATCTGCCGCTCGTCGGCGCTCTTTCGCTTGGCGAGTTCCACGAGCAGGTCGTCACGAAGCACCCGTTTGGGTGGCATGTTCCGCTCCTCGGCCAGAGCGTCGCGCCAGTGCCACAGCTCGCGGGCCACCGCCAGTTCCCGCCGGGAGAGGCCGTTGAGCCCCGAGACCCGCCGCCACCGCTTCCGCTGGAAGGATTCCGCCACCGTCTCCTGCCAGGAGGCCATCTCGGCTGCCATCCAGGCGTCGCGGCCCAGTTTGGCAAGCCTCTCCTCGAGCAGCTGCCACATCTTCTCGAGGTAGCGAACATCGTCGAGGGCATATTCCAGTTGCGACTCGGTGAGCGGACGCTTCCGCCAGTCGGTACGGGTTTCGCCCTTGCTGGTGGCGGCGCCGACGAGCCGGCGGACGAGGGCCGAGTAGCCGGCGGGAAAATCATGGTCGACCAGGCCCGCGGCGATCTGCACGTCGAAGAGGTTGGCAGGTGAGCGACCGATCGCGTGCAGGATGAAGCCGAGTTCCTCGCGGCCGGCATGCACGATCGTCGTTCGGTCCTTCTCGGCGACCAGCTCCCAGAAGGGCTCGAGCTCGCTCACCGCAAGCGTGTCGATCACCGCCAGGGTTTCCGGGGCGGCGACCTGGATCAGGCACAGCTGGCTGCGGTAGGTGTGTTCGGAGACAAACTCGGTGTCGAAGGCGAGGTGTGGCTTTTCGGCGAGGGAGTCGACCAGCCGGTCGAGCCCGCCTTGGGTGGTGATGTGCTGGTAGCTGGCTCGAGCCATGGCAGGCTTGCGGGGGCGGCCTTTCCCTCGCGGGCGGGGCGGGGGCATCGGCCGGTCCCTTCGGAAGAGATCAGAGAAACAGGAGCGATACAACCACGAACACCGGCAGGAGTACGCCCCCGCTGTAGGCCACGTAGCCGAAAAAACTCGGCATGCGAACGCCTGATTTCTCCGCGATCGCCTTGACCATGAAGTTGGGTCCGTTCCCGATGTAGGTCATCGCACCCAAGAATACCGCCCCCAGGCTGATCCCCGCCAGTCGGTTCACTTCGACCCCCGCGATCACCGCCGATTCACTCGGCAGGGTTTGGGCGGTGCGGAAAAAGACGAGGTAGGTCGGCGCGTTGTCGAGCACGCTCGAGAGCAGCCCCGTGATCCAGAAGAAGGCTCGCGGCGAGTCGATGCCGAGGCTCGAGCCTCGCTCGCCGAGGATTGCCAGGGCCGGCTGCATGCAGACGAAAATGCCCACGAACAGCGCCGCCACCTCCAGGATCGCCGCGTAGGTGAAGCCATTGGCTCTTCGCACATTCTCCGAGCCGAGCAGCAGAGAAACCGCCACAATTCCCCCCAGCACCGCCTCGCGGAGAAAGATCCAGGGGTGCCAGTCGGTGCGGGGCACCGCCTTGGACGGATCGAGGAAGGCCACCGCCGCGATCACGCCTGCAAGCAGGGGGGCATTCGGCCAGAGGCCGCGGATTCGCAGGGGCACCGTCCGCTCGCGGTCGAGCTTCACGTCGGCGGACCGTTCCTGCGGGAAGGCCACGAAGCGGTCCCAGGCCCAATAGATCGCCAGCAGCATGAGATTGGTCACGGCCCATTCCGGCCACAGCGAGAGGGTCCAGAAGAAGTCGACCCCCTGCAGGTAGCCAAGGAACAGCGGCGGGTCGCCGATCGGCAGCAGGCAGCCGCCGCAGTTGCAGACCACGAAGATGAAGAACACGACGGTGTGCACCACGTGCCGCCGCTCGTTGTTGGTTTCCAGGAGCGGACGGATCAGGAGCATGGCCGCGCCGGTGGTGCCTATAAAACTCGCCAGCAGGCCGCCGACCGTGAGGAAGGCGGTGTTGGTGGAGGGTGTGGCGGCCAGGTCGCCCTCGATCCGCACGCCGCCCGAGACGCAGTACAGTGAGAACAGAAGCATGATGAAGGGCACATATTCCGCCAGCAGGGCGTTGGCGAGCACCGTGCCCACGAGGCCCCAGGAGATGCCCCCGACCGCCGGCTCGGTCACCGAGTGGGCCGGGAAGTGGAGATCGACCGGATGGGGGTGCAGCAGGCCGTAATAGGCGAGCGTGACCGCCGCCAGGCTGACCGCCACCAGCAGCCGGTTGGCATTCTCCTCCCACCAGTGCTCGATCGGGGGAATAAGCGGCAGCACCGCGATCGCCCCGAGCAGCAGCAGGAAAGGCGTCACCGTCCAGAGGGGCGGGGCGAGGGCATCGGTCTCGGCGTGGCCGTCGGCGTGGCCGGCATGCTCCTCGGCGTGGTCGGCATGATCGGCGTGCCCAGCATGTTCCGCCACGACCAGGTCCCGACCATACTGCGGGTAGCCGAGCACGGCGCACGCCGCATAGAGCCCCACAAATCCCAGCAAACCGGCCATCACGCCACGCGACGACCGGCTGCTCGACCCGGCGTCGTGCCGGGTGTCGGTCGAGGGCTCCATGTCGGTCCCGGCCTCGCGGCCGTCCCTGTTGCTCGATTCGAAGTGCTGCCGGTGGTGGCTCCGTCGGCGAAGAATGTAGAACAGGGAAGCCCAACATGAAAGCCACGATGATGGCATCCCCCTCTGGCACCGCCGCCGAGCCCGCCTTCCGGCAGTCCGCCGGAGAGGTTTGGCTGCGCGGCAACATGCGTCCGCTGGTGGTGGCCGCGGTGGCCGAGGGGCTCGTGCTTGCGGCTGTCGCGGCGGCCGTGGCAGCCACTGGGTTCACGCCGCTGGGAGTCGGCGTGTTGCTGGCGGTCGCCGCCACCACGAGCCTGGGCATGGCGGGCATCGCGATGGCCGCCTCGCGACCGCGGCTCGCCTATCGCGACGGCATGCTCGTCGTGCGGCTGCGGCTGCGGGATGGCGAGGAGCTTCCGATCGATCTTGTGGAGTGTTTTTTTCTCGGCGCCACCGATATCCGTCGGCCGGCCCACGGCGGCGGCTGCGACGGCAATCATGCCGCGGGCCACGACCACCTCCATCCGCCCGCCGCCCGTCGCCGTGGCACGCTGGTGATGCGGCTGGCGGAGCGGGCGATCGATTGGCGTCGACGGCCGACCTTCACTCCCTGGGGAACCTGGTCGGACGGGTATGTCGTCTTCGACGGCCTGTGGTGTGAGCCGCTCTCTCCGGACTTCGTCGAGCGGCTCACCCGGCGTCTGGTCGAGATGAAGCGTGCGGCCGGTAGCCGGGGAGGCGCGGCGTGAGCGGGGCTCGGAGGGCGGCGACTCTCCTCGCGACATCCCGGCTGCGGGGGCTGCTGGTGAGCGTGCGGGATGCCCGCGAGGCGGCCGCCGCGATCGAAGGGGGGGCCGACATCATCGACGTCAAGGAGCCGCGGGCCGGCTCGCTCGGCCGGCCCACACCCGACGCCTGCCTGGCGGTGGCCGCCGCGGCCGAGGGATGCCTCCCCTGGACGATGGCCTGCGGCGAGTTACGCGAAGGCCCGCGGGCGATCATCGACCATATCGCCGCAGTCGGCCGCCTGCTCGGTGACTGTCCGGGCCCGGCGGCGATCAAGGTCGGCCTGGCCGGGATGGCCGGTCGCGACTGGCGGACGGATCTTGCGGCGGTCTACGGGAGCCTGGAGTGCCTGCCCGCGGGGGTCGGGCCGGTGGCGGTGATCTACGCCGACGCCCCCGAGACGCCGCCGGCGGAGGAGATCCTCGCGGCGGCCGGGCCGCTCGGCTGCCGGGCCGTGCTCGTCGACACCTTCGACAAGTCGGCCGGATCGACCCTCGACTGCCGCACGCCGGCGGAACTCTCCCGCTGGCGGGCGGCAGCGACCGCCGCGGGCATGGCCTTCGTGCTCGCCGGCCGGCTCTCCGCGGAAGACCTCGCCGCGGCGGCGGAGATCGCCGCCGATGTCATCGCCGTGCGATCCGCCGTATGCTCTGGGGGCAGAAACGGCACGGTTGAGGCCGCGAAGGTTCGGACGCTGGCATCCTGGAGGGATTCCCATGAAGACGATCGAGGTTCGGCTTCCTTATGACATGCCCCGCGAGGCGATGCGGGCGCGGCTCGACGAGGCGCTCGTCAAGGCCCGCGAGGAATACGCCTCGGCTGTCGGGCCGATCGAGGCGACCTGGGAGGGCGAGCGGCTCAAGGTGCACTTCAGCGTGATGGGGATGGCCTTCGACGGCGGCATCGAGGTCGCCGAGAAGGAACTGCTCGTGAGCATCAACCTACCCGGCATGGCCGCGATGTTCGCCGGCAGGATTCGCGAGGGGATCGAGGAGCGGCTCGGCGGCCTGATCGCCACCGCCGAGGGCCGGGCCTGAGGGTTGCAACGGTTGTAGGGAACGGTCGTGCCGGCGGGGCCCGGCGGCGTGATCGCAGTCAACCAGCCCGCCAGCCGAAGCCGAAGATGATTCACAAAGCCAGAAGTTCGAACGATCGCGATGCCGGCTCCGCCGCCGCCGGCCGTTTCCGAGCCACCACGCGAGCGATGCCGACGATGCCCTCCGTCATGCCTGCGATGCCGCCACGGATCGGCTTCGTCGCGGTCGGGCTTGTGCTGGCCGCGATGGCGGGAGGTGACGCCGTGGCCCGCCAGCCGGGCGGCATCCCCGAGCAGGATCCGTTCGCCGACGAACTCAACCCCTTCGGCAGCGGACAGCGAAAGACGCCGCAGCCGCCGGTGGTGCCCGGGGGCGTGCTGCCCCAGCCGCCGGGTGCCCCGCGGCCGCCGGCACCTTCCCAGCCCCAGCCCCAGCCCCAGCC
>Ga0180429_10003254_pt1 | contig 13194 bp, 12 predicted proteins | sample SS_ome_FD_132428 | JGI IMG/M metagenome (GOLD analysis project Ga0180429, IMG submission 132428) | Hypersaline lake sediment archaeal communities from the Salton Sea, California, USA - SS_1_S_1 metaG | ecosystem: Environmental > Aquatic > Non-marine Saline and Alkaline > Hypersaline > Sediment ...
GCTTTTTCCACGGCCTGCCGCTTGGCGTCCCGCAAGGCTTCGTCGTAAGCCAGGGTGCGGTCTTTGTAAAAGTTGGGGTCGGCGAGCCCCTCGGCGGATACCACGAGGGTCGGAGGCTTCACCTGTCCCCACGCACCGGTAGGCAAAGCCCCCAGCACCGCCGCCAGTATTCCCGTGAAAAGAATTTTGCAATGGATTGGCGCAGCAAGTGATCTCATGAATGTCTCCCGGCGCAGGACGCTTCCACCTTCACGTCAACCTCCCGACTTTCGCCATCGAGCTTCCCCCGTCCCCTTTTTGCAACAGGGGACAGGGTCCAAAACTCCAGGAAAGCGCATGGTCGAGCACTCAATCGTCTCCCCGCCGAATGTCGGCGTCGGGATCCCGGTATTCGCCCTTGAGCTCCTTGCGTCCCCCCAGGGGGATGTCCAGGGACTTCTCTTCCGTGGTGTAGGACTGGGGCTTGACAAGCTTGCTGCCGCCCGTGTCCCCTTCGGGCTCCGACAGCTCGTCCGCCTGGGCCCCCCGGCCTTCGACCTCCACGATGTTGGGGCCCGTGTACTTGATGCGCTGCCCCATGACGTCCTTGACCCTGCGCACGTCCAGACGCAGCTTCACGAAGGCGTTGCCCGACTCGTCCCACCCCCAGCCGCGCTCCGGATCGTCGATGCCCACGTTGGGAATGTAGGCGCCGTAGATGGCCGCGCAAACGGTGGCCTTCATGACGTCCTTGGTGAGCACGAAGTTCTCGGCCCAGCTCTTGCTCAGCACCTCCTGTCCCACGATGGTGGCGGCCATCTCGTCGTAGGCGTTGAGCAGGGCCGCCCGAAGGGCGAGCAGAGGGGGCTTGGACGACTCGGTCATGGTGCCGAACCCGTAGGCCCGAACGCGAACGTCGTCGAAGGACATGCGCTCGCCCACCACGTTGCGCACGTCCCCGATGTCCATGTATCCCGTGCAAAAAGCGATGTCCTTCTCCTTGTCGTAGATCATGCGCTCCACGCGAACGCCTTTGATGCGGGCCCCCGCCTTCTGGACGATCTGATAGGAGGCCGTCTCCGTCAAACCGCCCCGGTAATTGCTGAGGACCTTGTAGCCCACCACCGCTTCCATGAGGTTTCTCGTCATGTCCATCTTGGCGGCCTTTTCCGACATGAGCTGCCGGTTCCCCGCCGCGCCTTCCGTCGCCCAGAAGCCAGCCATCGCAAAGGCCAAGATCCAGATCATCCGTTTCGTTTTCATCAGCTCAACTCCTCGATCAAGGAAAAACACTTCGCCAAAACCTCCGCCACCAGCCCAGCGGTTCTTCCCGCTCCTCCTTCCCGGCAACCGCGCCGGCGCCTTCCCTTTCCGGCAACCCCTCGCTCTCCCCTCGATTCCCGTCGGCTTCCGCCGCCTCCTCGTCCCGCAAAGGCTCCGCGCCGCCGGGAGAATCCGCCGAAGGCCTCTCCGACGGGGCCTCCCCCGTCGCCGTCGCTTTCCCGGAGCTCGCGGGGGAAGACGCGGAGGACGGAGCGCCTCCCGCCGACGGGATGTCCCCCATGAGACGCTCTTCGTTCAAGGGCTGCTTTCCTTCAAGGTCCAGATCCTCCACGGAGACCGCCGAACCGCCTCCTTCCAGATCCTTGCGGACCAGAATGCGCTCCTCCACCACTTCTCCACCCGAAAACCGAATTTCTCCCAGCCCCAGCCAAGGCTCCGTGGAGCTCCCTCCCCCCAAAGCCTTCGCCAACGCCCTTTCCTCTTCCTCGGCACCTTCGGGATCGCGGACCCCGCTCTCCCGGATGGAAGCGGTGTCCACCCGGGAAGGACTCGAAGGGGAAATTTCCAGCGACTCGATCTTCACGGCGGGCCCCTCCCCGTTCCCGAGAGACGGCTTCACTTTGGCCTTGAACCGCACGACCCCGTCTCGGGGAAGATTCCCCTCCCTGCGCAGCTTTTCCAGGACTTGGTCCCTCACCTTCCGCTTGCTCCGGGCCAAGTCTTCCATGAGCTCCCGGTTGCCCGCGCCCGCCGAGGCCGCGAAAAACGCCAGCGAGATCAGGCTCCAGGCGGCGATGCCAAGGACCCGTCGCCAAGGGGTGGAAAAATCACGATCTCCGTCGCACATGACCGCTCTCCGCATTCAGAATTTGTCGGGGTCGATCCACTCGCCGCCTCCCTGGAAGGTCTTCTTCTTTTGAACGGGAGGAGGAGAGGGACGCGGCTTCGACCTCCCCTTGGAAGGAGCCTTCTTCCCGGCGCACACGGCCTTGTAGCGCTCCATTCCGGACATGGCCGGATAAAAGCTGGAATTGAGCACCAAGGCTCTCTCGAACATCTCGCGAGCCTTGGGACAGTTGCGCTCGGTGAGATAGATCTCCCCCAGATAGGTGTAAACTTCCGGCATGACGCTGTTCAAGCTCGCCGCCACTTCCAGCTCCATCTTGGCCTGCGGAAAGCGGTTCGAACGGTACAAAAGCAATCCCAGGGCCTCTCTCGCTCTCAAATAACGGGAATCGATCTCGATGCACTTGCGATAGGCTCGCTCGGCGTCCGACGGCATGCTCTTCTTTTCGTAAGCGAGGCCCATGTAGTAATGGGCGTCCACCAGCAAGGGGTCCTTGTCCACGGCCATGCGCAGCTCCATGAGCGCCCCGTCGAAATCCCCGCCGTTGTAAAGACGGATGCCCTGGTTGAGATGCTCCCGGGCGGTGGGAGCCGGGGGCATGGGACCCGGAGGCGGCGGCGTCGTCGCGCAGGCAGCCAGCAAGCATCCCGTCACCAAAAGCAAAACCAGCCTCGTCGCTTTCATGGAATCTTTCTCCTTTTCGTAAGGGTTTCACACCGTTTCCACAAAGCCATTCCACACAATCCAGTGTCGACACAAACAAACAATCAACCATCCAACGGGATTACAAGCAACGGATCATAGAGCACCTTGCCGCTTCCGTTCAAGCTTTAAAACGCTTTTTCCGATTCGGGCGAAAGCCCGGGGGCGCGGGATTCCCCCGCCAGAGGCTCCAGAGTCGCGGGATTCTCCTCCCGGGAGGGCGCCAGATCCTCTCCCGAATACCGCTCCACCACCCGAAAAACATCGTAGGGATCCTCGCGGTCTTCTCCCGTGCCTTGAACGATGAAAACCGATTGAACGGTTTGGTGGTCCCACGAGCGAATTCGCTGCTCGTCCTTGAGGCCGATGAACCGATGTCCCTCCAGCGCCCGGATGATCGGTCCCGCCTGGAAGCCCCCCGTTTTTTCCGCCGCCCATTTGTACAGCATCATGTTGGTGTAAGCCGTGGCGGCCCCCGATCCCGGAGGCTTGCCGTACTCCTTGCGAAACGCTTCCACGAAGGCCTTTCCCTTCTCGAAGCCGTAAATCTCCGGAATCCGCCAATACCAGGGAACCGCGCCGACGACCCCCCCCGTGTAGGGAGGATTGCCTCCCAGAGCCATGTGCATCTCCAGGTTGGGAGCCACGATTTGCATCTTCTCCTTCAACCCCATGTCGATGGCTTGACGAAGGGCCGCGATCATGTCCCGCCCGAAAAGAACCAGCACCAACACTTCGGCCTCCTCCGCCTCGGCTTTTCGCAGCGCATCCCGGTGGTGAGAGGAGCCCAAGGGCTCGCCCAAGGGGACGAGAACGTCCGCGGCTTTTTCCGTCCCCGTGAATCGCTTGAGGGAATCCCGGGTGGTCCATCCCCAATTGTAGTCGGCGGTGACGTAGAAATAGCGCTTTCCGGAAAAACGCTCGTTGAGATAGCGGGAAAGGCCCTTGGCGGCCATCCAGGCATTGTACGTTTCCCTGAAGGTGTGGCGATGGGCCTTCTCGCCCGTGACGTCGTTGGAATAGGTCAAGGTGGTCAGGAAAACCACCCCGCGACGCTGGCACAATTCGCTCACCGCCACCGCCACGCCGCTGGAGGATCCCCCCGTGACCATGTCCGCCCCCTCGCCGATCGTCTTTTCCACGTTCTTAACCGATATTTCCGGATCGGAGCGACTGTTCTCGAACAGGCACCGCACTTTCCTGCCCAGAATCCCCCCCTGCTCGTTGATCTCCCTCTCCGCCAGGGAATAGGCCTTCTGCTGGTCCTTTCCCTGCAAGGAATAGGGACCGCTCAAAGGAACGTTCACCCCCACGAGCACCTCCCCCGCCGTCGCCGCCTCGACCCCCGACGCCGGAAGCGCCAATCCCAGGATCAAAAAAAAGCCCAACAAAAATCGTTTTCCCATGGTAGCTCTCCTTTCCGGTTCGAGGACCGGGCGTCCGAGTCGGGGCTTTACATTCCTCGCCGTCGGGCTATAGTCCGTATCATCGGAAGAAACCCTTTTTTTCATGAGAGAGCTAGCGAGGTGAACATGGATCAACCGACGAGACATTACTGGAGCCTTCGACTGGACGCCGTGAAAACGGCCCTGGAAGCCAACAATTTTCAAGCTTTCGTCGCGGACACCGCACAGGACGCCGCCGCCCTGCTGACGGATCGCATCCTTCCCGCCACGGAAGCCCGCACCGTTTCCTGGGGCGGGTCCATGACTTTCGTGGCCACGGGGCTCGTGGAAACCCTCAAGCAAGCCCCTTCCCTCCAAGCCCTGGACACCTTCGAGCGCGACACTCCCCCGGAAGAGCTCATGGAGCGTCGCCGTCAAGCCCTCCTTGCGGATCTGTTCCTCACCGGAGCCAACGCCGTCACCGAAAGCGGGCAATTGGTCAACCTCGACATGACGGGCAACCGGGTGGCGGCCATCGCTTTCGGCCCCCGTCACGTGGTCGTCTTCGCGGGACGCAACAAAATCTCGGCGGACGTCGACGGGGCCATGCGGCGCGTCAAAAACTACGCGGCGCCCGTCAACGCCATGAGACTGGACAAGAAAACCCCTTGCGTCAAAACCTCCCGATGCGAAGAGTGCGACAGTCCCCAGCGCATTTGCAACACGTGGACCATCACCGAGAAATCCTTTCCCAAGCATCGGATCAAGGTCGTGCTCATCAACGAGGACTTGGGATTATAGCCCCCGCATGGAGGAAAGGGGAAGTCCCGGGATTCGCCGGAATCGGCCCCCCTCGGATTTCTCGCCGGGGCCCCTTTCCCCGATTTCCTCCCTTCAAGCCATGTGCGGCGCCTCGATGCGCTTCTCCGGCGAGTACTTCCGCTCCAGTCTCCGCGCCGCAGCGCTCATGGCGTAGCAGCACAGGAAGTAGAGCACGGCGATGGTGGTGTAGATCTCGAAAGGGTAGATCATCAAACGATTGTTCAGGGTCTGGGCCACGGTGGTCAGCTCGAACACTCCGATGATGTAGGCCAGGGAGGTGTCCTTGAACAGGGCGATGAACTGTCCCACGATGGCGGGAATCATGATCTTCAGGGCCTGAGGCAGCACGATGAACCGCATGGTCTGGAAATAGGTCAAGCCCGAAGCCGTGGCGGCCTCCACCTGTCCGAAAGGAATGGCGCTCACCCCCGCCCGCACGATCTCCGCCAGATAAGCCCCCGAGAAGATCGTGAAGGCGATGGCGGCGCTCCAGAACACGTCGATCTGGAGCCCCGTCACGATGGGCGAGAAGAAATACACCCAGAAGATCACCATGATCAGGGGGTTGCCTCGAACGATCTCGATGTAGAGAACGCAGGGAGTGGAGACGACGGGGCTCTTGGCCAGCCGCCCCAGCCCCGCCGCCAATCCGATGAAAAAGCTCGCCGACAGGGAAATTCCGGCCAGGACGATGCTCAAAGTCAATCCTCCCAGACCGAAGAAGATCTCCCCCTGCCCTCCTTCGGGGAACCTCCAGACGAGCAGCGCCCGCAGGTTGCTCCAGATGACGCCCCAGTCGAAGGACCAGAGCCCCTTGAGCAGAAGGACCGCCAAAGCCAGGGCCAAAGCCCCGAACACCACCTTGGCTCCCGCGCTCAGAAGCCGCCCCGCCGCGCGCATCCCTCGACAGGTGCGGGAAAGATAGACGGAGGGCCCCTCGGAGGCTCTTTTCCTCGCCCCGCCCTTCGAAGCCAGCCATCGCGCCCCGGCCGCCGCCCCTTCGACCCCGGCGACGACGGGGCGAAGCATCAGCCCCAAAGCTCGGTCCGGCAGCGTGAGGCCCTTGTCGGGACCGATCCGGAGGTGATGGTTGACGCTGTTCATCAACAGGGAAATGGCCAGGGACAATCCCAGGTAGATGAGAGAGGCCGCCGTGGTGGCCTCGAACCCTCGAAAAGTGAAGGATTCGATCTGCTGGGACTGCCAGCACAGCTCCGCCACCCCGATGGTCATGGCCAGGGAGGAGTTCTTCATGTTGTTGAGAAATTCGCTGCCCAGCGGAGGAATGATGATGCGGAAGGCCTGCGGGAGAACGACGAAGCGAAGGGTCTGGGCCCCGGACAGTCCCGAAGCGGCGGCGGCTTCCAAGTGCCCCCTGGGAATGGCCTGGATGCCGGCCCTCACGATCTCCGCCACGAAGGCCCCCGTGTAGATGCCCAGCCCTCCCGTGGCCGCCCAGAACTCGAAATCGCGGGCGTTGAGAAACAGCCTCAAGGACTCCGGCAGCGCCATGGGAAAGGCGAAGTACCAGAAAAAAAGCTGCACCAGAAGAGGGGTGTTGCGGAAGAGCTCCACGTAGGCGGCGGAAAGGACGCGAAGGGGCTTGAAGGAGGAAAGGCGCGCGATGCCGAACAGGATCCCCAGCACCAGGGCCGCGGCGGCGCTCGCGAGGGATATCTCCACCGTGAGGAGCAGGCCCTTGAGGAGCCACCAGCCGAAAACCTCCTCGTAGGTGGGGTTCACCTCGTACAGGACGGCCCAGTGAAATTCATAGCCGAAGTCCGCGTAACGGAAGATCAGGTAGAGAGCCGTCCCCAGAGCCCCCACCACCGCCAGTTGCAGCCCCTGCCCCTTAACGAATTTCACCGGCCATCCCCATCCCGCTCCATGAGATCCGCCCGCGACCTGCGCGGCCGCGGAACGGACGTGAGCCAAGCTTCCGTTTCATCCCGATCCTAGGGCCACATTTCGATCTGACGGGTCAGAGGAAAGGAATAGGGCGTGTCGGGACCGTACCACTTGTCGTAAATCTCCTTGTAGGCGCCGTCCTTCCACATGTCCTGGATGGCGAAATTGATGGCGTCCCGCCAGTCGCTGTCGTCCTCCGGGACCCCCATGCCGTAGGGCTCGTCGCTGAAAAAATCCCCCACCAGCTCGTACTGCCCCGGCTCCTTGGCGGCGTAGCCCAGCAGGATGGTGCTGTCCGTGGTCCAGCCCGCCACCTTGTCCTGCTTGAGGGCCAGAAAGCAGGAGGGCTCGTCCTGGAAGCTGATGACGTTCCGGGCGGCGTTGGGATCTCCCAGCTGCTTGAGCAGGTTGACGGCGTTCTTCTCGCTGGTGGTGCCCTGCATGGAGGCGAGCTTCTTGCCCACGAAATCCTCGAGCTTGGAAAACTTGCCTTTCTTGGCCAGCACCTTTTGACCGTCGAAAAAGTAGGTGATGGAAAAATCGATGGTGCGGTCGCGCTCGCGCTTGTGCGTCATGTTGGCGGTGCTCATGTCGATGCGGCCGGAAGTGAGAAAGGAGATGCGGGTCTTGTTGTTCACCTTCACCCTTTCCAGCTTGAGCTCCTTGCCCATCTGCTCGCCGACGCGGCGGACCACTTCCTCGGCCACGTCCACGTCGAAGCCCACCCACTCGTTCCGGTCGTTGAAATAAGCCGCCGGGATGCTGTTGTACATGAGCCCCACCCGGGCCACGCCGGATTCCTCCACCCTGTCGTACACGGGCCCCGCCACGCACACCGTCGCCCCCGCCATCAGCAGAGCCAGCCCCGCCACCAAACCGCTCTTCCACGATCGACTCATTCTTCCACCTCCCGCAAAATTGAAGTTCTCAAAAAAACGGCCGGCACTCCCCCGCGCCAACGGGCTCGCCCCGGCTTCCGACTCCCGCGTCGCGCCCGCGACGCCCGTCGGACCCAACCGCCCTAATGGCTCAGAATCTTGCTCAAAAACAACCGGGTGCGCTCGTGACGGGGATGGGCGAAGAACTCCCCCGGCGGCGCCGTCTCGACCATCCTCCCTTCGTCCATGAACACCACCCGGTGGGCCACCTCGCGGGCGAATCCCATCTCGTGGGTCACCACCACCATGGTCATGCCCTCCCGGGCCAGCGTCCGCATGACGTCCAGAACCTCGTTGATCATCTCGGGATCCAGGGCGGAGGTGGGCTCGTCGAAAAGCATGATCTTGGGTCTCATGGCAAGCCCCCGGGCGATGGCCACCCGCTGCTGCTGGCCTCCCGACAACTGGTCGGGATAGCACCGGGCCTTGTCGGCGATCCCCACCTTCTCCAACAGCTCCATGGCGAAGCCCTCGGCTTCCTCCCTCCCCTGCTTTCTCACGTGGACGGGAGCCAGCGCGATGTTGTCCAGGGCCGTCATGTGGGGGTAGAGATTGAACTGCTGGAACACGAAGCCGATCTCCTCGCGGACGCGGCGGATGTTGACCCTGGATTCGTGGATGGGCATGCCGTCCACGACGATCTCGCCTTTCTGCACGGGCTCCAACCGGTTGATGCAACGGATGAGCGTGGACTTGCCCGAGCCGCTGGGTCCGCAAATGACCACCACTTCCCCGGGGTCCACGTGAAAATCGATATCCGAAAGGACCTGGAAATCACCGAACCACTTGTTGACGCCTTTGAACGTTATCATAAGGAAATCCCGCTTCGGAATGAAACCGCACCGAAAGGATCAGGAAGGATCGCCGCCCCCTTCCCGCGAGGTCGTTTCCCCCGTCTCCCGCTCCTCGGCCTTGTTGTAGGCCGTGATGGCCGAAGCGACGTGGCAAATCCACCCCAGAAGCCCTCCCGAGCCGATCCACAAGCCGGGAGTGACGATCAGCCAGAAGATCCCCCGCAAAAAATGCCCGTTGTAGAACTGTCCCACTCGGGGAACGACCAAGCTGAGCACGGCGGCGTTTCCCGCTCTCGTCATGCCCCCTCTCCTTTCGAATCCTCGCCCGCGACGATCGTCAGTCCTTGGAAGCCGCCGCGGAGTCGTTGACTTTCTCGCGGAGGATCCCCGAGCATTTGAAGGTGACCACCTTCCTTCGAGGAAGCATCATGGGCGATCCGGAATGAGGGTTCCTTCCCCGTCTTTCGTGCTTCTTCCTGACGCAGAACTTGCCGAAACCGGAAATGAGCACGTCTTCGTCGCTTTCCAGGGAAGATTTCACGAGCTCGAAGATCTTCTCCACCAAGTCGGCCGAATCGGCCTTGGAAAACCCGACCCTCCCCAGATCGTTGTGAATGTTTTCGACGATGCGGGCTTTAGTCAATGTCATGAATCGCTCCTTGTCGCGAAGCTCCCTTGCCCGGAGGCGGATTTTCAGGCGAGCCCGACCATCTTCCCAAAGGCGGCCCTCCGTTCCGACGAGGTGTAAGATACCCCGCAAGGTTTGTCAACCACGGGGCGTCGGCAAGGGATGGCCCCGCTGCCATGGAGGCCTCGAGCTTCCGGGCTCGCCATTCCCCGGCTGTCCGCATGCGGCGGAAGGCGGCCCTTTCCGAAGGCGCGCGGGATCGCTCCACCGTCCGCTTGAGGGCCGCGGGAGCCATGGGAAAGGAATTCCGGTCCCCGGGCCGCGGGGAGGATGAGGACCAAGTTGACGATGAGCTCATGGGCGATCACGAAGCCCCTCCCGAAGCGAGGGAAAAGCAGAAGCACGGATGGACGCCGATTTTTCGTATGGAAAGCTATTTTAGTGATTTACAAGGATTTATCAAGAAAATAAAATCCGCAAGCCTTGGAGGCCTCCCGCGCGCGCCCTCCCGCGGCCATCCCCGTACGTTGAGAAGGATTGCCTTGACAGGACCGCGCCCTCGTGATAGAAGCTCCGACATTCTTCGGCGGCGGGCTTTGCGCCCGTGCCAGCAGCTCAGCAAGCCGGCGTAGCTCAGGGGCAGAGCAGCTGATTCGTAATCAGCAGGTCGCGGGTTCGATTCCCATCGCCGGCTCCAGTAAAAAGCCAACGAGAACGGGGGTTTGCGGGGAATCGCGAATTCCCGGACGTGGAGTTGTGGCCCATCGAGGACGATCCCGAGGAGCGGGAGCGATTGGGGAATGGCTCGGTTTCCAGCGGATTCCATGCCTGCCCGCATTGGCCCCTCTGTCCCGAACAAATGAGGGACGAGCCGGTCGAGGACCTGCAACATGTTCCGGAAGATGCGGAAGGCCCGGGAGGAAACAAGGGGGATCCTCGTGCGACAAGTCTTTCTCGAACATACCGGAGCCGTATTCAGGTCGTAGCGAGGGGCCGCTTCACCCACCAGCCCTTTCTCATGAAATCGTCGATGCTGCGCCGGGACAGGACCCGGGTGCAGTTGCGCCATTCGTCCTCCCGGGCATCGAGGCGGGTGTTGTAGCGGACGTCAAAGCCGTTGACGCGCTTCCGGGCCTCTATGCACTCATCCATTTTCTTGCCGATCAGCTCCTCGTTCTCGATCCAGTCGTCCATGATGGTGTCGGGCAGCGAGCCGATGATATCGAAGCGCTCCTTCATACGTTCCGAAAGTCGCTCGTAAATCCTTTCATCCACCGTGTCCTTGTAAACCAGGTTCAGCATGTCCACGTTGGCGCGGGTCTGCCCGAAGCGCTTGATTCTGCCGATGCGCTGCTCAAGCCGCGTGGGGTTCCAGGGCAGATCCACGTTGACGAGCGAGCCCAGGCGCTGGAGATTCAGCCCCTCGCAGGCCGCATCGGTTGCGACCATAATCCTTACGGCCTTTTCCTCCACGAGTCGCTTCAGGTCTTCCCTTTCAGCCTCGCTGCGGTTTTCCGGCCCTCGAAGCAATGCGCTTTTTCCGGCGCCGGCATACAGGCCCACCAGGTCTTCGGGAAACATCGCGGCAAGCTTTTCCGCCACCCAGGATGCCGTATCGTAATACTGGCTGAAAACAATGCATCCGTGCCGGAGCCAGTTCTCCTCCGTCAGGTAGTGCTTGACGGCCTTCAGCTTGGGATCTTGCCCGCGCATGTTTTCCAGGGCTTCGACAAGGGCCAGCAACTGATTTTTTTCCTCCCGGGAAATATCGTCAACCGACGCTTCGCGGTCTTCGGATTCGTCCGCGATCTTTCGCCCTTCAAGGATTTTTCTCGCCGTGCTCAAACCGGCGATGCAGCTTGAGCACAGGCGCTGGGTCATCAGGCTTTTCATGAAGCCCGCGCCGCCGACCCGCTTGCCGTAAGCCGCCCCGAAAGCTTCGGCGGCTTCATACGCCACGTCCAATTTTTCGTCGGTTTTCAACGCCTTGTTATGGAAGAGAGCGCTAAAGAGATGGGGCTGCGCGCTTTTCTCGGGGCTGGGATGGAGATTCACGCCAACGCTTTGGAGCAGGCCTTCGTCTTCGAGGACCTTGCGTTTGCGAAGCACCACGTGCCGGACAACGGGATTGTGCCGTTGAAAAAAAGCCGTGCCGTTGAGGGGGAATTCCAGCAGGTCCTCGAATTCCTCGCGCACCGCCCGGGGAAGCTCCACCACCGGCGCAGCCGTTTCAAAAGCCGTCTCCCGAACGGAGAGCTCGGAACGGATATTGTGTATCAGCCGCCTGAAGCCGCCTTCGTCGGAAGAATCCACCGGGGGAAGGGGGGAGCGCAGGAACCTCCATGCCTGCTCCGGGTCAACCGGGCGGTCCTCGCCGGTAAGCAGGCCCTTGGCCTGCCCGGGATCGTGCCAGGGACTGAAATCGTTGCCCAGGACAAAACGCCCGTCGCCGCGGTGCAAAATGGTGAGCTGGTCCCACAGGTCTTCCACCCGGGTCTGCATGGGGGTTGCCGTTCCCAAAAGCACATGGCGGCTTCGCCCGGCGGCATCCCGCATGAATTGGAGCAGTGAGTTGGCCTCGCCGACATCCTTGCCCAACCCCCTATAGGATCTTGCCTTGTGGGATTCGTCGAGAATGACGGTATCGAAATTGATCCGGGACAGCAGCTCTTTTTCCGAGGTGGGTTGAACCATCAACCCCGTTGAAATAATCCCGATCCGCATAGGACACCGGCCGACCTGTTTCGCCCCCGCCGGAGAAACAAACCTTCCATCCGGGTCCAGCCACACCTTTTTCAAGGAGTCCCATCGGGCGCAGGGCACGCCGAGCTTATCGATCATTTCCGTCTGCCACTGCTCGGTAAGAGAGGCCGGCGCAAATATCACCACGGGCCGTCGCCTGTGGGTAGAGCCGTTTTTCTCCTCGTCCAGAAGCGCCAGGGTCAAAGCGGCCGTGCCCAAAGACAGGGTTTTCCCCAGGCCCACTTCATCGGCCAGCAACAGCCGAACCGCTCCAAACCACCGCCGGTGCTTGACGCATTCCGCAACAAACGCTCGCTGCCAGGGCTGAAGGGAGAGCCCCTCCCGGTACATGGGGGATTCGACAAGGGCGGCCGGCGCCAGGCTGTCCTCGTCCGTCTCTTCCCCCAGCTCGATTTCGATCCGGTGCGCCCGGCGGCCGAGCTCCTGGACGATCACCCGGGGCAAGGGAACGGCTTTTTTCCACAGGGCTTCGAATTCCTCCTCGATCCAGTCGATGCCCTCCGGGCTTCGATCCTCCCACAGGATCTCGTAGTTTTTCCGCCACCCGGAGCGCGTCTCGTTCATGGAGCCGATAAACCCGATGCGGGCTCCGTCCTTTTTCCATATGACGCCCGCCTTGCCGTGGACAAAGCCGCAGTGCTCGTCCGGAGCCACCCGGATGGCGTCCGGGTGGCTGGTGAGGAAGTCGTACAGCCATTGGTAGCGGGGCTTGTTCAGCAGCGCGTCGATCTCGACGGCCTGGCTGTTCAACCGCCCCAGGAGCTTCGCCTCCCGCACCCGCGCGATTTTGATGTCTTCGGCCCGCACATCGGAGTTGCAGACGATTCGAACGTCGTCGATCCCCTCCAGGCCCTCGGCCGCGATTTCAAAGAGAGAGGATGTGAAGTACCCGGCGATGCGGTGGTATCGGCTGGCATTCTTCAGGTGCTTGGCGAGCATTGTCCGGTCCAGCCGGTGTGTTCTGGACGAGTATCGCTGGATGGCCGCCGGATCCATCTCAAATGCCCTCGTTCCGAATGCGGTTGGCGATGATTTCGGCTTTCCGGGCCTCTTCGGGGCGTCTTCCGATGAGCATGTCATGGAGATACTGGGCCATCGCCAGCAGGTGGGGCCGTTTCTGGAAATAGGTATCGTCCAGGTTGGA
>Ga0180429_10003256_pt1 | contig 13188 bp, 12 predicted proteins | sample SS_ome_FD_132428 | JGI IMG/M metagenome (GOLD analysis project Ga0180429, IMG submission 132428) | Hypersaline lake sediment archaeal communities from the Salton Sea, California, USA - SS_1_S_1 metaG | ecosystem: Environmental > Aquatic > Non-marine Saline and Alkaline > Hypersaline > Sediment ...
ACCGCGGCGCTCTGCGCCTCGTGGGTGGAACGGAGGTGGACGACGAGCCGACGCAGTTGGTCGATCGTCGCGATCGGATCGTCATCGGGCAGAATCAGGTCCCACTCTTTTTCCATCGCCGCGAGGAGATCGGCTTCCCTGTCAACCGGACACCACGTGAGGTCGTGGCCCGCCCGGCGGAACGCGTCGGTCCAGTGGTCGAGGCTGGTGTCTGATTTTTTCAGAACAAGAATGCGCATCGCTGTGCCCGCCGTATTGGTGACACAAGGTTGAGAATGTCATTCGATGGCGGCTCATAGGATCGCTTTAGTCGGGAGCGAGTCTTGACTAAGGAACCTTTCGAACCGTATCTGGTGCTCGTCTGCAATTGGTCACTTCATTGTGAGCAAATTAGAATACCCAAGCCCGATTAGCTTTAATCCTTTTTATCACAGACCGTCGCGGCGTCAAACTAATTTACTGAATCGTTCGTCCCAGCAGATTCGTCACGGCGCCGACGCCCCCGAAGGGATTGGCGCCGGTGAGGCCCTGGAAGTAGAAGGTCGTTCCCACGAGCCCCGGATTGTTGGGGATGGTCATGGGGATGGCGATCTCGCCCGTCGCACCGATCGTGGCGTTATAGAGCTTCAGGCCGAGCACCTGGGCCCAGTCGAGATAGAACCAGCCAAAAAGCGGATAGTTGTTGCGCGCGATGCCGCGTGAGATCCAGAGGAACGCCTTGTGGCCCGGTTCGTCATGAATGTAAAAGGTCACGGGACTGTTGATGGCGAAGCCACCAGCCAGGTGAAGACGATCCTCGCCCCCGTGGAGCCCGGCGCGCCGGTTGCGCCCGTGGTAGGTCTCCCAGGGCACGTCGGCGGGGTGGTAGGCACCGGTCAGGTCGTAGAGGTTCACATCGACACCATTATCGTGGGCCGACAGAACGCCGAGCTCGTAGTCGCCGTCGCCGTCCACGTCGCCAATGGTGGCGCCGTTCATGTAGGTGAAGCCGCGCGGCCTCAGCGGAAAGTCGGGCAGGTCGTTGCCGAGGGCGTCGACACCGAAGAGATAGCCGTCGTCGTTGGAGGTGATGTTGTGGTCGGCAAAGATCTCCATGACCCCGTCGTTGTCGATGTCGGCCACGGTGAGAGGGCCTTCCGATCCGCCGCCGTGAGACATTCTGTAGGGGAATCCCGACTTGGTCGTGCCCGATGCGGTCCAGGCCCAGAAGCAGTCGCTGTATCCTCCGAATCCGCCCGCCCGTCCATCGAGAATCTCGAGCTCCCCGTCGCCCTCGAGGTCGGTCACCGTGGGCGCGCAGTAGGTCCACGTGCCGAGAAGCTTGGGCCACCCGGCATAGGGGGCGGCGTCGTGGTGGAACACGTAGCAGCCGGCCGCATCCTTGTGGGCGCCGACGACGATCTCGAGATCGCCGTCGCCGTCGAGGTCGGACAGCGCCGCCGACTGGTAGCTGAAGTTGGCGTTTGTGATCTGCTCGGGCCACCCGGGAAGAGGGGTGCCGTCGACCTCGACGAGGTACATGCTGTCGTAGGAGAGAAAAAAGATCTCCACCTCGCCGTCGTTGTCCACGTCGCCCACGGCGGCCGTGCCCGTGGGAACGTGGTCGAGAGCGACGGGCCAGTTGCCGCCCCACTCGGTTCCGTCGATCTCGAAGACGTGCTGATAGCCGATCGGGTAGGCGCGTTCGGCCACGAGGATCTCCATGTCGCCGTCGTTGTCGAGATCGTAGAGGGTCGGCGCCCGTCCCACATTATTATTGTTCACGCTCACCGGGAAATTGGGGAGCGTGTTCCCCTCGTGGTCGATGATGTAGAAACGTCCGCCGCTCGTCATGCCGCGCGTGAACTGGACGATTTCCATATCGCCGTCGCCGTCGAGGTCTCCCACGCTCGGCGGGTTCTGCGGCAGCTCGATCGTGGAGAAGGGAAAGCCCGGCATCGACGCGCCGGTGTAATCCCAGGCGTAGATGTAACCGTCGGTGCTCGACGTGATGATCTCGAGCGGACCGTCGCCGTTGAGATCGGCAAAGACGAGGCCGCGGGAGGGAGTGAAATTCGGGTGGCGGCCCACGGTGAGCGGCCAGCCGGCCATCTGGTCGACGGCGCGGTTCGAGGCCGCTGTCCGCGGGAGGGGGCCGTGGTAGTCGGCGATCGTGACCCGGCCGGGCAGGCTGGACGCTTCGTCGGAGACCGACATGATCTTTGCGCCATGCTCCTGGGCGAATCCGATCGCCGTGAGCAGCAGAATCGCCGCGGTGACAACAAGAGAGTTGAGTTTTGTGTGTCTCATGATCACGGTCCTTTCCTCGTGGGCATCCCGCCGAATGGGATCCTATTTTGCGAAACAGATTTATTGATGGTCGTCTTCCGGTGCCTCGAAGGAAGTCTAACAAAATTTTCTGATCTGTGCAAGCCGCCGGAGACGCTCGAAAACCGTTGCCGCGCGCGGTGTGCGGCCCGCGGCGTTCCTACAGGAATTGGGAAACGTTGCCGATAGAGACTCAAAAAGCGGGTGATCGAAAAAATGACCGACCTGGTAAAGAAAAGGAAATCGATCGAAGTGGGGAGCTTCGAGTCCTGGCTCACGCACGGGAAGGGTTCCTATCATTTCGAGAACTGTTCGTGGTTGCGCTCCCTCCTCGACAGGTTGCTTCGATGCGCGGGGCTGCGCGCCAGGGGCGAACGGAATGCGCTCGAAATACAGGTGAAGTCGATCTCCTTCGAATTCGAAGACCTTCCGGCGGCGTTCGACGGATTCCGGATCCTTCATCTCTCCGACCTGCACGCCGACGGTATGGCGGGACTGGCCGAAAGCGTCTGCGCGGCGATCGAAGGGTTGGAGTACGACATCTGCGTTCTCACCGGCGACTACCGGTTTGAAATCTATGGACCCTATCACGCCGTACAGCATGCCATGGCGCGCATCGTCGACGCGATCGACGCGCCCTGCGGTACGCTGGGGATCCTTGGGAATCACGACTTTGCCGAGGCGGGCGCCATGCTCGAAGAGATGGGCGTCACCATGCTCGTCAACGGTTCGCACGCCGTGCGCCGCGGCGGCGACAGCCTCTGGTTCGTGGGCGTCGACGATCCCCATTACTACGGGTGCGATGATTTGCCCGGCGCACTCGCCGGGGTGCCCGACGATGCTTTCAGGATCCTCCTCGTCCACTCTCCCGAGATCTACGAGGAAGCGGAACGGATGGGGTGCAGACTCTATCTCTGCGGCCACACCCACGCCGGCCAGATCTGCGTCCCTCTTCTCGGCCCGGTGATGATCAACGCCTCGTGCCCGCGCCGTTACACGAGCGGCGTGTGGCAGTTCAACGATATGAGGGGATTCACCAGCGCCGGAGTGGGGAACTCGATGGTGCCTGTTCGATTTTTCTGCAATCCCGAAATCGGCCTGATCGAACTCAAGCGTTCGACCTGAAGGCTGTCGGGCCGGCGATTTCGGCCGTCGGGCCGGCGGTTTCGGCTGTCGGGCCGGCGGTTTCGGCTGTCGGGCCGGCGGTTAGGCTTCGCGTTCCAGGTCGGTAGATTCGTCCTCCACGGTTACACGATTTCCACCCTCTCGCTTGCTGCGATACATGAGCTCGTCGGCGCGCTTGAGCAGAAGGCCGACCGTGTCGCCTTCATGGGCCAGAGCGGCGCCGACGGAGACGGAGGTCGCCTCGTCGTTCTTGAAAAGAAAGGCCATCGCATCGGCGACGAGGCTGCGCGTTCGTTCGGCAATCCCGGCGAGATCGCGCCGGCGGATGTTCACGAGGACGGCCACGAATTCATCGCCCCCCCAGCGGCCCACGAGATCAAAAGGCCTCAGGCAACTGGTGAGCGTCTTGGCTGTCACGCGCAGCGCCTCGTCTCCGGCGTCGTGGCCGCGCGTGTCGTTAATCTTTTTGAAATCGTCGAGATCGATGAAGAGGATTCCGAGGTTCCAGCCGAAACGCCGCGATTCCTCGATGCGCTCCCTGATCGTGTTTTCCGTGTGGCGCCTGTTGGCGAGGCGGGTCAGGGGATCGATGAGCGCCATCTCGAGCAGTTCGGTGACGCGCGCCAATGCGGCCGCCTGGGCGGTCTGATCGGCAAAGGTCTCGAGAGCGCCCACGATGGCGCCCGATTCGTCTTTCATGGGCGCCACGCGCACCGAGACCTGAATGCGGCGGCCGTCCTTGCGGTGGAGGTAGAGCCGCTCCTCGCGGGCGATTCCCGAATCGAGGCAGCGCGTGACGGGGCAGGCTTCGGTACAGAGTGAGAGCCCGTTCTCGTCGACGTGGCTGAGGATGTTGTCCATGCAGTAGGATCCGACAACGTCGCGTTGATTGAATCCCGTAATCTTCTCGGCCGTCTTGCTCCAGTAGGTGATCCGCCTCGCCCTGTCGACGAAGTAGACTCCTTCGGTGAGATTGTCGAGGACTTCGCGAAAGATTCCCTCCGGCTCTGTCATCTCTCGTCTCCCTTCCGGTTGCCGATCCTGTCTCGTTATCAATGCTCTTTTTCGATGTGCTCGCGCCACCCGTTTATAATATCCTCGAATCGGCGGGATTCTCCACCTTGGTTTTTTTTCTCCTTTACCGCTCCCTCTCGATCTTGCGCCCGTTACCATGGGATTGCGTTCATCACCTTGGAGAGAGCTTATGGATAGTGAAGAATTCCGCCGCTACGGCCATGCCGTGGTCGATCGCGTGGCCGACTACATGAAGAACGTCGACACATACCCTGTCCTGCCGCAGGTCGAGCCGGGCGATATCCGCAGGAAACTCCCCCCCTCGGCTCCGTCGAGCGGGGAGTCGATGGATGCGATTCTCGCCGATTTCGAGTCGATCATCATGCCCGGCGTGACCCACTGGAACCACCCCCGGTTCTTCGCCTACTTTCCGGCGAATCATTCGGGGCCGGCCATCCTGGGCGAGATCCTCTCGGCCGGGCTCGGTGTGAACGGTATGGTGTGGCAGAGCTGCCCCGCCGCCACCGAGCTCGAAGAGGTGGTGATGGAATGGCTCGGAAAGCTGCTCGACCTCCCCGATGCCTTTCGTGGTGTCATCCAGGACACGGCCTCGACAGCGTCGCTCTGCGCGCTTCTCTGCGCGCGCGAACGGTCGACCGGCTTCGACGTCAATGCGCGCGGACCCGATGCGTGGTCCGAGAGGGGCGCGCTGCGTGTCTACGTTTCGTCCGAGGCGCACTCGTCGATCGAAAAAGGCGCCAAGATCGCCGGATTCGGTGCGCAGAATGTGGTGACCGTCGCCGTCGACGATCGGTTCGCCATGGATCCCGCCGCGCTCGAGAAAACGATCGCCGTCGACCGCGACAAGGGATTGGTTCCCTGCTGCATCGTGGCCACGGTGGGCACCACATCGTCGACGGCGATCGATCCGCTCCGATCGATCGGTGCGATCGCGCGCAAAGAGGGCCTCTGGCTTCACGTCGATGCCGCCCTGGCCGGCAGTGCGGCGATCCTCCCCGAGATGCGCCATCTGCTCGACGGGATCGACGACGCACACTCCTTTGTGTTCAATCCGCACAAGTGGCTCTTCACCAATTTCGACTGCTCGGCGTTTTATTGCCGCGAGCCGGAGACCCTGGTGCGCACCCTCACCATCATGCCCGAGTATCTCAAGACCGCCCAAGACCGGGAGGTCACCAACTATCGTGACTGGGGGATTCCGCTCGGCCGCCGTTTCAGATCGCTCAAGCTCTGGTTCGTGATGCGCTCTTTTGGTGTCGACGGCCTGCGCCGGCGCCTCCGCGCCCACCTTGCGCTCGCCCACGACTTCGAGAGGTGGGTCGACGAGAGCGACCGCTTCGAGGTCATGGCGCCCGTGCCCGTGCAGACGGTCTGTTTCCGCTTCAATCCCTTCAAAGGACAAGGAACCGAGACCGATGAGGGGCGGATCGAAAAACTCAACGAGAGATTACTCGACGAGGTCAACCGTTCGGGGCGGATTTTTATCACCCACACGCGGCTCGGTGGGCGCTTCTGCCTGCGCCTCAGCGTGGGGCAGATCCAGACCGGCGCGCGCCACGTGGAGGAAGCCTGGCACGCCCTGCGCACGAGTCCGGTCGTGGAGGCATGGAAGAGTGCCGACTGAGAGCCCGTTTTCGAAACTGCCTGCCTCTGTGTGATCTCGCGCCGGCGACACTTCCCTATGATCGGGTGCTTTTTAGATGAATACGCCCAATCACATTTGAAACCCGGCAGACCAGCTTCCATCCGGGGCTGACCTTGACGGGACCTTCGTGGCAGAAACTGGCAAGAGGTCTCTTCACAGTTGGCGGCTGGCGCGCTATTCTGGAAGAGGGGGTGTGAGCGTTTTGATCTGCGCGCGGACTGTCCGGGCGGAGTGGGTGGCGGACTTCGGGGCGGCGCGCGCGGCGGTTGTTTGTCAAAATGGGAGGGCCAATGATGAAATCGGCAACAGAATCTCAGGCGGAAGTGATGTCCGTGCTCGAACGATTCAACGAGGCATGGTCCGAGCGGGATCTGGAGGCGCTCATCGATCTCTTTGCGCCCGATCCCGACGTCGTTCTTTTCGGCACCGGCGCTGCAGAACGGAGGATCGGGCTGGAAGAGATCTGCGCCCACGCCGAGGAGACGTGGTCGCAGACGGATAGCCTCTATCAGGATGTGGGTTGGCACTCGATCACCGTCTACGGCGATGTGGCCTGGGTGGCGGCGGAGAGCGTGGCCCATGTCGAGTCGGGGGGGCGCGCTCTGCAGTTCCCCTTGCGGCAGACAGGTGTTCTCGTCGAAAGGGACGGCGATTGGCTCATCACCCAGTGGCACGCCTCCTTGGGCGGGGGCGGCCGGGGCGAGGGCTGACAGCCCGCCGCCGCGGCTTCGATCGAAGCGACAACCAACAGGGGGGACGTGTGTGAATTGCAAGGAAAAGAAGGTTCTTGTGACCGGTGCGTCGCGCGGCATCGGACGTGCGGTGGCTCAGGCATTTGCCGCCGAGGGCGCCCGCGTGGCGGTGCATTACTGCAGGGATCGGAGCGCGGCCGAGGAGACGATGGCGTCCCTCGCCGGCGGCGCGCACTGTACGGTCGACGCCGATCTGTCCGAGAGCGAACCGACAGCCACCCTGGTCGACAGGGTGATCGACGCGCTGGGCGGCCTCGACATCCTCGTCAACAATGCGGGAATCTGGGACGAACACCCTATTGCAGACATCTCTTTCGAAGAGTGGTCCCACGCATGGCGGCGCATTCTGGCGGTCAATCTTCTCGGGCCGGCCAGCCTGTCCTATCACGCGGCGCGTCACATGATCGAGCAGGGCGGGGGGAGCATCGTGAACGTTTCGTCGCGCGGCGCCTTTCGGGGCGAACCGGAGGGGCCGGCCTACGGGGCGAGCAAGGCGGGCCTCAACGCCATGAGCCAGTCCCTCGCCAAAGCGCTCGCGCCTCACAACATTTCGGTTGCCGTCGTGGCCCCCGGCTTCGTGGAAACCGACATGGCCGAGGAGTTTCTCGCCGGCCCCGAGGGCGAGTCGATCCGCGCGCAGAGTCCCTTCCGCCGCGTGGCGCGCCCCGAGGAGGTGGCTCATGCCGTTCTCTTTCTGGCGTCCGACCGGTCACTGTTCCTCTCCGGTGGAATCGTTGACGTCAATGGAGCCTCTTATCTCAGATCCTAGCGAGCTTTTTGTGGAGCGATGGGTATTTATTGAGATTGATGGATTAGTTTGTAAGGCCTTTTTTTTTAATGACTCGCGGCTTGACACTCAGGGAAATACTTCATAGATTTTCCTTTGATGTTTATGTGAATTGCCACCTCCTGAACTTGAGGCAGGCGATCCCCTTGAGCGGCAGTTTCGCCACGAGCTGTCGGTATTCTGAGGTTTTTCAGCGTTGTTTGTGCCTGCACGAGTTTTCAAAAGACGACCTGTTGACAGGACCCGCCGGGAATATCAGCTATTCTCCAAACGCATGGAAGGCATCGGGCTGCATGGCGTCCATCGCGCATGATGCGAGATGGTCGACTTTCGGGAATCGGTCCCTTGGTTGTTGACGGAGCCTTGACCATTGCGTCTTGCCTGGCGATTCATAGCCATGAGGCCGTGTGTTGATCGACGAAGGCGAAACACCTTTTGACCGCGCTCGCCGGCCACTTTTCTCGACATCGGGCCGATCTCTTCGAGGAGGCCGCCCGGTGGCTTTTGTCTAGCTAAGGAGTTTTCAGAAATGGTCAAGACGATCTACGTTGGCAACCTTCCTTTCAGCGCGTCCGAGGACGATGTTCGCGAACTTTTCGCCCAGCACGGAGAAGTTCACTCAGTCAAGCTGATCACCGACCGCGAGACCGGCCGTCCTCGCGGCTTCGGTTTTGTTGAAATGGACGAGGAAGCCGCTGGCGCGGCGATCGAGGCGCTCAACGAAACCGAATTCGGTGGACGGACCCTTCGAGTCAACGAAGCTCGCGAGCGTCGCGGCGGACCGGGTGGCGGCGGCGACCGCAGGCCTAGCTGGTAATCGAATCGGCTGTATAGAGAATTTTTAACGTCTTTTCTTTGAATCCGGTAACCACCGGAGAGAAAAGACATCGACTCCCTCCGTTGGCGGGAGAAGTTCTTTCTTCCGGGGAGAATTCATTTCTCCACTGGGAGTGATCGAGTACGGGCCCTTTGGGCCACCGCGACCAGTTTCTAACTGAGGAGCGGGAAAGAGACCTTTGAGGAGTTTTCGAATGGTGACAAACATTTATGTTGGAAATTTACCCTACTCCGCTTCCGAGGACGAGATCCGCGAGCTCTTCGCCGCACATGGCGAGGTGGTTTCGGTCAAGCTGATCAACGATCGCGAGACCGGCCGTCCGCGCGGTTTCGGCTTTGTGGAGATGGACGGTGACGGGGTCGACGCTGCGATCGATGCGCTCAACGGCTTCGAGATGGGCGGACGGACCCTGAAGGTCAACCAGGCACGGGAGCGCGGACCGCGCAGGGACAACAATAGGTCCTCCTGGTAGATTAGCGAGCATCGCACGCAATCGATCCAACAGAAAAACCCCTGTCAGTTTCCACTGGCAGGGGTTTCTTTTTTCGATTCCTATCGCACGAGTTGCGATTCCTATCGCACGATTGGCGATTCCTATCGCACGATTGGCGATTCCTATCGCACGATTGGCGATTCCTATCGCACGATTGGCGATTCCTATCGCACGATTGGCGATTCTTATCGCACGTTGCCCACATAGTGGGTGGTGAGCTGGCGGTCCTTCACGTGCTGCAAGGTGTAGTCTGGCAGCAGCATGGGGGCGACCCGTTCGAGGCCGACGCCGGCCGCTTCGAGTTCGTTGTTGTACTTGGCCACGTGTTCGAGGCTGAGAGCGCCGTCCTTGGCGGCGTTCTGCGCGTACTGGCCCGCAGTCGTTCCCGACACGCGGCCGAAGACCATGATGTCGAGGAGCGAGTTGCCCATGAGGCGGTTCTCGCCGTGGATTCCGCCGCCCACCTCGCCGGCCACAAAAAGGCCCGGTACGCAGGTGGTGCCGTCGGACTGGAACTCGACGCCGCCGTTCTGGTAGTGGAGCGTGGGGTAGACGAGCATCGGCTCCTTGCTGATGTCGATGCCGAAGCGGCTGTAGAGGATGAACTTCCCGGGGAAGTTCTTTTCCACATAACCTTCGCCCTGGAGGTTCTCGATCATGGGGCTGTCGAGCCAGACGCCGAAGCGGCCCGAAGGAGTGGGCACGCCCAGGCCGCGCTCGGTGCACTCGCGGATGAACGATGCCGCTTCCACGTCGCGCGGCTCGCGTTCGTTGACGAACTGGTCGCCGTTGACGTTGAGCACGTTGGCGCCCGCGCCGCGGAACTTCTCGGTAATGAGGATCCCTTCCGCCTGCTCGGGGAAGACCACTCCCGTGGGATGGTACTGTACGGTGTGGAGGAAACAGACCGGCACGCCGGCGCGGTAGGCCATGATGATTCCGTCGGCCGTGGCGCCGTAGTGGTTGGTGGTCATGAAATTCTGGATGTGAAGCCGTCCGCTCCCGCCCGTGGCCATGACGACCGCCTTGGCCTTGACGAGGAAGTACTCTTCCGTCTCCATGTTGAAGAGGATCGCGCCCCCGCAGTGGCCGTGCTCGTTGAGGACGAGATCGACGGCGGGAGAGAACTCGAGCACCGTGATATCGGCGGCCCGGTTGCGCACTTCGTCGCGCACGGTGCGCATCATCTCGGCGCCGGTGATGTCCTTGGCCGAATGCATGCGCTTGCGGCTCGTTCCACCGCCGTGAAGGCTGCGGAGGCGTCCGTCGTCGAACTTGTCGAAATTGCAGCCCAGGGAGAGGAGCCAACGGATCACGTCGGGCGCCTCGGTGACGAGCTTCTCGACGAGGTCGGGCACGTTCACGAAGTGGCCGCCGCCCATGACGTCGAGATAGTGCACGGTGGGGGAGTCCTTGTCCCCCTTGGTCGCCGCCTGGATGCCGCCCTCGGCCATCATCGTGTTGGCGTCGCCGTGGCGCAGCTTGGTGGCCATGATGACCTTGGCACCCTGCTCCTGGGCGAGGAGAGCCGCCGCGCTGCCCGCGCCGCCGCCGCCGATGACGAGCACGTCGGTCTCGTATTCGGCCTTGGAGAGATCGATCTTGGAGGGATCGACCCGGCTGCGCGCCTCGAGGAGATCGACCATCTCGTGGGCGATCGCATAGCCTTTCGAAGGTCCAACCTGGAGTTCGCGCCGTCCCTCTTCCTTGGCGTCGGGATGGAACTTCTTGAGGATCTCGCCCCGTTCGTCGAGCGACATGAAGGGGACTTCCTCGTCCTTCTTCTTCCGTTCCACGCGCTCGGGCCGGGTGGCCTCGACCTTCTTGATGAGCTCCTTGAGTGCTTCGGGATAAGGCATTGTGCACCTCTTTCTGCAATCTCTATTTGAAAGGCTTGACTATTTGTCCTCGTGTTCGAGTTTTACTCGTGATCGGGCTTCCAGAACTCGTCGGCCATGGCCGGTTCCATGGGACGCGACGTGTAGATCTCCTTGAGCTCGTCCTTGCTCTTCGTCTTCAGGTCGGCCAGCTCGTCGTTGAACTTGCCCGCCTTGATGTCGGCCACCATCGTGTCGGCGTGGTCGGCGTTGGGCGTTCCCTTGGAGCCGTGAATGCGGCGCACCATCTGGGCGATGTGGTACTGGGCCATCTCGGCCATGCACCGCGTGGCGCAGAGACCGCACTGGATGCAGTCGAAGGAGAGCTCCGTCGCCTTTTTGAGATCGCCCCGTTTGATGGCCGAGATGTAATCCATGACCGGCACATCCATGGGGCAGACCTTGGTGCAGGCGTTGCACGCCACGCAGCGGAAGAGCTCCGGGTACGCCTTGAACACGTCTTCGGGCTCGCCCGTCGTCTTTTCGAACTCGAAGGCGGACCTGTTGGCCGGGTAGAAGGGGATCTGGGTGAGGTACATGTCCGCCTCGACCACGGTCTGGCACGCCAGGCCCACACGAATGTGGTAGTCGCCCGGTTTGCGATAGACCGTGCCGCAGGCGCCGCAGACGCCGCCGCGGCATCCGCAGCCGCGGATGAACTGGTACCCGGCGTACTCCATCGCCTTCATGATGGTCAGCGAATCGGGTACCTCGTACTTCTTGCCCATGATGAAGATGGGAATCAATTTTGCCTGCATGTCTGTGGCGGCTTCGCTCATGGTTTCCTCTTTACTTCACGTCGATTAACAAAGGTTTCCGTTCGGTTATTGCATTCTATTATTTGAGCACCTTCTCCTTCAGCAGAGGCAGAGAGCCCGCGTGGTTGAGCTCGAATCCGAGTGATTCCGGATCGGCTCCGAAGGCCACGGCCAGAAGCTGGGTGAGGTAGAAGGAGGGCAGTTCCTTGAGATCGTCTTTCTTCTCGAGAAGGGCCGCTTGGCGTTTGCCCACGTTGTATTCGCAAAGGGGGCAGCTCGACACGATCGCCTCGGCGCCGTAGTCGGTGGCCGATGTGATGATCCGCGCCACGGCGTCGTCGGCCGCTTCGGGATTGTCCATGACCTGGTAGGTGCCGCAGCAATCGGTACCCCCCGGAAAGTGGATCGGTTCGGCGCCGAGCGCCCTGAGGAAGTCCTCGAAGACGGTCGGATTCTCGGCGGAGTCGATGCCCACCTCGTCGGGACGGGTCAGGGTGCAACCGTAGTTGGTCGCCACCTTGAGGCCCTTGAGGGGAACCTTGACCTGCGCCTTGACCTTGTCCCACCCGATCTCGTCGCGGAGGAAATTGAGAAGGTGCAATACTTTGACGTCGCCGAAGTAATCGGTCTCCTCCTCCATGAAGGTGTTGATCGTGTCGCGCTTCTCCTCGTTGTCGCGCATGACCAGGTTGGAGCGCGCGAGGGTGTTGTAGCACATGGAGCAGAGGGTGAGGACCTTGTCGTGGCCGGCGTCCTTGACGCGAATGAGATCGCGGATCGGCGCGAGCAGGTGCAGCAGGTCGTCGTCGGCGAGGGAAAAGACCACGCCGCAACAGTTCCAGCGCTCGAGCTCTTCCATTTCCACATCGAGGGCGCGCATCGCTTCGATGCCGGCCGTCTCGAGGTTACGGGCTTTGGTCTTCAACGTGCAACCGGGGTAGTAACAGATCTTCATGGGACTTGTTGATCCTCGATTAATCAAGAGGTGTTTTTTCTCAAACAACTGACAATGGCGATCTGGGGCGCGTCTTCCAGGATTTCGGGAGGGATCTGGTTCGGCTCGACCTTGTTGATGTTCTCGCGCAGTTTGAGCTGCCGGATCGCTTCCATCACCTTGGGGATTTCGATGCCGCGCGGACAGCGCGCGTAGCAGGTGTTGCAGGTGGCGCAGAGCCAGACCGTGTTGTCGGCCGAGATCTTGTCCTTCATGCCGTAGTGGGAGAGGAGCATGATCTGGCGCGGTGTGCCGTCCATCTTGTCGGTCATCGGACAACCGCCGGTGCAGGTGCCGCACTGCATGCACTTGCTCACGTCTTCTCCGCTGATCTCCTGGAGCTTGCGCATGAACTCTTCGTCGTGGCTCACATCGGTTATTTTCAGCGTCATCTTTCGCCTCGCTGCTGGAACGTTTTGACACGTTCTTTAAGGTTCTGAAACTTTCGTAATCTGTTGACAGAGACCTCGTGGACCGGCGCTGTGCTGGGGGCCTGGAGAGGGCTGGTGGTGCACGTCCGCCATAGAGAACGGTAAGGGGTTAATAATAAACAGAGCCGGTGGTAATTCAAGAATGC
>Ga0180429_10003257_pt1 | contig 13184 bp, 12 predicted proteins | sample SS_ome_FD_132428 | JGI IMG/M metagenome (GOLD analysis project Ga0180429, IMG submission 132428) | Hypersaline lake sediment archaeal communities from the Salton Sea, California, USA - SS_1_S_1 metaG | ecosystem: Environmental > Aquatic > Non-marine Saline and Alkaline > Hypersaline > Sediment ...
CACCAAATCGATGCCAAATACCTCCTCGGTAACCCCGTGTTCGACCTGCAGCCGGGTGTTCACCTCGAGGAAATAGAATGCCTCGCTCTGTTGATCGACAACAAACTCCACGGTCCCGGCATTACGATACTTGACTGACGCCAGCAGCCGTTCCGCGGTACGATGCAGCGCCAGCCGGACCTCGGGCATCAGGCCCGGGGCCGGGCACTCCTCTACGACTTTCTGGTTGCGCCGCTGGCTGGAACAGTCACGCTCGCCCAGCGCCAGCGCATCCCCCTTACCATCACCAAAAACCTGGACCTCGATATGCCTCGCGGCCTCGATGAACTTTTCCAGGAACACACCGTCATCAGCAAAGTGACTCGCGCACAGGCGCCTGACCTTGTCAAACGCTGCCGACAATTGGCTTGCATCGTGGCACAACTGCATACCGATACCGCCACCACCGGCGGTCGCCTTGAGCATCACGGGGTAACCAATCTTCTCCGCCACGGACAAGGCCGCTGTTTCATCATGCAACAGTCCGGACCCCGGCAGCAAAGGCACACCGGCCTGCTCTGCCAGCATGCGCGCGCGATGCTTGAGGCCGAAGTCGCGCATCTGTTGCGCGGTCGGACCGATGAAGGAAATGCCCGCTGCTTCACAGGCCTCGACAAAGCCGGGGTTCTCGCTGAGAAAGCCGTACCCGGGGTGAATCGCGCCGGCACCGCAGTCGCGCGCCAGGGTCAGCAATCTATCCGCATCGAGGTAGGTCGCGGACGCCGGGCCATCACCGAGGCAATATGCCTGGTCGGCCTGCTGCACGTGCAGACTGTCGGCATCGGCCTGTGCATAAACCGCCACCGAGGAAACACCCAGCGTCCTGAGGGTGCGTTCGATACGCACGGCGATCGCCCCGCGGTTGGCGATCAGTACCTTGTCAAACATGACTCGTCCATGGCGGGTCGTCCCGCCTGAGATTCAAACCGGCGTGGTCGTCCACCCCGGGGTTGTTGCTTGAGCGCTACGCCTCAGTCCCAGATCAGGATCTCGATCGGCGTGGGGTTATAGCCGTTACAGGGATTGTTTAGCTGCGGGCAGTTGGATACCAGGGCCACCACGTCGGTGGCCGCGCGCAGCTCGACATACTTGCCCGGCGCGGAAATCCCGTCCTCGAAGGTCAGGCCACCATCCTCGGTGACCGGCACGTTCATGAAAAAGTTGATGTTGTTGCCGATGTCCTGCTTCGCGATACCGAATTCCGGGTGCTCGGCAATTGCCAGCATCCAGCTGTCGCGGCACGCGTGCATATGCCGTTTCTCCAGGTCATAGCGCACGGTGTTGCTCTCGGTCGCACAGGCCCCGCCGATGGTGTCGTGGCGACCACAGGTATCGGCGACGATCTCAAGCAGCACGTTACCTTCGTTGGACAACAGCTTGCTGCCGGTGGTCAGGTAGAGATTGCCCTGTTGCCTGATCGTGTCGACAGCGCTGTAGCGCTCGCTAGGGTCCTCCGCCTTGTAGAACAGCGTATCCGCTGCCTGGTTACCCTCGAGGTCAAGGATGCGGATGGTCTGTCCCGCGGCGACCTTGACGATGTAGTAATCACCGGCGCCGACGGTATCACGACGTACGGCATCCTCTGGTTTCAATTCACTGTTCTTGAGCATGCTCTTCTACCTCACAGGCCCAGGTGGTAAAGCGCGTTGTTCTGAAACCCGCGCTGGTTCTCCGGGCGGAAGTTCCTGCAGAAATCGTCCTCGGCAACCGGTTCGGCCAGACCCAGCTCGATCTTTACAGGTTTCTGCGGATAGCTTTCGGAACGATCCAGCGGGTGTGGACAGGTATGCAGCATCACCAGGGTGTCCATCTCGAAGCGCAGGCTCAACGTATCGCCCGCTTTGCTGTTGCCCGGCTGAAGCACCAGGTTGCCGTCTTCGTCGGCCAGCACCTTGCTGAACAGGTTGAGGTTGGCCGCCAGGTCGGCGCGCCCCAACCCGTACTTGGTCAGTTCAACCAGGAAGGCGTCGTGCCCGTTTTGGTGCCAGTCATTGCGGTCTGACTGGTAGTCACGGCCACCCCAGCGTTGCTCGACCTGTTCGGCATCGATGTTGCCACACACACTCTCGTGCCAGCCCACATCGTCGTGCACGATGGAGCAAAAGATGCGGCCCATGTCAGAGTACAGGCAGTTACCCCGGGTCAACTTGAAGGTGTGCTGACACTTCAGGGTATCCGGGGCGTTGTAACGCTCCAGGGAGTTCTCCGGGTTGAAAAAGAACATTCCGACGTTGGCGTCTCCCTGGATATCGGTAAGACGCATCTCGGTGCCGCGGCGCATGATCAGCGACCAATGCGAGCCACCGGGTAACTCGGTGGTGTATTCAATCGATTGCATGACTCGTCCTCGTGATCTTACTGCTCAACCGGCCTGCACCGGGCGCAGCTGGTCGTCGATCTCCTGGTAGAGGCGCTGGTCGACGTGCCCGACCGGCAGGTCGTAGGTAATAGTTGCGCCGAAGGCTCCGGGCGCCTGGGGGTCGTGGCGCGTCTTGTCGAAAACCCACAGGCGGGTGCCAAGGTAGAAACCCTCCTTGATGTCGTGCGTGACCATGAACACGGTCAGCTTGTGTTCGCGCCACAGTGACAGCACCAACTCGTGCATATCGCTTCGAATCCCCGGGTCGAGGGCGCCAAAGGGCTCGTCCAGGAGCAGGATTCGCGGCTTGCGGATCAGGGCCTGGGCAATGGCGAGGCGCTGGCGCATCCCGCCGGACAACTCGTGTGGATAGCGGTCCTGCGCGGCAGTCAGTCCGACCTGCTCGAGCATGGCCTTGGCCTCGTCGATCGCATTCCGCTTGGCCACCCCGAACAGGCGGGCAAACACACGGCTGTGCTCGAAGGCCCGCGCGATGGTCAGGTTCTGCAACACCGTCAGGTGAGGAAACACCGAGTACTGCTGGAACACGATGCCGCGATCCAGGCCTGGTTCGGTGGGAATCGGCTCACCATCCAGTGTCAGGTTGCCACTGGTCGCTGTCTCGATACCGAGCAGCATTTTCAGGAAGGTGCTCTTGCCACAACCGGACGTGCCGACCAGGGTGATGAACTCACCCTCCTCTACCTTCATGTTGATGCGCTCCAGCACCACATTGTCGCCGTAGCTCTTCCAGATGTTGTCAGCATGAATCATCTTCAGCCCTCCTTGTAATGCCACGGGTAGAGTGCCCGGCTGAGCCGGGCCAGTACGTAGTCGAGCAGGAAGGCCAGCAGGGTGATCCAGGCTACGTAGGGGATGATCACGTCCATCGCCAGGTAACGCCGCACCAGGAAAATCCGGTAACCCAGACCATCGGTCGAGGCGATCGCCTCGGCGGCGATCAGGAACAGCCAGCCGGTTCCCAATGACAGGCGCACCGCGTCAATCAGCCGCGGCATGATCTGCGGTAACAGCACGCGCACCAGAATCTGCATGCTGTTGGCGCCCAGGGTCTGTGCCTTGACCAGCAACTCACGCGGCAGTTCCATTGTGTGCTTTTGCAGGTCACGCGCAATAAAGGGCGCAACACCCACCACGATCAACACCACCTTCGACAGCTCGTCGAGGCCGAACACAATGAACAGGATCGGTAACAGCGCCAGAGGAGGCACCAGCGATATGGCCGTGAGCAAGGGTGATAGCGACGCGTTGACCACCGGCAGGCCGCCGGTCAACAAGCCGATAACCAGGCCGATCAACGCGGCAATGCCGATTCCAAGGCCCAGGCGGATGAGGCTCGATTGCGTGTCCTTCCAGAAAAGATATTCCCCGGTACGCTTGCTCGGCTGCAGGGCCATGCGGTCTATTGCCGCACCCATCTGGGCAAACGACGGTAACAGCTTGTCGTTGGGATTCTCCGCCAGGCGGGCATTCGAACCACTGACATACAGACCCAGGACAAGCAGGAGCGGAATCAGACCAAACAGCAGGGCCGCGGGCCGTGAAGGGGTTAAGTTGACTAATCGTTTCATGACACCCGGCCCTGCTGATCGTTTACAGCTTGCCGTCGGCGGCCATTTGCATGTATTCCGGGTTGAAGCGCAGCTTCACGTTGCCCGGGTTTCCGTAGGTGCCGGAAGGGGTCTCGATACCGATGAAGCCCGCATCCGGAGCCCCTTCACCCAACAGACCGTGGTCAAAAGAGAATTCGGCGACCGACTGCATAGTTGCCTTGAGGGCGGCGCTGTTGGTGAATTCAACGGCTTCTGCGGCCTGGAAGAACATCTTGGTGCTGGCCAGTTGCGCCTCGTAACCGGCCAGGTCGGTACCGGAAGCGACGCCCATGGCGCTACGCGCGGCTTTGCCGGCCTCATCCTGGCCGCTCATGATGGCCATGGTCTCGTACCAGGCACCCACCAGGGCCTTGCCCAGCTTGGGGTTGGCAGCCAGGGTCTCGGTATTGATCACGAGCATGTCGATGATCTCACCCGGGATCTCCGAGGAGTCGAACACCTTGTTGCTGTTCGGCATGGATTCGATTTCGCTCAACAGCGGGTTCCAGGTAACTACCGCCGTTACGTCGTCGGTCGCGTAGGCGGCTACCATGTCGGCATCCGAGGTATTGACCACGGTGAGATCCGACTCCTTCAGGCCGACGCTGTCCAAGCCACGTGCTAGCAGGTAATGGGAGACGCTCAGTTCCACCAGGTTGACCTTCTGGCCGGCGATGTCCTTGAGGCTTTCTTTGCCTTTGAGAATCACACCATCGTTACCGTTGGAGAAGTCGCCGACGATCAGGGCGGTGCTATCGACGCCACCGGCAGCCGGGATGGTCAGCGCATCCATGTTGGTCATGACGCAGGCATCGAAACCACCGGCGGTGTACTGGTTGATCGACTCTATGTAGTCATTGATCTGTACGACCTCGATGTCGATGTCGTACTTGTCAGCCCACTTCTTGACGATACCCTGGTCTGCGGCGTACCCCCATGGCATCCACCCGACATAGATGGACCAGGCGACTTTGAATGAGTCACGGGCGAAAGCTGAGGGAATTAACAGGGACAGCACGAGGACAAGGGCAAGACGCTTCACGGCGAACCTCCGAAGTTACACATTGGGGGCACTCAAGACTCAATGCTCAAGTCAGTACCTCCCGGGCTTTTGTCCCGCCGTGTAACCTTTCCTGGAAAGGTCGACCGCTCTCGGACCAGACATCGCCTCTTGGCGACCGGAACCCTAGCGTTCTATTTTGTTTTTTGCCTTGTGTGGGGCAAACCAGTTTTTACGACTCATACTTCAGGTCGTGAGTGCCTGGAGTCCTTACCCAAGCACTTTTCCGGCCAACTTGGAAAAGTAAATAAAGAACAGGCGTTTAGGGGAATCTGCCTCAAAGGACCGCCATCATGCCCGCTCCGAAATGGGGCAAGCTTTCCTCAGGGCGTACATTTTGGTGCGTGATTGGCATGCTGCGCCCAATGCAGACTTTGAGAGCAAATCGCCGCAAAGTCCCAGTAGGCGGAAAGGGGGAATCCAGTTTCCCAATAACCCTGGCTCCAGCTTCAGAACCTGCCGCATGCTTGGTGCTGCAAAAGGTTTTTGTCCTGATTGCACAAACCCATCAGAAAAGTCCATGGATTTCCCCTCTGGCCGTTCAAAGGCAACGGGTAAAAAATGGCGATGTCTGAAGCCTCTGAATCAGGCGGCTTGGTGAGGGTCCCGCACTAGCGGCGATGCCAGTTGCTCCGGACTCAGGCGCGTCTCGTCATGATCCCAATCGGCCAGGTTCATGGTGATGCTCTCGCGCACTTCCTTGCTGGGGGTGAGCCCGTGTGACTTCAACTTTTCAGCCAGGTCCTGCATGCCACCATCGAACAGGATCTCTTGTGCCGCAGTGAGGTATTCCTTGGGTACCGAGTAGATGTTGATCTTCCACTTCGGGAAATAAGGCGACCAATGTGTAGTGTACTCGGCCGACACCAGCTTAATGGTGCCTTTCTGCAAAATCCGCTTGCGCCAGTGCGACTCCCAGAACTCGTCCCGCCAATGAAAGACCAGCTCTGCATCGTCCCGTTGTGGCGTGCCTTCGAGAAACTCTGTGACTTTGCTCGGCCAAAGCGTGTAGGCAAAATCATCCGGCAGTTTTTCACGTTGACGGGTTGGGATTACCAGGCTCATTTTTCTCATCCAGCTTCAATTATTGCCTAGCTTATCGGCAGCCACGGCGAAACTGGATGACCCAAGTCAAAATTTTGTGCACCGCATCATTAGCATCCGTTATGCTTGCCGCAACAGTACCCGCAAAACCGCTGAAAAAATCATGAGCAATCGCACCCTGCCCCTGGACGACAAGCTTTACCAGTACCTGATCGAACACTCGCTACGCGAGACCAACTTGGCACGGCAACTACGCGAGACCACCGCAGCATTGGAAATGGCACGCATGCAGATTGCCCCCGAACAGGGACAGTTTATGGCGCTCCTGGTGGAACTGACCGGTGCCACCAGGATCATCGAGATCGGCACTTTCACCGGCTACAGCACCTTGTGCATGGCGCAAGCGCTGCCCTCTTCGGGCGAGGTCGTTTGCTGCGACGTCAGCGTGGAATGGACTGACATCGGCCGTCGCTTCTGGGAGAAAGCCGGCGTTGCAGAGCGTATCGACCTGCGCATCGCCCCGGCCCTCGACACCCTCGGCGACCTCATTCGGCAAGGCCAGTCGGGCACCTTCGACATGGCCTTTATCGACGCCGACAAGGCCAACTACGAGAATTACTACGAACTGTGCATGCAGCTACTCCACCCCGGCGGCCTGATCCTGTTCGACAACACACTCTGGGGCGGCGCGGTAGCGGATGAATCTGTCTGCGATGAAGATACGCTCTCCCTGCGAAGAATCAACGATCAACTGCTCGAGGACGAGCGGGTCAGCATCAGCCTGGTGCCGATTGGCGACGGGCTGACGCTCGCGAGAAAACGTTAAGAACTGTCTTTCGGTTTCCGCTGGCTGATGCGAAACTCTGTCTGTTAACAAGCCCAGTAATGCAATGGGAGCCAACCATGTCAAACACGTGTCGCCTCATATACAAGAGCCTGGCTGCGGCCGAAACTGTCTCCAACGAAAGTCTGGCCAGTCTTGAAAAGACCGCCGCGGGCAACAACCAATCCCGTGCGATCAACGGACTTTTGGTGCTTGCCGGCAATGTCTTCATCCAGGTGCTAGAAGGCCCGGCAGAAAAGCTCACGGCATTGTTTGCAAATATCATGGCTGACACGCGGCATCGAAAGGTTGAGCTCATCTCTTTCGAATCGCAGGTACCTGCGCAGTTCGACGACTGGAACATGCGCCTGGTCGACATGCATGACCTGCCCGGCCCAATCCGCAAGCAGATGCTGGAGAAGTACGGGCAAAGCCATGAACAAATAAAGATTCCAAAGACCCTGCCAGCCATCTACGCGTTCTTGATGGATGCCAAATACGTATGCCTTTCTTCGCCATGGAAAAACCCACCGGTCGAAAGCGACCTGGACGACAGCTCAAGCACAGCATAAAAACGCCGGCTGCTCTTGGGCACATGTGCTTGGTGCACATGTATTTCGCCGTCAGCGCGACTGAAGATAGGTTCGCAGGTCATCCAGCCGAAGCGGTCGCTGATAGAAGTAACCCTGCAGACGGTCGCATCCAAACTCTTTCAGCACCTCAACCTGTTCTTCCGACTCCACGCCCTCGGCCAACACGGGGATCTTCAGGCTCTTGCCGATGCCGATGATGCTCTTGATCAGCATGCGGTCGTTGGCGTCATCCAGAATGTCACGCACAAAACTCTTGTCCACCTTCACCTCGTTGATAGGCAGTTCCCGCAAGACACTTAAAGAGGAGTAGCCGGTTCCAAAGTCGTCCAGTGCGATGCCGAAACCGTCGGACCGCAACAGCTTCAGCAGCGTATCGGTCTGTTTGAAATCCTCGATGAAGAGACTCTCCGTGATCTCGATCATCAACTGTTCCGGATTGATGCCGAGGTCGCGCGTCTTCTCGAGGAGAAATTCACGGAATCCACCGTAAACCAACTGGTGCACCGAGACGTTGATCGAGACGGTGCAATTGCTTTTGCACATGTCCAGCTCCAAGAAATCCCTGAGCACTGACTCGACCACAAAATCACCGATGGTGTTGATCAGCCCGCTCGCCTCGGCCACCGGTATGAACTGATCAGGGGGCACCTCCCCCAGGGAGGCATTGTGCCAACGCAGCAAGGCCTCAAAACCGACAACAGCACCATCATCAGCGGTCACCTGGGGCTGGTAGACCATGTACAACTCATCATCGAGCACAGCGGTTTTGAGCTCCTGTTCAATGAGCGCGCGCCGTTCGATACGCTGTTGCATGCTGTCGTTGTAAAACGCAAAGTGGTTACGCCTTTTCTTGGCTTCGTACATGGCAAGATCCGCCTTCACCATATTCTCGTCCAAACCCTCCAGGCTGTTACCCGGAAAGGTCATCGCAACACCGATACTGGCACTGATGGCCACCTTGATACCGTCGATATACATCACTTCCTGAATGGCATGCAGCAACTGCTCCGTAAAAACCGTCACTGCTCTTTCTTCACTCGCTGGATACATCACGATGAATTCATCACCGCCTTGCCGTACGACCCAGGCAACGTCATCGCACTTTCGGGCGATCCGCTTCGCTATCTCGATCAGCACCCGGTCGCCGATGGAATGACCGAACTGGTCGTTCACGAATTTGAAGTTGTCCAGGTCCAGGTACATCAGGGCGAAACCATTCTCGTGCTGCTCAACCCAGTGATCGAAACGCGACGTCAGATCGTAGCGGTTGGGCAACTGTGTCAGGTGATCTCGCAAGACCTGCCGACGCAGGTCTGCCCGGTATTTGTATTCCGACTCGAACAGACGGAACAGCAAGACGAAAATCAGCACGTTTATCCCGGCCGCTGCACCCAGATAAGCAAGCAAGTAAAACCACATGCTCTGTTCGATCTCATCAAGTGGCTGGCGCAATGCCAGGTAGTATCGATGACGTTGATCGAAACTGAGCACAACGACGGCGCCGCGTGAGCCAGGAGACATCCCCGACGAGTCACTCACCATGGTCACCAGCCGGTTTGTGTCAACCAGATCACTCAGGGCCAACCCGGCAGCCTCTCGAGCACGCTTGTTTACCCTGTCGATGAAATCGGCTGGCAATGGCCTCGCATAAACCTTTTCCCTCGTTTGCGCGATTGTCTGGTGAGGGTAGTAATAAATCGGGTACAGAGCGCCGTTACTGTCTGGCTCTGTGGTCACGCTCAATTCCAAACCCGCTGGGAGGTTCTTACCTCGCCAGGGATTGTATTCACCGTCGATATCAAAGGCCGTCGTGATCACCATTTGCACCTGCCCTCGATCATCACGCAGAGCGAAGCGAATGGGCGTTATCCAGCGTCCCAGCAACTCAAAGAAATAGGTACTTCCAACGACCAGGTTCTGCGACTCGAGTGCCTTTCGAAAGGTATAGGAAGACCTTGGAGACTCCTTCAGGTTTGGCAGATTCTTGCCTTGTAGATTCTCAGAGACAACCAGCAACTCACCGTCCGGCGACGCAAGCCCGTATGCAACGAACGCAGGGTTGTCTTTGAGCAGTGAATCCATGACATCGTGGGCCGCCTCCGGGTTATCAAACCCGCCTAGCTCACTCAGCCGACGCCCCAACAATTTAAGCATGACTTCCTGCTGGGAAATCACATCACTAGCGGTTGTCTTGACCAGTTGATGGGTATTCGTAAGATCGAGACGCACATCATTGATCAACTCTTCATACTTGCTGTGGTACAGGTACAGCAGCAGAAACAGTGACAAGATGACACTTGCGAGAAAAATACGTCCAATCGACGAGACAAGAAACCTTCTCAGCACCACCACTCCCTGGCCAAATCGCGCCAGCGCCCCTATTTGAACCGTGTCAATGGAACTCTAGTCCATACACCATTCTCGGCCAAGGTGCGCAGGCAAGTTGAAACGGGTGAACGACGACGTTGCCTATTCACAAAGCATGATCAGCTCTGCTTGAGATGGGCCCCTTGGATTATTCGCCGCCAATATCGCAACGTAACGCGCAATCGGCTATGTTTTGGCCACGGGCAAAAACAACAGGATGTAATTGCTCAATCAATCAGCAACAAACAGGCAAGGAAGCATGTCACTCGCAACAACCTATTGCCGAGCCGCTATCGGCATCGAAGCGCCTCTCGTTACAGTCGAGACCCACCTGGCCAATGGCCTGCCGGCTTTCAACATCGTCGGGCTGCCCGAAAAAGCCGTGCAGGAAGCGCGCGACAGGGTACGCAGCGCACTGCTCAACAGTGGCTTTGAGTTTCCAGCACGTCGCATCACCGTCAACCTTGCACCTGCAGATATCCCCAAGCAGGGTGCGCGCTTCGACCTGGCTATCGCCGCGGGCATTCTGGCCGCCAGCGGCCAGGTGCCGGGCGACAAACTCCAGCACACCGAGTTGATTGGCGAGCTGACCCTGGGCGGACAGGTGCGCCCGGTCAGTGGCGTGTTACCGGCGACCATGGGATGCAAACAGGCAGGCCACGCCCTGTTGCTGCCGCCAGGTAACTGCGAGGAGGCGTCACTGGTCAGCGACATGCAACTGTTGCCAGTCAGGCACCTCTTGAAACTCGCCGAGCACCTGAGCGGGCAAAATCCATTGGCGCCCTTCGTGGAGATTCCGGTAACCAATCCGGATATGGAAGGCTTGCCGGACCTGGCCGAAGTCCGCGGCCAGCAACAGGCAAAGCGCGCACTCGAGATAGCCGCCTGCGGCCGACACAACTTACTGATGCAGGGCCCGCCCGGCACCGGCAAGTCCATGCTCGCCGCACGCCTGCCGGGCATACTGCCGCCCTTGTCCGAGGAAGAGGCCCTGACCGCTGCTATCCGCTCGATCGCCGGTCTGCAAAACGACACCCGTGGTTGGCGCACACGGCCGTTCCGCTCACCGCACCACACCAGCTCCGGCGTCGCTCTGGTCGGTGGCAGCAGTACCCCGCGACCCGGCGAAATCTCTCTGGCTCACAACGGGGTACTGTTCCTCGACGAGCTGCCCGAGTTCGATGGCCGGGTCCTCGAGGTGCTGCGTGAGCCAATGGAAACGGGTCATGTCATTATCTCGCGTGCTGCACGTACCGCCCGATTTCCGGCAAGCTTCCAGCTGGTCGCCGCGATGAACCCCTGCAAGTGCGGCTACGCCGGCGATGAGAAAAAAGCCTGCTCCCAGTGCTCACCCCAGGCCGCCGCTCGTTACCAGGCCCGCATATCAGGCCCCCTGCGGGACCGCATCGATATCCAGATAGAGGTGCCAGCAATTGATACGCGTGACCTGCTTGCCCAGGGGCCTGCCACCGAAAGCAGCGCCCAGGTACGTGAACGGGTTGCCCATGCCTGGCAACGACAGATGGATCGCCAGGGCTGCAGCAACGCGCATCTGGCCAACGGCTCGCTCGAGCAACACGCGAAGCTGGACCAAGCCAACCGCAAACTGCTTGCCAATGCCATCGAAACGCTGGGCCTGTCCGCGCGCGCCTATCACCGCATCCTGCGCGTCGCGCGCAGCATCGCCGACCTCGAAGGGAGCTTACAGATCGAGCAGCATCATTTGAGCGAGGCGATCGGTTATCGCAGGCTGGACCGCGTATAGCTTGTTCAGTTCTGTCTCGCATGCCAGTATCGGGGATCATCCAATCTTCTGACGATATCCACGCATGAGCGATGAAACCCAGGCGTCAGCAGTACCCCCACAGCCACCTCCGGTCCGGAAGGTAGAGCCCGAGAGTGTTTTTCGCTGGCTGAAACTTGGCTGGAGAGACCTCCGCCAGGCCACCCTGCCCAGCCTGCTGCATGGGCTGATCGTTGTCGTCATCAGCGCCGCGATAATCGCAGCCACACAGATGCAGTGGCAACTGGTCATGATCGCGGCCTCGTGTTTTCTTTTCACCGGCCCTTTTCTGGCGACCGGCCTGTACGCCGTCAGCCACTCGCTGGAAGAAGGAGAAAAACCCAATTTCAGCAAGGCCATTCATGCCTGGCAGCATGGGGGCAAATGCCTTTTCCGCTTTGGTCTGCTACTGCTGGTTGCTTGCGCGGTTTGGGCAGTGATTTCGCTGCTGCTGTACTACCTGTTCGTCAACGTGGAGATCGCCGATCCGAAGGACTTTCTGCGTTATGTACTGACGCGCCATGACGGTCTGTTTCTGCTATGGCTGATAAGTGGCGGGCTGGTCTCGGCCCTCGCCTTTGCGATCACCGTAATCACCATGCCCATGCTGGTCGATAGGGATGTGTCCACCTGGCTGGCGATTCGCACCAGCATTCGAGCCGTCAGTGAAAATCCCTTCGCCATGGTATGGTGGGCCAGTGCCATTCTGTTCCTGACCGGGGTATCCTTTGCCACCGGCCTGCTGGGTTTTCTCTTTTTGTACCCGTTGATGGGACACGCCTCCTGGCACGTGTACCGCGACCTCGTGGATGCCAGCAGCCTGCCAAGCTACCCTGTTGTGGAGTAAAGGGCCTTGCAGCTGACTGAGGAACAAATTGCCGATATCGGGCTGACCTGGGGCCTGGGTATCTTTATCGGCCTGATGCTATTCATTATCTGGGACCTGGCACGCAAGTCCAATGCCGGGAAGTTGGGCACCTTTATCCTGTTCTTCGTACTCGCCTTCGGCATCTTCGGTTTTTTCATGAAAAACCTGTTGCAGTGGTTGCTTGAGATCTGACGGACTGAACACCAGGGCGTACAATCCGCGCCCATGCTGCACTTCGATAACGTCTCCCTGCGCCGCGGGCCCCGGTTGCTTTTCTCTGGCGCCACCTTCCAGATCCATCCGGGACAAAAAGTCGGTGTGACCGGCGCCAACGGCACCGGCAAGTCCAGCCTGTTCGCCATGGTCCTGCAAACCCTGGCCAGCGATGCCGGGGAAATCAGCCGCCCGGCTGGCTGGGTTATCGCGCACCTGGCGCAGGAAATCGAGGCCACCCAACAGCCAGCCATCGAGTACGTGCTGGATGGTGACCAGGGGCTGCGCAAGCTGCAACAGCATCTGGCCGATGCGGAGCACAAGGGTGACGGGGAACGGATAGCGCACCTGCATGCCGAACTCGAGCACATTGGCGGTTACCAGGCCAACAGCCGTGCCGCGCAGCTGATGGCTGGCCTCGG